>Ga0209181_10000083_pt1 | contig 152136 bp, 133 predicted proteins | sample MAT05_FD_187208 | JGI IMG/M metagenome (GOLD analysis project Ga0209181, IMG submission 187208) | Freshwater microbial communities from Lake Fryxell liftoff mats and glacier meltwater in Antarctica - MAT-05 (SPAdes) (version 2) | ecosystem: Environmental > Aquatic > Freshwater > Ice > Liftoff...
GCGCCCGCAAACGCTTTGGTGCTTTCGGACCCTGTGGCGTTTCCATTAGGCGGCCGCCGGCGAGGGGCGCTTGTCTTTCAAGCCCTGTAGCCAATTCTGAACGTCCGCGCGATCCCAGCGCAGGCACCGGGCGCTGATGCGGATGGCGGGGGGCAAGTCGTCGCCTCGCAAGCGGCGTGCCTGCACGCTCCGTTCCGTTAAACCGATGGCCACCGCGAGATCACGCTGTGTCAGTAGTTCACTTGGTGTTCCAGGCTTGCGTTTCATGAATTCCCTTTGTTTGATTGTTGCCACGGAGGCACAGTGCATACTAGAATTCTTGTACACAACCTGGAATTCTTTTACATATCCTGTAAATCTCGATGCGAACCAAGACAAAAGTCCGACGGCCGAAAGAAGCTGAACTACCCGTCTCCCGCGACGAAAAGCAAGTGAGAGAGATCTTCCGGGGGCGCCTCAATACTCTGAGGAGTGGACTGGGACTGAAACAGGGACCGTTCGCGGAGCTGGTGAAGGTACCAAGAGCCACGATTGATTCGTGGGAATACGAATCCACGCGCGATACTGCGGGGATCCAGTTGTTTCATGTCCGGTCAATTGCGCTGCGCGCGAAGCATCCGGAGGTAAAGCTCGGGCGAATTTCCGTGGATTGGCTTTGTGGACTGACCGATGAGCCGGACATGGACAAACGAACGAAGGTTGGAGACCTGCCGGTGGCGCTCGCCGAATACGTTGGTGATGCCGTAAGTCGACGTGTTGGAAAGGATGAGCACGGCAACTTACGACGCGACGGTTTTCGGATCTCCGGTATGACGTATTGGTTGATCGACGGCAAGGCGATTATAGAGCGGGCCATCGGGGCAATCACAAAGTGTTTTGAGGACGCCAGCAATGGATTGCCTGAGCTACAAATGTCGCATCGCAAGATTATTCAGGGCCATGCGAAATCACACCCCGCCGCCCACTGGCCTCAACCGGGGACGAACGCCGGGAAGCGCCAAGCGGTTACACCACTGGAGGAAGAAGCGCACCGAAAGGCAATGACCGCTAACTTGTCGCGAGCCCTCATCTATGCCGAGTATGTGCGTCGCATAAATACATCCAATGCGCCACTGATCTTCAGAGAGGAACTGTTCAATCAGCGCCCGTAATCGGCCCAATAGCGGACGCATGACGGTGGGAATTATTCGATGTTAGCCAGCTGCCCTAGCTGACAGTCGCGTCAGTGCAAGTCATTGCGTTGTACACTATCGCGCATGCGAGCGCGTCGCCATTGGGCCAATCATTGGACCGAAAAGCACTTACCGGCGATTCCGCCAACCGGTTTTCAGCACGGCTACGTTGACGCCTGAAGCGTTTTCATCTTCACGAACCAGCCAACGTGCTTTTTCTGGCTGAGTCAATCGTTGCACGCCACGCCCCAATCGCTGCCTCACGGCGAGCGATAGCCGATGGGTTTGTGTTGACTGCACGCACAACGCCAGTAACGCGACAGTTTGGACACGTTGCGACAGGCTCGTAATCGGTGACGACGAACGTTCCCGGGCCATTGCCCGGAACTGCCGAGAATTCCGCGGTGCAGCCGTTGCAACGTAGGGGGGCAACTATGGTGTCTAACTCACCTGCGGGGTTTGGCACATCTGTAGGTACGCCATTTAGGACAAATTCGTAATACTCAGCTCGCTTTCTGTGTCTCTTGCGGACCGTGCATCGGCACCCATTCAGAGAGGTGCAGTGGGGATTCGGGAGCTCGGCGATTCCGAACTCAGAAATCCATGTGCCGGCAGCTTTTGCGCACGCGTCGCAACTCTCAAGCATGCACACTAGCTCGAAACCAACATCCGTCGTGGCTGAGCGTTCGTAAGGGGATATCGTTCTGTGTCCAGTGCCGTACGCGCTGAATAACAGCATCCGGACACACACATCACCAGACAATCGCATCCGCGTGTCCACATCTTTGGCGAGCCATCGACGGTACGGGGTCCCTCTGCCCCACAAAAAGCATAGAGCTGCGGCTAGGCGAACCTGGGGCAGAACGTCAGGATTGATCCCGGACAGAATCCCGGGCGTTGTTTCGAAAATTGATCGCAGCATTTTCTCGGTGAATTCCACCGAATGTGCTGATCGATCACCGATTGCTGCGCGATAATCGCCGACCAAGAGTCGCTCAGTCTGAAACCCTTCAAGCGCCGCGATCTCTGGCGTCTTCGCTGGCTTTGGTACTCTCATAAGAAATCTGTGCTCGCTGACAATGGCTGTGATGGCGTCACCAATTGGCCCAGCGATTGGCCCAACTTACACACTCACACTGCCTAGCGCTCATTTACCCCGGTTCAATTGGCTACCGGCCTCAACCACAAAAACGCCCCGAAACCGTTGCCGGAGAAGTGTTTACGGGCCGTGATGTGTCACCAACTAAACCGCAGTGAATCAGCACGGTTCAGCTTCGGGAGCAGGAGGTCGCTGGTTCGAATCCAGTCGCCCCGATTGAATAGCCTGTTGATAGCGAAAGAGTGAACGAAAGAAACGCCCACTGGCTTTGGCTGGTGGGCGATTTTTTTTCTGCGGCCATCAGCTGATGTACTTCGTGCCCTGGTGCATGGTCCCGATCACATGGCGCGCCAATCCGAAATCTTCCGGCAACGCTCCGAGCGTTTCAACTGATCGACCGCGAGATGCTGCGAATGGACGAGCCGAGCGGGCCGTCGCATTATGTCACCGTTTCTCGCCGCCGAACCTGGGAGCGCGTCCTCGATCGCGGACGCCCTACAATTCGGATTGCTACCCATGGTATGGACCGCTGAAGACCCATCCCAGGCGCTCGCCGATTACGCGACGGTTGCCGTATTCGACGAAGTGCGTGCCGAAGCGCGAGTGCGACAACTGGACGGATTTGCGCGCGCGCTCGAACAACTCGCGCTGTCGCACGGACGCGTAGTGAGCCCGACCGCTATTGCACAGCAGGCCGAAGTGAAGAAAAGCACGATTGTCGACTGGATGGACTTGTTGGAGTCGATGTTTCTTGCGGCGCGCGTGCCCATGTACACGGCTCGTCCTTCAAGGCGAGCGCTGGCGGCGCAACCGAAATTTTACTTCGCCGATTCGGGTATTGCCGCCGTTGCCGGAACGTCAAGGTCCTATCATGGTGATGCCGTTGGTGACGTTCTTGTTGAACGTCGTTCCTGGAAATTCGTTAGCAGGGTAAAGCGGCGCCTGGCTGTTGAATGGCCGCGACTACCGACCGCGTAGCTGCGTCGTCGACGGCGCCACGGGGGCCCGCTATTTTCAGAGCATTGCGTATCACAGGAACGCCGTTTGGCTTTGCAGAGGTGCGTTTTTTCGCTTTCGTCGGCTAAAGGCATGCAAGCAGTGTTGGCCGGAAGCTTCTCGGGGGTGAGAATTCAACGCAGCGGTGCAGACTTGATCGATCTGGCCCGCGCAAGAGGAGGCAATCGAGCGGTCACGGCCGGTGCAATTTTTGCCCTCAGTCTGGTGAGCGGCGCGGCGCGGCGCGGATGCCGACCGCCGGCCGACCATTCCATGCCGCGGCTGTGTGGTCCTCCCAGAAACAGTGCTGTCACCGTCCTGACATGATTGGGTGGCAACATTCAGGGCAAGTTGCTGTCTCCCTGCACCCCAGGCTCTAGATGATCCGTCGCCGCGTTGGACGTGCCCTGCCTCTGATTGTAGCGGCCTTGGCTCTTCATGGAGCCGTTGCAGAAGCCCAAAGGTTCAAGACCGAAAGGTTCGACATCGGTGGAACGGGAGGCACTGACTATCTCGCCGCCAATCCAGAAACCGGCCGCGTCTACTTGTCGCGCGGCACACATGTCCTGGTCATTGACGGTACCACGGGCGCGGTGGTCGGAGACATTCCCGACACGCCCCGCGTGCACTGCGGCCATTCCGCTGACGTTGGTGATCACGGTGCTGTTGATGCACGCCTTCGGGCAGACTTTTAATCTCATGACGCTGGGTGCCATGGCTATTGCGACTGGCCTGGTTATCGACGATGCGGTGGTGATCACGGAGAACATCGTGCGGCATCTCTCGTTCACCCGTGACCGCGCCCTTGCAATTCGTGAGGCGGTTCAGGAACTGATCTGGCCTGTTACTTCGTCGACCGCGACAACTGTTGTGGTCTTCCTTCCGCTTGGGCTGTTGCAGGGAGTTACGGGTCAGTTTTTCGCTGCGCTCTCGCTGACGCTGACCGTTAGCGTGGGGGTCTCCCTGCTGCTCGCGTTGACCCTTATCCCCCTGTTGAGCGAACAGTTTCTGCGCGCCTCCCCCGCGGGTGCCGCCGAACAGCGTGGCGTGCTGGCGCGAACGGGTCGGGCGCTCGACGCGCTGGCGGTCTGGTACAGCAATATGCTGGGGTCGCTGCTTCACCACATCGTCTGGGTTGGAGGAGGGGCCATCTTGCTGATGTTCGGGGGTGTGTTTGCCTACGGTGCTGCCGGGAGCGGCTTTCTTCCGGAGATGGACGAGGGCGCGTTTATCATTGACTACGTCACGCCAGGTGGGACGTCCCTGGCTGAAACAGATCGGGAGTTGCGTATCATTGAGCGACTTCTCGCCGAAACGCCGGAGGTCACCGGAACGTCCCGTCGCACGGGGGCAGAACTGGGCTTGTTCGCGACGGCGCAGAATTCCGGCGACATAGTCGTGCGATTGAAGCCGCACTCCGGGCGCGAGCGCGACATTATCGAAATCATCGACGACGTGCGCACGCGCTCGGAGAGCGCAGTGCCGCGGGTACGCATTGAGTTTGTGCAGATACTTTCGGACGTGCTGGACGATTTGTCAGGCGCGTCGTCTCCGATGGAAATCAAGTTGTTCGGAGCCGATCTTGCCGCGCTCGACGATTACGCGGGGAAGATTGCGCCCAAACTCGAGACGGTGGACGGCCTGGATGACATCTTTGCGGGCATTCCGGAAACGACGGCAGAAATGGCGATGCACATCGCCCATGGGGAAGCCGCGCGATTGGGACTCACTTCTCAGGCGGTCAGCGTATCGGTCAGCGATGCACTGCTCGGAATCACTGCGGGAGAAATCCGCCTGGACGACCGATCGATTGGCATTCGCGTGCGTGCTCCCGATTCGCTGCGCTTCAGCGCCCAGCGTTTGGCCGCGTTGCCAGTGTTCTCTCCTCAAACGAATCGATCAACGCCGCTTGGTGCAGTGGCGACGTTTGAGGCGGAAGACGTGCGAGGTGAACATCTGCGAGAGAACCAGCAGCAATTGGTGGAGATCACGGCTGGGGTGGAAGGGCGTGCGCTGAGTGACGTCATGGACGATGTGAAAGGTATTCTCGCGGAGCATCCCGCTCCGTCCGGTGTGCGTGTAGAGTTGGGAGGACGCTACGCGGGCCAACAGGCGGCGTTCAAGGCGTTGCTGCTGGTGTTGCTCCTGGCCGCGGTGAGCGTGATGGCTGAGATGGTGCTGCAGTTCCGGTCGTTCGTCGAACCGATTGTGGTGTTGTGCGCGGCGCCACTGTCCTTTCCTGGTGCGTTCGCGCTGTTGCTGCTCACTGGGACCGCGCTCAACGTCTCAAGTTTTATGGGACTCATTCTGCTGGTCGGGCTCATTGTGAAGAACGGCATCATTCTGCTGGACTTCACAAGGCAGCGCATGGACACCGACGGTGTCGATTTGGAAACGGGCATTCGTGCAGCGGCGCGTGTTCGTTTGCGGCCGATTTTAATGACGACGTTATGCACACTGTTCGGCCTCATGCCGCTGGCATTCGGTGTGGGTGCCGGGAACGAATTGCAGAAACCATTGGCGCTGGCTGTCATTGGCGGGCTGGCGCTCTCCACACCTATCACCCTCTTCGTGGTTCCCATTCTGCTTGTCGCTATCCGCGGCCGGTCGTTTCGCCAGCCGCCTGGTGTTCCCCCCAAACTCACTGAGGTCACCGTATGAAGCGCTCCATCATTCTCGCCGTTGCCGTCTCGGTCCTGTCTGCCACTGCACTGCTGGCTCAGCCGGCTGTGATGAAAGAGGAATCACCTGGGTTGCTCAAGCGAGCGAAGATCAAGCCGGACGCTGCCACCGCCACGGCGATGGCCAAAGTTCCTGGCGGTAAGTTGGAAAGTTCAGAAATTGAGATGGAAGACAAGAAGCTGGTCTACGTTTTCTCCATCAAGGTTGCCGGCAAGACTGGTGTGGAGGAGGTGTCGGTTGATGCGATGACGGGCGCGTTGGTTTCGGCGGTACACGAAGCACCAGAAGATGAAGCCAACGAAGCAAAAATTGAGAAGGCCAAAGCCGAGAAAGAAAAGGCGGACAAGGCGAAAGCAGCCGCGCTGAAGCCGAAAACCAAACCGCCGACAAAGCACCAATTGTCGCGCTAGCCGCGACGTTCATGGGCGCGCCGAACGATTCGGCGCGCCGTAAACTCTGCAATGAGCGCACTGGCCGCCACATCGCTCAGCCAGTGACGCTTGTGTTCATACGCGAACCACCAACAAGCGTCGCAACACCGTACAACACTGGTCGAATCAATCGTCCGGCCTTTGGGTGCGAGCGCGCGAGCTCGGCACGGAAGACGCATGCGGCAGCAAAAGCGGCCGTCGTATGGCCGGAAGGAAACGAATTGAAATCGGGCTTGCGGTCGAACGGGTGAAACGCGAATGCGCGTTGTCCCGAAGAGATGTTGGGCCGCGCGCGCCCAACGGCGAATTTCAGGCTGTGTGTGACTGCGGCACTGAGTGCAAGCGCTTCGATGGAATGTCGCGACGCATCTGTCAGCTGCGCATGACCAGCAACTCGGCCGGCGACATACAACGACGCAGAAATGAGAAGCACGCCCGGATCACCGGCGGTTTGGATGAGATCAGCTGCCTGTCCGAGCCCGCGGTTGTGCTGCAAACTCGGCTTCAGTGCCGTTTGGGAAACCGTCACGTCAGTCAGGGAAAGCAGCGCTACTGCGGCGGCCCCAATTCCAATAGGTTTGAGGTCGCTTGTGGAAAACCAGCGTGGCCGGGTTTGTTCTGGTGGCTCGATGGGTTGCAGCGGCGTTGAATCCTGCCCACGTAGTGTGGTACCGCCAAGGATCAAAACAAGCGGCAAGCAGCGCCGCATCAGCAGGCCGGTGATGCAGCCTGAGTGCCTGCGGGGCTGACAACGATTCCAGAAGTACCGCAACGGTCGAGGTATCCTGCCTTGACGCACATCTCTTAGATTCAGTTTCATGCGTGTGTTGATCGTTGAGGACGACGTCGAGGTTCGCGACTTTCTGCAGCGCGTGGTGCGCGGTGCCGCATGGGCTGCCGACTGCGTGGTGGACGGGATGTTGGCTCTCGAAGCCTTGCAGCGTGGAACATACGATCTTGTCGTTCTCGATGTCGGGCTTCCGGGCATGGACGGCTTCGAGGTGTGCCAGCGAATGCGCGCGGGTGGTGATCGAACGCCGGTTCTCATGCTGACGGCACGAAAAGCGGTCAATGACCGCGTGCATGGATTGGACGTGGGCGCGGACGACTATTTAGCGAAACCGTTCGCGGTCAGTGAACTGCTGGCTCGGCTGCGCGCGTTGGCGCGGAGACCAACTGTGGCGCTTGAGCCGAAGCTACGCCTGGCCGATCTCGAGCTCGACCCGGCGACCCACAGGGCGGCGCGCGGCGCGCATCATATCACGCTCACCTCGCGCGAGTTCGCGTTGTTGGAGTATCTGCTTCGCAATCCGCGCAGGGTGCTGAGCCGGTCCCAGATTCTCGAGCACGTGTGGGATGATAATTTCGATCCAGTCGCAAACGCGGTGGATGTACTGGTTGGCCGTCTTCGCCGCAAGATCAATGTTGAGGGTTCAACACCGCTACTCGTCGCGGTGCGTGGCGCGGGGTACATGTTGACTGACAGGCATCAGCTCGACCACGATGGCGCTTAGCCGATTTCGCCTGCGCCTGGCGCTTGCGTTTGCAATGGCGTTTACCGTGGGCCTGGTGGCGCTCGCAGCGGTGTCGCTGGGGTTTCTTTGGATCGAATCATCCCGCCGGCTGGTTACCCGGCTCGAGCGCCTGTCGAATGACGTAGGTGTGAATCTGGCCTTCGAGTTGAAGGAAGCACCCGACTCGAGCGCACAGTTTGTCGCGACGGAGGTCGTGAACGAGTGGCCGCGCAACGGCGGCACGTATGTCATTTGTGATAGCGCCGGGGCGCTGCTGGCGAGTACCGATGGGCCGAAGGTTCAGGCCGCCCCTGGCAAGGCGTGCGGCAACCAGCAGCAAGGTCACTTCAAGGCGTTGGACTCGGGGGGTGAATCCATTCAGGTGGTTGCGAACAGATTTCGACTGGTCGACACGTTGCCACAACCGCCGCAAGTTGTGAGGGTGTTTGACGTCGTCGCCTGGGCCTCCACGTCTGGAATTTCGGAAGATGCCGAACTCCTGTTGGCGGCCATCGGAATTGCGGCCCCACTCATTCTGCTCTTGAGCATGAGTGGCGGTTATCTCATGGCACGTCGAGCACTGCGCCCGGTGACGGAGTTGGAAGATGCTATTTCAAGCATTGCACCGACCGATCTTTCCCGCCGGTTGCTGGTGGTGGAACCACGAGATGAACTGGGAGCACTGGCTGCGACGTTTAATGGGTTGCTGGGCCGGCTGAATGCCGCGCAGTTGCAGAACCGCAAGTTTCTGCGGGAGGCGGCGCATCAAATTCGTACGCCGCTCACTTTGGTATTGGGGGAAGCGGCCTTTGCGCTGTCTGCGCCCGAGGCGTCGCCCGAGGGCCTGCGCGGTAGTCTGACGCGCATTGGTCTGGCGGCCGAGCGGATGCGACGGCGTGTTGACGAGTTGTTTCTGTTGGCCGAGGCGCAAACCGGTGAACGTGTTCGGTTGACGGAGTTCATTGAGTTGGATGGGCTCGTGTTGGGTGCGGTTGACCTCATGCGCCCGCGCTCGACTGGGTTGGGGCGAGCGTTAGCGATTGGTGTTGCGCAGCCCGTCGCTGTTTGGGGCAATGCGGAGTTGCTGCATGAGGCGCTGCTGGAGCTGTTGGAGAACGCCCTACGTCATGGTGATACGTCGATGCCAGTCACGGTGTCGGCGTTTGCTGAAGGTACGACTGCGGTGCTGGAGGTTGTGAGTGCTGGCAGTAGTTTCACCTTGCCGGAGCACGACGGCGATGCCGGGCCGCAAGGCCTCGGGTTACCCATCGTGCGATGGGTGGTTGAGGTGCATGGAGGAAAACTCACACTATCGTCGAAAGACGGGCGCAATGTGTTGCGGATGACGATTCCGATGCGCATGGCTACCAACTCAGGACTGGAAGGTGCACGATGACGCCCGACACACAGAGCTGGCTTCCCTGGGCGCTGCTCTCGGCCGTATTTGCGGCGATGACGGCAATTCTGGCGAAGATTGGCATCGCTTCAGTTGATAGCGATCTGGCGACGCTGCTCCGCACGTTTGTAGTCGCCATCGCGCTCTCGGTACTCGTTGTCGCGACGGGCAAGTGGCAGAATCCCTTGCAATTGTCGTCGCGATCACTCGTGTTTTTGACGTTGTCAGGACTCGCTACCGGTGCGTCGTGGTTTTGCTATTTTCGCGCCCTCCAACTGGGTGAGGCGTCGCGTGTGGCGCCGGTAGACAAACTGAGTGTGGTGTTGGTGGCATTGTTCGCGGTGGCATTTCTGGGTGAACGGCCGCCGTTGCGTGAATGGCTGGGAATTTCGTTGGTGGGTGCGGGGGCGTTGCTGTTAAGTCTCAAACGGTAGGCACGCTCCTACCGACGCGCCCACATAACACCCACTGCCCCCCACCCGTGCACACTCCCGCTCAAGAGACGCTCACCAAACCCCGCTTGCGGGGTGTGCTGCATCAATGCAGTGCGCCGGTGGCCCTGTGTGCGGGCGCATGGTTAATGACGGAGGCGAGAGGCAATCGAGCGGTCACGGCCGGTGCAATTTTTGCCCTCAGTCTGGTGACGTTGTTCACGGTCAGCGCACTCTACCACCGCGTCACCTGGTCACCGGCCGCGCGCGCGCGCATGCGCCGGGTCGATCACGCGTCCATTTTCGTCTTGATTTTTGGAACCTATACGCCCATTGCATTGGTCGGTCTGCCCCCGGCACCCGGCCAGCGGCTGCTGCTCTGGGTTGGAGTGGGCGCCCTCCTTGGCGTGCTTCAAGCCCTGTTCTGGGTTACCGCGCCCCAGTTCGTGACCGCCGCGCTGGCGGTTGGTGTCGGTTGGACCATTGTGCCGTTCCTGAGTGACATTCAGCAAACCTTTACGACCACGCAGCGCGCGCTCCTCATGCTCGGAGGCATTGCCTACACTATTGGCGCCGTCACGTATGCAACCAAGCGGCCCAGACTATCGCCACAGGTGTTCGGCTATCATGAGGCGTTTCACCTGCTGACGATTGTCGCGGCAGGCCTGCACTTTGCGCTCGTCGACGCACTGGTGACGATGGGTCAGTGAGCGCGCGGGTTCCCGCGCCTGGTATTGACGCCCGCAAACAAATCGTCTTTCAGGGAGTCGTTCGCGGGATGGCTGATACCCTGACCGACCGAGCCTGGCCAGTTAATGGACCCCTCGGTTGCGCACGACTCGAAGAGCGGCCTGGCAAACAGATAGCCCTGCATCAGACGCACTCCCATTTGTTCGAGACACAGGTATTCATCCCGGGTCTCGATACCTTCCGCCACAACCTGGATAGTGAGCTGTTCGCAAATGTCCGCGATGCCGCGGACGATCGCCTGCGCCGGCCGCCGCGTGTCAATGTTGCGAATGAGGTCCATGTCCAACTTTACGACATCGGGTTGAAAGTCGGCCAGCAGGTTGAGTCCCGCATACCCCGCGCCAAAATCGTCGATGGCCGAGAGAAACCCGATTTTCTGGTACTCACGCAGCACTTCGGCGAACCACTTCACGTCGGCAACGCGTTCCCCTTCGATGGTCTCGAACATGATGCGTTCAATTGGAAAGCTGTGCGTGCGCGCGGCTTCCAGCGTGGTGCGGATGCATACCTCCGGGCGGTAAATCGCATTGGGCAGGAAATTGATGGAAAGGCGCGATTGCACATTGATTTCCGCGGCGGTGCGAATGGCTTTGACGCGGCAGGCCTGATCGAACTTGTAGCGATTGTTGTCGGTGACCTGTGACAGCACGCTCTGTGCGGATTCGCCGCCCACGCCACGGATGAGTGCTTCGTGTGCAAAAATTGTGCGCGTCGAAATATCAACAATGGGCTGATACGCGTAGCTGAATGCAAATCCAAGCCGTTCGCCGTTGTTGCAGCCTTCGCAGGCTCGCGGATCGGAACGGGGGTTGGAACCATTGGACGGCGCTTCAAGAACGGGGATCATGATCACGAATGGATGGGGATTGGGCAGTGTACAACCGATACCTTTCCATTGTCGGCCAATCGGCAGTGAACCTTTACAGGGGTACACCTCTGTGCCAGAGCGGGTGCAGCCGCCGCACTACGGTGCAGCGGCAGCGGTGCTCGGCGACGGAACGACGCGCCAGATCTCTCCCGTTCCGGTTGCGACATACAGATTCCCATCAGGACCCGCGGTGAGAGCGCGCATGCGTACCGCAGGCAGTGCTGCCTCCACGGCGTTCGTCGCGAGGCCGGCGCCATCCAGCTCAATAATGACGAGCCGTGGCGCCGCCATGATGCCAACGGCCAGGCGACCATTCCAGGCGCCCCATTGGGTTCCATCGAGAAACAGCGCTGGCCCCATTCCCTGCGATGCGCCGTTGTTGGTCCAGGATGGGCGCAGCGCGTTCGGAAACCGCGCGATGTCGGTCATTGGCATGGATGACGCACTGCCGGCATAGCCGCAGTATCCGCCTGGACAGGACAAGGTGGCACGGTCTTTTGGATCCCATCCGGCATTGCCGCCGTTCACCAGTGGTGTGACTTCATCGCTGTGATTGGGTCCGTGTTCCGCGACGAATGGCTGACCGGTTCCCGGCCGAAACGTCAGGCCCTGCACATTGCGATGACCGTACGTGAAGATGCGCCGGTCAAAATTGGCTGGTGCATTGTTGCCCGGCGCCGCACTGCCTGCGTTCGTCACGCGCAGCACCTTCCCGCCAAGCAAAGTGGGGCTTTGCGGAAGCGCCTGGTTGTGATTGTCGCCAGTAGTCACGTATAACAAGCCGTCTGGACCAAAACGCAGTCGGCCGCCACTATGCGCGCCGGCACCGCCCACCGCATTGCTTTGATCCTTGAAGGGAATGTCGGTGATGATGTCGGTGCGGTTGCTCACATTCGTGAGTGCCACATTCACAACGAGACGCACCACGCGATTCGTGCGGGGCGACGTGCTGAGCGTGGACAACATGTACACATACAGTGTGCGATTGTTCTCGAATTGCGGGTCGAGGGCGATGCCATGCACGCCGCTTTGACCGACACACGCGAGGTCCGGTGCAAGCAGTGCAGACCCAGTGGTGCCAAATAGCCGTGTGATCGTGCCGTCAGGGCGTCGGACGGAAATGCCGCGGCATTTTTCGGTAAAGAACATCGCCCCGTCTGACGCAAAGGCGATATCCCACGGTTCACTGAGGCCCTGCAGTACGACGGTGCGCGATAACACTGGCGTGCTGGCGGCTGGCGTATTGGACGGCGGATTGCCTGGTGGATTTACGCCAATGTCGCTGGTACCGCCGCCGCATGCCACCAATGTGAGAGCGGTCAGGATGAAAGTCGTGTGCTGCATGGCGCACCCGTAGTGAGCGGATTGAGGCGATGATCGCATGATCGTCGCCGGCTACTTTCCTTTACATTGAATGGTATGCCCTGCCGTTGGTGATTGCTATATCAAGGCATGAATTGCGAGGCTCCTGGAGACCGCGATTAGATGGATACGAGCACGTTGCGCGACGCGGCCCGCGGGATGTCAACACTTCCCTGCTGTAAGGGAAAGAACTGTCCCAGTGCGGGGTCGTAGGCGAAAATCTGCCCTGTCTCAATTTTGTAGACCCAGGCATGGAGGTTGAGGCGCCCACTGGCGAGACGCGCGGCGACGGCCGGATGGGTCTTGAGGTTCTCGACCTGTGCCAGCACGTTCTCTTGCACGCACGCGGACATGAGCTCGTCACCCGTCAGTTCGGCGTAGTTTTCCTTGATGACACGTTTGGTAGACTCTGCGTGCTGTAACCACAACTTCACGGCGGGCATCTCGGCCACCAGCGATTCATCGAGCAACCCTTTCATGGCACCGCAGTGTGAGTGCCCGCACACAATGATGTCTTTGACGCCGAGCCCGGCGACGGCAAACTCGACGGTCGCGGCTTCGCCGCCACCAGAGTTGCTGTACGGCGGCACGATGTTGCCGGCATTGCGCAGGATGAACAGGTCCCCCGGCTCGGTATGCGTAATGAGATTGGGATTGATTCTCGAATCGGAGCAGGTGATGAACAGGGCGTCGGGCGTTTGCCCCCCGGCCAGTCGCTCGAAGAGCTCCCGCTGCGTCGTGAAAATATTGCGTTGGAAGTGGTGCAGGCCGTTGATCAGTTTTTGCATGGAAGAACGATTTTCGAATGATGAAATTGCCCAGCGCGAGGTGAGCGGGCGAAGCACCACGGCCGCTGCCAACCTCCTCAGTTGCAAATTGCGTGCTAGGACGTGCTTTCGAAGGAATTCCCCCGGTGTCGGGAGGTTTTGAGACAGGCCCGATACCTTCAACGCTTTTTGTGGAAAATTCAGTGTGACACCACTGGGGATTCTGTGGTGAAGTTCTACACTCTGTAGCAAAGCGCAGCACGGGACGCCGAGCGCCTGATTCGCCGATGTTTACGCGACTCGCGGCAAATTTCTACACGCTGTGGCATTTGGCTACAGCCGTGGAACCGGAAAACGACGAATGGCGTTCACTGGTTCCAGCGAGTGAATGATCACGCGTTATCCCGGCAAAACATCCGCCCGTAGCGTTGCCCCACTCGCTTGCCGTGCCCGACGTTCCTGCCATTGTGAAAGCGCCAGGTACAGGGTTGGCAGGACAAACAGCGTGAGAAGGGTGGACGTAATGAGCCCGCCAATCACCACACTGGCCAGCGGTCGTTGCACCTCGCTACCGGGGCTGTGTGAAAGCGCCATGGGCACAAAACCGAGACTCGCCACCAGTGCGGTCATCAGCACGGGCCGCAGGCGATCACTGGCTCCGCGGCGCACCGCATCGGGTATCGAGACTCCGCGCTGCCGCAACTGATTCATGTACGACACCATCACAACGCCATTCAACACGGCAATGCCAAACAGCGCGATGAAACCGATGCTGGCTGACAAATTGAGATTCAGCCCGCGCAACCACAACACGGCAATACCGCCCACCAACGCAAACGGTACGTTCAGCAACACAAGCAACGATTGCGACACCGATCGAAACAGTGCGTATAACAGTCCGGCAATGAGCAACAGTGCACCGGGCACCACGACTGCCAGACGCCCCATGGCCCGCTGCTGGTTTTCATACTGACCGCCCCATTCAAGAAATGTTCCGGGCGGCAGCGTCACGTCTCGCGCAACGCGCGCCTGCACTTCCGCCACAAAACCTCCCAGGTCGCGCCCGCGCACGTTGCTCAGCACCAACGCGCGGCGCTGACCATCTTCATGGCCGATAAGCTCAGGTCCGGTGGTGAGGGTGAGTTGCGCCACCGCGCTCAGTGGGATTAACGCCCCACTCGGGGTTCGAATAGTGATGGCCTGCAACGCACCGATGTCGCCCCGTTGATCGTCCGGGTAACGCGCGACTATACCGATGCGTCGTGGCCCATCAATCAATTCGGTGGCGACGCGTGAGCCGCTGGCCAGTTCCAGGGCCTCCTGCACGTCGCTGACGGGTAGCCCGTACTGTGCCAGTGCATCGCGATTCACGGTGATGGCAATTTGCCCGGAACCTTCGCTGACCTCGACCGACGCGTCGGCGTTGCCCGCGACCCGTGTGATGACCGCCAGAATCTGCTCGGCGACGCGTTGATTGCGATTGATGTCGGGACTCACCACCTTCACGCCGAGATCGGTGCGGATGCCACTTTCAGCTTCGTCAAGCCGCATGGCGAGTGGCTGCGTAAATGCAATTTCCAGCCCGGGGATTACCGCCAATGCCGAGTCGAGTTGAGTGACCAGTTCCTCGCTGTTTCGGGCGTTTTTCCATGCGGACTGCGGTTTGAGAATGATGTACATATCCCCCTCGAACAGTCCCATAGCTTCGGTGGCAAGATCGGGGCGACCCTCTTTGGTGACCACCGTTTCCACTTCCGGGAACCCACGAACGATCTGCTCGGCCTGTGTGGACAAGCGTGTTGCATCGGACAGCGAAATAGACGGCATGCGCCGCGTCGTGATAAGGATAGAGCCCTCGTCCAGTTTGGGCATGAATTCTGTTCCAATCCAGGCGAGCGACGTTACAGCCAGCACGACCATCAGTGCTGCGGCGGCTACCACGGGCCCGCCATGAGCCAGTGACCAATCGAGCCCACGCGTATACCAGGCACTGATGCGCGGGAAAAACTTACCCGGTTTTGCGTTGTGATTGTGATGCAGCAACCAGCGACTGATAGCGGGCACATACGTGAGGGCCAGCAGCAGTGAGCCCAGCACCGCCGTGACCACGGTAAAGGCCATGGGCTTGAACATGCGGCCTTCCATCCCATCCAGCGTAAAGATGGGGATGTAGACCGCGACGATAATCGCAATGCCAAACAGAATGGGGCGGCCCACTTCTGTGGCGGCCGAGGTAAACAGCGCATTTCGGTCCGTCGGTTCGCCTTCCTCGAGTCGCCGCACGAAGTTCTCGACCATTACCACGGACGCGTCGACAATGAGGCCGAAATCGAGCGCGCCCAGCGACATGAGGTTGGCTGAGTAACCAAAGGTGTACATGGCGATAAACGCCACCAGCATGCTGAGTGGAATGACCGATGCGACGATAAGCGAGGCGCGGACGTTGCGCAGAAAAAGGAATAACACGGCCATCACCAGCAGGCCGCCCTCCAGGAGGTTTTTCGCAATCGTGCCGGTTGTGCGCGATACCAGATCTGTCTGATCGTAGAATGGCGTGATTTTTACATGCGCAGGCAGCGCCGCCTGCACTTCTTCCATCCGTGCGCGCACCGCCTTGATCACGCGACGTGAATCAGCGCCCTTGAGTTTGAGCACCATGCCACTGACCACCTCGCCGGTGCCATCTTTCGTCACCGCGCCCTGACGGGGCAATGCGCCAATTTTCACCGTGGCAACATCCGCAATGCGAACCGGCATGCCGTTGGCCGAGCGCACAACAATGGCGGAGACATCGGAGGAGCGGTCAACCCGGCCCAGCCCGCGTAGTGTGAAACGTTCGCCCCCACTTTCCACGTAGGAACCGCCGAACGAGAGGTTGTTCTGCGCCAGCGCACGTTGCACGTCGGCAATGGTCAGGCCGCGCGCGCGCAGTTGTGTGGGATTGACCTCCACGTGTATCTGCTCGATGAGCCCGCCCCACGAATTCACTTCCGTTACGCCCGGCACGGTGCGCAGTCGCGGGCGCACGGTGTATTCCTGCAGCGTCTTGAGTTCGGTGAGTGTCAAGGAATCGCTGATGAGCACGTACTGATACAGCTCGCCCATGGGCGAGGAGACTGGCCCCAACGCAGCCTCTGTGCCAATGGGCAAGGCTGCCTTCGCATCGTTCAGTCGTTGCTGCACCAACATGCGTGCGAAATACACGTCGACGTTGTCGGAAAATGGCACGGTAATGAGTGACAACCCGAATTTCGAAACCGACCGCACCTGCTGCGCGCCCTGAATGCCCATCAGCGCCGATTCGAGGGGGTACGTGACGAGGCGCTCTACATCTTCCGGTGCCATGCCCGGTGACACGGAGATGACTTCTACGCGTGTGCCCGTCAAATCCGGAAAGGCGTCGAACGGCACGCGCATGACCGAAGCCAGCCCTATGCCGACAATTGCCAGCAGTCCACCGATGATGAAAAAACGCCGCGTGAGTGCAAATTTTACAATGGCTTCCACGTTCAGCCTCCGCCGCGGCGCTTCACCAACTCCGCCTTGGCGATGGACGCACCGTCATTGATTACGATTTGCGTACTGTCCAACCCGGCGAGAATTTCGACGCGCTCGCGCGTGCGGCGGCCGACGCGCACCTTCACCACCTCCATCTGCAAGGCTTCGCCCAGTTTACGTGCTGTAATGACGACGCTTTCGCCATCGAGCGATTGCAGTGCGGCCGCCGGAACGGAATTGGTCGCACCCGACGCCGGTCCATCAATTTCTGCCTGGGCGAACATCTCGGCTTTGAGCAAGCCATTGGCGTTCACCACCGCGGCGTGTACCTCCACGGTGCGTGACATGGTGTCGATACTGGGTAACACGCGGGAAACCCGCGCGTTGAACGGGCGCGTTTTATGCGCGGCCACCGTGAATTGCACCGACGCACCCGTCGTTATTTGCGCGGCAGCCGCTTCGGGCAGCTGCATCACCAGCACCAGTTGCGACAGTCGGCTCACGGTGATGAGCGGCGCGCCCACGAGCACCACGTTGCCCGGCAACACGTCGCGCGACACCACCTGCCCGTCCATTGGCGCACGAATCAGTACCCAGTGTTCGTCGTAGTCGTCCGGCAATGGCCCGTCGCCGACCAGGTGGTCGAGAAATGCATCGGCCCGCTCCAATTCGTACCGCGCCGCATCCAACGCGGCCATGGCATCAATGCGATTGCCCCGCGCGTGTTCGAGGTCGGCCAGCGAAAGTGCCTTGATGGTATACAGCCGCTCGGCCCGATCGGCGGCGCTGGTCACGACCCGGCTGTCCGACTCCGCATGCGACATGGTGGCCTTTGCGCGTCCAAGACTGGCGCGCGCATCCATGATTTCGTGACTGTGAATGGCTACCAGCACCTGACTTCTTTTTACGCGATCGCCGGGCGACGCATACACCTTCACCACGCGGCCTTCCACAATCGACCCAAGTGGTTCAGTTGCCGAGGGGTCGAGCGTGATTCGTGCGGGCACCGACCATGTCTCGTGCCAAACCGACCGTTGGACGGGCGCAGTCGTGAAACCCGCAATGCGCACGCCCTCCGCGCTTACCAGCGCGGTGTCCGCGCGTGGACCTTCGGGAGTCGGTGTGGTTGCCGCCGCTTCGGGCTCGCGATTGCAAGCCGCCGCCAAGAGCAGCAATACCAGCGAAATGCGTAATGAGATCACTTGTTCCCCGTAAGAGGCGCCTCGATGGCGCGGCTCAGTTCAAGTTGGGCGAGGAGTATTTCCGCGGTCCACCGCAGCGCCGTTGCGCGGGTTTCCGCACGGACGCGCGCGGATTCAATGAGTTCCATGGTGGAAATGGCGCCTTCGCGGTACGCCGCTTCGGAAATGTTGGCGATGTCGGCAGCGCGCGTTTCGGCACCGAGGACATCGCCGAGCCACGCGTTTCGCAGGGTCGCGTACGCATGAATGGCGGACGACACTTCGCCTTTCACGCGCCACTCGGCGTCCTTCAGTTCTGAGACGGCGAGAATTTGCTCGCCTCGTGCTCGTTCGCGCGTGCCGGCGTTACGGTTAAACGCCGGCAACGGCAACAACACGCCAACAACTCCGCTGTTGACACCGGCAGTCTTCTTGTAACCAGACACCAGTTGTACGTCGGACACAAATCCGCGGCGTTCGGCAGTTGCTCGTCGTTCCGCTTCTTCGGCCGCGTGACGCAGCGATTGCAAGTCCGAGCGGTTTGCGAAGGCGGCGGATTGTGCGACCTCAACGTCGGGCGGCGGTTCAAGGTTGCTTGCGCTCAATGCTGGGAGCGGCGCCATTCGGCCAAGTGAATCGGGTGCGGTTCCCATCATTCGGGCCAAGTCGGCTTTCGCCCGTTCGAATTCCATACGCGCCTGCGTTTCGGACATCCGTGCGCGATCGACTTCGAGACGAGTCCGCATCGCGACCACTTCGGCAACAGCGCCCTCGCGTAGTCGGCTTGAGTCGAAATTGGCGAGCCGAACGCGTGCATCCAGTTCTTCGTTCGCGACGGCGAGCAGTGCGTCGCCCAGCGAGGCGCGCCAGAAAGCGCGCGCGATGTTGAGGTCGAATTGCCTCGCCGCCGCTACTGAATCGCTTCGACCACGCGCTCTGCCGGCCGATATCGCGCTGCGGAGCGCCAGCCGACGGCCCGTGAGGTCGAGCGGCACTTGCACCGTGGCGAAAATGTCGGGGGGGATGGAGCTCCCGAAATTCTCCTGTCGCCACTCGAACGTCGGGTTCGGAAGCGCGCCGTCGCTCTGCGCGCGGCCCTCGGCCACCATGCGTCGCGCTCCGGCCGCAGACATTAGAGGCCCACGTTCATGGGCGATAGACAGTGCCCGATCGAGCGTGAGTACGGCTGCCTGGGCCGCAGCGGGCCCGGCGGCCGCGGCCAGGGCCCCTGCGATCACGACAGACATCGCGCAGCACCGGCTGGCCCGACCCGGTGCCGTGGCGCGCATGGCCGTGAATTGAGTGCCTGAATTTTGCATGGTAGACGCTATACCTGCGTCATGAACCCAGCATGAATTGCAGGCGGAAAGTGGCCCGCCTAGACCGAGGGAAACGTCACGCGAAAAATCGTGCCCGTGGTGGGCGCGTCGAGTACCTCGATTTGCGCGTCGTGCACGCCGGCAATCCAGAGAGCGATAGACAGGCCCAGACCACTGCCGCCGGGCTCGAGCCGGCGGGCGTCTTCCCCCCGAAAGAACCGCTCGAATACGCGAGCGCGGTCGGCCGGCGCAATGCCGACACCGCTGTCCTGCACCTCTAGCATGGCCGCAGTATCTCGATGCAGCACCCGAACGTCAACGGTGCCGCCGGCCGGTGTGTAGCTGACTGCATTGCCAACCAATATGCCAACAAGCCGCGTAATCAAGCGGGCATCCAACCGGGCGGGTGCTTCCTCGAATGTACTCACTTGCAGCCGTATCGATTGACGCCGTGCTTCGTGTTGCCACGGAACCAACGCGTCGGCGACGACATCGTCGAGATACAACCTGGTCAACTCGGCGCGAACGCCACCGGCGTCGGCACGGGCGAGTTCCATGAGCTCATCCACCAGCAGTGACGCGCTGGCAAGATCCTGATGAACTAACTGCAGGACCGCGCGATCACTGGTGAGCGCGCCGGCGTCGCTGAGCTGCACGTCCGTCGTGCTCAACATCCGGGCAATGGGTGTTCGCAATTCATGCGCCGCGTCCGCGAGAAAGCGCCGTTGCTGCGCGAGATTACCATCGAGTTGGTCGAGCAGATGGTTGAAGCGCCGCCCCAATCGGCCGAACTCATCGTCGGGATTGCTGATGGGCAGCCGTTCGGGAAGGGCGCCGCGGGCAATACGTTCGGTAGCGTGGGCCATGGCGGCAACCGGGCGCAGCGCGCGGCCCGTGACGAGCCAACCCACCAGCGTCGCGAGCAAGACCGCGACGGGCACGGCGACAAAGATGCCGCGGTCGATGCGTTGTTCCGCCCGCCGTCGATCGACGTGGCTGGCCTTGAGGCGCACCTTCCATCCGGGCGCGGTGGCGCGATCGAGCGAGAGCAAAATTTCAGCAACTGGCGGTTCCAGCTCGCGCTGGGCCGCACGCAGGTTGGGGCCTGGGAATACGGAGGAGTCCGGACGAATGAACTCCACAATCATGTCCGGCATTACCAGCTCGCCCGATACGTGGAACAGGGTGGGTTCGATACTCCGGTACTCGGCCAGTTCGGTGCGGAAGAATGACCGCACCAGTTCGACGGCGCGATTGGTGCTTTCGATTTCCTGTTCGACGAGTGCCTTCCGTGCCCAGGCACGGACGGCAAACAGCGAGAGCAACACCAACAGCAGCACACTGCCCGCGTACCACGCAGTGAGGCGCAGGCGAATATGCGGACGAGTGGTTGGCCGGTGGTTCATGCGCGGTCGCGGGGGCCCGCGGTTCGCGACGCGACGGTGCCCAGTCGATATCCAGCGCCGCGAACGGTGGACACGAGTGGCGTTTCGTCGGCGAGGTCGATTTTTCGGCGCAGTCGTGCGACATAGACATCAATCACGTTGCTGGCGGCGTCGTAGTGGTTGTCCCATGCATGCGCGCTGAGTTTGTCGCGCGTGATCACCCGTCCCGCATTTCGCATAAGGAATTCCAGGACCGCGAACTCTTTGGCGGTGAGTGAAATGGTGCGATGGTTCCGTGTGGCTTGCCGCGTGCCGGTATCCAGCGCAAGGTCGCCAACGATCAGCGTGACGGGACTGGGCACAGCGGACCGCCGCAGCAGGGCGCGAATGCGCGCCAGCAATTCGCCCAGGGCATATGGTTTGAGCAGATAGTCGTCGGCGCCCTGATTGAGTCCTTCAATTCGGTCCGCGACCGAATCGCGCGCCGTCGCCATGATGATTCGCACGGGATTGGTGCGTGCACGCAACTGCCGACACACCTCCATGCCATCCATGCCCGGCAGGCCGATGTCCAGAATGGCCGCGTCGTAGTCGTGAATGCCCGCCATCTGGATGGCTTCTTCGCCAGTGGCCACAGCATCAATGGCAAACCCTTCGCGACGCAGATAGGTCGCAACCGCGCTGGCAATTCGGGCATCGTCTTCGACGAGGAGTAATCGCATGCGTCAAATGCCAAAGTGGAAGCGGCCTGAACGAGACCTTCGAACTGAAATGTCGCCCGTTGTGCAGCAGGAAAGGAGGTCATCCACGTGATTCTTGCGATCTTTCGCCGGTTCAGGGCATCATGACCGCTGACTTCGGGCGGCCGCTACTTTTTCAGGTCTGGATTTCGGAATTGGTAGTAGTCATCAAGCCGGGCGGCGTAGGCGTCATCAATCCCGCTCACCCGATCCCACTTTGGACGGTTCCGAATGGCACGCCGACTCTTCGCAACGCGGACCGACCTTGTTTCCCAGCCCAAGCCGGACGTAAATCGCGGACGCACCAGCACTGTATTTCCGATCCACCGGTTGCTGGTATCCACGGCGAGATACTGTATCGCTCACGAATCGGCGCTCGCAATGAAGTCTCGACGTGGCCAAAGCTGTCGTCATTACCGACAATGTGATTCATGATATCTCGACACAGGCTCATCGGTATTCACGTCCGGACTGTTTTTCACTTCATTCACGGTCAGCGCGACTCTGAACCGCCGAGTTGGACAGTCGACCTCGCGAAACGATGTAGTGGAGAGCAACACCCGACGCGATTCCAAGAGCTCACCGGTTACAACAAACAGATAGCACATGCCCCCCCGCTCATCGTCGCGCAATACGTCCACGACGCTGCCGATTTCCCGTCGACAGCGCTTACCACACGGTGCTCCAGTTCTTTCAGGCTTGTCAGCACCGGCCGCCTCGGCGGGATGGAACTGTGAACTCGCATTCAGGTTGCACGCCCAACCACACTGTCTACACCGGGCGCGACATGGGGGTCCGCAACCTGCTCCGGGATTCTTTCGCGAACTCGCCCCACAGGGCAAATTGGGGCATGACATATATCGAACAGCTTTTCAAGACCGAACTGGGTTATGTGGTACTGCTGTTTTCGCTGTTTGTCGTGCCCCGCGTGTTGCAGCGATGGCGGTTGCCGACCGCCATTACCAATTTCGCGTTGGGCGGCATCGCGGGTATCGGGTTCGGACTGTTTCATGACGACGCCACCTTACATCTGTTGTCGACGTTCGGCATTGTCGCGCTGTTCCTGTTCGCCGGCCTCGAAGTGGAGGTTGACGATTTGCGTCGCGGTGCGCGCGTGATCTCACAGCATCTTGTATTGCGGGTTGCCATGTTGCTGTTGGTCGCACTCGCGGCCCAGTATTTTATGCAGTTCAACTCGCGCACGGCGGCGCTATGGGCTCTGGCCCTGGTCATTCCGTCGACGGGATTTATTCTCGATTCGCTGGCATCGTTCGGACTCAGCAAGGACGAAGCCTATTGGGTGAAGAGCAAGGCGATTGCCACCGAACTCCTCGCACTGGGCGTGTTGTTTGTTGTGCTCCAATCCACGAGTGTTACGCGACTCTTACTGGCCTCGCTGGCGCTGGTCACACTCATTGCCATTTTGCCACCGGTCTTCCGTCTGTTCGCCGTGTGGGTTGTTCCGTATGCTCCGAAATCGGAGTTTGCCTTTTTGGTCATGATGGCGGTCGTCGTTGCGTACGCGACGCGGCAACTGGGCGCATACTATCTGGTTGGTGCATTTCTCGTGGGCATTGCGGCGCGACGCTTTCGACAGCAGTTGCCGGCGGTGGCGTCCGACCGCATGCTGCATGCGGTCGAGGTATTTGCCAGCTTCTTTGCGCCATTCTATTTTTTTGTGGCCGGCACCAATCTGCGTCAGGAGGACTTCACGATTCGCTCAGTGCTGATTGGACTGGCGATTACCGCACTCCTCCTGCCCTTTCGTCTTGCCGCTGTGGTCCTCCAACGTCGCATGGCGTTGAAGGAAGCCACCATGCAAAGTTTTCGCGTCGCCGTACCGATGCTGCCGACCCTCATCTTTACTCTGGTTATTGCAGAGATCCTCCGCGATCGCTTTGCCCTGACTCCGGAGCTCTTTGGAGCGCTGATTGTGTATGCTGTCACAAATACCACGTTGCCGGGTTTGATTTTGCGAACCCAGCCGCCAGACTACGTCAGTCCCGAACTGCAAGACTCTGATCGGGTGATTGAGTTATTGCCGGATTTGGCATCGTCGAAAGGGGAACGTCAGGACGCTGGCAGCGGCACGACGGGAAGCGTAGATGCGCCCGGGAATACCGTATGAATCCTCGTGCACTCGGCACCGCGTGAGCTCGGGAAGCTTTGCCCACGCAGCCGTTTCACAACTCCGTTCCGGACACGAATGGTCCACCGGTTTCCAGCGTCAGCAAGTTCTCCGTCGAGACACGTGCAATTTCCTGCAGCGCCTCATGAGTCAGAAATGCCTGGTGCGCGGTGATCAAAACGTTGGGGAAATTGATCAGCAACGACAATTCGTCGTCCTGTAATACCTCACTGGACAAGTCCTCGAAAAAGATGCCTTCCTCTTCTTCGTATACGTCCAGGGCGACACCACCGACGTGACCCGCTTTGAGCGCGGCGATGAGCGAGGTGGTGTCGATGAGTTTACCGCGACTCGTGTTGACGATAAACACGCCGGGCTTCATGCGTGCGAGCGACTGTGAGTTCAGCAGGTGGTGTGTGTCCGGCCGCAGTGGCACGTGCAGTGACACGACATCGCTCGTCGCGAGCAAGGTGTCCAGGTCGACGTAGCGCACGCGGTGTGCGGCGGCCCAGGCTTCGTCGGGCGATACATCGTACACGATGGCCATCATTCCAAACCCGCGAAAAATCTGCGCCGCGAGTTTGCCGATTCGTCCCGTGCCAATGACGCCCACGGTCTTCCCATGCAGGTCGAAGCCGATGAGCCCGCCCAAGGAGAAGTTGTGCTCGCGCACTCGATTGAAGGCGCGATGGATTTTCCGGTTCAGCGTGAGCAATAGCGCCACCGTATGTTCCGCCACCGCATGCGGAGAGTAAGCGGGCACGCGAACAACCGGGAGTCCGACTGCTTTCGCGGCGCTGAGATCAACGTTGTTGTATCCCGCGCAGCGCAGGGCGATGAGCTCCACGCCCAAGGCTGCCAGGTGTTCCAGCGAAGCGCGGTCGGCCTCATCGTTCACAAACAGGCAGACGGCCCGCGCGCCGCTGGCGGCGGCCGCTGTTTTGGAGGACAAGCGAAATTCATGAAAATGCCACGCGATTCGATCCGCGCCAGGCGACCGCATGAGATACTCGCAGTCATATGGCTTGGCATCGTAGACCGCGACGTCAATCTGAGGGAGCATCGGCAAGCCGCCGTCTTGTGCTGGTGACTCAGTGACGATAGATCGCAGCAACGCGGCCCTCTCCGGGCATCTGCTGCGAAGGCATCACCTGCACTGTTCCGCCCATGCGTTCGACTAACTCCCCGAGATCATCAAGTACGTCGTCCACCGCAGGGTGCGCGAGATCAGCCAGGCTGATGTGACCGGTTGCGGCATCCAGTTTTCCCGGAATTGTTTGTTCTGCGTCAATCCACAAGGTTGCAACGCGTCCCTCCGCTGACGCGACCGCAACGTCTGCGAGATTGTCGCTGCCCAGCCCCCTCGCCAATGCCACGTGAAACGAATCGGATAGTGCGAGTCGCGCCTCCCGATGCTGCGGTTCAAACACTTTCCACACCTCATCACGCAGTGCATTCGGCGCGAGCGCTTCGGTGTTTGCCATCACGCCGCTTTTCAACAGAAAATGATTCTGACTGATGCGACGGAATAGCGCATGATGCTCTGGTAGCGCCGCCAGCATGAGCGGGAGGCCGGTCACTTTTGAATGATGCTCGAACACGCCGCGATCGACCACGCGGAAAAATCGTTCCGCGTCGATATCCACTTCGTCTCGTGCCCCACCGTGTCCATGATGCATGGCACCCGATGACGCACCGGTCCCACCATAGGAAGCTACCGTATGGTGTGCCTCGGTGAGTTCGTCGCCGAGCGCCTCAGTCAGCGTGCGGGGAACACCGGCCGCTATCGCAATTTCTGCAAGGTGATCGCGATCACCTTCGAACAAGCGGAATTTGCCGCGACTGAGTTGCAGAACCTGATATCGCTCTGCGGATTGCAGATACCGTCGGAGTGGTTTGACGTGAAAGTTGTCGGCGACGACCGCGAGTTCATCAACGGTATGGTGCAACAGGAATACGCGGAAGAGATCGCCGGCTCTGAACACGGCGAGGCCGTCCATCGTGTGATTCCAGAACTCGAAATTGTCCGCGAGATCTGTGAATGGTTGCAGGAGGGCTCGACTTTCTGCGCTGGTGAGCGCAGTCCCCACCGACGCCTGCAACTCTTTCACGAGGTTCCGAAAGCGAATCGGATCCTGCTGATTGTCAGGGCGACTTCGATGGGTGCGCTGGTAGAGCGAGAGACACGGCGCCGTCCGAGGGACGGCCAGTTCGGCAAGTGCTGCGGCATTGAACACGGTGTTCATGAAGGTGTCCCATCGTTGAAAGGTTGCGCGTGTGGGTGCCTTCAGCACCGCGTGTGCCAGTCTGGTCAACGCTCATGGCTGCGAGGACTTCGAAAGCGCTGGAGTCGCACGAACCAATACATACCCCACTACGCCCGCAATGATCGATGCGCCGAGCACTCCGATTTTTGCGGTGTCCAGTAACGCCGCATCACCGAATGCCAACGCCGCAATGAACAGGGACATGGTAAAGCCAATACCGGCCAGCCATGCGGCCCCATGAATGTGGCGCCATGTCATACCGGTCGGCAGATCGGCGGCGCCTGCGCGCACAGCGATAAAACTCAGTAGGGTAATTCCGAGCGGTTTACCCAACAGCAGACCCAGCGCAATTCCGAGCACAATGGGACTGGCCAGCGCCGAGGCAACGCCGGTGAGTGACACCCCCGCGTTCGCCAGCGCAAACACGGGCATGATCACAAATCCGACAATGCCATCCAACGCGTGTTCCATACGCTGCAGTGGCGACTGTGCCAAGTCTGCTGCGCGTTCCAGACGAGACAGGGCCCCTTGATGCCCCGCATTGGTGAGCACTGTCGTTCCGGGTTCATCCGCGGCGCGAAAGTCCGTCAGACTGGCCTCGGCTTCGGCGAGAAATTGGTCTTCATTGATGCGCGTACGCGCCGGAACCGATAGCGCAACCAGCACACCGGCGATGGTGGCGTGCACCCCAGACTTCAGCATGAATACCCAGAGCACTATGCCCAGCAGCGCGTAAGTGAGTGGACGCCGGGCGCCCGCGCGATTGAGTGCAAAAAGTCCGAGCAAGGCGACTCCGGCCGCCGCCAAGGCGGTCCAATCAATGGCATTGGTATAAAACAGTGCAATCACCAGAACAGCACCGAGATCATCCGCAATGGCCAACGCCGCCAGAAAAACGCGCAAGCTCGTGGGCACGCGATCGCCGACCAGTGCCAGAATACCCAAAGCAAAAGCGATGTCGGTCGCCATGGGCACGCCCCACCCAGACGCACCCGGTCCACCCCGATTGACCAGCACGTACAGCAATGCGGGCACCAGCATTCCTCCAATCGCGGCCGCCACCGGCAACGTCGCAGAACGACGCGTAGCCAGCTCACCCACCATCGTTTCGCGTTTGATTTCCAGACCAACCAAAAAGAAGAACACCGCCATCAACCCATCGTTCACCCACGCGTGCAGCGAGAGGGTCAGGCCAAACCCTGCGGCACCAATTGTAACCGGTGCTTCCCAGAGATGGTGGTACGAATCAGCCCACGGTGAGTTCGCGATGGCCAGCGCTACCACGGTGCAGCCAAGCAATACGAGCCCGCCAGCGGCGCTTGCGGAGAAAAACCGATGGAGCGGGCTTAGCACTCGTTCGATGAGTGGTGCGTCGGCGGCGGCCGTCGATGATGTGGTCATGTGCACCGTATCACACCTTTCGCGCTGCGACGATCCCACCGATATACCAGGTTGGAATCGCCGCCCGAGAAGTTAGGGCGGCTTGATCGCCCCCTTGGGCCGATACCACTCCTCGCGAATCCAGTCGACGACCATCGCGATTTCCCGTTCACTTAACGTGTTGTCCTTGCCGAACGATGGCATACGATCATTGTCGCGCCCGAAGAATTTGGGATGTGTGGGATCCGTCACAAACTCGATCATCCACTGCCGCGAACCCCATTCAGTGAGTTCAGGGCTATCCGTGCCCACATCCTGAAACGTATGACAACTGGCGCATCCACTCTTGGTATCGCGCATGAACTGAATGCCCAACGCAATGCGTGCACGGTCCGTGACATCGACCGTGGCCTGCGACGGCCGCTTGGCCAATGACGAGAGCGCGAGGACCACGTTGGCCCGCGTTGCCCGGGCTTCGTCGGTGGCGGGGATGTGATCGGACAGCCAGCGCGCCATCTCGCCTTCGGTGTGGATGGTGCCTCCCCAATACCGCGATGACAGAATGGTGTCGGCGTTGAGAAAACCCTGCACCCACACGCGCGACGCGAACCCCTTGAGATCGGACGCCGAAATGGAATCCTTGGGAAGGGCGTTGCCCAACCCATCGTGCCCGTCATAGCGGTGGCAGGACGCGCAGTTGCGCGAGAAGATGCGTGGTCCCTGCGTGAGAGGGTCATCGCGCAGCAGCGATAGTGCGCCGGTAATGGGCACACCAGCATTGGCCAGCTCCACCGCGCGCGCCGCATCACGCGCCGCTCCGATCTTCGCTATCTGAAACTCGACATCACGCTGATCGTCGCGTTTGGCCTGCCAGGTGAGTAACACGGCACCGACCAACATCGCGCCGAGGAAACCCAGATTAAAGCGATGTCCCAGCTTCCATTGTCCGAGAATCGGAATGGCCACGAGCACCAGCATGCACAGCGCCGGTAGGACAATGGCTCCAATGAGTTCGGTCTTCCCCGGGAAATATTTGAGGAACTGGAAGAGGAAGAGGAAATACCATTCCGGCCGCGCGGCGGAGAACTGTTCGGCAGGGTCGGCGGGTGCACCCAATGGTGCGCCGTGCTCGCGCACCACAAAAAAAATCACCACCACCAGCACGGCGAGACATGCGACGGCATCGCGCAATACCTGTTCTGGCCAGAAGCCCTGGTCCGGTCCCTTGAGGGGTACCTTGGGCGTAAGGCCATGACGCCGAAACAGAGACACGTGTCCGACGATCAACAGGATGATGAGACCAGGAATGAGGCCGGCGTGTAATGCAAAAAATCGTGTGAGCGTGAGATGGCCATACCGCGCGCCGCCCACCAGCATTTCCTGCATTGATGGGCCGAGCCCCGGGCTCATTCCCACAATGTTCGTGGTGACGGCCGTGGCCCAATATCCGTTCTGGTCCCATGGCAGGAGATAACCCGTCAGCGAGAGGGCAAGGGTCAGCACCAGCAGCCCAACGCCGAACCAGAAATTCACCTCGCGCGGCGCCTTGTACGCGCCGTCGATGACCACCTGCATAAGGTGCAGCACCAGGAGCACCGTCATCGCCTGCGCCACGAAGTGATGCAGGCCGCGCAGGAACCAGCCGCCCCACATGTGGTGTTGGATGTAATACACGCTTTCCCAAGCCGTTTGCGAGCTCGGGCTGTAAGACATCCACAGGAAGATGCCCGTGATGACCTGCACGGAGAAGAAAAACATCAGCGTGCTGCCCCACGCATAACGCCACCGCGCACCGCCGGGCACGTTCTCAAACAGGGTTTCGTGCAGAAGCGCCTTGTATCCGGTGCGCTGGTCAAGCCAAGTCCCCATGGCCGCGCGCCCCTCGTCTAATCGCTTCGCCATCAGACGGGAATTTTGTCTGGAGAACCCTTGCGGAAGTTCTGAAATTTCACCCACACCTCGCCGTTGCGCACTTCGGCCTCCAGCGCATCCATGGCGCGCGGGCTGGGGCTTTTCGGGTCGAGAATGCGCCCGTCCACCGCGAAGCTGCTTTTATGGCACGGACAGAAGTATCCCTGCGACGTGGCATTGAACCCAACCGAGCATCCGAGGTGCGGGCACACGGAATTGAGCACACGCACGGTGTTGTCGCCCGTTTTCTGTACGTACACCGACCCGATGGGCACATTTTCAGTTTTATTCCACGCGTCGATGAGCGTATCGAGCACGGGGAACTTGCGCGGTTCGCCGCTGTCAGGAAGCGATCCAAGCGAAGCGACGCGGGTCCAGTTGCGCGCAGCGGACTTGCGGCGCAGCGGATCGAACAGCGTGAACATTCCGGCAACGGGCGCGACCACGGCAATGAGGCCGCCCACGACAAGCGCAGCAGCCTTGGAGAAGAAGTTTCGCCGATCGGGCGACGTTTGTAGCTCGGTCATGGAGTCTGGGCAACGAGGCAGTTGGACAGGCCGCGGTGATGTTCCTCCTCCCTTGGCCGGTCCCCGTGGGTGAATACGCAGTTTTGGGGGTATTCGCTGACCCAGCGAAGGCACCGCTTCCGGCTCGGAACGCTCCAGCGAACCAACGAGGATCAGCGTACATAATAGTGTGTAACATGTCTCCCGGTGCAGCGCGGGAGCGTGGAAACTCCCACCTCACTCGCCCACCCATGCACTTTCGATTCAAGCCTCTTGGTACCCTGTACTTTCTGGCACTGGCGCTGACCGGCACCGCGCTTCACGCGCAGGATGAGCCCAAGACGCCACTGGCCCAAAAGATGACCGCAATGAACACTGCGTTCAAATTGGTCGGGCGCCAAATTGAAGACGCCTCCAGGAACGCCAGCACGCTCGAGCAGCTCACCATCATCGAAACCAATGCCAAGGGGGCGCTCACGCTGGAACCCGAAAAGAAGGGCCAGGTACCGGCGGACGAGCAGGCGAAGTTCGTGGCCGCATATCAGACCGAAATGAAGGACTTTCTCACCCTCGTGACGAAGCTCCGCACGACCCTCAAGGCCGGGAACAATGTCGAGGCGACGGCGCTGTTCGATTCTCTCAAGAATCAGCAGCGGGATGCACATAAGGAGTTCCGCATCAAGAAAGCGGGCGCCCCTCCCGGGGTGTAAGCGCGCAGAGTTTCTATTCAACTGCCCCGTCCCGCAGCTTGCGGAGCGGGGTTGTTTTTTGCGATGATAACAGGCCGGTGTTGTACCCGAGCTCGGCATTGTTGTACTGGCGGTGTTGCACTTTGGTCGCCTCGAAGATGACGGGAGCGACTTGCTCGCGCCCGTCACCGACAGCAAGTAGAATTGACTATGCCGCCGGACACTCCCACTCCCACTACGCGCGCCCTTGCCCGCCGGCTGCTCGCAATAACTCAGGCGGAAGCATCGGATTCGCCGAAGCACGCGGTGATAAATATCACCGAGCGCTTGCGCGTAGCCCTCACCAGGGTTGCGGGGGCCGACAGTTTCGCGTCGCTGTTGCGTCGGACAGTGGTGTTAGCGAAGGCAGAAGTGCCAGCGCTGAGTAGCGTAAAGGTTGGAGCGGATGGGGGATTGTCCGGGCTGCATGATTTGCCGACGAATGCGGCGGCGGCAGCGGATGAAAATGCCGCGCTCGCCATCGCCACGCATTTGCTTGAGCTGCTCACCACGTTCATCGGAACGCCACTCACGATCAAGCTGATACATTCTGCGTGGCCCGACATTTCGTTCGACACTTACCAGGCAGGAACTGAGGACGAAGCATGAGTAGCCATGCATCAAATTCTGGAGACGGCGACAGCGCTCGAGTGCTGATTCGGCAGCTTCCGACGGGCGTACCGGGCCTTGATGAAATTCTTGGTGGAGGACTCCCCGAGTATTCGTTCAATATTATAGCAGGCGCCCCCGGGTGCGGAAAAACGACGCTGGCGCATCAGTTCATGTTCGCGAACGCCACACCGGAACGTCCCGCGCTGTATTTCACGGTGCTGGGAGAGCCGGCCATCAAGATGCTGCGGTACCAGCAGCAATATTCGTTCTTCGAATTGGCGAAACTGAACGAGTCCATTCGGTTCGTCAACCTGAGTCAACTGGTCCTCGACCAGGATCTCGGCGCCGTGCTTGATGCGATCATCAAGGAAGTTGAGGAATCGAACGCGGCGATTGTGGTGGTGGATTCGTTCCGTACCGTGGTACGGAAAGCGATGGGCAGCACGAATGAAGTGGAGATGCAGGGGTTTATCCAGCGTCTCGCCCTGCATCTGACCAGTTGGCAGGCCACCACGTTTCTCATTGGCGAGTACGTGGACAGTGAACTGCGTGACAACCCGGTCTTCACGGTCGCGGACGGTCTGTTCTGGTTGTATCAGAGCGTCGAGCGAAACGCCATTGTCCGCAAGATGCAGATCATGAAATTGCGCGGGCAGGAATCGATTCCCGGATTACATACGTTTCGCATTACGAAGGCCGGACTGCACACCTATCCGCGTACGTTTGGCCTGAGCGGGGAATCGGGTCACGTGAAGGGACAGCGGCGACTCTCGACCGGCATTCCGAGACTCGACACTCTCCTTGGCGGTGGCGTTCCTGAAGGGGACAGCGTGTTGCTGGCGGGGCCCTCCGGCGCGGGCAAGTCGACCATTGCAACACACTTCATCGCCGAAGGTTTGCGCCTGGGCGAGCCTGGCATTGTTGCCGTGTTTGAAGAAATACCGGCGGAGTACGTGCAGCGTGCCACGATCTTCGGCTACGATTTCGCAACCCCGCAGCAGGAGGGTTTGCTCAAAGTCATCTACCTGCGGCCACTCGATTTATCGGTTGATGAAACGGTACACGAAATCATTGACAATGTAAAAAAGCTGGGCTGCAAGCGGCTGGTCATCGATTCGCTGGTGGGTTTCGAGATGGCGCTCGCGCCCGGTTTTCGCACCGACTTCCGCGAGTCGTTGTACCGCATGATTGGCGCGCTGACACGCCTGGGCGTCACCATTGTCAGTACGGTTGAAACTTCGGAAGACTTTACCTCGATGAATCTGAGCAACTTCACGGTTTCGTTCCTGGCCGACGACATCGTGCGGCTGCGGTACGTCTCGATTAACGGGCAACTGCGCAAGATGCTGATGGTCGTAAAAATGCGTCGCAGTCAACACAGCATCGACATGGTGTCGTACCAGATTACCCCGACTGGCGTGGACATTGGCGAACCGATGCGCGGTTATCGCGGGCTGACCAGCGGCATCCCTACGCCGACGTCTCTGTGGGACGGCGACGTTGAGTCGCCAGTTGTTGATCGGTCCGATGACACCGGACGTTAACCGCCCACCGTCAACGGTTTTCGAGCCAGTCGCGGGCGACAGCTACGCGCCGCAACTGCGCGAGATGAATGACGCGCTCCTCCAGTCAGCGGTTCGCCAGCACGAATTGGCAGCAGAGACGACGCGGGCAAATGTTGAGCTGCATGAAGCGAACGATCGCTTCGAAGCGATCTTCGAGACGTCGCCGTTCGGTATTTACGTGGTGGATGCACAGTTCCGACTGCGGCAGGTGAGTCGTAAGGCGCTGCCGGTGTTTGGCGACATTGAGGGGCTGATCGGGCGGGATTTCGCCGACGTCATGCATCGGGTCTGGCCGGCCGAGAGCGCCCAAGACATCGTGTCGAGGTTCCGGCACACGCTGGGCACGGGCGAGTCGTTTACTGGCCCGGTATTCAGCGAAGTGCGCCGGGATAACAACGTTCGGGAGCACTACGACTGGCAAATCCATCGCCTTGCGCTTGCCCACGGACAGTACGGAGTGGTGTGTTACTTCGTGGACGTTGGCGCGCGCGTGCTGGCGGAAGAGTCGTCAAAGCAGAATTCGGCGCGTTTGCGCTTTGTGCTGGACTCCATGCCACAAAAAATCCTGACGGCGACGGCGGATGGGTTGATTGACTACTTCAACCCGCAGTGGAGTGAGTTCACCGGTGTGTCGTTCGATGAGGTGGAAGGATGGTTGTGGCAGCGTTTTGTGCATCCCGACGACCTCGCAGAAACAGAGCGACTCTGGACCCATTCCATCCGCACGGGCGAGTCGTACGTGCAGGAACACCGCATTCGTCAAGCCGACGGTGAATATTGCTGGCACTTGAGTCGCATGCAGGCCTTTCGCGATGCGGATGGGCAGATATTGATGTGGATTGGCTCGAATACGGACATTCATGAGCAGCGGCAGACCACGAATGAGCTGCGCCGTTACGCCGACGAGCTGTCTGAAGCCGACCGCCGCAAGAATGAGTTCCTGGCCATGGTTGCTCACGAACTGCGCAACCCGCTGGCTCCTATTCGGAATGCCGTGCAGGTGCTGCAAATGGCGAATGGTAACGAGGAAGCGGTGCAACTGGCTGCCGCGGTGCTGGACCGCCAAGTTGGTCAGATGGTGCGGTTGGTGGAAGATTTGCTGGACGTGAACCGCTTCAGCCTGGGCAAGATTGTGTTGCGCAGCAAGCTGATTGAGCTGGCGTCGGTGGTGCATCACGCGGTCGAGGCGGTCGAGCCCATCCGTCGCACCAAAGATCAGGTGTTGCTGGTGAACTTGCCGCCGGAACCGATATTTTTGTACGCCGATCCAACGCGCTTAACGCAGGTGTTCGAAAACCTGCTGACCAACGCGTGCAAATTCACGGCTCAGCGCGGCCAGATTGCCTTGTCGGCCACGGCCTCCGACGGTGCGGTGTCCATTACAATTCAGGACAACGGTATTGGATTGACCGCCGATGAAACAGAACGGGTATTCACGCTGTTCACGCAGGCGGACTCGTCGTCGGTACGCTCCTCCGGCGGGCTGGGTATTGGCCTGTCGCTGGTGAAAAATCTGGTGACGCTGCATGGCGGTACCGTCCATGCGCAAAGTGCGGGGCTTGGCCACGGCAGCAAGTTCACCGTGCACCTGCCGAATGTGGTCGACGTCCCGCCGAAGGCACTGGCCGTGGGCAAAGGCAGACTCCAGTCCAAAACAACCGCCCGGCGCATCCTGGTCGTTGACGACAACCGGGACTCGGCGCAGAGTCTGGCGGTGTTACTCGACTGGTTTGGCAACGAAACACACGTGGCGTTTGACGGGATGGACGCCGTGGAAGCCGCTTCGAGTTTCCGGCCGGATATCGTCCTGCTCGACATCGGGCTTCCGAAGATCAGTGGGTACGAAGCGTGTCGCCGCATTCGGGCGAGCGAACGCGGACGGGACATTGTGCTGATTGCGTTGACCGGCATGGGGGAGGAAGCTGATCGGCAGCGGGCCCTCGACGCAGGGTTCAATGACCACATCGTCAAGCCGGTGGCCTATGCCGATCTGGACCGGATATTGAGTCAATTCATGGAGAAGAAGTAGCCCGCTTGCCGTAAGGAAAGGTCAACGCGTCAATCAGGTGATTGCGTTCGGGATCCGAACTCACCCGAACCACACTCACACCACCGGCGATGAGACGGGCGTAACCGCTCGCTGGGACAAACTTGCGAGTACCACACTCACGAGCTGTTCTGGCATAAATGGTTTTTGTATCGTGAAGGGATGCCGCCCACCAAGGTGGGGCTGAAACAGGTGCTCGGGTGAATAACCCGTGAGGAACACAATGGGCAGTTCCGGAAAGCGCATCGCCAGTTGCCGGACGAGTTCCGATCCGCCGACCGTAGGTACCACGATGTCGGTGATCACCAGATCGGGCGGACCATTCTCGGCGATGAGCGCCAGCGCTTCGTGTTCGTCTGTCGCGGTCACCACGCTGAATCCCGAATCTTCGAGTGCCCGTATTGCCGCGATCCGCACTGCGGCCTCTCCGTCAACCATCAGCACCGAGCCCAGTGGGGCGGACACTGTAGTGGTGTAGGCGCAGTCCGTGCGGTCACGTTGATTCGTACTTGGGTGACCGTGCACTGGCAGAAACACGACAAAGTTGGATCCTTCGCCGACCACACTGGTTACGGTGATGAACCCGCCGTTCTGTCGCACCATGCCGTGCACGGCCGCCAGCCCAAGCCCGGTGCCTTGCCCAACAGGTTTTGTCGAAAAGAATGGCTCGAATACGCGTTTCATGGTTTCGTCATCCATGCCGCTACCATTGTCCCGCACTGACAGGGTCGCGTATTCGCCAGCCGGAATGACCACACCTTCGGCACTCGTCGTTCCGAACGTCAATTGCACGAGGTTGGTGGTAAACGTTACGCGGCCGTGATGGTCTGTCGCGTCGCGTGCGTTCATGACGAGATTTACCAGAACCTGTTCGAGCTGCGCGGGATCGATGCACACCAATGCGCGGACGTCGCTCGTCACCGTTCCGGTTCGTGATCCGCTCAGGATGCGCTGGATCGTGCCGGTGGACGCGCTGACCCAGTCACCGAGGTCGATCACTGCGGGTGTGTTGGTGACGCGCCGGCTGAACGCGAGCAGCTGCTGTGTAATAGTCGCCGCACGTCTGGCCGCCGTGGCGATTTGCTGGACATCAGGCATTGCCTCCAGCGGCAAATGTCCGTCGGTCAAGAGAAATTCGCTGTACCCCAGGACCACGGTCATCATGTTGTTCACCTCGTGCGCGACGCCCCCCGCCAACGCGCTGGCCGCTTCCATGCGTTGTGCCTGCTGCAGTCGCAGTTCAATGGTCCGGGAGACCGCTTCGGCAGCGACGCGCTCCGACACGTCACGAACGACCAGATGAATAGCCAGTCGCCCTTCATCCGAGAACAACACCGCCCGGGTTTCGACCGGGAGTGTCGAGCCATCGAGCCGACTGAAGGTCTCGCGGACTGGCGCCGCCGACCGGGTTGGTACCTGTGATCCCGCGATTTCGGCCTGCAGTGCCTTGAGGTGGGGCGGACGGAGAAAGGTATCGATGTGTTTTCCAATTAGCTGATCGGGGCGACTGGCACCGGCCAGATGCAGTGCCGCCGCGTTCACCAGCAGAATCCGATTTCCGTCGTGCACAAAAATTCCGTCCGGTGCAAGTTCCACCAGGACGTCATACCGTGCCTGCAGCGACCATGACTGCGCGAGATTCGGCGCGGCATGCACCCTGCCGCCGCGAGTTGTTCCCGTCTCGAGCGCGGTTCGCCGCTGGTCATCCATTGTGCGGTTCCTCGAATTCAGTATGCGTTGTTGAACCAGCGTCGGTTGGCACGAGGTGCTCGACCAATTGGATGGCCATCTCGTGGCCAATCATGCGTCCCAGCAGCTCGATAATCGTGGCGAACAATTCCGTAAGACCCGTCATGATAATCGACATGTCGGACGCATTCATGACCACCAGCACTTCGGAAATCGTTGGTCGGGAGTTGGGCAAGCTATCAAGAAAGGCAACGTCGACGCGCGTCATGCCGAGCGCTCGGTTGAACAATATGTTGTAGCTCGCGGTCCCGATCCACCGCCCGAGCCCGGTTTGCAGCTTACCAAACGCTGCTGACACGGTTGTGGCCGCTTCAGCATTTTCAGGGTCGTGACGCGCCGATACCGACAGCAAGCGTGCGGCGGTCGCGACCGAAGCCGGAGAGAGCCGCGTCATGATTCCGCCTGAACGTTCAGGCGGCACTCCCGATTCGCGCAGCAGAAAGACTGTGTCGCAATGGCCGTCGTGGAAATGTCACAGTAGAAAATGGCGTGCGTCAGTCGCGCACCGCCAATACTCCGTTGCTGAGCAGAATATGGAACTTTGCCGTACCCTACAACACCGGGCGAACCAATGAATGGTTTCCGCCGCGCTGCGTCCGTCGCAAGCCTGCTTCCCCGAATTGCATCCAAATGTTCAGGACTTTTGTCACGTGAAATTTACAACGGCGCAGAGGCGCGCTGTTCGACTGCGAGTGTCCTTGGTGATTTTTGCACGTTGCGTCCGCGGATATGGATGGACCGCTCGTCCCCGGTCTTTGGCTTGATCCCCGAGCGTACGCCCGGCACCCGGGCCACGTTGGGGGGGCAGGCACACGGTCGGTCCGTCGAAGGCGCGCACAGAACGCAAAGGGGTGTCGCGCCTGTTTGTTTTTCCGAGCACTGTTGACATAGGGGTATGGGGTATATATCGTTATACCCAGATGGGGTATGGGCCCCTGCTCAACCTGAGGCTACCATGGAAACGATTCACCTCGAAATCTCCGGCATGTCCTGCGGTCATTGCGTCAACGCGGTTCGCGGCGCGCTCGAAGCGGTACACGGCGTACACGTTGAAACGGTCGCCATCGGTTCAGCAGTCATTGCCTACGACGCGGCGCAGACCACACGTCCGCAAATCGAACAAGCCATCTCCGACGCGGGGTACCAGGTTGGTCCGACTCAGCTCACTCGCGGCGGGCGGGCCGCGGCTTCCTGATGTCGCCCAGTGAGTGGGTGGTACTCACCAGCGGCGTCGCCGCAATTGCCTGGGTGAATTGGTACTTCCTGCTGGCCGATCGTGGGGTCGCCATCGCGGCGAAGACCCTCAGCGCGACGGCTGGCCGTAGTGCGCCCGCCAGCGTGACTATTACGGTGAAGGGCGGATACAGCCCCGGCACCATTCGTGCAAAAGCCGGGCAGCCGCTGCAGATAGTATTTGACAGACAGGAAACGTCTGGCTGTTCAGAAGAAATTGTGTTCCCTGCATTGGGCATCAAGAAATTTTTGCCTCCGTTTCAACTAACGGTGGTGGAAGTCACACCGCCGAAGCCCGGCAAGTACGCATTCACCTGTGGCATGAGCATGCTACACGGCACGCTGATCGCAGACTAGCGCCCGGAAATCAGAATGCCCACACCAACGCCTGCCGCCGAGCCAATCACCGGGACCGGTGATTCAAGTGCGACCAACAGTGGCACGCGCAGTACTGCGGCCGAACGCATTCGCATTCCTGTAAGCGGCATGACCTGCGCCGCCTGCCAGGCCCGCGTGCAAAAGGTGCTGGCGAAACAACCCGGTGTGGTTGACGCGTCGGTCAACCTCATGATGAAGAACGCGTCGGTCACGTTTGACCCGTCGGTGATCACACCAGACGGGCTGGTGCAAGCCATTCGGAAAACGGGCTATGGCGCTGAGCTCGCGTCGCCCGACCAGACCGCATTTCAGGAGCAGGAAGCGCGCGACCAGGCACAGACCGAGGAGTTCGTCGAGCTGCGGCGAAAGGCGGTGGTCAGCGGCGTAGTGGGCGCGTTGGCCATGTTTCTGTCGATGCCGTTGATGGCGGGCGGCAAACACGCGCACGAGACCGTGAGCGATCCGTTTATGCAATGGGTGATGAGCGCATTGACTCCCGGGTTGCGGCGTTTCATGCCCTGGTTGTATACCGTGCCCGCGAGCGCCTTGTCGTGGGGCTTGCTGTTCGTCACGGCGGCGGTGATGTATTGGGCTGGCAGGCACTTTTACACGCGTGCCTGGGCAGCCTTTCGCCACCACTCGGCCGACATGAACACGCTGGTTGCGGTCGGCACAGGTGCCGCGTTTCTGTTCTCTGTGGTTGCAACCGTCGCGCCAAGCGTCTTTCTCAGTCGTGGTCTCAATCCGGATGTCTACTACGAAGCCGTCATCATTATCATTGCGCTGATTCTGACGGGCAACACGTTTGAGTCGCGCGCGAAACGGCAAACGTCGGTGGCGCTTCGTGCGCTGGTCGATCTGCAACCGAAAACCGCGCGCGTCGTGCGCAACCAGAACGGTGATTCCACCGAAGTGGACATTCCCGTTGAGGACGTTGACCACCACGATGTGCTGATTGTGCGCCCAGGTGAACGCATTCCGGTGGATGGACTGATTGTTTCCGGGCACAGCGCGGTGGATGAGTCAATGCTGACGGGCGAATCACTGCCCGTAGCCAAGCGTACGGGTGATCGCGTGATTGGCGGCACCATGAACAAGACGGGAAGTTTCCGATATAGCGCCACAACCGTTGGGCAGGATTCGATGCTCGCGCAGATTGTGCGACTCATGCGCGACGCGCAAGGTTCACGGGCGCCCATTCAGCGGCTGGCCGACCGCGTGAGCAGCATCTTTGTGCCGGTCGTTATTTCGATGGCGATTGCGACATTCGTCGTGTGGTATATCGCGGCCGACACTGCGACTGGAGTACGCGCGTTCGCCGCTGCGGTGGCCGTATTGATTATCGCCTGCCCGTGTGCAATGGGGCTCGCGGTTCCAACCGCCGTCATGGTCTCCACCGGCAAGGGCGCCGCGCTTGGTGTGTTGATCAAAGGCGGTGAGGCGTTGCAGCGTGCCGGTGACATTCGCACCGTCGTGCTGGACAAAACCGGAACCGTGACGGAAGGGAAACCGACGGTAACAGACATCCTTCCGGCAACCCTCACCACACGCTCTGCCGATGAGTTGGTGCGCCTGGTTGCGTCGCTGGAATCGGTGAGCGAACACCCGTTGGCCGATGCCATCGTGCGGTATGCGAAGGCGCACCATCTGGCACTTTCCATTCCCAATGGCTTCAACGCCGCGACCGGACGCGGTGCCATTGGCGTGGTGGATGACGCGGCGCTGGCGGTCGGCAACACCACGCTGATGCACGACTATGCGGTTGATGTGCGTGCGATGGAGGCAGACGCCACACGGCTCGCGAACGAAGGGAAAACGCCAATGTATGTCGCCATTGATGGAGCGCTGGCGGGATTGATTGCGGTAGCCGATCCCATTCGGGCCACATCGCGAGAGGCCATTACCCGCCTGCGCGCCATGGGACTGGACGTCGTGATGCTCACCGGTGACAACGAACGCACGGCGCGCGCCATTGCGCACGAAGCAGGCATTGATGCCGTCGTGGCCGGTGTCTTGCCCGAAGGAAAGGTTGCGGAGATCAAGCGCCTACAAGCCGGCGGGCACGTGGTGGCGATGATTGGAGACGGCATCAATGACGCGCCTGCGCTGGCACAGGCGGATATTGGGATGGCCATTGGCGGCGGCACCGACATTGCCGCCGAGGCGGCCGACGTGGTGCTCATGCGCGGCGACCTGCGAAGCGCCGGTCACGCCATCGCCCTCTCTCGGCGCACCATGCGCACGATGAAGCAGAACCTGTTCTGGGCCTTTGTCTACAACGTGGTCGGCATTCCAATAGCAGCCGGTGTGTTGTATCCGGCGTATGGACTGTTGCTCAGTCCCATTCTGGCCAGTGCCGCGATGGCCTTCAGTTCGGTCAGCGTGGTGATGAACAGCTTGCGGTTGCGACACGCGCGCATCGTTTAACAATCACGGCGTTCCCGGGCATTCGCACACCTTCACCCATACTCATTTCCATGCCACGCCTCACTTTAACGGCAGCAGTACGCCGCAGCGCAACCGGGAGTAGCGCGTGCGGCTGCGGAGTCTCTGATGACGCTGGGCGTAAGGCCGTCGCTGTCGACCCCGACATTAAAGCGCGCAACCTGAAGCGCCTTCGCCGCATTGAGGGACAAGTGCGCGGACTTCAGAAGATGGTAGAGGAGGATCGATACTGCGCCGACATCATGACGCAGATTTCTTCCGCGCACGAAGCCTTACGTTCGGTGGGCCGGGAGTTGATGCGTAATCATTTGAAGCATTGCGCGTCTTCTGCGATTCGGGCCGGTAAAGCCGAGGCGGACGAGATGTACGACGAGTTGGTGGACATGATGTACAAACACAGCCGGTAACAGTTGGCGCCGTACCCACCGTTTTTGTGGCACAGGCACCATGTGGCGCCGGTGCACACGACGTGCAATCGTACTCGCCCGACTGCGAAAACGCGGCGTATATCACGATTTCGCGAGCGATTCCACACCTGCCGGGTCGATTCTCCGTCACGGAAAAGATTGTGGTATCACAACGTGTGAAAGTATGCCAACGTGCTGCGTTTTTCGTGTTACTCAGTCGTCTTAAGAGTGCCAGCCACCACTGGTCAGTGACGCCCCCCGCGCTGCTGAACGCTCACCCGGTACTCGCCATGACGATCTTCGGCTCCACCATCCGGTTCGCCCGCGCCTCCACCGTCCTCGCGGTGGCCGCATTATCGCTCGCGACCGCCTGTTCGACCGATTCCACGTTGGCGCCAGAAGTGGCTCCGAAGCACGGCCTGATTGGTGACCTCGTGGGCGGTGTGAAGGGCCTGTTGATTCCGATGAAGGCTTTGACGCGTGACGTCGCCATGGCGCCGATGACGCGGTCCTTTACGTTCGATCGAAGCGGCGGCAAAATCGAGATTGCTGAAGCGGGCTTGCGTGTCGACATTCCAGCGGGCGCCATTCCGGGCAAGTCGCTCACGATCACGGTGACGGTGTTGCCGGGCAAGTCGGTCGCGTATGATTTTCAGCCGCACGGCACGAAGTTTCTGAAGGCACTCGAATTCCGGCAAGACTTGAAGGGGACATCGTGGGATGACTCCGCTTTCAAGGGCACGCTGACCGGTGGCTACTTCAAAGACAGGTCGCAGTTGGATTTGCGAAGCGGAATCGCGCTGCTGGACGAACTGTTCCCGATCCTGGTCAAAACCCACGAAGCGCGCTTCAACATCAATCACTTCTCGGGCTACATGGTTTCGTCGGGCCGGTCAGGACGCGCCTCGGTTGACGAGGACGCATTCTGATGAACCCCAACTACTATACCGTGCAGGTTGACTAGCCACAGGCCATAGGCGGGAAGAGAATAAACGTCCAGCATCTGTCGATGTTGGACGTTTTCCTGTTGCGCGAGGCCGCTAGGGCGTGACGCGAAAATTTCGAAACACCGTAATGGCATCTCGCTTGGCCCACACTCCTACCCGGCCCTGGCTGGACGATCCCAGCGCCTGTTCAACCCGCAGGTCGGTACCCGTCACCAATCCCTGCACGCTGCCATTACGCAAGTGAACGACCAGTTCGTACCAGGTGTTCATTTCAAGCTGTTGGTGCGCCGCCCCGTGCGCCAGCACTTTGCGTACGCCGTTCATGTACTCCCACACGGCCACGTTGCCATCCTTCGTATTGTAGCGTACAAAATGGTAGTCCCCGTTGGGGCGCAGCCCGAATATGAGGCCCGCGTTCTGATCGGACGCGCCGCCCATCATTTTGAATGCCACGCTGAGCGAACCATTCGTGAGCAGCCCGGCCGTTTGGGCGACGGCCAGGGGAAACGCGCCCGGCGCGGTTCCGTGCGTGACAAAACCGACATTGGGCGGGGAGAACAACACACCCGACAGCGACTCGAGGCGTACGCGGTCGGTCGCGCCGTCCCATCCGGCACCATCCACTTTGAACGCCGGGCCTCCCTCGTCGATGGTCACCCAGTTGCCGATAACGGGCGTGAGTGTTGCGGCGGGCCGGGGTTGTGCGAGGGCGGGCGGGGCGAGCAGCGCAGCGCCCAGAGCCAGCCGGCTCATGGCCGAGCGGGCAGTGCGGAGAGTTGGCATAGTGAAGTGTGCAGGGGCGACGAATGACGGAGGCGTGCAGGGGCCAACCCGAGACTACTGGCCGAACAACCGAGTGGCAATACGTTCGGACAACGCTTTCGCATTGACCGCGTCGTCGCCAGTGATGATCAACACGGTCACGCGGCGCTCCGGATACCGAACCCAGGCGCTGCGGTTTCCATGGCTGGTTCCGAATGCTGACTGGCGGCGCATCCCATGCGCGGTGTCGGTGGTAAAACCGCGAACAACGGTTGCGGTGTCTCGCGCCCCGGGGCGCAAGGCGGTGCGACCCTGCTCGAACCGATACAAATCGTCGACGTTGCCCAGCCAACTTTTCGACAGGCTGTCGTAGACCACGCGTTGCATGCCGCCAATGGCCAACACCCGGCGCACGGAAGCCGCGCTAATACGTCCGCTGCTGTCTGGAGTGAGCGCCGCGTCCAGCACGCCGCCCAGGCCCTTGAGCGCCATGTTCGGAACACCGGTCTCCGGTTGGAAGCGCCGTTGCGGTGCCATTCCATACGCAGTGTTGATCAACACCCGGCCGTCCTGCGCGACGATGATCGCTGCGCCACCGCGTGACGCATCCTGGTACGGCTTGAATAGGTTATCGACGAATTTCCGCGTCAGCCCGGTCGCGTCAATCGCACGCGACACGACACGACGGCTGGCCAGATTGTAGCGATCGCCCGGATGCAGTGTGAGAAACGGTTTGCCCACGTCGTTGGCATCGCGCCCGTTGTACACGAATGCCTTGTTGCGCCCAATAATTTCACCGATATCGCCGCGCACGAGCCACGCCGTTCCTTCGTCTTCGGAGATGCCGAGGAGGTCGGGGCGCCTTGCCGTGAGTGAGTCGTGCAGGTCGGCCAGGCGTTCGCGCGCCACCACATGCTGATCAATCGCGACATTGCGCAAGAAGCCAAACCCCGTGAGGTACTGCGGGTGATTCATGATGCGGTTGTCATTGGAAGGCGCCCCCCGCACCAGATAGCTGGCGAGAATGGACGCGCCCGCAGACGATCCGCCCACCACACCACCGCGCGCAAGCACCGCTTCGAACGCGCGTTGTGACTTTGTGCCCGCATACGCATTCACGAGACGGAAATGGCGGCCGCCGCCAAACCATACGCCGCGCGCATTGGCAATTTTCGCCACAAAGCTGTCCGCGTCCGCCACGGCTTTGCTTACCGTATGGTATGCGACGACGTTGCGCGCGCCGGCCGCGCGAAGCCCGCGCCCCACCGTGGCCATGTCAACCGAATCACCACCGGCAGTGGGCACCTCGACAATTAACGCGTCTGGTCCGCCCGCGAGTTCAATAAACTTCGCAAAAATTTCCGGGCCCTGCCCGCCGCCGCCTACGACCAGCACGGAACCTTGCGCGGGTCCAACGACGGGGACGCCAACGGCCGGCGACGATGCACTGGACGGCCCTGTTGCCTGGCGCGCACACCCGGCGATTTGCGACAACACCAGCAGGATTGCCAGGGGACGACGGATGGGAATGCGCACCGACCCTCCAGTCCCGTGATTCACAAACGCCTGCTCCGCTCCCTACCGACCGCCAGTGATATCGACCGCGTGGCCTGCCGCGATTGATGAGGACCGGCACCGGATTGGGTGGAGCAGTAGCCCGACGACCACCAGGGGATCGCCACTGCAGTGCGCATCGGACCAACGGCACTCAACGCGCGGTTCATTCCACGACGAGGAGGCTGCGGCGCACGCGTTTCACACGTGGTGGTTCAATCGTGCGCCAAATGGTCCAGGCAAATTGATACGCCCCCAGCGCGGACAACACGCCTCCTGTGGCGAGAAACGCCGCATGGTATCGCCCACCAGCTGCACGTACGACAAAACCACTGGCCAGCATCAACAGACCGACATTGGACAACCACCAATGGACCATGGGCGTTTTTTCACTCGCGAGCGCAACGCCCGAGAAACGCGGCATCACATGGTACGCAACGCCGTAGATCATCATGGCTGCAAAGCCCAGTGCAAGCATGTGAAAATGCGCGGGGCGATAGACCATCCACTCGGCCCGTATTGCCATTGCCCCACCCGCCGTGACGCCGAGACACAACCAGGCGAGACTGCTCTTGATAAAGAGCCGAACGTACGAAGTCACGCCCCGTTGGCCGGAACATGTACCGGTTCCGCGTTTGAGAGTTGGCGAATGAGTTCGTCCACTCCCAGACCGGACTGCGCTGCCACTTCGGACATTGACTTTCCGGCGCCGCAACACGTGTCGGCCCCCAGTTCCTTGAGGAGACGCACGCTTCGCGGCTTGAGCAGTACCAACTCACGGACGGTCGTCTCCGGACGGATGGCGCTGCGTGATGTGCTACACGCGTCGTTGCAACCAGCGCCGCAGCCCTGATTTGTATTGCTCTCGCACATAGGTGTTTGCGAAGTTGATGGGCGTTGGAAGGCGGACCAAATGGAGCGTGGATGCTCCTGAGCCTAACCTCGCCGGTCGCGGTCCTCCCGGAAGTCATCGACACCCTGACTTGTTGTCCGGAGTTCCCTCACACCGGCAGTCTCAGTGACGACGTTGCCAGAGCGACCACCTCGTGTCAGGAATTGCCTGACAACTATCAGGCAACCGCCCGATGTATGGCACCGGCGGCGGACGGTATTGTTTGCGTGATGCCTTACGCCCCGTCAGGATCCCCTCCGGCCATGTCCGGGAATCACCAGATCGACCCGATTCAACGTCAAGCGCGAGCCGAACGTTTTCACGCGTTGACGGCGATTCTGTTTGCCCTGAACTGCTGCATCGCCATCGGGCTCGTGTTCGTGGCCGAAGGTGTGATGGTCGGGCCGTCGTGGCTCAAGGGCGCGTCGATTGTTGGCATCATTCTCGTGCAGCAGGTGTTGCTGGTCCTGTTACTTTCGCCGGTGCGTCGGCTTGAAGAACAGATTGATCGCTATTGGACCACGCTTCAGCCGACGCTCGGCATGGAGGAACAAACCGACGCGTTTGGCAGCTCTCCCGAACTTCGACTGCGCGCGATGTTACAGGCCCTGCACCGCAGCGCCTCGCATTCCAAACGGGTTGCCACCAGCCTGATGGAACAGGGGGTGTTGGACAGCGTGCGCACAGCCCGCCAGCTCTTTGATTCCACGGCACAGCAGGTTGCTGGCTTGTTGCTGGAAATTTCGGCGGCCACGAGTGCCGATGTGGCATCAGGCCCGAAGAACCTTGAAGGGCTTCGCCACATCGCGTCGCAGGTTCTTGGTGAAATCACGACGATGGCCGGTCAGCTTTATTCAATGGAACTGGACAAACAGGGTCTCGGTCCCGCCTTGAAGCAACTTGGCCGCATTTATTCTCGGGGAAACGGCATCGAAATTGACGTGGAAACCCGCGAAACGGAGGGGCCGCTCGACATCGTTCGAAAAACGATGATTTTCCGCGTGGCGGAGGAGGCGTTGCGGAATGCCACGCGGCACGCGGCCCCACGCCACATCGCGATGAAACTCTCCGTGTTGGGGTCGACGTATCTGCTGGAAATTCGCGACGATGGCCGCGGCTTCGACGTCGGGCCAATTGCAGATCGACAACACGGCACGGGACTGACCAGAATTCTCGATGAGATCAACCTGGTCGGTGGGCAGTTGGAGCTCCGCTCGGCCCCAGGCAACGGCACCAGCCTTGTTGCCACTATTCCGTTCGCGGCAGTGGCTGAACTGCCGGAACGGGCGACTTATGGATTTTTGTCTGGCTCCGCTACACTATGAAGATGACCGGATCGACTCTCAGGAGGTCACATGGCAGCAGGTGACATAATTCGCGTGGTTCTCGCCGATGATCACGCTGTGGTGCGCGTGGGGTTACGGGCTGTGCTCAGCGCGGCCAAGGACATCGAAGTTGTCGGCGAAGCCAAGACTGGGCGCGAAGCCGTGTTTATGGCGCAGAGCTTTTCGCCGGACGTGGTCATCATGGACCTGGACATGCCCGACCTGGACGGCGCCGCGGCACTCAAGGACATTGTGCAGCTCGGCCTGTCGACACGTGTGTTAATCCTGTCCATGCACACGGAGGAAGATCGTCTGGTTCCCCTCATGCAGGCGGGCGCCGCCGGTTATCTGGTCAAGAGCGCGGCCGATGTCGAACTCGTGGACGCCGTGCGGGCGGTCGCGCACGGGGACGTGTACGTGCGCGGATCGGCGGCACGGCTACTGGCCCGCAACCTCATCAAGAAAGATCCGGCCGCGGCCGATCGTGAGCGTTTCGAGCAGCTCACACAGCGCGAACAGGATGTATTACGGCTGGTGGCGCACGGATTTTCCGCGCCCGAAATTGGAGAGAAGTTGTTCATCAGTCCCAAAACGGTGGACACCTACAAGCAGCGCATTCACGAAAAACTGGGGTTGGCGCATCGGTCGGATTATATCCAGCTCTCGCTGCGTCTGGGGTTGATGACGGTCAATTGACCGGGCCAATTGCGGGGTACGCGGCAGTTGTGCTGTTCACACTGCTGGTGGTCCAGCAGTGGTATTTGCGCAGTCGACTCAAGGAACAGCGACGCATTCAGCTGGAGCTGCGAACGTCCGAGCGAAAGTTCTCGGGCATTTTGTCCATCGCGGCCGACGCCATTATCACGGTCGATTCCACATTCCGCATTGTCCACTTCAATCGTGGTGCGGAGGAAACGTTTGGATGGAGCGCGTCCGACGCGATTGGGCGACACCTGGCCATCATGTTGCCGCCCCGGTTTCGCGAATCGCATGACAAAAGCATGGAGATGTTCTCACGTTCCTCGGCCACGGCGCGCCGCATGGCCGACCGCCGGGAAATTTTTGGGCAGCGTGCGGACGGCACGGAATTCCCTGCCGAAGCGTCGATTTCCAAACTCGTGGAAGCGGATGGCATTCTCTTCACGGTGGTGCTGCGAGACATCACGCGGCAGAAGAATGTCGAAGCCGATGATCGATTCCTGGCGGCGGCCGCTACCGAGTTTGCCAGGAATCTGGCGGTCGACGCAACCCTTCAGGAAATCGTCGACCTTCCCATACCGCGGCTCGGAGACTGCTGTCTGCTCGACGTGGTCGTTTCGCAGACACAATTCATGCGCATGGTCAGTACACGTCAGCACGCCGACCTCTCGGCACCACTGGCCCAACTCGGGGCCCTGACGCTCAGCGCCGATTCGCCCTCACCCGCGATCGATGTCATTCGCCGCAATCGGACCACGGTTATCGACGAAGTCAATGATGAATGGTTGGACGGCAACGCGGACCTTGAAGCGATTGCTCCGTACCGGATGCTCGGCAATCACGCGCAGCTCATACTGCCGTTACACGTTGCCGGAGAAACCATTGGCGCGTTGACCATTCTGCGGACTGGCACCCGACCGTTTGACTCCGAAACACAGGCGCTCGCGGAGAAGTACCTTCGAAGCGCGGTCGCCACGCTGGCGAACGCCAAACTGTATGAGACGGCACGTCGGGCCAATCGCGCACGCGACGAAGTGCTGGGGGTTGTGTCGCACGATTTGCGCAATCCGATCAATGCCATTGCCATGTGCGCCAAGGCACTCGCCAGCGAACACGAGGCCGGAACGGCAACCAATGGCGAAATGCTGCACACCATTCAGGAGTCGGCGGCCTGGATGAATCGACTCATTGGAGATCTGCTGGACGTGGCGAGTATCGATCGGGGGCATCTTGCGCTTGAAAGGCAGTCGCAGGATGCGTCGAAGCTGGTCCAACAGGCGCTGCATATGTTTGCCATGGACGCCGCCGCTCACGGCATCACGCTCACCGAGCGCATTCCGCCTAATGTGCCGCCAATCAATGTGGACGGCGCACGGATTGTGCAGGTGCTGGGCAATCTGGTGCGCAATGCGTTGAATTTCACCCCACGCGGTGGCACGGTGGTGGTCTCGATCGAATCGCGCAATGAATTCGTGTTCTTCTCCGTGAGCGATACCGGGCCGGGAATCAGTGCCGAGAACCTGCCACGCATTTTTGAGCGGTACTGGCAGTCCTCCCACGCGGCGCGCACCCGGGGCAGTGGACTCGGTCTTTCAATCGCCAAAGGAATTGTCGAGGCGCACGGGGGTCGAATCTGGGCGGAGAGCGTCGAGTTGAAGGGGAGCGAATTCCTGTTTTCCATTCCGGTGGGTGCGCTGGCTTCGCGGGCGGGGGTTGTTGGAGACACGCGCTGATCAGTTCTCGACCTTGATGCGACCAACCATGCCCAACAACGCGTGTGGGTCGCACTGGAAGTAGTAGCTGCCGTGCTCCATGGAGACGATGACGTCGAACGTCTGTTCGGGCAATTGCAACATCTCGCTCATGGCTGGCAGGTATTTGGCGCCGGGGTTCGAATCGGGCAGGAAGTTGATATTGTGCACACCAGACTTAAGCACGAAGCGAACGACATCGCCCCGGTGCGCTTCCACGTCCTTCGGCTTGAAGTAGTTCCCATCCGCATCACTGTACGCTTCGATGGTGATGACGCGCCCAGTCGGCGTGACGGCTGGCGCAGCGTCGGGCTTTTTTTCAGCCGCTACGTCGCCCGCTGGGGGTGCATCTTTCGTACAGGCGGCCGCGAACAGTGTCGCACCCAGTGCAATGGCAGTTGACAGGCGGTAAATCGTGTTCCGATACATTTCAACACTCCAGTGATCGTTGTTGTTGCGGTAGCGAGACACACCACGTGCCCCGCGTGTGAAGAAGTCGTGCTGCTGCCCGTACGGCGGCTCCATTAAAAGTCCTTTCGCGAAAACACCCGCATGCCCACGGCGACGGGCACCAGTATCCACAGGGCGAGCGACATGAACGCGACCAGCAAACCAACCACACCGCCAAGGAATTGTTGAAACACGGCGCCGGTGTAGCCCATCAGGGCAGACACGTCGAGTTGCAGCATCATCGCCACGCGGGCGAGATCGATTGGATTCAACAAGGTGAGCGCAAGAATGGGTCGTTCCATGGGATAGTCAGCGAAGGTCGCAATGAGCATGAGCACGACCCCGTCATAAACAACCGCGCCCAATAGCCAGAGCCCGATTGCCAAACTCAGGCCACGAAGCCGGTCGTCGCACCAGAGCGCGAGCGCCAGGGCAATGCCCGCAAAACTCAGCGTCAGCGCGGTGCCGAGCAGCAGCAGTGTGCCGACCAGCGCGGCTTCGTTGGTCGAAGCAAACCCGCGCGCCAGAAACGGGACGCCCACTCCCACACTGATGGAAAGTGCCAGCGGCACCGCGAGCCCGCTGTAGAGTCCCGCGAAGAGTCCGTGGCGATTCACGGGTTGTGCAAGCAGCAGCTCTATGAATTCCCGCGCACTGTAGAGGTATACGGTACCAACGAGGAGCGTGACCAACGGTACCACGTACAGTACAATATTGGTCAGGCTCAGAATCGTGCCCGCACTACCCCCGCTAAAGCGAAGCAGGCCTTCGGTCGCGAGCAGAAAGAACGCGGTGTACGCGAGCAACCAGCGGCTGCGCAGCACATTGCGCGCCTGGAACAACCCAACCTGCAGCACAACCAGCCGTGTTTGCTGGGTGCGCGCGGCACTTGACGCGGAGCGTTCGGCCATGGCGAAAGAAATGCTGGTCATGCTACGCAGTGCTGCATGAGCGCTGCAATAGCGCGCTCGACGGTTGGCTGACCGGTTGACTGTCGCAAGTTGGCGACGGAACCGGAGAACTGCACTTGCCCTTCGGAGAGATAGACCACATCGTCCGCGAGTTCGTCAACCTCGCTGAGTACGTGCGACGTAATGATGACCGAGCGTCCGGCACTGCGTTCTGCCCGGATGCGTGTTTTGAGTACGCCGCTCGCGACCGGGTCGAGTCCACTGGTGGGTTCGTCCAGTATCAGCAAATCCGGCGCAAACATGAACGCCGACACGGCATTCACTTTTTGCCGCGTGCCGCCGGAGAGCACACGGAGCTGCCGGTCCAGCTGGGAGCGCATCGCGAACGCATCGACCAGCCGTTCGTCCGCGATGTCAGTCGCGCGAAGTTTGCGAAGCAGCGCGAGCAACTCGGCACCAGTGAGGTTCTCAGGAAACTTCGCGATTTGTGGCATGTAACCAATGCGCGCCCGATAGAGATTGTCGTTTTGAACGGACGCACCATCGAACATAAGCAGCCCAGCGTCCGGCCGAGTTAACCCAAGCAGACACTTGATGAAGGTGGTTTTTCCCGCGCCGTTCGGTCCGACAAGGGCAGTCACTCTGCCGCGTTCGACCGTGACGTCGAGCGAGCGCAGGCCCTGCACGTCACCGAATCGTTTCGACAAGCCGTGCGCGACAATCACGGCAGTCTCCGCATGGCAGGGTTCGCATCGACGAGCAGCCGTGGCGTGATCACCGGCAGCACGCGTTCCGTCGCGTCCATCAATGAAACGAACGCGCTGCGCAGCAAAATGAGTGCCGGCTCATTTCGTTCAACCAGCATCGAGAACACCCGCACGGGGTGAAACGGCACATCTCCCACACCGTCCCGATTCAAATCGTAGCCACGATAGGCGTCCCAGTAGTTGCCGGACAGCACCGTGCTCACATCCTGGCTGTTGGACGCCACATCGAAAGTGTTGCCAACGAAGTTGTTCTTCGTGACGCTGCCGTCCACGGTACTGGCATTGAGTCGTACGGCCCAGCCATTCTCCACGAAGTTGTTGGAGTTCGCCTGCAGGCGGTTGGCCCCGTCGGCCACCAAACCGGTGGTGTTGCGAAGAAACACGTTCCGCTCGATGCGGGCATCGCTGATTTCCTTGAGCAGCAGTCCGTAGGACGCAGCGCCCCAGTTGTGCTCGAACCGGTTTCCAATCATGGTTACCCGGTGCGTGTACATGACGGCCACGCCCGACCCGTTGCGGCTGAAGGTGTTGTTTTCGTACAGGCAGTCATCGGAATACATGAAATGAAGACCATACCGGATATTCTGCGAACTCACGTTGCCGCGCACTTCGGCGTCGTGAACAAATTCAAAGTAGAACCCATCGCGGAACCCGCTGACGGTGTTGCCCATGATCAGAACGTCGCGCGTGGACCACAAATGAATGCCGTTGCCCGACGTCGTTTCGGACCGGTTTGACGCGCGCAGCTTGTTCTGTAGAATGCGGCAACCGTTGACATTGGCGAGATACACGCCGAAGAACACATCCGCAAATTCATTGTCTGCAATGGTACAGCCGCGCGCGTCCCGTACTCGAATGGCCGCGCGATCCTGCACGTAGCTGGTGCTGACATGCACCAGACTGAAGCCACGCACGGTGACGCTGTCCGCTGTGATCACGAATATTTCGTGGGTGCCTTCGCCATCGAGTACCGGGCGACCAACGCCCACGATTTCCACGGGCTGGTTGACCACAATGGCTGCTTCGCGATAGGTCCCCGATTCCACCACGATGCGTCCGCCAGCGCGCACCTGCTTCAACGCGGCACTGACCGACCGCGTCGCACCCGTAGGGGAGACGCGCACCTCGGCGGCGCGCTGTGCTGATGCCGTTTGGGGGAGGAGATACATAATGGTCGCGCACAGGCCGACGGACCGCAGGGCGCGCCACGGCACAACTGCATTATGAGTCATGGTGATGCTCTATCGCAGCGACCGTTCGCAGTTCAAGTCGTTTTGCCAGTTGCTGGACGTCTGACCACGAAAGCGTGCCTGTTCCGAATCGCTGCCTGATTGCCGCGGTATCGGCGTTGACGGCGAATGCCAGCAGATTCGCACCCATTTCGGACGTGGGCCCGCTCTTTCGGACAAATCGAGCGGTGGTGGCATCCACCAACGTGCCAGGATGATCAAAATCCGTAACCCACACCGCACGCAGACCCGTGACACCACGCGAATAGTTGGCCAGGCATTCAATGGAATCGAACTGGTTCGTCTTGCCTTTCGCGGTGATGGCCAGGCCTCCGAAACGGTGATCGACGATGCGCATGTGGCACTGCTCGCAGTCGGCCCGTCCATAAGCGATCCTCGGCATTTTCGGTTGGCTGCACCCAACCACAAGCAGGAGGGCTATCACAGCCAAGGCCTTCGCGCCGCCGGTCAATTCTTCGGCAACAACTTTGGATGTCCTTGCCCGACGCACGAGGGGAAATAGCGCCACCACCCCCAACAGGAACGCGACGACTGCTAACCAGCCGCCCACCGCCGGCCACGAATCGGCGGTAAAATTCAGGAGCTGTTTGCTGCCAAGTATTGGAGGCTGATACGTCATGCCAGGCACCTTGATAATCGCATCGGGCGCCAGGTCGTGCCCGTATCGATACGTCCAACGATAGAACTCGGCCAGCCCCGCAACACCGGCGAGTGCAACGGTGCCAAGCCAGGCGATCAGCAGCAGCCGGCGACCCATCAGGGCAACCAGCAGCGCGAGCACCGCCAAACCACCCGCCACCCAGGGCATCACATCCAGAGCCGGAAACGACTCCGTGCGGATGGCCTGCATGCCGATGTAGTGATTGAGTCCGTTCAGATTGTCCAGATCGGCCGGTTTCATGCCGGTCAACGTGTCCATGTGGATCAACATCCCGATTCCTTCGGGATATTGGGGCGCATGCAGTTCGATCTTCCAGAGCGGCAGAAACTGTGTGGCCCCGAGCAGCAGCGCGGACCCCGCCATCAGCAGGCGTGATCGTGAGGAAAGCCGATTCATGATTTTCGTCCGGGGAAAGTGGTGAACGCGCGCCTTCGTGCTGACGGCGCGCGTTCACCGTGGCTTAGCGCTTGATGGCGCCTGCCGCTGCGGCCTTGCTGATTTGTGCCTGCGACTTGGGGCTCACGTTTGCTTTGAGCGGAACGTTTGCACTGGCCGGAGAAACGCGCAGGTATCCTGACATTTCCTGGTGCAGCGCCGAGCAGAAGTCGGTGCAATAGAACGGATAGACTCCGGTGCTGGTGGGTACCCACTTCATGGTCTTCGTTTCGCCCGGATTGAGAATCAGTTCGGAATTCTGCGCGCCGAGCACGGCGAACCCATGCAGGATGTCCCAGTCCTGTTCGATGTTCGTGACATGGAAGTACACGGTGTCGCCCAGTGCAATGCCTTCGATGTTGTCCGGCGCAAAGTGACTGCGCACTGCAATCATCTTCACATCCACGCGGCGGCCCTTGCGCGTGACACCCGCCTCGTTCTCCGCCATGATCTTGTCCGGATGCGTGCTTTCCGAGAGTTTGAAGAACTTGACCTGTTTGTCCTTGATCAGATCGGCGGGAATGGCTTGCGCATAGTGCGGCTCGCCAATGGTGGGGAAATCGAGCAGCAGCTTCATGCGGTCGCCCGAGATGTCATATAGCTGCGCAGACTGGAACAACTCCGGGCCCGTGGGGAGGTAGCGGTCCTTGGTGATCTTGTTCATCGCCACCAGGTATTTGCCAAACGGCTTCTTCGAGTCGCCGCCGGGAATCATGATATGACCTACCGAGTAGAACGTTGGCGCGCGATCAACCACTTCCCACGTGCCCAGCTTCCATTTCACCACTTCAGACGAGATGAACATGGAGGTGTAGGCGTAGCCGTTACCGTCGAACTCCGTGTGCAGCGGACCCAGGCCCGGCTTCTGCACTTCGCCCGCGAGCACCGAGGCATACTTCAACACGGGAATGCCATCCATTTCCCCGTCGAACTCTTTCGCCTCAATGGCTTTGGCAAGCTTTGTGAAGGAGTGCACGGGTATAACGGTCGCCAGTTTGCCGCCGGCCACGATGTATTCACCCGATGGGTCGATGTCGACGCCGTGTGGGGACTTGGGTGTCGGCAGGAAATACACCATACCGGCGCAATCGCGCGGATCGAGCATCTTGACGCTGGTCTTCGTTTCGACCGTGCCAATGCGGCTCTTCTCGTCCATGTAGTTGTGCATGTATTCGGCCGCGACGGTCTTGAACTTGCCTTCGGCCACACATTGCTCGGCGCGCCTGTAGTGCACGGCCGCAATGAAGTCTTTGTCGTTCTGCGAGGCGTTGGTCTCGAGTTTCGTGTTGGCTTGTTCGCTGTTGTACGACGTGAAGAAGAACCAGCCGTCCGAGGGCCCTTTGCCCGCGTGGCCAAGGTCATAGTTGTAACCGGGCATCAGAATCTGGAACGCAATATCCATTTTGCCTGGTACATCGGCCGTAATGAACGACAGCGTGCCCTTGAAGTTCTTCTTGTAGTCGTCAATGGGCATGTCGGTATTCGGCACCGGCACGCTAAAGCGCGTGGCCGACACGATGTATTTGGTGTCGGGTGTGGTGAATGGTGAAGCGTGCCCGCCGGCTGCGTTTGGAATCTGCAGAATTTCTTCGGTTTCGAAACGGGTGAGATCGATACGTGCGACACGAGGCGTATTGTTGCCGTTGATGAACAACCAACGCCCGTCTGGCACCCCATCGGTCATGGAGAGCTCGGCGTGATGGGTGTCATCCCACGGAATGAAACCGTAGGTGGTTTGCAGCATCGGTTTAGTCTCTTCCGAATATCCCCAGGCGTTCTCCGCATTTTGCGAAAACACCGGGATCACCTTGAGCAGGCGGCCGGAGGGCAGCCCGTACACCGATACCTGCCCGCTGAAACCGCCGGACATGAAGGTGTAGAATTCATCCTTCGCACCTGGCGCTACGTAGACGCGTGACGCAGCGTCACCGGTGGCAAGATTGCCAGAAGCTGAAGGAGTGCGCGTGCAGGCATAGGCGAACGCCACCGCGCATGTCAGCCCCGCGCCAATCCAGTGCTTCGCTGATCCTGAGATGTTCATAACCTGGTTCCCGTTGGAATTGGATTCCGACCAGTATCGACGAGCATCGCACCGGTATGGTCGGCCACCGGTACATCGGGTTGTGCGAAAGGTTCAGCACCGCACAGCTCGGCAATCGTCGTGCGCATCAACGGCGCGCGTGCGCGGAGTGTGACGTCTGTCCAGCGTTCGTGTGCGACGCACGGCTTGTCCGGATTGCACGGACGATTGGCCATGATGCAATGTTTGAGCGCGATCTTCGGCTCGGCAAACAGGTCGACAACGTCCGCTACCGTCAGACGATGGGGGGGTACGGCCAGCGTGAATCCACCATGCGGTCCGCGTACACTGTGCAGAATGCCGTGCCGCACCAGCGCGTTCAGCGTTTTGCCCAAATAATTGCGGGGCGCACCGAGCGCGGCTGCGATTTCCTCGGTGCGCACGGGCTCACCGACCTCATGTCGCGCCAGCACCAACACGGCGCGTATGGCGTATTCAGCAGTGCGTGAAAACATGGCGCCCGAAGCCTGTATCTGAATTGATCATGTGGATATGATCAACTAGTTCGGACGGATGCAACGTCGGGACTTTGCTGAAAGAATGGCGAGTTCCCCTCGCTGCGTCGCCGGGGATTCCCTGACGGCCGTTTAGTTGCGGCTTCGCTGCCCCAACAGATATCGCAGTACATCCTGTGCCGTATAATGCGTGCGATTGCCCAGAAACTGCCCAATGTTCAGCAGTGCGTTGCCGCTCGTGATCAGGGGCGGCTCGGTGGTGCCGTCGTCGCGAAGTTGCGGCATTCCGACCGCAGAAACCAACCCATTACACATACACTGTCGCCCCACCGTATCTTCAATCGTTCCGCCCTTCTTCACGTAGTCCGCCACGGGCTCTGCGGGGCAACGAAACCCAATCTGATTCGCTGCGCGCGCATACGCCGTACGGAGATACCCCAAATCGCAAATGCGTTCGCGTGGGGGAAATTCCGCGCCCTCATGCGAGTGCACCACCTTGAACGGGTACCCTGTAGGAGAAGCGCGTGGGTCGGTTCGTACGCGCAAGTCTCCCTGCGTCGCGCGATTAAGCACAGTCTGTTTGATGTCCGAACTGAATCCCGACTCTTCGCAGAAGGCAAACAGCGTGCCAACCTGAATGCCGGCCGCGCCTTGCTCCCTTGCTCGCACAAGCTCCTCGGGCGTGCCAGCACCGCCCGCAATCCAAAACGGCAAACCAAGCTCGCGCACCTTGCCGAGGTCGACGACGTCACGGTCGCCATACACGGGCTCCCCGAGCGCATTGAAGTTCGGCGCACCGCGCGCGGGGGCGTTGTGTCCACCGGCGGTCGGTCCTTCTATCACAAATCCATCCACCCGTCCCCCCGATTTCCGGGCGAGCGTGGTAGCCAGTGAATGTGATGCCACGATCGCAATAAAAAACGGGCGCTTCAGTGCCATCGAAACATCTGCGCCGATGGTTTGCGGATTGAAGGTGATCGTCGTGACCGACGCAGGCGCTTCCCCTTCAACGTCCAGGCGCAGCGTGGCCGTTTGATGCGCTGACAGCGCGTCCAGTGCGGCTGGAATCTCTCGCGGAATTCCAGCGCCCATTAACACGTAGTCGACACCCGCCAGCATCGCTCCATACAGGAGCGCGAGGTTGGGGAGCTGCAGCTTGGTCAGCAGATTGATTCCGACGGCACCCGCATGCCCTTCGCGAGCGAGAAACACTTCGACAAAACTGGCCAGGACGGTCAATTGTTGACGCAGGATACTGGAATGCAGACGATACATCGGCACCAGCTCGTACGCCTGCCCTGGCGCACGTCCGCCTTCACGGTAGTAGCGACGGAACATCGCATCGCTGATCCCCGGAATGGGGAACGCGCTCATGGCTCGCCGCAGATGGCCACCAACGTCCCCATCCTGCAGACGACGAACAAGCGTGGTGTCGAGGGCCGTGCCGGACACCACTCCCAACTGGCCGCTGCGCGCAACAGCGTTTGCAAGTTTCCAACCGGAAACACCAACGCCCATACCGCCCTGAATGATGAGCGGAAGGGAAACGTTTGAGGCGCCCCGACCGTGCGTTGACATGGCGATCAAGTCGGCACCGATGGCCGATGCATAGTGGACAATTGCGGCGGCAACCGGACGGCCCACCCCTACAATCGATTCGATGGGCGCGAGTGCACAAATCGCGTGGACAACCTCGCCGTTCAACACGGCATGTGGACACTTTGAAAGTCCGTCGTTGCAGAGCCGCTCGGCGATGCGTTCAACGGACCGCTCCTCCTCGCGCAATTGATCGTCATTCCGGCTTGACTTGCGGAGATTGGCCAGTGCGGGTTGCTGGTGCACGAGCACCACGTCGACTTGCGCTCCAGGTTTGCTGGCAAGCACTGCGGCGGGCGTGATGGCATGTTCGGCGAACGCCGAGTGGTCGAGGGGCAGCAGCAGGTTACGAATGATGGTCGGCTCCGGAGGTGGACTGGCTCACCCACGGGGCCACTCCTGGTCGCTTTGCGGGTTGGTGCCGACAGGGCGAGTAGGCTCTGAGGCAAGAGGACAATCGGTGCTGAAGCCGTGCCAGTCTGTCAGCAATTGCCCGAGAAACGTCAGGCATCTCCGTACATCAGGCCCAGCGAGGGCCGTAGGCCCGTCTTTCAGGGAAACCCCTACACGGTTGCCCGGACAGGCCGGACAGGCACGCGGCGGAACGCAGGCAATACTCGCTCACGCTGCCGGCTGTTCGACGTTTCGTCCATCACTCCTTCATGACTCTCGCAATCTCCGAACCAGAAGTCGCGGCCGTGCGTCGCATCAGCCCCGGACAGTTGGACCGTTTCACATACGATGACAGCATCGTCCGAAAGTTTCTGTTTGCGACGATGGTTTGGGGTGTTGTGGGAATGTTGGTCGGACTGCTGATTGCCCTGCAGCTGGCGAATCCCATTTTCAACTTCAATACCGAGTGGCTGTCATTTGGACGCTTGCGACCACTGCATACCAATGCCGTGATTTTTGCGTTTGCGGGGAATGCGTTCTTCTGCGGCTGCTACTACTCCACCCAACGCTTGCTCAAGGCGCGCATGTTCTCCGACCGCCTGAGCAATTTCCATTTCTGGGGTTGGCAGGCCATCATCGTCAGCGCAGCACTCACGCTGCCTTTGGGGTTCACGCAGGCGAAAGAGTACGCCGAGCTGGAGTGGCCCATTGATATTGCGATCGCGGTGGTCTGGCTGGCGTTTGCCGCGAATTTTTTTGCAACCATGGCCAAGCGTCGGGAGCGACACATTTACGTGGCGCTGTGGTTCTACATTGCCAGTATTGTCACGGTCACTATTCTGCATGTTTTCAACAACCTGTCGGTGCCTGCTGGCCTGTTCAAGAGCTACAGCATTTACGCAGGCGTGCAGGACGCGTTCATGCAATGGTGGTACGGCCACAACGCCGTCGCGTTCTTCCTGACGACGCCATTCCTCGGCCTGATGTACTACTTCATGCCGAAGGCCGTGGAAGGTCCGGTGTTCTCGTACAAACTTTCCATATTGCATTTCTGGTCGCTGGTGTTCATGTACATCTGGGCCGGCCCCCATCATCTGCACTACACGGCGTTGCCCGAATGGGCGAGCACGGTCGGCATGTTGTTCTCCGTCATGCTGTGGGCGCCGTCGTGGGGCGGCATGATTAACGGATTGTTGACGCTGCGTGGTGCCTGGCACAAAGTCGCGCAGGATCCCATCATCAAGTTTTTTGTGGTGGGTATCACGGCCTACGGGATGTCGACGTTTGAAGGACCCATGTTGTCCATTCGCAGTGTCAATGCGCTGGCGCACTACACCGATTGGATTATTGCGCACGTGCATACCGGCGCGCTCGGCTGGAACGGGTTCATGACGTTTGGCATGATCTACTGGCTCTTGCCTCGGCTCTTCCAGACCGAGATCTACAGCCGTCGTGCCATGTCGGTGCACTTCTGGGTGGGCACGGTCGGCATCGTGTTGTACGTCGTGGCGATCTATAGCGCCGGCGTCACGCAGGGGCTCATGTGGCGCGCGTTCGATGAAACGGGGCGCCTGGCGTATCCAGATTTCGTTGAAACGGTCGTGAAGCTGCTGCCGATGTACTGGATGCGGGTAGTGGGCGGCCTGTTTTACCTCACCGGTACGTTCATCTTCGGATGGAATGTCATCATGACCTGGCGTCGTCGGCCGGCGGTCTACGCCGAGCCGATTGTCGAGGCTGCGCCGCTGCAACCGCGCACTCCGCTCATCCCAGCCCCCGCCACGGGCGGCATGGTGAAACAGTTTACGGATGTCGCCTGGCATCGCCGTTGGGAAGGCGCTCCGTTGCTCTTCACGTCGCTTACCATTCTCGCGGTCGTCGTTGCATCACTGTTTGAGATACTGCCCACGTTTCTCATCAAGTCGAATGTACCAACCATCGCGTCGGTGAAGCCGTACACACCGCTCGAACTGGCCGGTCGCGATGTGTATATCGCCGAGGGGTGTTTCAATTGCCATTCGCAGATGATCCGGCCGTTCCGCTACGAGACCGAGCGATTTGGTGAATACTCGAAGCCAGGTGAGTCGGTGTACGACCATCCGTTCCTGTGGGGTTCGCGGCGCATTGGTCCCGATCTGGCGCGTGAAGGGGGCAAGTACCCCGACCTGTGGCATGTGCGGCATTTTGAGAATCCGCGCGCAATCACCGCCAACTCCATCATGCCGGCGTACGAGCACTTTCTGACCAAGCCACTGGACTTCGAGGGCATTCAATCGCGCGTCGACGCAATGGTGATGCTGGGGGTACCCTATGGAGAGGCCGTGAACAGTGCTCCCGCCATCGCTCGCGCACAGGCCAGCGTTATTGCGGCCGCCATTCAGGCGCAGGGCGGTCCGGGTGGTTTGGAGGACAAGGAAATGATTGCCATCATCGCCTACATGCAGCGCCTTGGACGCGATATCAAAGTCACTCCCATTACGACCGGTGCCCGCTGATGAAACTCTCCGATATCATGGCCCACGCCGGCCTGTCCATGTACGCACAAATTGCCCTGGTGATTTTTGTCGTGGTGTTCATCGCGATTGTCATCAGGACGTTTGCCCCATCGCGCAGCGCAGAGTTGAATGAAGCAGCCCTGTTGCCGCTGGATGATGCGGCGGCGGCCAAAGTGCGACTGGCGAGGCACTCATGAGCCCGGCCCCGCGTGATACCGAAAAAACGCCGCCACCGGCTGGCGTCGAAGACCGCGTGATGGAGCACGAGTACGACGGAATTCGCGAATACGACAATCCGATGCCCCGGTGGTGGTTGCTGACCTTTGCCGGCACCGTGGTGTATTCGGCGGTCTACCTGTTCAATGTGGGCCCGGTCGGCAATGGACGCGGACGGGTCGCCGATTACGAGGCGGAAGTCGCGCAACATGAGGCCGCGCATCCGGTCGTGGCCAGCACCGTCACCGACGAATCACTCCTCGCACTCGGCAAGGACGCTTCGGTGTTGGCGGAAGGAAAGAAGGTCTACGCCACGAGTTGTGCTTCGTGCCACGGTCCTGCTGGCGGCGGATTGATTGGTCCGAATCTCACGGATGAGTATTGGCTGCACGGCGCGAACCCGTCATTCATTCACAAGACAGTCGTGGAGGGCGTGTTGGCCAAAGGGATGCCCCCCTGGGGCAAACTGCTGAAACCTGAACAGGTGACCGCCGTCGTCGTGTACGTCTCCTCGCTGCAGGGTTCCCACCCTGCCGATGCGAAACCGCCACAAGGTGTGTTGGCCAAACCATGACCGTCGCACCGTCGGCGCCACCGCGCACCAGCGGTCGCGTCTTACCTACGCTTAATGAGGACGGCACGCGGCGATGGATTCGCCCGAAGCCGTCGCATGGGCCGTGGTGGCACCGCCGACGCGTGGTCGCCTATGTGTTGATGTTTGTGTTTTTTGCCGTGCCACACGTGCGACTGTTCGGCAAACCGCTGTTCCTCATGGATTTGCCGAACCGGCAGTTCACGCTGCTGACCTTCACGTTCCTGCCCACAGACACGTTGTTGTTCATGCTGGTCATGGCCACCGGTGTCTTCGGAATTTTTCTGATCACGGCGTTGTTTGGTCGGGCGTGGTGCGGGTGGGCGTGCCCGCAAACCGTGTATCTCGAATTTCTGTTTCGCCCCATTGGACGTTGGTTTGACGGGGGCTACACAGGGTCGCGCAATCTCGACAAGCGCAGCGCCTGGTTTACCCCACGGCGGTTGGCGAAGTACGCGACGTTTCTGGTGCTGTCGTTGTTCGTGGCCCACACGGTCCTCGCCTATTTTATCGGCACGGACCATCTGTTCGACTGGATGACGCGTTCGCCGGCCAAACATCCCACGTCCTTCCTGCTGGTCGTGCTGATGACGGGCGTGGTGTGGTTTAACTTTACGTACTTTCGCGAGCAGACTTGCCTTATTGTTTGCCCGTACGGTCGACTGCAGGCGGCTCTGCTCGATCAGCAATCGTTGATTGTGGCGTATGACGCCGCGCGCGGTGAACCGCGTGCGCTGGGGATCAAGCCGCGACCGCAGGACGCGGGTGACTGTATCTCATGCAACGCCTGCGTGCAAACCTGTCCGACAGGCATTGATATCCGAAACGGATTGCAGATGGAGTGTGTGCATTGCACCCAATGCATTGACGCCTGCGACGACGTGATGGAGCGCGTCGGGCTGCCACCAGGACTGATCAAGTACACCTCGCAGGCTGCGCTGGCCGGGCGTTCACGCCACTGGCTGCGCATGCGTACCATCCTGTATCCAGGGTTGTTACTGGTGCTGGGTGGCGCACTGGTCGTGGCGCTTGTCACCAGAAGTTCTGCCGATGTGACAGTGTTGCGCAGCATTGGAGCGCCGTTCGTCGAAGAGACCGACGGGCGTATCGCCAACCAGGTGCGCATCAAAATTGCGAACCGTGGCGACCGGCAGGCACGGTACGAGTTGACCGTGTTGGCGGCAAGCGCCACCGAAGCGCTACCGGAAAGTGTGACGGTGGTCGCGCCCGAAAATCCGCTGATTGTGGAACCAGGGGCGACGCGGTCGACCAGTGTATTCGTGTTGATGCCACGCCGCGCGTTCACCAACGGCGAGCGATTCGTCAAATTGCGCATTGCCGACGGCGCCACGTTCGAAACTACCATTTCCTATCGGCTGCTCGGGCCGGTGTCCGGAGCTGCGCAATGAAACCAGGAATGGGGTGGCCCATCGGCATTGCCGCCGTGCTGCTGACCAGCGTGGCCGGCAATCTTGTCCTGATGCGGATTGCGAATAACGACCCGTCCTTTGCCATTGAGCGTGACTATTATCAACGCGCCGTCGCCTTTGATACCACCATGCGGGAGGCCTCGCGGAGTGACGCACTGGGATGGACGGCCGACATGGCCCTCGCCGCCGACCGTGCGGAACGTGGCGCGCTGCGCATTCGAATTCTTGATCGAAATGGTGCTCCGGTACCAACGGACAGTATCAGCGTGGTCGCCTTTTTTAATGCGCGCGCCAATGATCGATTCACGTTGCATCTGTCCGGCGCCGACCTCGAGTCGCCCGGCGTCTATCGCGCCGTGATTCCTGTGTCGCATCGCGGACAGTGGGAGGTGCAGGTAGATGCCTGGCGCGGCAGCGAGCATTTCGTCGCCACGTCACGGGTTGAGGTGACCCGAGGCAATACGGACGGCGCCCCTACGAAGCCACTGGCACGCGTCAGGCCTGCCCGATGATTGCCGGGCCGCTGGCCATTTTGAGCGCCAGTCTTATTGGTAGCGTGCACTGCGCCGCCATGTGCGGAGGGTTTGTGTGCGCGTACACGAGCAGTGGCAGCGAACCCGTAGCCGTCCCCGCAGCCGCCGCCAGCAAAGCCCCCAGTTCGCCCGTGGTAAATCACGCGATGTACAACGCGGGTCGGCTGCTCGCATATGCCACGCTGGGGGCGGCGGCGGGACTGCTCGGCGCGCACGTCACACAGGTGGGTGCATTGGGTGGCTTCGCCAGTGGCGCCACCATCTTGTCGGGCACGCTGCTGATCCTGTGGGCCATTCACACCCTTGCTGGTCAAAGCGGTGTCCATCTGGGGAAAGCACGAACGCCACAAAGCTGGCAGCGGGCCATCGGTTGGCTGTTGCTCAAGATTCGCAAGCAACCCGTGTCCGTGCGGGCGTTCGCCACTGGGCTGCTCACGGGAGCCCTGCCCTGCGGATGGTTGTACGTGTTCGTAACCACGGCGGGTGGCACGGGCTCAGTGACCGCGGGCGTCGCCACCATGAGCCTCTTCTGGCTGGGCACACTGCCCGCCATGGTGGCGGTGGGCATTGGCGCGCAGCGCTGGCTGGTCCCGTTGCGTGATCGCCTTCCGAAATTGAGCGCCGTCATTGTGCTGGCGACCGGAATTCTCACGCTGTCCGGGCGACTGGTGTTTACGCATGTCCACTAAAGTCTTGCCCGACAAAGAACGTGCGATTGTGCATGCGATGCCGGGCGCACCCGGACTTGCAACACTGCTCGACGTCACATGCGCCCATTGCGGATTGAACGTGCCAGCCGCACTGCAATCGGCGTTGGCCGAACCACAGTTTTGCTGCAACGGTTGCGAAACGGTGTACGCCATTCTGCATCAAACTGGAATGGAAGCGTACTACGCACTGCCACAGCGGCACGAAGTGCCCGCGCAGGTTTCGAACCGAAACTACGAAGAATTCGATCATCCCGCGTTCTCGGACCTGTACGTGCAGACATCGGCCGCCGGGCACTCGCGCACGGAGTTGTATCTCGAACACGTGCATTGTGCCTCGTGCGTTTGGCTGGTTGAGCGCATTCCGTTGTTGTTGCCGGGTGTCGCACGGGCCGAGCTGAACGTGCGTCGTTCGTTGGCCGTTGTTGAGTGGGATAACGCGGCGTTGCCGTTGTCGGAAATCGCGCAAATGCTGGACCGACTGGGCTATGCGTCCCACCCGTATCGGGGGGTGTCTCGGGATGCCATGCGCCAGCGCGAAAGCCGTGCGATGCTTGCGCGTATTGGTGTGGCGGGTGCGATTGCGATAAACGTCATGCTGGCGGCGCTCGCGCTGTATAGCGGCGAGCGCAACGGCATGGAGAGTAAATACCAGCAGTTCTTTCGCACGGTCAGTCTGCTGCTGACGATACCAGCGTTCATTTGGCCCGGACGCGTATTCTTCACGGGCGCCCTTTCCGCCCTGCGCACGCGCTCGCTGCACATGGATGTGCCCATTGCCATCGCGCTTGCGGCCGGGCTGGTGCGCGGTGCCATCAACACGGTAACCAACAGCGGTCCGGTGTACTTTGACGGGCTCGCCATTCTGATATTCGCACTGCTGGTCGGGCGTTTTTTGCAGCAGCGCGGTCAGCGGCTCGCGGCCGATTCTGCAGAATTGCTGTACGCGCTGGCGCCGGCCAGTGCACGCATTGTTGAGGGAATGACATTGCGTGAGGTACCGACCGCCGCTTTGCTGCCGGGTATGGTACTCGATGTGCGTGCCGGAGAGTGTTTTGCAGCCGATGGCACGGTCGCGACAGGCTCCTCGTCGATCAACGCCGCCCTGTTGACGGGCGAGTCGCGCCCCACCCGGGTGCACGTTGGCGACACCGTGTACAGCGGCACCATGAACGTCGAGGCACCCCTGCGCGTGGTCGTCACCAACGCCGGTGAGTTCAGTCGCATTGCGAAGCTGCTGCAACAGGTGGAAGAGAGCGCACAGCGGCGTGCGCCGGTGGTATTGCTGGCCAACCGCCTGGCTGGCGTGTTTGTTGCTGTCGTGCTTGTCGCCGCGGTGCTGACCTTCGCGATTAAGTGGCAGCTCGCACCCGAACGCGCGCTGGATGATGCCATTGCCCTGCTCATCGTCACGTGCCCGTGTGCATTGGCGCTCGCGACCCCCCTCGCCATCACCGTCGCGATTGGGCGCGCGGCTCGCACCGGCATTCTCGTCAAAGGTGGTGACGCCCTCGAGCTGCTCGCGGAACCCGGGACGCTTATTCTCGACAAGACCGGCACACTCACCGAGGGTACGACTACGCTCGTTTCCTGGGCGGGACCCGTGGGGGTACAGTCGCTGGTGCACGCGTTGGAAGTCGGCTCGTCGCACCCGCTGGCTGACGGGTTTCGGCGCGCGTGGGGCACCACCAGCGCTCGCGTGGCCGTGGATACGCATCATGTGGTGGGATGCGGATTGGAAGGCATGGTCGACACCACGCACGTGCGCGTTGGCTCGCCACGATGGGTGACAGCACACGCGGCGCCGCTGTCAACCGAGATGGAAGTCGCGCTTGGTACGCTCGACCACACGCTTACGCCGGTGCTCGTTGCCGTGGACCATCAGGTGGTTGCCTGCGCTGGATTGGGCGACGCGATACGCATCGACGCGCTGACTTCATTGCAGAAGTTGCGAAGCATGGGGTGGCAAACCGTCATGTTAAGCGGCGACAGCACGCACGTGGCTTTGTCTGTCGGAACTGCCCTGCAATTTGCCGACAGCCAGATTTTCGCAGAGCAGTCGCCCGAGCACAAGTTGTCCTTTGTGCAAGCCCGCATGCAGCGCGGGCAGCGCGTCGTGATGGTTGGTGATGGAGTGAACGACGCGGCCGCAATTGCAGCGGCCACCGTCGGTATTGGTGTACACGGCGGTGCCGAGGCGTGTCTCGCAAATGCAGACGTGTATCTCACGCGGCCAGGACTCTCGACGCTGGTTGAGCTCATCGAAGGCACGTTGCGTACCAAGCGTGTGATCGTGCGAAACATTGCCTTTTCTATCGCCTACAACCTGGTGGGGGCGAGCCTCGCGGTTGGCGGCCTGTTAACCCCTCTCATCGCCGCAATTCTCATGCCCACCAGCTCCATTACGGTCGTGCTGAGCTCCTGGGCAAGCCGCACCTTTTCCAACACGCGGACCGGTCGCGCATGAACGTTGTTTTTATCGTGCTTCCGTTGGCACTGCTCATCGTCGGCGCCGCCGTGTGGGCCTTTGTGCGCGCGGCCCTCTCGGGCCAGTTTGACGATCTTGAAACACCCGCATTGCGCATGTTGCATGATGACAACGATGCGCGTTACTCCGGCACCAACCAGGTGCCCGACAGTCGCTCGGCCAAGCCGCGAGACGGCGTCCTGTAGCTTCGCCACAGCGCAGCCGTCCACACCAGCAGATACAAGGCGAACGTCCCTGTCATGGCCGTTGCCAGTGTCGGAACACTGAGCTGCGGCGCCAGGAACACCACAGGAAGTGGAGCGAGCAGCACCGACCACACTACCACGTTGCGTACGAGCAGTCGCCCCCGTCCAGCGGGCTGTCCAGATTTCGTGCTCAGATCGAGTTGGAATCCGCGCAGCATGGGTCCGCGCCGGACAAAGAGTCCGAACATGAATGAAATGGCAGCGCCTAGTATCAACACCGAGCCGACCAGTACAAACGGTATAAATTTCGGAATGTTTCCGGGCGACACACCGGGTACGACACCCTTCCACATGCTGTCAACCAGATAGCGAGCCGCGCGAGCGTCCGCCGAATCGACATTCGTGTTTCGCGCCAGAATAACTTTTCGCTGAACTTGTTCGCGCCGCGTGTTGCCAAACGTACTTTGCGTGATGGAATCACGGGCGCGCGCCGACAGCACCGTCGAGAGGTATACCTCGGCCAACCGTCGCTGGCGGCGAAGCGTGTCCGGGGGCGTGACCGTATCCGGGTGATACGTGGGAACGAGACCCAAGGTCTCGAGGGCAAGGCCCAGACGCTTGTCACGGCTGGGGTTGGCCGCTGCCGCCGCGACTCGCACTTTCACGCTATCGGCATTCGTTCCGCTGCTGTCGTCGACGAATGACAACAGGTTCGCCATCAGAAATCCGGCGCGATCGAGGCGCATGGATTGCGACATCGAGAACCAGCCAATAAACGAGAAGGCGATAATCGGCGCCATGGTTGCCAAGGTCATGCCCATGCGACGCGCGCGGGTCACTGTCAAAGGCCGACCAAGCGTTTGTTGTACCAGAGTTTGCACTGCCGCTGGGTTTGGGGCGGCGCTGACGGCCTCAATGGTACGCGTGGCGTAGCGCGGCAATGGCTCCCGTTCAACTCGAGACGCTTCGATGGCGGCACAAAGTTGCGCGACGAGTGAGTGACGTGCAGCGGTCCCCACACGACCGTCACCGTTCATGCCTTCCAGAAATACCAGCCGATCGGTTGGTGTCACCCAAAGTGATGCTGCAGTCAGGTTATCAAGCGACGTGCCATCGGCCTCGGCCGCAATCAACTCGCCACTGATGTCCAGCAGCCAGTGTTGCTGTACTTCCCACGTAACAGGTCGCGCCAGTCGCGAACTCAGTAGTTCGCCCACCGGGGCCTCAAATGCATCCCATGAATTGGCACTGTCGCGGTGTCCGCCAACCCAGCGCAAGCGCGTGAGGCGTGACAACACACGACGCGAGGTAGAGGTTTCCGGTTCGTGCTCGGCCTGCGGAACAATAAAGACCGCGCGGCGCATGGCCCCATCCCACGCATTCAGCACAGGGCTGCCGTCAATCGCCAGCCCGAGCACCGTGTATGGACCAACATGGCGCTCCGTCCCGGACATCTTCGGTGCCGCGACGCGACTGGTTTCGCCGCGTCGTTGTACGGTGGTCACGACCGGGCGCACCACACGAGTGCCCGTCGCGAAATCATGCACCAGCCGCCAGCCGTTGTGTTTGCGCGCGGTCAGCAGGAGCAACCCGCGCAACACAATGGTCGCCAGGAAAGTCGCACCCGCTTTTGCGTTTTGGTTTACCACCGACATCTGCAACGCGAGCGTCGCAACATCAGTCGCGGCAAGGATGAGGATGCGTCCCGTTTCGCGCGGAAATCCGGGTGCCAACCCGTCGGGACCAACAACACGAATGCCGATCACCCATTTGCCAATGGACACCCCGCGCAGCGCCTCGGGAATGCCGACAACGAGCACAGTGATCGCGAAACTGAGCGCAAGCCGTCGCCAATCGGCGGGCGAACCGGTGCCACCACCAATGGCTGCAGGAATGAACATTGCCGAAATGAGCGCCAGCAGCAGCACATTCACGACCCAGTCGACGACGCTTGCCCGAAAGCGATCCCACAGCGTGGCCGGCGCACGTTCAACCACGCGCAGGGCAGCCACCGCGGTACGAAATTCTTCGTACGTCTGATAGCGATCGGACGCCTTGCGCGCCATGGCTTTCATGACGACGTCCCTGACGGGCTCGGGCAAATCGCTCCGATAGTTGGTCATTGGCGCCGGCACACCGTTTAGTACCGACGCCACCACCTGCATCATCGATCCACTCTGATACGGCAGCGCACCAGTCAGTAAAGAGTAAAACGTTACGCCCACCGCATAGATGTCGCTGCGCACGTCGATCGTTTCGCCCAGCAATTGTTCCGGCGACGAGAACACCGGCGTGCCGAGAAACAGTCCCGTTTGCGTCAGTTTCAGCTGGTCGCTGCCGTCGATGGGTTTGGACAATCCGAAGTCGCCGATTTTGACCGTGCCACCTGGACCCACAAAACAATTCGAGGGTTTGACGTCGCGGTGCAGGACACCTGCGTTGTACGCCGCGTCCAGTCCGTCGATCACCTGCAGGATATCCTCAACCGCCTCGGCCCACGGCAGTGCGCCCTTTGCCTTGATTTTTTCGTCCAGGGTTCCGCCCGGCACCAGTTCCATGGTGATGGCGGGCGTTCCTTCAATTTCCTCGGTGCCGTAGATGTACACGGCGTTGGGATGGTTAATGGCAGCCGCGGTCTGACCTTCGCGCAGAAACCGTTCACGCGCATCCATCTTGTCGAGGTCGACGGTCAGGAGCTTCAGCGCAACCACACGCCCGTCGCTTTGGTGTTCGGCTTCGTACACCGCGCCCATCCCGCCCCGCCCCAGCAGTCGCTTAATGAGATAAGGACCAAACGTAGAGCGTGGAGGTAGTTCCGGCGGCGTCAGGTACTCGGGTGCTTCAGGCGGCATTGTCGAGGGCCAAGGGTGCCACCAAACGATAGTCGCGGAGCCTTTGTGATATAAGTCCGCGGCAAACTTCGCCATGGGCCCAGTCAGCAATCCCCGGTATGCACTAGATTCCATTGACCCAGCCGCTTTCCGGCCTCCTGATGAGGTGCGTGCTGGCGTGAAATTGGCAGTTGGAGCGAATTCTATGAGCGGGAACGAGGGCAAGAATGCAACGCCGCCGCACTCGCAAACTGAGTGGTGGCGGGTAACGCTCGCCAGCATTGGCGACGCAGTGATCACCACCGACAGCGCTGGACGGGTCACGTTCCTGAATGCCGTGGCCGAGTCGCTTACGGGATGGAGTCACGCGGAAGCGGCCGGTCAAAAGCTCGAGGTGGTGTTCCGCATCGTAAATCAGGAAACGCGAAATACGGTCGAGAGCCCATCCGTGCGTGCCCTGCGGGACGGAGTCATCGTTGGGTTGGCCAATCACTCGTTGCTCATTGGCCGGGACGGGACGGAACGCCCAATTGACGACAGCGCCGCACCTATTCGCGACGAAGCCGGGCACGTGTCCGGTGTCGTACTGATTTTCCGCGATATCGCCGAACGTTACAAGCACGAGCAGAAACTGGCGGGCGCCGCAAACTTCTCCACCGACATCATCGCGAATTTGCGTGAACCATTTGTGGTGCTTGACAAAACGCTACGCGTGAAAACGGCCAATCACGCGTTCTACGAAACGTTTCAGTCAAGTCCCCAGCAAACAGAAGGGCACTTGTTGTACGAGCTGGGCAGCGGCCAATGGGACAGTCCCAAACTGCGCAAGCTGCTGGACGAGGTGTTGTCACAGCAGCACGTCGTGCGCGATTTCGCAGTGGAACAGGACTTTCCCGGGTTAGGCCGCAAGAGCATGCTGCTCAATGCGCGACCTTTTCACTCTGGCGACGGCGATCCCGGCCTCATCCTGCTGGCCATTGAAGATGTCACCGCTCGCCAGCAGGCCGAGTCGGCCATGCAGACGTCGGAAGTGCGCTATCGCCGGCTGTTTCAGACGGCGAAAGACGGCATTCTGATTCTCGACGGCATCACGCTGCAAGTGGTGGACGCCAATCCGTTCATGACCGACCTGCTCGGCTATTCGCTGAATGAACTGCTCGGAAAGGAATTGTGGGAGATTGGTTTCTTCGGTGACAAACGCGCGAGTCAGGCCGCTTACAGCGAATTGCGCGAGAATGGCTACATCCGATACGACCACTTGCCGCTGGAAACGAAAACTGGCCAGCGCGCAGAAGTGGAGTTCGTGTGTAATACCTATCAGGTGGAAGGCCGTGACGTTGCCCAGTGCAACATTCGCGACATCGGCGAGCGCAGCCGCATGGAAAAGAAAATTGCGGACCAGACACTGGCGCTCGCGGACCTGCACCGACGCAAGGACGAGTTCCTTGCGATGTTAAGCCATGAACTGCGCAATCCGCTGGCGCCTATTGCCAACGCGATCCAGTTGCTGCGCTTGCAACCCGGCGAAGCGCCATTGCAACGCGAGGCACGCGCCATCATCGAGCGGCAAATGGCTCAACTGACGCGGTTGGTCGATGACCTGATGGAGATGTCCCGCATCAGCACGGGACGCGTTCGGCTGCGACTGGAGGTCGTCGACATGCGGGGCATTGTCGAGCGCGCGATCGAATCGGTGCGCCCCTTTATTGACCAGCATCAACACACCGTCTCGGCAACGGTACCCGAACACGCGGTCTGGTTGAACGCCGACCCTGCCCGTCTGGAGCAGGTGCTGGTCAACCTGCTGAACAATGCAGCGAAGTACACAGCGGACCGTGGTATCGTCACCTTGACGCTGCAACAAACGGGCGATGAATGCATCGTGCGCGTGCGTGACACTGGTGTGGGGATCGCGCCCGAACTGGTGCCGCGCGTGTTCGACTTGTTCACTCAAGCCGAGCGCTCGCTGGATAGGTCGCAAGGCGGCTTGGGCATTGGCCTCGCGCTGGTGCAGCGGTTGGTTGAATTGCACCGTGGCCGTGTGGAAGCGCACAGTTCATTGGGTGTGGGCAGCGAGTTCATTGTGAGGCTTCCCGTCGTGCACCCCTCCATGCGCGCCCTCAGCACGACGGCTTCGGCGGCGCCTGTCCCACACGTTGGGGTACCGCTGCGCGTGCTGGTCGTTGATGACAACGTGGACACGGCGGAGAGCCTGAAAATGTTGCTCTCGGCGTCGGGGCACGACGTGCAAACCGCGTACAACGGCACCCAAGGGCTGGAACTCGCGCTGTCGTTCGCCCCCAATGCGGTGTTGCTGGATATCGGTCTGCCAGAACTGGATGGTTATCAGGTTGCGAAATCCATTCGCGCGCAGTCGCCGAACAAGAACATGCTCATCGTCGCCATGACGGGGTACGGGCAGGACAGCGACCGGCAACGTTCGCTTGAATCGGGGTTTGATCATCATCTGGTCAAGCCGGCCGACTTTCGCGCACTGCAAGAGATACTGGCGACGACCGTTGAAAAGCGCACCGGTGACCGGAGAAAGAGCGCAACACTATAACAATCAGGCCGGGTACGGATCCTTCATGAGATTCCAGGCGAACAGCCCGATCACGACGACCACGACAATGGGAATGCCGATTGGCGCAATGGCGGTCAGAATGCCAAACAGAAACGATGAAGCCCCAAGCATTCCGGAAACCAAGGGGAGCAACCAACCGGTGGGATCGACGGGATAGCTGAAAAACGGCATGCGGCCCTCAGGGTGAAGTCTTCGACAGGGGAGACGGCTGAACGATAGCGGGTGGCAGACCGGCACGGTACGGGGCGGGCGGGCCCGACAGGCCAGGGTCCCCCTGGCCCCGCTTCCGCCGCGGCGCCCCTCGCCGCCCCACCAGCAGCGCCGGAATCACCAACATCGCCGCCAACGTTCCGGCCACCGTCCCACCGGCGGTCGCCAGCGCAATCGCGCCGAACATATCGTTGGCTTTCGTCCCAAGCGACAGCGGAGCCAGCGAAGCAAGTGACGTGAGCGTGATCAGCATGATCATGTTCACGCGATCGAGCGCCGCCCGCATTACCTGCCCAGCATCCAACGCAGCCTTTCCCCCACCGGCGGAATGCGCGCGACGTTTGCTGAGTGCGGCATCGACCAGCAGGATGGACTGATTCACCGCGAGCCCCACCACCAGAATGACGCCTACTGCGGCCTCGCGCGTGAACGCCGCGCCGAACGCCCAGAACGCCGCTCCCACGCCGGCCAGCGCGAGCGGCAAGCTCAGAAACACCATCCACGCGCCCCACACCGAATCGAACACCAGGGCCACCACCAGCACCACCAACGTGATGCCAAGCGCGAACACCAGGTACAACCCCTCCTCGCTTCTGTCAGAGTTACCGCCAAGGAATGAACTGCCATCCAACGCGGTGTAGCCTGAAGGCACACTGATGGTCTTCATGAATTTGTCGTGCGTGCGCTGCGCGAGCTTTTGCGGCCCGCGAAAATCATACGCGACTATTCGTACGTACTGTTGATCTTCCCGCGTAATCTGCGTGAGTGCTTCGCGTGCACCAACTGCGGCCAGATCACCAAGCCGCACCGCGACGCCTGCTTGCGTCGTCACCATCGCGCTGCGCAGCTGCTCCATGGTGCGTTCGCGCACACCGGCTGATTTCACATTCACCAGTAGTTCCTCGCCGCCAATTTGCAAGGCGGTGCCTCCGGTTGCACCGCGAACCTCACGCGATAGTGCGGATGCAAACTGCTGCGAGGTCATACCAACGTGCGCAAGCGCTTTTCGGTCGGGTTCCAGCACCACCATGAAGTTGCGTTCAGAACCGGAGTAATAACCGCCAGCTGAAATGCGCACTTCCTTTACACGTTTGATAAGCTCCAGGCGATTTTTGAGATCGTTCGCGACCTGTGAGACGCCGTCATAGGAATAACCAAGCACCTTGATGCGGAATGACGAAAACGAACCACCGCCGCCCCCCGCGTGAAACCCCGGTCCTTCACCCGACACCGAGACCGACGCGCCACCAATCAGCACTGCGCGTTGTGTCAGCAACTCCTGTAATTCCAGTGGCACGGACGTCATGCCGCCATCGCGCGTGAACAACACGCTCATGGACGCCCCTTTCCCATCGGGGCTATTCGCGCGCACAAACTCCACTTCCGGACGGCCCAGCACAATGGATTCGAATTCGCGCATGCCGCGATCGACCGTCGCAGGGTCGGAACCGCGCGGGAACGACAAACTGGCGTGCAGCGTGGTGCGCCGTTCAAACCCCCGCCCGCCAAACGCAAACCGTGGCACCTTCTTGACGAACCCCCACGTGACCACCGCCAGTACCGCAACCGTCACGGTGAGCGTGAGCCAACGCCAACGCAGCGTGCGTTGCAACATCCACCGGTACACGGTCGATGTCCGTCGCCACTGCACCTGGCGTTTGGATGCGCCCACCCCAAGCGCTGGTATGACCAGCAGGGCGGTGAACACGCTCCATAACGTTGCCAACACAAACGCCGAGGCGAAGGGCGCAAAGGCCGCACGCGCATCCCCTTGCAAGTACAGAAACGGAAACAGCACCACGGCAGTGGTCAGCGTCGACCCAACTACCGCTGGCATGATGCGTGTGGCGGCCACCGCGCGAGCGTCCGCAGTATTGGGAACGGTCGACAGTCGATTGACGACAATGATGGCGTTCTGCACCAGAATGCCAACGCCCATTCCCAGCCCCGCCAGCGTGAGCAGGTTGGCCGGAATGTTGAGCAAATACAGGGTGAGCGCTGTGCCGGCAATCGCGACCGCCGTGCTCCCCATGATGAGCGCAACCGCGCGCCAGCGCTGCAGCAACAGCGACAGCACCACCAGCACCGCCACAAACGCAATGGCGCCCCGCTTCGCCAGGTCATTCAGGTCGGCCGCAAGATCAGTGCTTTCGTCGTTCACAATGGTAATGGTCACCGCGCGCGGCATCTCCCGGCGCAGGGCAACAATCACGCCGCGCAACGCCGCCGCCGTCTTGATTGCGTCGGCCGTCGGATGCCGATGAATTTCAATCGAAACCGCCGGGCGCCCGTTCACCCGGTTGAACGAGCCGCGTGTATCCTCCTCCGCGCGTGCCGTCGCCAGTTCGCCCATTGGAAAAATGCGCGCACCTTTTCCAACAATTGGCAGGTTGAGCACATCGTCAAGGTCATCGGGCGCGTCGCGAAGAATGACCGGGCGCGTATTGATGCCCCGCTGCTCGAAACCCAGCGCCTCGACCACGCGCGCGCCGTTGATGGCCTCGGTCAGCCGCTGCGGCGACAACCCAATGCGACGCATGAGCGACGCATCATATGTGACGGCCACACCCACCGCCACGTTTCCGCGCACCCCCACACTGGAAATGCCCGGCACCGCGCTCAGCCGCGGAGTCACCCGGTCGCTCAACATTTTTTGCAGCGTGCCCGCCGTGTATGGCCCGGACACCGAGAGCGTCAGCAAGGGCTGCGTCTGCAAACCTTCCGGCACATAGGCGGATACACGCGGTTGCGAAACACCCAGCGGGAATTCGGTGCGCAGTAATTCCAGACGCTCGAGCATGGCCAGTCGCGTCATCTGCACGTCGGCGTTGGGCTCGAGCATTACGGTCAGTGATGACGAACCATCGCCCGAATTGCTGTCGACGCGTTTTACGCCGCGCACGCCCTGCACCGCCGCCTCGATAGGTGCGGTCACGTATGCTTCCATGACCTCGGCCGACGAACCCTGCCAGCTGGCGCTGACGGTGAGGCGCGGCAGCACGACCTCGGTTTTGGTGGCGAGCGGCAGTTTCGTGAACGACACTGCCCCTGCCAGCAGCAGCATGACAGACAGCGCCCACACGACGGACGGGCGTCGCGTGAAGAAACCAATCATGCGACGGCGTCGGACAAAGTGCGATTCTTCTCGCGCGCTTCGCGGGCGCGCCGGTCACCGCGACGTTCCATCACCGCGTATGCCGTTGGCAGCAGAAAAAACGTGACGAGCAGCGCGCTGACAGACCCGCCAATAATGCCGGCCGCCAGCGGTTTGTACAACGCACCGCCACTGCCCCAGCCAACAACCAGCGGCAATACCCCGGTCACGGTGGTGATGGACGTCATGGCAATGGCGCGCAGTCGCTGTTGTCCACCCAGGACAATGGCATCTTCCACCGTGTGTCCGGCTTCGCGGAACTTGCGAATGGCGTCCAGCTTCACGACGGCTTCGTTGTCCGCCATACCAATCATCACCACAATACCAATCAGCGACACGGCGTTGATGGATTGCCCCGTCAACCACAGGAAGATGATGGCGCCCGCGCCCGCCAGTGGTACGGTTAACATCACAACAATGGGAATGGTGAAACTCGCAAACTCTCCCGCAAGCACCAGAAACATCAGCAGTGCGGCAAGTACCGCCACCAGTGTCAGCTCATCACTGGTGCGCTTGCGTTCTTCATCGGCACCGGCAATACGCGCGCTCACCCCATCTGAAAATTTGATGCGTTCGACCAACGCGTTCACCTCCTGCGTGGCCTGCGCCGTGCCGCCCCGCTCGACCAGGCCTTCAATGATCGTCACGGGCCGCTGCTCAATACGCACCACTTCCAGCGGCGCACGAATTTCATGCACCTGCACCAGTTGCCCCACCGGCACGCCGCGAATGGGCGTGAGCAACGCGGTGGCAAGATCTTCGTTTTGCAGCCCCGCGTATCGCACGGTGATGGGCGTACGACGGTCCGTCTCGCGCAAGTCCGACGCACCAACCCCACCCAGCGCACCTTTCAACGCATTCGACACCTGTTGCGGCGTAATGCCATACATGGCCAGCCGAGTGCGGAGTAAGGACACCTCGATAACCGGCTGTGTTGCGGCGTAGGCATCCCGTACATCGGACAGGGACTTGAGCGTCTGCATCGCCGCTCGAACAGAGTCGGCCCAGCGTTCGGAGTCGGCCAGGGTCGTGCCCGATAGTTCCACGCGCACCAGTCGCCCTTCGCGGCCAATCAATGAACCAAATTCAGACTGACCCGCAAGATCGATGGCCAAGGCGCCCCTGGCCAAATCGGGCAGCGAAGCACGCAACCTGTTTGCAAACGCAGCGGCATCCTGGCCCTCAGGAATTTTCACGATGAGCTGCGCCGTGGCACTTGAGCCCGGCCCGGACCCTGCGAGAATCTCCTCGTCCGTCGCTTTGCCAACACGCGCGTACACATTCGCTGCGCCAAAGCGGCGCGCCGAGGTTTCAATACGCGCCACCTGATCGACCGTGGATTCAATGGCCGTGCCTTCCGGTAACTGCAATTGTGCGACCAAGACCCCCTCATCAACCGCCGGTAACACTTCCTTTGGCAGTTTGATGAGAAGCGCGACGGTCACCACCAGCAGCGCGATGGCCATACCAAACACTTTGAGCGGATTGCCCAGCGACCACACCATGCCGTGTTCGTACCACCGGGTCAGCGTGGCGCCCCAGCGGTCGAGTGTCCGGTTGTACGCGCTGCGATTGACCTCTGGTACTGTGGACCTGGGAGCCGACAGCCCGCCGCGACCACGGCGGCCGACAATCATGACCGGCATGAGCGTGAGCGCCAGCAGCAGCGACGCCGCAACGGTCATGACAACACTCAATGAGAGATCGCGAAACAGCGCCGCCGCCAGTCCACGCACAAACACAATAGGCCCAAAGACCAGCACCGTGGTCAACGTGCCGGCAAACAGCGGGGCCGCCACCTCATCGGTGCCTTCTATGGCCGCCTGCACCAGCGGCATGCCTTCTTGCCGACGACGACCGATGGACTCTGCGACGACAATGGCGGTATCGACCAGCAGACCAACACCCAACGCGAGCCCACCCAACGACAAGACGTTGATGGTCACACCAAGTGCCTGCAATGCCACCAGCGCCACCAACACACTCAACGGCACCACCAGACCTATTGCCAGGGACACGCGCCAATCACGCAAGAACACCATGATGACCAACAGCGACAGCACACCGCCCGCGACAATTTCCTGACCGAGATTTGAGAGCGCATCAACCACAAAGTCTGCCTGCGCTGCCACCACGGTGATTTGCACCGCCGGAAAATCTTTCTGCAACACCGCCACCTTTTCCATCATGCGGTTGGTGACCGACACCGTATTCGCGCCCGCGTCCTTGTAAACCACAAGCCCCACCGCCGCCGATCCATCCAGTCTCGTAATGGTCACCGGGTCGGCCAGGCCAAGCGAGACGGTCCCAATGTCACGCACCGTCACGGCGGTGCCAGTTGTACCCACCGGCGTCGCCAGAATTTCCTCCGGCGTACGAAATTCCGTCAACGCGCGCACGTTGAAGCGAAATTGTCCGCGTCGAATAGTCCCGCTGGCGCCGTTCGCGTTTTCGGCAGTGATGGCCTGCGCGACTTCGTCCATGGTAAGGTCGAGCGAGCGCAATCGCTCGGGCAGCACGGTCACGTGTATTTCATCTTCCGGCTGGCCAACCACGGCAACGCTCGCCACCCCATCTATTTGTTCCAGCGCGCGGGCATGTACGTCGGCTGCCGTGCGCGCCAGCGAGCGAATGTCACCGCCGCCTTTGGACAGATCACTCTTTACCGCCAACACCGCAATGGGGCGCTCTCCCGGATCGCTGGTGAGCAGCGTGGGGCGGTCTGCATTTTGTGGCAGACTACCGCGCGCCTGGTCAAGTTTTTCGCGCACGTTCAGCACGGTGGTGCCCATGTTCGTGCCCCATGCAAAACGCATGGTAGTGGTCGCTTCGCCGTTCCGACTCACCGAGCGCAGTTCCACAATGCCCGGTGTCGAAGCAATGGCCCCCTCAATGGGCTCGGCGACAAACCGCGACACTTCTTCGGCGGCCGCCCCCTCGTACAGCGTCCGAATGGTGAGCACGGGCAAACCCACATCCGGCAACAGCGAAACAGGCAGGCGGCTCAGCGAAACAGAACCGAGCAACACCACGCCCAATACGGACGCGACGGTCGTAACCGGTCGCTTGACGGCAAAGGCAGCGATGGACACGAATGTCTACGGCTGCGGTTTGCGAATTGGATTACCGCCCACTGGCGCTGCCTTGATCACCCCGCGATCGCGCATGGCCGTAATGGTCACCGACGCATCGTGCGTGAGCGTCAAATGACCGTCGACAATTACCTTGTCGCCCGGATTGACGGGAATCACACCGGTTACCGTATCGGGCAGCACTTCGGTTTCGATCCCATTGCTGCGACCGGCTTCGATGTACACCCATTGCGCGCGACCTTCCCGCACCACGAAGACCAGCGGGCGTCCATCGCGTTCAATGACGGCCCGCGTGGGAACGAGGCGACGATTGGCGAGACGCATGGACTCCAGTTGCACCTCCGCATACATGCCGGGCCGCAATCGCCCATCGCCCGGAAACCGCACAATGGCGCGTCCCGCGTGCGTCGCACTGTCCAACAGCGGCAGAATGGTCTCGACGCGACCACGCAATTCTTTCCCCGGTGCGCCCGCACTGGTAATGAAGGCTTCGCTGCCAGGACGCAGTACTGCGAGATCGTGTTCAAATACCTGGGCGTCGACCCGCAGATTGGTCGGATCGACGACCGTCGCAATGGGCTGCGAAGAGTTGATGCGTTCGCCATTGGTGACGAGCACCGCGTCAAGCACGCCGGCTATTGGCGACACCACGGTGCTTTGCAACTGGTCGCGACGGGCCTTCTCCAGTCCGAGGATCATGCCTGGCAGCCCCTCTCGCATTTCAAGCGCGCGGCGTTGTGCCGGAGAAGGACCCTTCCCGGTCGTGAGAGAGTCGGGTCCGTATGCTTCGAACACGCGTTGCTGCGCCTGATCCAATTTCGACTGGGCGTCCCGTACTGCCATGTCAAACGGGTAAGGGTCGAGCTTGAGAATGACATCGCCTTTTTTGACCACCGAACCCGATCGGACAGGCAACAGCACAATGACGCCTCCCACCTCGGCGGTCAACTTGACCAAGGCTTCGGACCGCACGATGCCCGTGGTATTCACGCGCAACACGAGATCGCCGTCCCTGGCTTCCTCGGCCACGACCGGGAGGGAGAGCGAGTCGCTTCGCGAGCTGGGCGCGTCGGCGGCGGCGGGAGCTCCGCTGGTCGAGTCGGCAGCGTCTGCCCCGGACTTCTTGCAGGCGGACAACGTTGCGACCAAGAGCAAAGCGGACGTCGCCGGAAGGCGCAGGCATCGGGCAAGCAGGGTCATTAACACGAAGCGGCAAAGGTGGACGGTCTCGCGACGGGGCCGAGATTGCGGCAGGCGGCCCCGGCGACGACGATGAGACAACTTGCAACTGTGACACTGATTCCGGAACAATGGCACGGTGCTGGCAAAGTTGTGAAATCATTTTATTGCGCAAAATCTCGAATTATTTCCGGGAATAGGGGAGTTATTGCCAACGGCGCGCGGCTATTGCCAACGGCGAGAGGTTGCATTCCGGGAGAAAGTGTTATGGTGCGCCTATCGTGAGAATCGCTCCCCATTTCTTCATCTACGGGCCGAACATGGCCGCATCGTCTGGAACCGGCGGATCCCCTGCCGAAGCGGACGGACCCGCAATGCTGGACGAGGAAGCTGATTTACTCGAGGCATTGGTAGGGATGAGGACCGCCGTGACTGACACCGCATGGCAGGAAGCAGTAACCGCCCGGGACAAAGCATTGCGCCGATTGCTGATTGCCGTCAGCGATTTGCCTGTCCGCGAACAAGAACATGTCGTGACGCGCGCCACGCAGGCATTGGTGCGTGATCTTCCGGCTCCACCCGGGCCGGATGTGCAGTTCGATGGGCTTCGGTAGTGCGGAGTTTTGATTATGGATCGCGCCCGCTGCCAGAATCGGCGGCAGAGGCCATACTGGAGTTCCAATGCGTGCACCTCTGACACCGATCAAGGCGTTTGTTCACGATGCAACAACCATGGGTGACGCTGGGGACTCGTCCGCAGCCGACGACCCACGGTTATCGCAGTGGTTGCTGGTGGCCCAGGCAGCGGAGCGTTTGGCCGAACTCAGGCCCGGGCAGCGTGGTGCGTATGTGCGAATGCTGGAGGGACGGGTTCTACCCGTCCGGTTGGGGCGTCCTACGCAAATTGAAGGTGACGGACGCATCCCCGTGGACGCCGATGCCGAGTTGGCGGAGCGGCTGCGAATGGAGGCTGAGGACATGGAGCGCGCCGGGTGTTTTGAACTGGCGTTGTCCACGGTGTCGTCAGTGTGCCAGATCCTGGCAAAGGAGCCGAAAAAACGGCTCACCGCGCGGCTGCTGGCCACTGCGCATATGGGGCGGGTTATTCGTCAGATTGGCGAGCTTGGGGCGGCGGCTGACTGTTACACGACCGTCATTACAGAAGCGCAGCGTGCGAAAGATGGGCCGGTGGCGGCCCATGGGTTTATCGGGCTGGGAAACGTCGCGCATGCACGCGGCAACCGACCTTCGCAGAAGTCTTTTTTTCACAGGGCCCTTGAGTTAGCCGCCCGCGGCAGCCCGGTTGAGCTGTCCGCGCACCAGGGGTTGATGGTAACGGCGAATCAGCAGGGGGAGCTGGCCGATGCGTTGCTGCACGGATGGCGGGCGCATGATCTGGCACTGCCGGAGTCGGAAGTGCAACTTGAGATCATCGCGAACGTAGCCAATACTGCATTTTGCGCCGGCTTTTTTGTCGCGGCACTGTCTGGCTTCGAATTCGTAATCCAGCGAAGTTCGTTGACACGCAATCGCTTGCCAGCCATTGGTGGCGGCCTGCGAGCCGCTGCTCGCGCTGGGGAAGGAGCGAGAGTGCTGGAAATCGAGCGAATCGGATACGAAGACATCAAGCGTTCAGCCGCTCCCTACGACGTTGCGCGTTTTTTCTTTTGCGCTGCGGAAGCGAAACGCATTCTGAACGATCATTCCGCGGTCTCCCCGCTGGTACAAGCGTCCCTCTCGCTCGCGGACACCTATGGATTTCACGAGCTGCGCATACGTGCAGAGTCGCTCCTGACCGCTGCTGCTCCGACGGCACACGTACCAGCGCCGGAGACGGAGTTTGTCGTGGATGCAAGTGATCCCCTGGTCTCGAGTGGCATCAGTCGCCTGTACGCGCTTTCCGGAACCTGATCAGAACAACACACACGGTGCTTTACCCCACGGCAGGTTGTCCCCGCAACCCAACGCCACCAGCGAATCGTACGTCACGTCTCTCCGTATTTTCAGCTCACCAGGTCCCGTCGGGGACTCCGAACACGCGGCAATCATCGGCAGCGATACAGCAACGATGAGCAGGGCGAGGCGGGACTTACGAATCATCGGTAGACTCCAAGCAAGGGTTATCGTGTGGACAGGGTATGAGTACAGCCCGCGAAAACCGTTTGCGTCCTCGCCATGGGCAACTGCCTCACGCCGTGAGCAATAAGGGCCCCTATTTTCGTGTTTGAGCGCCGCGTAGCCTGTTTCCCGCAAAAAAACGAAGCCCTGCCTCGGCTCAGCGCAGCGCTGACCAGCGAGACCGGGCTTGAACCGTGTGCGGAAATTGGCGCGCTCATGACGGCTATTCGCTCCGGGCGAATTGACGCAACCGTCGTGTTTGTCGACGCACAGACGTTTGACCTCGCCGACACCGCACTCAAACGGGTACGGTCTGGCTTTGCCGAGCATCCGCTCATTGCGTACTACCACCCGCGCGGTCTCTCGCCGCGGCACCTGCTCAGAATTGCGCAGACGGGCATCACCGAACTCGTCCAGTTCGATGTCGACGATTCTCGCAGTACCCTCGCGAGAATTCTCAATGCCGCGCCGCGTGTCTCCCACGTGGAAATGCTGGCCAGTCGGCTCCAGGACGACGTCCCCGAGGAATTGCGCCCTCTGCTGGTGTACGCCCTTGAGCATGCGGGCACCGATATGCAGGCCCCTGAACTCGCAGCGGCCTTTGGGCTGAGCAACCGGACGCTCTCATGGCGCATGCTGCAGTACAACGTGCCTCGCCCCCGCATGTTCCTCACCTGGTGCCGCCTGCTGGTGGCGGCGACGTTGCTCAATGACAAGAGGCGCACCCTCGATTCCGTTTCCGATCAGCTCAATTTCCCCGGCGGCCATTCCCTCGGCAGCGTCTTTTATCGGTATCTGCATCGCGGCATTATCTCGCTTCGTGAGGAGGGGGTCCTCGAGGCCATGCTGCAGGCCTTTCGAAAGGAACTCGCCACCGGACGGACGGCTTCCTTGCCCGCGCGAACACGCCGGGGTTAGCTTGCTGTTTCCGGTAGGGGGCCGCAGCCGCTTTACCCAACCGGCGGTGAGACTCGTTGTTTCACCAAATCGCGGCGCTAGTAGCTCAGTTGGATAGAGCGTCGGCCTCCGGAGCCGAAGGTCACAGGTTCGAGTCCTGTCTGGCGCATCCCCGCATTGAGTGCCCTCACAGCCCTATCGTGTCGTGCACGTTGCCGAGCTGAAAGGTAAGTCGGTCCCTGAGCTGCAACTGATGGCTCAGTCGCTGCATGTCAGCAGCACGTCGGGGCTCAAGAAACAAGATCTCATTTTCCGCATCGAACAGGCGCTGCTCGACGCGGAAACAACGTTGTATGGTGAAGGTGTCCTCGAGATTCTTTCCGAGGGTTATGGGTTTCTCCGGGCGCAGGACTTCAACTATCTGTACGGCCCGGACGACATTTACGTCTCCCCCTCACAGGTGAAGCGCTTCGACCTCCGCACTGGTGACACAGTGATGGGAGAAGTTCGCCCGCCCAAAGAGTGGGAGCGCTACCTCGCATTACTCAAGGTGGAGCGCATCAACGGCAGCGAACCCGACAAGTCGAAACACCGCGGAAGTTTCGACAACTTGTCCGCGAGATATCCCGACCAGCGTATCAAGCTGGAAAAGAAAAACGGCGAAATCTCCACCCGCATCTTCGACCTGGTCGCTCCGCTCGGCAAAGGACAACGCGCGCTGATTGTCGCGCCGCCGAAAGCCGGCAAGACCATCCTCATGCAGCAGATTGCCAACTCCATCGTGGAGAATCATCCCGAAATGGTGTTGATCGTGTTGCTCATTGATGAGCGGCCCGAAGAAGTGACCGACATGCAGGCCATGTGCCCGCAAGCCGAAGTCATTTGCTCCACGTTTGATGAACCCGCCGATCGGCACGTGCAAGTGGCGGAGATGGTGATCGAAAAAGCCAAGCGGCTGGTCGAGACGGGCAAGGACGTCGTCATTCTGCTCGACTCGATCACGCGGCTCGCGCGCGCGCACAACGCCGTCGTGCCCAGCGGCGGCCGCACCATGTCAGGCGGCCTTGACGCCACCGCCATGCAGAAACCCAAACGGTTCTTCGGGTCAGCGCGCAACCTGTCCGAAGGCGGCTCGCTCACGATTGTGGCCACGGCGCTCATCGAAACAAACTCGCGCATGGACGAGTTGATTTTCGAAGAGTTCAAGGGCACCGGCAACATGGAGCTCGTGCTCGATCGCAAGCTTGCCGATCGTCGCATTTTCCCCGCCATCGACATCAACAAGTCTGGCACGCGACGCGAAGAACTGTTGCTCACGCCGTTTGAACAGCAACGCGTGTTCCTCATGCGCGCGTTTCTTGGCGACATGCCCAGCGAAGAAGCGCTCATGTTTCTCATCAAGCGTATGGAACGTTCGAAAACCAATCAGGAATTTTTTGAGCAGATGGCGGAGCCTTGATTGGCCGCATGCTCGCAGTTGATTGGGGGGACAAACGTATCGGCCTGGCGGTCAGCGATGAATTGGGACTGTTGGCATCACCCGCAGGCACCATTGTTCGGCGCGCTGGAAAACGACCACCGCTGGCCGAACTCATGCGACACGGCGACTCGCTGAACGTGGCGGAGTACGTGTTTGGACTGCCGTTGGACGAACAGGGCGCCGACACGGCACGATCGCTCGAGATTCGCGGGGTCGCGTTCGCGTTGCAGACGCGGCAGCCGTTGCCCGTCCGACTGGTCGACGAGCGTTTTACCACCTCTGCGGCGCTTCGCAGCATTCGCGAGCAGGGTGGCTCGACGCGCGGCCGCAAGGATGATGTTGACGCGCTGGCGGCGTGTATCCTGCTGGAAGGGGTGCTGCGAGCGGCCAGACAAGGCGTCACGCTGGGTGAGCCGGTGTCCGCCGCAGCGGAGTCGGAGCCCGGAGCAGAATCGTGAGCGCGGCCCGAGCAACGCGAAAATCTCGCAGCCAGTTGGCGCGCAATGTGGGACTCGCCGCACTGATCATCGTGGCGATCGTCGCGTTCAATTTGTGGCGCGGGTGGACGGGTGGTTCGACACCTGCCGGCAATCCGGCCAAACCGAAACGAGTGGTCGTCGACCGCGGCGCTTCGGTGCGCGCAGTGGCAGAAGCGCTCGCGAAGGCGGAGATCATCGACGCACCGCGTTGGTTTCGCTTCTACGCGTCGCTGGGCGGACGCGACCGCATGATCAAGCCCGGCACCTATCAATTTGGTGCGGACGCCGGATGGAAATTTGTGCTCGACGCGCTGGTGTCTGGCCGGGGACTGGTGCACACGGTCACCATTCCCGAAGGGTTCGACCTCCGGCAAATCGCGCCGCTGTTGGCGAAGGCGCTGTCGGTTTCCGAAGACTCCGTGCGCGTCGCTGCCACCGACACGGCCTGGCAGCGAAAACTCGACATTCCACTCAAGTCCCTCGAAGGTTACTTGTTTCCCGCGACGTATTCGTTTGCCGATGGCACCACGGCTCGGGAGGCAGTGAAAGCCATGCTCGATGCGTTTGAAGACGCGTGGGCGCGTATTCCCAACGCGGCGGCGCGTTTGCAGGCACTCGCCATCTCGCGCCATGATGCCCTCACCATGGCGTCCATCATCGAAACCGAAGCGAAACGGGCGCCAGAGCGGCCCATTATTTCTGCGGTGTACTGGAATCGCGTCAAGCGAGGCATGAAACTGCAAGCCGACCCCACGGTGCAGTACGCGCTGCCCGCACACGTCGAGCGGGTGTTGTACAAAGACCTGGAGGTCGACTCCAAATTCAACACCTACAAATACGAAGGGCTGCCTCCGGGCCCAATTGCCTCGCCGGGAATGGCGGCGATGGAAGCCGCGCTGAATCCGGCGGCGGTGCCATATCTGTATTTTGTGGCACATCCGGACGGGCATCACGAGTTTCGGACCACCTTCGCGGAACACGAGAAAGCCGTGGCGATGATGCGACGCGAACGCAAGGCTGCGTCCTCCGGCAACCCGAAGTGACGGTCGGCGGGTACGGCGTCGCCATCGTCGCGAAACGGGGCGCGTTGCGTATCCAACGCGGCCACCCGTGGGTGTTCAAGAGCGACGTGGACACGCGTCCGGCGTGCGCCGCCGGTGTGGTCGAAGTGCGCGGCGTCGCTGGCGTTTCGCTCGGATGGGCACTCTGGAGCCCGCAATCGGAAATCTCGCTGCGCCTGATTGAGCGAAAGGTCGATCGGCGGCCCGATGATGCCTGGTGGCATGCGCGCATTTCGGCCGCAATTCGAAGACGCGACAATCTGGCGTACAACAACCGTGCCTATCGGTTGGTGCATGGGGAAGGTGATGGTCTCCCGTCATTGGTGGTCGACCGCTATGGCGACTACCTCGTGGCGCAATTGTTGTCGGCCGGGTTGGCTGCGCATCAGCACGTCATTATTGAGTCGCTGTGCGAGCTCACCGGTTGCCAGGGAATTCTGGCTCGCCACGATGTTGCCGCACGTGAACGTGAAGGTCTCACGCGCGATGTGCAGTTGTTGCATGGAGACGTTCCGCAAACCGTCGAAGTGCACGAGCACGGCGTGAAATTCATCGCCGCACCGTGGGACGGCCAGAAAACCGGCGCATTCCTGGATCAGCGCGACAATCGCGTGTTGGTTGGTGCACACGCGCACGGTCGCGCGCTGGACTGTTTCGCCTACCACGGAAGTTTCGCTTTGCACATGGCACAGCGCGCGGACGAAGTGGTGGCCGTCGATTCATCGAAACCCGCACTCGCGCGCGCCGCTGAAAACGCCACACTGAATGGTTTCCAGAACGTGCGCCTGCACGCGGGTGATGCGTTTGACGTGATGCGCGACTGGTACAAAGCCGGTGATCGGTTTGACACGATTGTGGTCGATCCACCAGCGTTTGCGAAGACGCGCGGAGCACTGCCGGGAGCCTTGCGCGGATACAAGGACATCAACCTGCAGGCCATGAAACTGTTGGCGCCGGGCGGAACTCTGTTCTCCGCCAGTTGCAGTCATCACCTCAGCAAGGCGCTGTTTCTCGAAATGCTGCAGGAGGCCGCCGCAGACAGCGGACGCCGCTTTGTACTGCGTGCCATGACTGGGCAGGGAGTAGATCATCCGGAAATCCTCACCATTCCGGAAACCGGATATCTGAAGGGCGCCCTGCTCGAGGCCCAGGACTGACGTGACGGCTTCGCACATCGCTCGGGACTGACATGACGCTCCGCGCGCAGCACATTGGGGTCGATGCGTCGCGTTTGCTTCAGGAAAAACGCGGCATGGGGCGGTATGTGCGAAACATATTGCGCGAGTTGCCGCAGGTGCGTGGCCAAGTGGCGTACACAGTGTACGCGGGAAACGGAGAGACCCCCGAGTTGCGGACGCTGTTGCAATCCCTGGGCGAAACGGCCGGCAGGGCGGTTATCAGGCCGGGCGCCGATATCACCGCAAGTACTACCGACGTCGTATGGTATCCGTGGAATTTTGTCAGTCCGGTTGCACGAAACGCGCCCATAGCCGTCACCATTCATGACATTGTGCCGATGATCCAGCTCGATCATCGCTGGTGGAAGGTGTGGAAGCGCACGAAGTATCGACGGCGCTATACCAACTCCGTGCGAACCGCGCATGCGATTCTGGCCGACTCGACGTTCACGGCGCTGGAAATCCGGAGAGTGCTCAACCCCGACATGGGCAAGGTGCATGAGGTGCTGCTGGCATCGGACGATTTCGCGCCGGGCGCCACGGACATTGCACCGTTGCTCGAAAAGTTGGGAGTCTCGGGACCGTTCTTCATGGCCGTGGGTGCGCACGAAGCGCGCAAGAACCTGCCGGTGTTGTTCGAGGCCATGCGTCTGATGTCCGAGGGTGGTATGGACATTCCGCTGGTGTTGTGCGGGCCCGGCGCTCGACTATCCAGGGTAGCGGGCCGAGGAGATGATCGGTGGTTGCGGTACGCCGGGTTTGTCAGTGACGCGGAATTGGCCGCGCTCTATCAACGCGCGACGGCGCTGGTCTTTCCGTCATTGTATGAGGGTTTCGGGCTGCCTCCGCTGGAAGCACTGCAGTGTGGCGGACGCGTGGTCTGTGCCAATGCAAGTTCGCTGCCGCAGGTGGTGGGTGATGCCGCGCTCATGTTTCCGCCGCGTGACGCGGGGGCGCTCGTTGAACAGCTGCGCCGTCTGCTGACTGATGATGCGTTGCGCGCCGAGCTGACGCGTCGCGGCGCCCTGCAGGCCTCAAAGTTTCGCTGGCGTGACACGGCACGAAACACGCTCGCCGCGTTTGATGCAGCCATGGTGCGCTACCGGCAGTCATAGCCAGCCAAAGTTCAAGGGTGAGCGGTGTTGAACGTAGCCAGGGCCAATCACCATGAGCCTCATGCGTTAACCGTAGGCAGTGCTTAACACGGCGGGGAGGCGCTTGCGAAACAGAACCCACAGGACCAAGACCGCCACGCCCGCAAGCGCGAGCGGCAGTTTGAGTGGTGTCGAGACATAGGCTGCGTTCACAACGTGGCGACCCGGCGGGAGATCGAATCCGATAAAACTTGGCGACACCATGAACGTCTCCGCCGGGCGGCCGTCCACCGTGACTTTCCAGTTCGGGTGGTACGTCATCTTCAGCAGCATGGTCGATGCGGAGCCGCACTGAGCTTCCAGATGCACCCGTCCCGCAGACAGTACCTCCCCACTCATCGTCCCCCCATCGGCACATGGCTCGGTGTGTTCGAACGAACCTGGTGTTCTCATGTAGTCCCAACGGATGAACTGGCGCACGTTCATCGCAACGTTCCCGAACCACGCGCGGTTGCCTTCGTAGAGCTCACGCTGAGTCGAAACGGTACGTCGTTCGTGGATGCCCACGTACTGGGCGATTCCCGACGTGCGTACGCGGTGCAGCGCATAGGTGCGGGTACGGTGAAATGGCAGGTAAAAGTCCGGCACCGTGGCGCTGGCTGGCGTGACCACCCATCGGACATCGAGAAGATCGAATAACGTTTGGTCTCCTTCACGAAAATCCTCGAGCAGACCCGCGTTCAGCGACAGTGACTGATGGGCCCCGCCAACCTGCGCAAGGCCGATGAATCGCCCATAATCCGCGACCGTCAGACTTGGACTGATTCGCATCTGCGCGCCCCAGTTGCTTCGCAATCCGGCGTAAACCCGGCCCCCGGATTGTTGTGCCACGGCCTCGAAAAGGGCACGGATTTCTGCGTTGGCCGCGAGTGCTTCGCGCGTTTGTGCCATCAGCGCGCGATTGCCCGCGTAATACCGCGCCCGTTCCACAAAGGCAGGCGTCAGAATGCCTAGCAGCGTTAACACTTGGAGCAGCGGCCCCGCGCGCACCCGACAATGGTGTCGCGCCTGCGCACCGGCTCGTGACCGCAGCCGGACCAGAGCCTCCCACAGCCACTCGCCAGCGACACCAATCATCAGAATAGCGAATACGTCGACGGTGCTGATAAAGCGAGAGGTGACATACCCGTCGTGTGCCGGAAACAGCCTGGCCAAAAATCCGATGGTCGGATGGCCGACATACAAGAACAGCCACACCAGCAATCCAACAAGCGCCAGACGATGTACGCGGTTCTCCTGGCGCTGGTAGCGGGTGGCCGCGACCACCACGCCCACGGCCACCAGTACTGACAACACTGGCACACGGCCCCGATCGAACAAATTGCCGGAGATCAACCAGACGAGAAGTTCGGCAGGAGAGTTTGTGCCGGGGCCGCCGATTTCGGGTTGCCCGCTCAGGAATTTGCGGCTCGAGAAGACGAACGGGACGATCATGTATGACGCAACGACAACGGCCGAAAGGCCGACCGCGACAAACCGGGTAAGTTGCGACCACAGCATGCGGCGGTCCGAAAGCGCCACGAGTACCATCACGCCGGTGATGCTCATCATGTACGCGAGCACCAGGTGGGACAGTGCCAACGCTGCGAGCGACGCCACCGCCGCCGCGTAACCGCGCCCGTTCCGCAGCGCGAAGTGCAGACACGCCAGTGCTACGAACGTGAGGTGCATTCCCCAAAGCTGCGCGTACAGGCCGAAGCCGCGCCAAACGTAGCTGTTGTATTCGAATCCGTAGCGGGCGTCCGCTGAAATCAACGAGGACGCGGCGGCCCCAAATGCAGCCGCCGCCTGCCGGAAACCCAGGCGACGCATGGACCAGTAGACCGTAAGCGGGAACGCAAGGAGCAGCAGATAGCGAGAAACGTGGTAAATGGTTTCCAGCGCGACCGCGCCAAACAACAACCGATGCACCGCTACGACCACGAGATGCGGGAAATGCTGGTAGTAGAGAAACTGCGGGAAGCCCAGCTCGAGTTGGGGAATCCAGAAATCGAGGGGATTCTGTCCGCGGGCGAGCGCATCGCTCGCACCGTTGATCATCAGGAGATGGAACGCGCTGTCGCTCCGCGTTGGGGCGCCGGCCAGGAGTTCCGGCCACAACCACACTGCGTTGAATACGACTGGTACGGCTACCAGAATTGCGAGGAACGCCGAGTGCAGCGGTTCAGTTGGTGCGGGAGAAGACTTGCCGTGCGGAGTCGTCAAAATGGATGATCGGCGCGGCGCGGATTGACGCATCAATGCGAAGGAGGACAAGAGTTGTGAAACGGAGTCCGGGAATGTTGAAATAGCCGGGTGCAACCACCGCGTACCATACCCATATTGTAGGGCGTCCGGCAGGGCTCCTGGCCCGGCCACTCGGCGCCCCACTCCGTCCTGCTATTGTGTCATTGATTTGCCGATTTTCAAAGGTGCTGGCGCCGCCTTCGCCGCCTTGCTGACCAAGTCCGCCCCCACGCCGGCGTCTCTTGCGTCCAGCGACGCGCGCGACGTTCGGCCGCTGTCCCCGGGCGACCGCGTCGTCGTCATTGGTGCCGGACCGGCCGGCCTGACCGCGGCGTATCTGCTGGCGAAGCGTGGTTTCGAAGTTACGGTGCTCGAGGGATCCGGTACCGTCGGCGGGATTTCTCAAACGGCTAGGTACAAAGGCTACCGGTTCGATATTGGCGGGCATCGTTTCTTCACGAAAATCGCGCCGGTGCAAGCGCTCTGGGAGGAATTACTCGGCAAGGAGTTCATTGATGTGCCGCGGCTGTCGCGAATTCACTACCAAGGCCGGTTTTTCAACTACCCCCTCAAGGCGACGAATGCATTCGCCGGGCTTGGCCCGATAAATGCAGTCCGCATTGGAGCCAGTTACCTTCACGCGAAGATGTATCCGTCCCCGATCGAGGACAATTTCGCACAATGGGTCACCAACAGGTTCGGGAAGCGGCTCTACGAAATTTTCTTTCGCACGTATACCGAGAAAGTGTGGGGCATTCCTTGCACCGAGATTCGTGCGGAATGGGCAGCGCAACGTATTCAGGGACTGTCGCTCGCGCGCGCGATTCTTTCGAGCACTTCGCTGACACGCCGCAATAACGACATCAAGTCGTTGATTCATACCTTCAAATACCCCCGGTATGGTCCGGGCCAGATGTGGGAGGCCTGCCGCGACCGCATCGTGGCGCTGGGTGGACAGGTGCACCTGCAGCACCAAGTTACCGGGGTCGGGTTGGACAGCGGTTCGGCGGTCGCGGTGGTGGCTCGCACACCGAATGGCGTTGAACGCATGGCGGCAGATCATATCGTCTCCACCACTGACATTCGTTCGCTCGTTCGAGCGTTGGGTGACGCCGTGCCTGCCCAGGTCCGGATGGCCGGCGACGGATTGCGCTATCGCGACTTTCTCGTGGTCGCGCTGATCTTTCGCCGGACCGGGTTGTTTCCGGACAACTGGATTTATGTGCACACTCCCGGTGTACAGGTCGGCCGCATTCAGAATTTCAACAACTGGAGCGCCGAAATGGTGCCAGATGCCGAACACACGTGTCTGGGGATGGAATATTTCTGCTTCGAAGGGGACGGCCTCTGGGCCTCGTCAGATGCTGACCTGATCACGCTCGCCTCCCGCGAGGTGGAAGCACTCGGTCTTGCCAGCGCCAGCGAAGTGGTGGATGGCACGGTTGTGCGCATGAGCAAGGCCTACCCGATCTACGACCGCGAATATCGCGGACACGTGAACATCGTCCGGGAGTATATCGATCGCATTCCCAATCTGCATACCGTCGGGCGAAACGGCATGCATAAGTACAACAATCAGGACCATTCGATGTACACCGCGATGTTGACCATTGAAAACATGATGGGGACTTCGGCGCATGACGTATGGGCGGTGAACACCGATTTCGAATATCACGAAGAGCAGCGTGTTGAGACGTCGTTCAGAGCCAACGCACAGGGACGGGGCGGGTGAGTATCGCGCCGTTGCTGACCGTGATTGTGCCGGCCTTCCGTTCGGCGCCGGTGTTGCGCACGTGCCTGGCGGCTATCCTTGCCAGTGATCTGCCGCGGGATGAGTTTGAGCTGATTGTGGTGGACGACTGCAGTAATGACGACACCGCCGACGCTGCGGGCGCATTTGCAGACTCTGTGTTATCAACTGTTGCCGGGCCACGTGGGCCCGCCGCGGCTCGCAATAGCGGCGCCATCGCTGCACACGGTACCATTCTGGTGTTCATCGATTCCGACGTCGTCGTGTCTCCGACGACCCTGTCCGGAATCGTGCGCCGTTTCCAGCAGCACGCGGACTTGAGTGCGGTCTTTGGTGTTTATGACGATGCACCGTCGGACGCGGGCTTGGTTTCGCAGTATCGCAACCTTGTGCACCGGTATGTGCACCTCCAGCATGCGGGCGACGCGACAACGTTCTGGGCCGGATGTGGTGCGGTCCGACGCGCAGCGTTCCTCGCCACTGGCGGCTTCGATGATCGGCGCTACTCGCGACCACAGATTGAGGACATCGATTTCGGCTACCGCCTGACTGCCAATGGCTTTCGCATCATGCTCGCGCCCGAGCTCACGGGCAAACACCTCAAGCGCTGGACGTTGGGTGCCATGCTTCGCACCGATCTCCGCGATCGGGCCATTCCGTGGATGCATTTATTGATTGAGCAGCGAGCCATCGGTAATCGTGGACCGCTCAATCTGGCGCGGTCCGAAAAACTCTACACGATCCTCGCGGCCGTGGTGGCGGTCTCGTTGGTGCTGGCGGTGTGGTCACGCGCCTGGCTCTGGCTCACGGTCGTTTCGTTCGCCATCATTGTGGCAGGCAATTCGAAGTTGCTTGCCTGGTTTGGCCACCTCCGGGGCCCGTGGTTTGCGCTTCGCGTCATTCCGTTAAGGTTCCTGTACTACCTGGTGGGCGGCGCTGGCGCTGCCTGGGCAATCGCTACGCATCGTTCCCTGCAGGTGCGCCCGACCCGAACAGAACTTCGCGCTTCCACCGACGCCGCGGACGTCCGTTGAGACGATGACGAATACGCCGGAAGCCAACTCGTCTGGAGCGCGAACCCTGTCGCCGTCGCAACGCGTCGAACAGCAGTTGGAGCGACAACTTGCCCGGGCGTTGGCGCCGCTTGACCGACGTGCACTGGGCGTAGCCATTGGCGTCACCAGTGCGCTTGCCATCGCGCTGATCACAATCGCGTCCGTTGTTGCGGACCCCGATAGGCAATTCCCACTCCACCTGCTGGCAAACTACTTCCGCGGATACACGGTGTCATGGATGGGTGCGGGCGTGGGCGCCGTGTGGGCGTTTCTGGTGGGCTTCTGCGGAGGGTGGTTTTTGGCGTTCACCCGGAACCTGATTCTCGCCTTGTGGATCATGAAAGTGCGAATCGCGGCGGACGTCGAAAGCTCCCGCGAATTGCTGGATCACATCTGAGCACCCGTTCATCATGACAACTGTTTCAGAGATGCCCACGCCAAGTAGTGATCAGGTTCCGGTGGAAACGCAGCGTACACTGGCGCGGCTCCGCGCGCGCGCATGGGGTGTGGCCACCGGACTGCTTGTCGGCGTAGGTCTTTTTGCCGCCACGCTGATACTCGTGCTCCTCGACGGTCCGAATGTTGGTGCACATCTCGGGCTACTCGCTGTATTTCTGCCAGGATACGCAGTCACCGGGTTCGGCAGCGTGGTGGGCCTCGTGTATGGATTCGGCCTTGGGTACGCGGCGGGCTGGTTGACGGGAAGGGTTTACAACGCATTGGTGCGGGCGATTTGAAAAACGGCATCGCTGCATGACACCAGCACGAGTTGGCCTTGTCGGCTGCGGGCGTATTGCCCGGGCCATCCATGTTCCAATGCTGCAATCGCTTGCGACCGCCAAACTGGTCGCGATTGCCGAAGCAGACCCGGTGAATCGCGCCGCGGCCGGTCGCCTCGCCCCCACGTGCACGCTGTTCGAAGACTTCCAGGATTTGCTCAGGAGCGGCGCGATTGATGCGGTGGTGATCTGCCTCCCGCCTCATTTGCATGCAGCATCGGCCATCGCTGCGTTCCAGGCACGGCTGCATGTGTACGTGGAGAAACCGCTCGCACCATCAATGCACGAAGGGGCGGCTGTTGTGTCAGCGTGGCAAGCGGCCGGCACCATTGGCATGATGGGCTTCAACTTTCGCTTTCATCCGCAGGTGCGAGCCGTGCGCGCGCACCTTGAGCGTCACGCCATTGGCCGGATGCTGGCCGTGCGCGGCTCGTTCACCATACTTCCCCATGCAATTCCTGGTTGGAAGCAGCATCGGTCGTTGGGGGGTGGGGTGCTCCTCGATCTCGCGTCGCACCACATCGACCTTGTGCGCTACCTCCTCGGCGAACCGGTCGTTCAGGCATTCGCCACGACCCGATCGCTGGCAACAGAGGGTGACAATGCAACCGTACAGCTGACAATGGCGTCTGGCGTGAGCGTGCAACTGCTCGTTTCACTCGGGTCGGTCGAGGAAAACCGCATCGAACTGTTCGGGAGCGAAGGCAAACTCGTCATCGATCGGTCCGAACTCATCGCACCGCAGCTTGTTCACGCAACATTGCAGGGCGCTCGTGCCACTCGCGTCCGTCGCGCAATTGGGATGCTCAATCCCAGACGACTGCTTCGTTCACCCGGGTTCGAACCATCCTTTGCGCTGGCGCTCAAATCATTTGTGGATGCTGCATCCGGCGGCCCGTTTTCAGGCCCCGATCTGTTCGAGGGCGTTGCCTGCCTGGCCGTGATTGAAGCCGCAGAACGCGCGGCCGTCTCGGGTATTTCCCAAACCGTTCTGCCGGCGTCGGCCACCCTACCGCGGTCATGAAGATTCTGTTAGTCAACGACTATGGAACACCGACCGCGGGAGCAGAACGCATCACTCGGGACTTGCGCGATACGCTCCGCGCGCGCGGACATACCGTGCGGGTTTTTTCCAGCCGCGCCGAGCTCATCGCTGGATCGTCCATTGCCGACGCCACCTGTTTTGGAACCAACTCGCGTCTGCAGACGCTTTCATCCACAATAAATCCATCCGCCGCGCTCGTGTTGCGACGTGAGCTGCAGACGTTTAATCCGGATGTCGTTCAAGTGCTTATGTTTCTTTGGCAGCTTTCACCAGCGATTCTGCCGCTGCTCAGGAACAGACCGTCCATTTACTACGCGATGACGTTTAAGGCGGTGTGCCCGACGGGACTCAAATGGTTGCCATCTGGTCAGCCGTGCCAGGTGGTAGCGGGTCTGGCGTGTTTGCGTCATCAATGCCTCACCCTCCCGGGATTTGGCCCGCTCCTGCTGCAGCGGCATCTCTGGCGCGCCCAACGTCGCACTTTCTCGGCAGTGGTTGCGTGTTCAAATGCCGTGCGAACACACCTCGAACGCGATGGTGTCGCTGTGCACGATGTTATCTGGCCCGGAACGCCGGAGACGGCTCGGCGCCCAACGCTGGAAGGCGTGCCAATAGTCACTTTCACTGGCCGACTGGTACGAGAGAAGGGTGCAGACATCCTCGTGCGCGCCTTTCAACAGGTGCAAGCAAAGGTTCCCGGCGCAGAACTGCACATCGCCGGTGCCGGACCGGAACGCACGGCGCTGACAGCGCTTGTCGCTGAATTCCGGCTTGCCCATTGTGTCACATTTCACGGCCAGTTGGACGATGCGGCGTTGCAAGCGCTGTTGGCGCGTAGTTGGGCACACGTGGTGCCGTCGCGATGGCCAGAGCCGTTTGGGGTCTCGGCCACTGAAGCCATGATGCGAGGAACTGCCGTCGTCGCCAGCAACGTTGGCGGGCTTGCCGACATCGTGATACCGGGGGTGACTGGTTTCCTGGTGCCTGCCGGCGACAGCCGAGCGCTGGCGGATTCACTGTGGGCCTTACTCTCCAATCGGTCCTGTGCCGAAGAGATGGGGATGAATGCTCGTCAGCGGGCGCTCGAATTGTTCGATGTGCGCCGCTGCTCTTCCCGGTTTGAAGCGTTATATGATGAACTGATGTCGCGGGTGCCTCGGGCACCCGTCGCCACGTTGGCGGTGCAATGAAGTCTTCTGATTCATCCTCACCGTCTCTTTCCGTCGTGCTGGTAGCGGCCTCTGGCGCGGCCTCCATTGCTCGCACGATCTGGCATTTGCGCCAACAGTCGGCTCGTCGCTTGATCGAGCTTGTTGTGGTGGTGGCGGATGAACGCGATCTCGATAGTGTGGCGCGTGACCAATGGGAGTTCCAGGCGGTACGCGTAGTCCCGGTTGGCATCATCGCCGAACGCGGTGCTGCAGCAGCTCAAGGCATCGCGCATGCAACAGCACCCGTTGTCGCGCTGATCGAAGATCACTCATTTCCGGAAGCGGCGTGGGCCGAAGCACTGCTCCGTGCCCATGCTGGACCGTGGGCAGGTGTTGGTCCGGCCGTCGCAAATGCCAATCCGACAACGGCGCTAAGTTGGGTAAATTTCGTGCTGGCGTATGGCGCATTTTCGCCGCCACAGCTCGCGGGGCCGCGCGCCATTGTGCCTTGGCACAATTCGTCGTATAAACGCGAGTTGCTCCGGCCCTACGAACATCGATTGGGCGAGCTGCTCAGTTGGGAGGGAGTCTTGCAGCACGAGCTGTCTCGCAATGGACACCAGTTGTATCTCGAGCCGTTGGCGCAAACCCATCACGCGAACGTCACTGCGTTTCGCTCGACACTCGGGCTGAGCCTGCAACGCGGGCGACTAATGGGCGCACTGCGCGTTGAGCGCGAGCGTTGGCCACGCTGGCGCCAATGGTTATATGCGGTCGCGTTTCCGCTGTATCCGATCATGCAACTGCGCTTCGTCCTGCCCGGCCTGCAGCGACAACAGATGTCGCCGGTCATGCGAGTGAAAACGTTGTGTATGTTCGCCCCCACGCTGATCGCGATGGCCGTCGGAGAGGCCCGGGGCATCGTGTGCGGTACCGGCCACGCGCTGCGCCATCTCGAGGACTACGAGCTGCATCGCCTGAAACATATTTCCCACAAGGAACGCCAGGAGATTCTGGACTTTGCGAGGAACGCGGGATGGACGGATGGCCCGCCTACCGCAACCGGTGATCACCGGGTTCAATCAGAAGCATTGCTGAAATGATGGGTCAGTCGAACCTGAACACGTCAGCGTTGTCTGTTGTGCTGATTCCTTTCCACGACCGTCTCGGCCATCTCCTGACCGGGGAAGGCGATCTGCAGTACGAACTTCTCGCGGCCGGGCACGCGTGGTACCTCGAGCCGGCGGCGCGCACGCACCACGCCAACGTGTCGCGCTTCGGGTCGACCATTCGGCAAACCCTGCACCGCGGACGCATGCTGGGCGCTCTTCGTGCCAGTCGCGAACAGTGGCCTCAATGGAGACGGTGGGGCGACGCCGCTCTTTTCCCGTTGTATCCGTTCGCGCAACTGCAGTTTCTCGCTCCCGTCATTCGTCAGCAGCCCTGCACACTCGCCATGCGCGCGCGCGTCATGCTGCTGCTTGGACCCGTGTGGTTGGCGGGCGCGATAGGCAAGGCTTGGGGCGTGCTGGCCGGTGCCGGCAACGCCTCGCTGGCGCAGGACAATTTCGAGTTGCATCGACTCCGACATATCTCCGAGCAGGAGCGCCGCGAGATTGTCGAATTTGCTCACACGATGGAACCATCGGCCGACTTCGGCCGGCGTACTGCATGAACTTCAGATCGCAGCCTGTGCTGGTGACCGGCGCGGCAGGTTTTATCGGAAATGCGTTGGTGCGTCGGCTGGCGGCGCACGGCTGTTCAGTGCGTGCCTTCGTGCGGGAGGAACGCCTGCGTTCTCCGGCTGTGACGGCGTTGGCCGAGGCCGGCGTTACGCTTGTTCCGGGCGATGTGCGCGACAACGCAGTGATCGCACAAGCGGTGCGTGGCTGCGCGCAGGTCATCCACCTTGCGGCGCAGAAATCGACGCCTGGCACCACCCCGAAGCAATACTATGAAGTGAATGTGCAATCGACACGACAGTTGGCGGAGTCTGCGCTGGCGGCAGGCGTACAACGATTCGTCTTCGCCAGCACACTGGGAGTGCATGGTTTTGTGACCAAGGGTGTGATTGATGAAACATCACCCGTGCGTCCGAACTCAGATTACCGGCGTTCGAAGTGGCTGGGCGAGGAAGTGTTGCGCGCGTTGCACCGGGATCACGCATTTCCTGTGGTACTCGCCCGCATCTCGTCAGTGGTGGGACCGGGCGCCCAGTGGTGGTTGCCACTCATTCGCGGCATCGCGCAGGAACGCATCAAACTCATTGGCGACGGCCACAACCACATCGACCTGGTATCGATCGAGGATATTGTGGACGGATTGCTGCAGTGCGCCAACGTTCCCGCTATTCAGGGGGGGTGCTACGTGCTTGGGAGTGCGTCGCCGACCACCGTTCGGTCGTTTGCCAACGCAATAGCGATTGCCGCCGGGGCATCGCCACCCGCAAACGGACCTCCGGCTGCTCCGTATCGGGCCGCGTTGCGGTTGCACGCGCTCTTATTTCGAGCAACCGGCATTCACCTGAGTGTCGCGCATAATCGTGAGGCGCTGGTCGCCAACAAGGTAGCGTCCAGCGTGCGAGCCCATGCCGACCTCGGTTATGCGCCGTCGCACTCGGTCAACGACGCCATTGCAGCGATGGTGGCGCACTGTGCCAGCAACGGCGACCTGCGACCAGCACGTCGGTGACCTCGGCCCCGAACGTTGCGCCGGTGTTCCGCCTTCGCGATGGGGCGCTGCGAGGCGTCGGCGCAGAAATGTTGTTGCTTCCGACCGGACTTATCACAGCGGCGGTACTCGCTCGCGTCCTTGGTCCGGCCGACTACGGCTTGTTCTCGCTGGCGGCGTCATTCATTGGATGGATTGGCCTCACGACCACGTCCTTTCTTGCACGCGCGGCGGTCAAGTTTGTGAGTGAGACCGAGCCATGGCAGCCCGTGGCAACGAGTATTCTTCGTTGGCGGTTGGCGATTGGCGGAGCCGCTACGGTACTCGTATTGCTTGGCGCGCGGGTATTCGCCGAGCTGCTCGGAGAACGCGCGTTGGCGCCGTACCTCGTGGTGTTTGCCATCGACCTGCTGTTGGTCAATCTGGTGCGGACCTATCGCGACGTGCTTACCGGCACTGGACGTTTTCGCGAAGTCGCGACGCTCAGCGTTGTGCGGTGGATTGTTCGAATGGTGCTGCTCGCGAGTCTGGTGGCGATCACACACTCCGTAATGGCGGCTGTCGTCGGCTCGGTCGTGACGTCGCTCGTGGAATTGGTCGTGGCCCGCCGGTATCAGTCGCTCAATCTGCGCGGCACCGCCGGTCTTCCGGGGTCGCGACTATGGAGTGTGGCTGCACCGCTGCTGGTCTTCAGTTCGGCGTTGCAACTGCACACCAAGGTCGATCTGTTCGCGCTGTCGGCCCTTGGCGGGACGGCATCCGAGACGGGGCTATATAGCGCCGCGCAGAATCTCGCGGTCCCGCCAAGTCTGTTCGCGCTTGGCTTTGCGCCGTTGTTGCTCGCTTCGCTTGGGCGCCTCGAGCGTACCGGCCAGCATCACGCCGCGTCCGAGACCGCACGGTTGGCACTCCGAGTATGCCTGGCGCTCATTCCGCTCGCCGCAATTGTCGCCGGAGCCTCCGGCGAAATCATGCCGCTCATTTTTGGAGCCGCGTTCGGTGGTGCCGCGCCGCTGCTCACCCTGTTGTTTGGCGCCACAGCTGCACTGGCGGCTACCGCTGTGTGCGTTTCCATCGTAACCGCGTCATCGCGCGCCGCCGACGTTTCGCGAAACGTAAGCATGTTGGGCGCGCTTTTGCTGGTATCCGCCATAGTGCTGCACCTGTTGCTGATTCCGCGCATGGGGGCTTCGGGCGCAGCGCTGGCGACCGCGGTGTCGGCGTTGGTGAGTGCAATGGTGGGACTGCTCATGGTGCAAATGGCGTGGCGCGTGCAAGTGTACGCGACGGCCGTTCGCATGATGCTGGCGGCTGTGTCGGTCTACTGGCTGGCATCGAGCATCCACACCGCGGCGTGGTGGATGCTCAGTCTCAAGTTTGCGCTGCTCGTTGTTGTGTCGGTCGCCATACTGTTCCTGCTTGGCGAATTCACTACCGACGACAAGCAGCGCGTTCGGGATTTGCTCAACCCGGTCACCGATGCCTGAACTGAATTGCTGAATGCCCATACCGGTATCGTTGCGTTGACCGACTCCATGCGGGCGCGGAATCCGAAGTTTTCGGTGGTTGTGGCGACGCGCGCGCGCCTTCCACAGTTGCAGGCGTGTCTGCATTCCATCGCCAATCTGCGCTACCCGCGCGAGCAATTCGAAGTTGTTGTCGTGAACGACGGTTCGCCGCCATTGCCTGAAGGTGCATTGCGTGCTTTTCGGGACCGGCTGGATGTGCGCTGTATCGATCAGCTGTGGGCAGGGCCAGCGGCCGCGCGCAATAACGGTGCGAGTCATGCGCGCGGTGAACTGATTGCGTTCACTGATGACGACTGCACCGTGGCCCCAGACTGGCTGACAGTTTTCGAACAAGCGTTGCGCGAGCAACCGGAAGCTCTGGTTGGCGGCTCCCCCAGGAACGCGGTCGAAGCCGACATCTTTGCGTCTGCGAGCCAGCTGCTGGTGGACTATCTGTATGAGTACTATCACTCGCGCACCGACAGTCGTGGCCCGCGATTTTTCTCCTCGAACAACATGTGCGCACGGGCAGACCTTTTGCGTCAATTGGGTCCCTTCGACACGTCGTTCCGGTTGCCGGCTGGTGAGGACCGAGACCTGTGCGATCGATGGACGTTCGCCGGCCGGCCGTTGCGGTATTGCCCGCAGGCGATTGTGCATCACTGGCATCGAATGAGTCTTCGTCCGTTCACGCGCCAGCACCTGAACTACGGCCGCGGTGCGATGGTTTTTCACGCAGCCCGTGCCCGCCGGCAAAACTCGCGCCTCCGCATTGAGCCGTTGCGGTTCTATGCCGGTTTGGTGACCTATCCCCTCAGCAAGGTCGGCGGAATTCGTGGCGCGCTGCTCGTTGCGCTGCTGGGATGGTCCCAGGTGATGAATGCAGTGGGCTATTTCTTGGAGAAAGCGAAATCGCGACGCGGCGGGAAGGCGTAGCGGTGCTCGCGTAGATGGCATGCTCTTGCGGGCGCCACGGCATTTACAGATCGTTAAAACCTCAACATCATTCATGTTTTACTGTCGGCCGCGATTTTGGGAACGGCGGCCGGTTGTCGCGGAGGCGGATTGCCACCGGGGGGCGCTCGAGCTCCGCAAACAACCGGTGTCATGTTGGCGACGCGCAGCCTGGATATCGAGGCCGGCGCCAGCGCAGTGAAATTGACGGTCGGCGGAATGCGCGACTCAATCCGGTGGGCACTTGTCAGCACTCCGGCTGGCAGCGCTTCAGTGCGCGCCGCACCTGGCGGGCTCCGACAAACGCTGGCGGCGCACGGGTGTGTCTGCCCTGCACCTCCTCTTCCTGCCGACATTTGGTGTGGCGCTATACAACGTGGGCATCAAGTACGATGACCGGTTTGCGTATGGTATTCCGAGGGGGTTCTCGCTCGTGCTCATGATGCCGTCTCTGATTTCGCTTCTGACACTGATATTCGCGTTCATACTGGCGACGCGTCGTGCTGGAAAGTCCTTGCCCACCCGGCAATGGGTTGCAATTTCGTCAAGTGTGGTGCTGCTCGCGCTCTACTGGAATTGGCGGTTATTCTGGATTGTATAGCCGGAAGTCGAGTCTGCAGGTGCTCTACCGCGCCTGACACTTCGGGCAGAAAAACGTACTGCGGGCTCCCTGCACTATTCGCCGGATTGGCGTCTGACAGCGCACACACGGCTGGCCTTCCCGCGAATATACACGCCACGCGTCATCGCTCATGCCGGATAAGGCCGTGTCTCCTGTCAGTGATCGTCCGTCGCGGTCGTAATACCGCTCGGCCGGTGCGCGTTCCAGGACCTGTCGAATTACGCGGACCAACTCGCAGCAGCGCGTACGAGACACGGACGCCGCGCGGACCATGGGACTCACGCGCGCCTCCCATAACGCCTCGGCCACGTAAATGTTGCCCAGCCCGGCCACGACCCGCTGATCGAGCAGCGCCAGTTTGATGGGCAGTTTCTTCTTGCGAGACATCGCCGCCTGCAGGGCTTCCCCCGTAAACGACGGGTCGTCGGGCTCGGGGCCCAGTTCGGGCAGTTTCAGTTCGCCTGGGCCGTGAACGCGCATGACGGCGAACGCGCGGCCGTCGATGAGCGAGATGCGCGTGCCGTTATCCAGCGTGATCCGCGCGCGTTCGAGTGGGCGATCTTCATCCCCTTCCAGTCCAATTGCCCAATCGCCCGTCATCTTGAAGTGCACTTCGATGACGTGGCCGTCGTCCAGATGAAGCAGTTGATGTTTTGCACGACGCTGCACGCTGGTGATTTTCCGGCCAACAACGAACGTGGTGGCGGATGCCGTCAGTGTCCGGGCAATGGCGGGATGGAGCGCGAGCACCTGCAGAATGGTGTGGCCGACGGCTGCTGCGCGCAGCAGTGTTGCCGCTCGTTCTACTTCGGGAAGTTCAGGCATGGATGAATTGACGCTGAAGGCGCGTGGTTGCGGGGGAATATGCGTGAATACGTGAGTTTGATTGCGAACGCTCTTGCATGTTGCACTGATGTGTCTACCTTAGACCATTGCCTTTTACCATGGGGCCACATCTTCACTGCACCCCGTTCCCTAAAATACGAGTACGAGCTGTACGTCGAGCGCGAAATCGAGGACTACAAGGACTCGGTGTCGCGCAGCTCGCTCCTCAAGATTGGCGATGAAGCAGTCGCTGCGCTTCGCGCGCAGGACCAGATCGCCTTGACGGAGATTCTCGTGTGGATCGAGGTAGACCGCATCATCACCAAACGGTTGCGGCTTCCCACGTACGCCGTGTGGAGCAAGAAGCGGATGAAAGACCTGGAGCGGTATCGTCGCCCCGAGCACTGGGGCATCGACCCGAGGGCGGCATTGGTGCGCGAGCTGCAGGACTCTTCCGACCGGCATGTGCTCGTGGCCGGTGCTGATCGTGAGGGCCCTGCCCTTTACCTGGCCGCCCGTGGCTGTGCGGTGACCGCGGTAGAACCGACACCCGACGCCGTCGAACGCGTTCTGCACGGGGCTGAAGCCGCGGGGCTTACCGAACGCGTACGCGGCTACTGCACCGATTTGGGCACGTGGGCGCCAGACGTCCAACTCCATGCCGTCGTGTGTTCGCCAATGGCGTTCGCGGGCCTGTCATTGCAAGAGCGCGCTCGGGTTATCGAAGTGCTGCAGAGTGCGACCGCCGACGGTGGCGTGCATCTTGTCGAAACATTGGCGGCGGCAACCGGCGCGGAAGAGATGCCGCTTGAGGAACTCGAATCGCGTTACTCCGGTTGGAAAATTTCGATCGAGCGAAATGTCGGCGACGGGCGCACATTCATGGCGCGAAAAGCTTTTGCGGTAGCGTAGCAACTCGCGAATTCGGCGCCTCCTGCGCGGCTTCAAGAGACTACGAGCCGCTTGAAATCCCGCCTGCTCAAATCGGCACACGTGTCAAATTGATACGAATCTGACGGTTTTGGCCGTGTCGGAAGGACACAAAGCGGCACAACCCCGAATTGTGCACGTGGCAAGTAGCGGCTGCTCAATGACTTATAGAAATGTTACCTCTGGCACCCTTACTGCTATGCCTACGTGCATGCGCGCGAACAATTCGGCGCGTCGTTCAGCAGACCTATAACTATTTCGGGTGGAGGATCGCCCTTTGCGCTCACATCGTACGAAGCAGTCCGAGAGTGCCGAGCCGATGGGAATTGTCATTTCCGATGGCGGGCAAGGCAACGTTACATCGCGTCTGGCCGCGTTTGTCTGGGGGCCTGTGCCGGACGGGGTGCGTACTGACGACGAAACCGATTCAGCGATGGACGAGCTGATGTTTGCAGCAATCGCCTAACTGATTCGAAGCGATTGTAGACGTTCGCGCTTTTCATGGCGCGAAGTTCGCGTTTCATAACCACTGAAGTTGTCAAACGTGAAAGGCGCCGGCAGACATGCCGGCGCCTTCGCGTTTACACGACTATGCTGCGACAGCCAGCGTATTAAACGGCGGCTGGTGCAGGTGCAGCGGCCTTCTTGGCGCGCTTGGTAGCTTTCTTGGCGCGCTTGGCGCCTTTCTTCGCAGCCTTACGGCCGCCTTTCTTTGCAGCCTTACGGCCGGCTTTCTTTGTAGCCTTGCGACCACCCTTCTTCGCGGCCTTGCGGCCGGCCTTCTTGGCGACCTTACGGCCGCCTTTCTTCGCGGCCTTGCGGCCACCCTTCTTCGCGGCCTTGCGGCCTGCTTTCTTCGCGACCTTGCGGCCACCCTTCTTCGCAGCCTTGCGGCCGCCCTTTTTTGCAGCCTTCTTGGCAGGAGCCATGATGCAGACTCTCCTAAACAGGAGGTGGTGGTGCTCCCTTTCCCCCGGTGGAAAAGGCGAGCCACGCCGGGCTCACTGCATGCCATGCAGCAAGGTCCTGCGCGCGACACTGCCAATCCATGCACAGTGAAGATGAAGGCTCGGCAACCACGCACTGGGGCGACGCTGTCGAGCTGTTGTGATGCAATGACGAATGTCGGACGCAAACGTTGCGCGCTGAACGTCACATCGTCACTGCAAATTCTGCGAGTATGGAAAATCTATATGGTGACGGTGATGCCCCAATTACACGGCGTCACTCAAACTGGTGAACATGAAGTCGCGCGCCTTGAGAGGCGGTACCACCAACGCTTGACCGGCGCTGCCTGATTCACTGGCGCTGACCCGTTCCGGTCGGCCCATCATTTCTATGTTGTTCAACATGAAGATGGGCGATTCGTTCCATCGAAGGTTCTTGACGGCGCGCGTGATTTTTCCCTTTTCTATCAGGAAGGTGCCATCACGCGTGAGTCCCGTGAACAGAATGACCCGGGGATCGACGCCGCGAATGTACCAGAGGCGCGTCACGAGCAGTCCGCGCTCCGTGCTCGCGATCATCTCCTCAAGCGACGAGGAACCACCGGACATCTTGAACGACCCCTGTGCCCCGGTGGCCTTCATCTGCTTTTGCTGCGCCCAATACCGATCGTACGCGAGGTTCTTCACCACGCCGTTTTCAATCCACGTTACCGGTTCGGTTGGAAGGCCTTCGCCGGTAAACGCAGCGCCGTACGAGTCAGAATCGTAGGGATTGGAAACGAGAGTAACTCGTTCATCGACCACTTTCAGGCCGATTTTTGTACCACCACCCGGCTTGGAGAAAAACGAACGCCCTTCATCGGCCGCACGCGCCTGCAGCGCTCCGCCAATGAGCTGCACCAGATTTCCCACGGCGGTTGGTTCAAGCACCACGGTGTACCGCCCCGGTTCAACAGCCACGGCGTTTGTGGAGGCTTTGGCTTTTTGTACCGCGCGTTCGCCCAATGCCGCTGGATCGATCCGCATCCAATCGTTGGTGCTCGCGCCGGCCCAACCTGAGCCCGTGCCATCCGGCGTGCGCACCGTCGTGGTCAGCGCCGCCGCGGTCGTACGCCCCCAGGCGAACATCCCGTTGCTCGACGCGACCGCGTTTGCTCCTGCGGTAATTTCGAGATATCCCGTTGAAACGAGGCCAGCTTTTTCTGCCTGACTCGTAATTTTTTGTACTGCCGTTGCGCGTCCTTGCGGATCGAGCGAAGCCGTTGCATCGGACCAACCCGGCGACTCGCGAAACGTTTGCGGACCGAGTTCCGGCATGGCCTCGGGATCTTCCGGCGACAGGCGCGCGAGTGACTCGGCCTTCTTCACCAGGGCTTTCAGCGAATCATCATCCAGCCGATTTCCGCTGGCCGTTGCGCTGCGTTTGCCGACCGACGCGCGCACACTGACGTTGGTTGTGTAAGTGTCGCCAGCCGTCGAAATCTGATTCACGGCAAACCGTGAATTCGCCAGGGTGCCCGACCCGACACTGACGCGCGCGGCATCGACGGTTACGTACGACAAGACCTTTTTGGTCAACGCCTCGGCTTCGGCCCGGGACATGTACTTGGGCGCGTCGAGCGCGGATTCGAACAAGGAGTGCGGACGGGTCATGCCTGCCGTCCCGTGTTGATGACGTTGATGTTGCGGTGGCGCGTTGGCGGGCAGCCATGGCTGACCGCGTTGCTTTGCGCCGGTTGTCCTTTGCCGTCACCGAAGGCACCGCCCAACAAGTAACTCTGCTTGCCGCCAATCATGTCCATGCCGCCCCAGAATTCCGGCGTGCGCATTTGATAGGCGACGTCCTTGAGCATGCCAACAATCTTGCCGCCTTTGATCTCGTAAAAGAGCTGGCCGCCGAATTGCGCGTTGTACCGCTGCTGATCGATGGAGAACGACCCGTCCCCGACAATAGCGATCCCGCGATCGGTCGCCGCGATGAGGTCCTCGTAGCTCTGTTCTTTGGTGCCCGGCAACAGCGACACGTTGGGCATGCGTTGGAACTGCACATCGGCAAACGACTGGGCGTACGAGTTGCCGTGCGACCGCATGGGCTGGCCGCTCTGCTTGTACCACCAATCGAGATATGGCGCCTGCTCACGTGTGGTCTGATAATCGTTCACCACGCCGTTTTTGATGATCATGTACGTGTCGGGCTTGACGCCTTCATCGTCCCAGCCAATGGCGCCGAGTGACCCGTCCTGCTCGCGATCGGCCTGGACGTTCATCATCTCGGGACCATACCGCAGCTTGCCGAGCACTTTGTCCGGCGGCGCCACGAAACTGGTACCGGCGTAATTGGCTTCGAAGCCCAGCGCGCGATCGAGTTCGGTCGGATGCGCAATAGACTCGTGAATGGTCAGCCACAGGTGCGTGGGGTGCAGCACGAGATCGTATCGGCCCACCTCGACCGCTTTCGCTTTGAGCTTTTCCCTGGCTTCTTCGGCCCACCGCGGCGCGTTCTCGACGAGTTTTCCGTCCAGCACATGTTCGTAGCCGCGGCCCATTGGCTGGATATCCGTGCTCTGCCGCGACTGGAAGTCACCCGTTTGAATGTTGACGGCCTGACAGGTCACGCTGGGCTGCGCACGGTACACGGTCTGCACCACCCACGTACCGTCGGTGGTAGCCAAAGACTTTTCTTCGCGCAGGAAGAACATGCTGGAGTTCACAAACCCAGCGCCCTGCCCATTGGGCTTGAGCACCTTGAGCGCGGCTTCATTGGCAGCCAGCAGCAGCGCCACTTGTTCTTCGATGGGTACTTCGAATGGATCGATGCGCGCGTTCGAGCGCCAGGTGCCGTTGGGTGTTGGGGTAACCGGCGCCAGTGTGACCGGCCGACGCTGGGCTACGCGATTGGCTTTGGCCTGCGCCACCGCCACCTTGGCGGTGCGCGCCACTTCATCGCGCGACAAGTCGCTGGTCGCGGCAAACCCCCATGACCCACCAACAAGTACGCGTACCCCAATGCCGAACGTCTCGTTGTCACCAAGCCCCACCACGCGGTTCTGGGACGTGTTGATGTTGCGGACGTTGTTGCGGCTGATTCGCGCGTCGGCATAGCTCGCGCCAGCGGATTTCGCGGCGTCGATAGCTAACATCGCCAGTTCCTTCGCGGCGGGGTCGGCCGGAGTGAACGGAGCGAGCGACAGCAGGTGAGACGATGAAGACGCTGCCAACAAGGAACTGTTGCCGGCCACCAGACCTAGTGCAGCGGCTGCTGCTCCGGAGTTCTGGAGAAACTCGCGCCGTGATATCGCCACGCAGTTGCGGATGGGGGACAGCGCGTCTCGTTTTGCGACGAATCGAAAACAAGGATGTGGACAGCACGCGCAAGTCGTTGAATTACCGCGAATATACGTGTGGACAAATGTCTCGCGCAATAGTGCGTATAAAGAACGCGCGCGATTACATCGCGGTTTCCTCTGACAACGTTCGCAAATCCGTGCGCGGACGGCGCGCTTCGCGGTCCGATTTCTCGCGCGCGACCTTCCACGAGCACCGCGCCGATGCGAACTTTGACCCGCGAATGCGCGTGACTCTCCACGCCGCACGGACGCCGCACCCCCACGTTCGCTCGCCCAATTCCCCGATTCTACGCCGCTTTTTTCAAGCGTGCAGGAGCACCTGTGAAAGCACTCGTCAAAAAAACCGCTGCCCGCGGAATCATTCTCACCGAGGTTCCCGAGCCTCGCATCCGCGATGACGAAGTACTCATTCGCGTCCGGCGCGCCGGTGTCTGCGGCACGGACGTCCACATCTACGAGTGGGATGCGTGGGCGTCGAGCCGTTGCAAACCGCCGTTCGTCGTCGGACACGAATTCGCGGGCGACGTCGTAGAAACAGGCAGTCTCGTGGAATCGGTAAAAGTCGGCGACCGCGTCACCGCCGAGGGACACATCGTCGACGAACACTCCATTTTCAGCCGCACCGGCAACGGCCACGTCGATCCCGGTACCCGCATCATCGGTGTCGATCGCGACGGCTGCTTCGCCGAGCTCATTGCAATGCCCGCCACGAACATCTGGCCCCTCGACCCTGCAATCAGCTATGAACTGGGCGGAATTCACGACCCCATGGGCAACGCATTTCACACCGCACTCACCGCACCCATTGCCGGTTCGGTGGTCCTGATCACTGGGTGCGGCCCAATCGGCGCATTCGCGGTCGGCATCTGCAAAGCCGCCGGCGCGGCGCGCATCATCGCCACGGACATCAACGAAAAACGGCTGGAGCTCGCCCGCAACATGGGCGCCCACGACGCGGTGCATCCCAACGAGGCAGAAGCGGCCGTACGCCGCGCCTCCGACGGACTGGGTGCCGATGTCGTCCTCGAAATGTCCGGCGTGCCAAGTGCCGTGCATCAAGCGTTCGCACTCGCACGCCCTGGCGGCCGAGTCAACATGCTGGGCATTCCCTCCAAATCCATCGACATCGATTTCGCCTCGGAGATCATTTTCAAGGGCCTGACGGTTTATGGCGTCGTTGGCCGCAAAATGTACGAGACCTGGCAGCAAATGACACGCTTCCTCCGCTCCGGAACCTTCGATCCCACCCCCGTCATCACGCACCGGCTCCCGCTCGAAGCAGTCGACGAAGCCATGCACCTCATCAAATCGGGTGACGCCGGCAAGGTCATCTTCGAAATCGCCTAGTCCATTTCTCTGCGCCAACCCCGCCATGAATCAGAACCTCGTTCGCGATTTCGAATCGCAGATTGCCGGCCTGAAAGCCGATCACGTCTACAAACACCTCAACTACGTCGAATCGCCACAGGGACCGCGCGTACGCATGGAAGGACGCGGCGAAGTCATCGTCCTCTCCTCCAACAATTACCTCGGGCTCGCCAACGAACCGGCCATTGTGGAAGCCGGCATTCAGGGTCTGCAGCAATACGGCGCCGGCACAGCATCCGTCCGATTTATCTGCGGCACCTTCGCCATCCACCGCGAACTGGAAGCCGCCGCCGCACGGTTTGTCGGAACCGAGGCGTCGCTCTCCTTTGTTTCGTGCTGGAACGCCAACGAAGCGCTGACGGCGAACATTGTGCGCGAAGGTGATTTCGTCGTCTCCGACGCGCTCAATCACGCCTCCATTATCGACTCCATTCGCCTCGCCAAGGCCATCACGAAGTGTACCACCGGCGTGTATCAGCACAGCGACATGGACGACCTCCGCGCAAAGCTGGAAGCCAACAAAGGCGCCGCGCGGCGTGTCATCTGGACCGACGGCGTGTTCTCCATGGAAGGCTCCATCGCCAAGCTCCCCGACATCCTGCAGCTCGCGCGTGACTACGACGCCGTCGTTGTCATGGACGATTCACATGCCACCGGCGTCCTCGGCAAAACCGGGCGTGGGACCGCCGAACATTTCGGCGTCCTTGGCGAGGTCGACATCATTACCTCCACACTCGGCAAAGCCCTCGGTGGTGCGGCCGGCGGATTTATTGCCGGTCCCGCCGCCGTCTGCGACATGATGACGCAGCGTTCGCGCCCGCAACTGTTTTCCAATGCCCTGCCTCCAACGGTCGCCGCCAGTTCGCTGGCCGCTATTCGATTTACAGAGGCACACCCCGAGCGCGTGCAACAACTCCGCGACAACACCCAGTACTTTCGCGCCAGCATTCAGGAAGCGGGATTCAACCCCCTCCCGGGCGAAACGCCCATTGTCCCCATTCTTGTTGGCGAGACTGCGCTTGCCATCCGTATGAGTGAGATGATGCTGGCCGAGGGCGTGTTTGTTACCGGATTCGGATTTCCCGTCGTGCCGAAAGGGGAAGCGCGCGTGCGCTGTCAGGTCAGTGCCACACATACCCGCGCCGATCTCGACACCGTGGTCAACACGTTTAAACGCGTGGGCCGCACTTTGGGCCTGATCAAGTAGGACGCCAGGGTGAACGGCCAGCATTGCGCCAGATACCATTCCATTTGCCCGCCAGCATTCTCGCTTCGAATTCGGTGACGCACTCATATAGATGTGGGCCGACCTCCGCGAAGAGTCGGCCCCCATTTTTTCAGGGAGTGGGCGCCACGCGAAACCGCAGCGGCCACTCCACCGCTTTGCGAATCCCGACGCGCGGCCCGATCACGACCTGATGGTCGGGAATGCCGAGGCCTTCACCAATTGAAATCGGACCTTCGCCTGTGAGCAGCAGGCCATCGTGCCGACGATCAATATCAAACGCTGCGCACAACTTGGATGGACCGTTCGCCAACATCGCGTCGCGGCGAACCTTGGGGCGCCTCCGCCGCATCAGTTCGATTCCCTTCAGGGGTTCGACCGCGCGAATCAGCACGGCGCTGCCGTGACCTTCCTCGCGCGTCACCGCATTGACGCACCAATACATGCCGTAGATGAAATACACGTACGCCGTACCCGGCGCACCAAACAGGTGCCACGTGCGCGCCGTGCGCCCCGCCACGGCATGACACGCCGCATCGTGCGGCCCAAGGTAGGCTTCGGTTTCGGTGATGCGTCCGGTGGTCAGGCCTTCGCGCGTACGCACCCGCAACTCGGCGCCGAGCAGCTCGCGTGCGACAATTTCGGTGTCGCGGTTGTAGAAGCTGGCGGGGAGGGCGCACGTGCCGGGCATACTTCAATATGGCGGTGCGGGCACTGTCACGGCAGAAACTGCATTTCACGCGGAGCTCGCGGAGGTTTTACGCACGTTCAAAGACGAGCCCAAACGGAGACGCAGAGCGCTCTCAGTGAAAGACAAGTAGACCTCCATTCCAATTTTTCCGACCAATGAAAATGCGCCCAACGGGGATTTCGCATTCCCGTTTGCAGTCCTCCGCGCCTCAAGTCGCACACGCCACACCAGAAAAAATCAGCGCCGCACTCCAGTCGGAATGCGGCGCTGACCAACAGAGCGATCGGAACGCGTTACGACTTTTTCGCCGTCTTCGCCGCCTTCTTTGCGGGCGCCTTGGAGGGAGCCGCTTTTTTCGCTGCCGGCTTGTTCTCTACCGGCGCCACGGCTTTCGCTGCTGGTTTGCCAGCGGGTTTGGTTGCAGCCTTTGCCGCAACTTTCGCCGGCGCCTTCACGGGCGCTTTCGCCGCCGGTTTCTCTGCAGCTTTCGCGGCCGGTTTTGCACCACGACCTGCATTTCGCCCGGCGGGTTTGCCGCCGCGTTCCCCGCCCTTTGCAGGCGCTTCAGCAATTGCCACGACAGTTGGCGCCGACGCTGCTGCGAGTGGTGTACCTGTTGCCGTGGCGACAACCGCTGCAGCAACCGGACGCGCTGGTGCGCCCACCATGCCAACCATCAGCAAACTCGGATCGATTGGGGTCGCTGCTCCACGACCGCCTTTCGCACGCCCCCCCACGCCGCGATGCGCCATACCGCGCGGCGGTGGCGGCGGTGCATTGGCGGCGGCCGCAGCCTTGAGGGCCTGATCGGCCGACTGTAGCTGATCGCCAATGGGCGCAGCCGCCGCTGCGCGCGCCACTTCAAAATCGTGCCCGCGACGTCGCAGGTCGATCATGTCCGCGTCGTGCGAGTCGCGCAACATGCGTTCGAAATTACGGGCGCTCAACGAGTCGCTGTCGCGTCCCAGAATTTCATATGCCTTGCGCCGCACCGCGCTGGCCGTCGTGGTTTCTTCGCCAGACACCAGCGCTTCTACCGAGCGCTTGACCAGATCAAACGCTTCGGAACGCGTCAGTTTTTCTCCGCTTCGACCAATGTGATCGGACGCCGGATCCCCAAAGGCGGACAGCGAGGCCGCCGGAACAACAGCAGCTGGCGGGACAATGGGTTGCGAGACCTGCGGAGTAAAGGCAGGCGTGAACGCCGCGCGTCCAAGAGGCGCGGCCGCCATTACCGGAGCAGCCGGAGCAGCCAGTGTCGGAAACTCGCCAGCGACCTGTTCAACGGGCGCGGCATCCGTATCGCGCGTCTCACCCTCGCGCGGTTCGCGATCACGGCCGCGACCACGACGTCCGCGACGGCCGCGACCATCGCGATCACGATCGGGACGGTCGCGACGCGCATCGGCGGCAACAACAAATTCACCGTTCTCCGGCGCGAACTCGGCCGGTGTCACTCCGGCAATGGCCGCAGGCGCACCAGCGCTGCTGCCACCGGGCGACGCCAGCGGGACATCTACTTCAAGCTGTCCATTCTCCAACTTGGTTGTGCGCAGCAGTCCGCGATGCGCGGCGTCCTGCACAAACCGGGAGAACTTGGACATGCCGAGGTCCTTCTCGTCAAACGACGAGTCGATTTCCTGCATGACCTGTTTCAGACGATCGCTGCGCATGACGTCACCATTGCGCTTCATGCGTGAAATGGACTCCGTCGCCAGCTCCCACGGATCCCAGCGCGTTGTTTCGTCTTCGCCGGCCTTGGTAAAACCCGCCAGGTGATTGTACGAGTAGTATTCGTCGCAATTCATGACCAGCAGTTCGCTGGCCGATTCACGAATGCCGACCCCAATGACGTATTTGCCGTATTCCTTGAGCTTGATGACCATGCTTGAGAAATCGGAGTCGCCGGAGAGCAACACGAACGTGCCGATTTCCGGACGCGTGAACACCAGTTCGAGCGCGTCGATGGCCAGGCGAATATCCGTCGCGTTCTTTTTGGCCGATCCGTAGGCCGGTGCAAAAATCAGATCGATTGAGGATTCGGTCAGGGGCACGATGTACTGCGGATACCGGCGCCAGTCGGCATAGGCGCGGCGCACCGACACCTTGCCTTTGATGACGTCAGAGGCGAGCAGGTTCTTGAGCCCGAGTTCGAGGTCGGACCGGATTCCCATCGTCACATTGTCAAAGTCGATGAGCATGGCGGCATTGGGTGCCCCCTGCTGCGGGTAGGAATTGCCGGTCGATGCCGGCTGGGCGGATGGACCGCGATGAAACGGGGCCACGGAACGGCCCGGAGCGGCCGGTGGCCGGGAATATCTATTGTGCATGTCCTATGGGATACGATGCGGTGTGTTCGAGCGCGATTGCGCGCGAGAGTTCTTTTCGTCGCACCTTGCCGCTGCCGGTTAATGGGAACGCGTCAAAGAAACGAACGATATCGGGGACTTTGTACACGGCCATCGTGTCCTGCGCGAACAACTTGATGTCGCGCCCGGTGATAACCGCGCCCTCAATGGGCACGACACACGCACAGATCAGCTCACCCATCACATCGTTGGGCACACCGATCACGCATACGTCGTCAACTGCCGGATGACTACGCAGCCGATCTTCCACTTCACCGGGGTAAATCTGATGTCCCCCACGGGAAATGGTCTCCTGCCGTCGTCCGATAATTTTCACATATCCATCTTCATCAATAATTCCGAGATCACCCGTGAGGAAAAATCCTTCGGTGTGCACGTTGGCTGTTTCTGATGGCATTCGCAAATAGCCATGCATCAAGCCCGGGCCCCGGACTGCAATTTCACCCACCGCCTCCGGACCGTGCAGCGCGCCGGTCATCAGGTCGGCGGCCATCACTTCCACACCGGGCAAGGCACGACCGACCGTGCCGACGCGCCGTTCGTCGTCGTCGTCGAATCGCGTGATGGTCACGGTCGGTCCGGTTTCAGTTAACCCGTACGCCACCAGCACATCACACCACTTGCGCACGCGTTTCACCAGATCGTCGGCCACCGCGCTGCCGGCCATCACGCCGGTGCGCAGCGACTGCATCCGTTTGGGATGGAAGGCATCATCCCGCATGAGCAGATGAAACATGGTGGGCACCCCATACAACACCGTCACGCGCTCCTGTTCGATTAATCGGAGCGACGCGACCGCCTCAAAGGACGGCTGGAGCACCAGGGTCGAACCCGTCACCAATGATCCCGCCATCACGCTGAAACCCATGATGTTGAAAAACGGCACCATGGGCAGCAAACGATCGTCGGCGGTGACACCGAGCACGTCGCCCGTGTGCGCCGCATTCTCGAGCACCGCGCGGTGTGAAAGACGCACTCCCTTCGGCTTCCCCATGGTGCCGGAGGTGTACAGCACTGCGAGATCGGCTTCGTCATCGTACGCCGCCGGCCGGGGAAACACACGATCGCGGTGAGCGTCAATCAATCGGTCAAATTGAAAGACGCGATCGTCGTACCACGTGTCCTGCTCACCGACGGTGATGATGTACTGCAAGTCGGGCAGCTCGCCCAGCAATTCTTCGAACACGGGCAGATAGTCGATGCCGTCGTGCGTATCGACAGTGATGACCGCGCTGGCCTCCGCGTGCCGGAGTTGGAACCGCAGCTCGTGAATGTTGAGCCGCGGGTTGATTGGCACCACCACCGCGCCCAGCTTCGCGGCAGCGAGCAGCGCGATGATCCACTCCACCGCATTGGGCACATTGACGGCGAGCCGATCACCAATTCCGACACCAAACTCCGAGAGCGCCGCAGCCAGAGCCGATGCTCGCCCGTCTACTTCCCCGTATGTCCAGCTCCGTCCCGCAACCACGGCGAGCGTCCGCTCGGGATGCTCGCGCGCGCGTTCCTCAACCAGTGGAGCCAGGGACCACGTCGTTCTCATTCCGCTCCGATGATCCGGTAATCGTGCTGGGCCCCAGTGCCCGGTACCGGGCGTTCAACTGGAGCCGCGTGACTGTATCGTGTGGGCGGTGGGCGCAAAGGGCGTCCCACGGGCCATACGTTGCACTCCGGAGGCCAACTGATGAATGCCCCTCAGGTGCAATCACGTAAATTATCGGGAATGAAGGAGATACGGAAGCCAACCGCCCAGATGGCCGTCCCGGGAACCCCGCCGAAACTGCCCCTCCCGGGCGGTCGTACAGACCGGAGATCCGCGCCGTTTCGAACACGGCTTTTCGCCGTGTTGTTGCTGTTTGCCGTTATCCCATCGGTGGCCCTGACCGTTATCTGGGCCGTCACCGCGAGCAAGACCTTGCCCATGGTGACCGCCGCATCGGCCTGGGAGCGAGTGGCGCGAAGCGGCGAACAGGCCATTGCCCTGGTCAGCACGGCCGCGCTCGACACGGCGCAACGACGCGCGCTCATGGCTCACGAGGCCGAGTTGCGACAGTCTGTCGAGCAGGCCAAGCGATTCGGCTTCGTGGCACCCTACGCGGTGCGCCTGGTAACCTTGGGAGCCTTTCTCATTCTGGTGATCGTCGCCATTGGTGGATCTCGCGTGGCTGGCCATCTGAGCCGCCAGCTCAGTCGCCCCCTGGACGAGTTGGTCGGTTGGACTGGGCTTGTTCGGGCCCGGCGCCCGCTGCCGGAATCAGGCGGCGATCATCGGGGTGCCCCAGAATTCGAAGTGCTGCGGTCCGGCATGCGCACCATGGCCGCCGAGCTCGATCGGGCTCGCCAGCGCGAACTCGAAGCCGAACGTGCCGACGCCTTTCGCGAATCGGCGCGACGGTTTGCACACGAGCTGAAAAACCCGCTGACGCCTATTCGGTTTGCCGTCGATCGCCTGAGACGAACCGCCCCTGCCGAGCTGCACGACACCGTGGAAGTATTGGCCGAAGAGGCATCACGTCTGGAAACCATGGCGCGCAGTTTTGCGCAATTCGGCCGCTTGCCCGATGGACCGGCGGCTGAAATAGATGTCGGCGATCTCGTCACCCGAGTGACGCGGGCCACCATTCCCGAACGGATCGCCGTGACCTTGCACATTGAAGACAACCTGCCCCTTCTGGTCGGCCTGCACGAATCGCTGGTACGCGCCGTTGCCAATGTGCTACTGAACGCGGTCGAAGCGTGTCCGACCGATGGTGCCGTAACGGTTCGCGTGACGAACGACAGACTTTCAAACACTGCCGCGCTTTGTATTGCCATTCGTGACAACGGTCCGGGAATTGCACCGGCGGTGATGGAGAAGATATTTGATCCGTACGTCACCACCAAAGCGGGTGGGACCGGCCTTGGTCTGGCCATCGTGCGTCAGACCGTCGCGGCGCATCAGGGCGTAGTGGAAGCACACAGCGCCCTTGGTGAAGGCACAGAAATTCGTATTCGGCTGCCCCTCAGCGCGATCGCCGAACAGTCTCAATACAGGACCCCCTCATGAATCCGTTTCTGGTACCGATCACCCTGTTTCTCACCATCGGCGCGGTCATTGTGCTGGCGCCCATCGCGCGAGCGTTCGCCCGCCGAATGGAAAACGCATCCGCAAAGGAAATTCCGGAGCACGTCGATGCTCGGCTCGAACGGATGGAACAAGCCATTGAAGCCATCGCCGAACAAGTGGAGCGCGTCGCCGAGGGACAGCGGTTTACGACGAAGCTGCTGTCCGAACGCGCCCCTGCGAAATCAGTGGAACCTCGAGGAGAATAACATGGTTGCGGAATGCCCAGCGTCCTGATCGTTGACGATGAGCCCAACATCCGGCGGATGGTGGGCGCTCTCCTGAGTGCCGAAGGGTACGACGTCCGAGATGCGCCCGATGGTGCGTCTGGATTGATGCAGGCTCAAACCAGTGAGCCCGATGTCGCGCTGATTGACCTCATGATGCCGGGCGAGTTGGACGGGTTGGCGTTGCTGGCCCGGCTTCGCGAGCAACGTCCCGACCTGCCCGTTGTCATGATGAGCGGACGCGCGGCTCTGGCCGACGCGGTGCGCGCCACCAAACTGGGCGCGTTCACGTTCCTCGAAAAACCACTCACGCCGGAAGGGGTGTTGCTGGCGCTCGCGTCAGCATTCGAGTTGCGACAGGCCCGGCGCGCCACGCAAGTGTTGCGCGAAGATCTCGGCGTGTCCGGGGAGATGATCGGCGACTCGCCGGCACTTCGACAGGTACGCGATTTGATTGCGCGTGTTGGTCCAAGCGAAGCGCGCGTGCTGGTGACGGGAGAATCCGGGACGGGGAAAGAGTTGGTGGCGGCCGCCCTGCACTTCAGCAGCTCGCGTCGTGATCGTCCCTTCATCCGCGTGAACTGTGCGGCCATTCCGCGCGATCTGGTCGAAAGTGAAATGTTCGGGCACGAGCGCGGCGCATTCACTGGCGCGACCGACCGCCGCATTGGCCGTTTCGAGATGGCGCACACGGGCACCCTGTTTCTTGATGAAGTCGGCGATCTTGGAGCGGAGGCGCAGGCGAAGTTATTGCGCGCCATTGAAGCGCAGGAAATTGAACGAGTAGGGGGCGGCAAACCCATTCGCATTGACGTGCGCATTCTGGCTGCAACCAACAAGGACCTGACGCGCGCGGTTGCAGACGGCAGCTTTCGCGAAGATTTGTTCTTTCGGTTGAACGTCATCCCCATTGAACTGCCACCACTGCGCGACCGGCCTGGCGACCTGCCAGCGTTGGTGCGGCACTTCGGCGAGCGTCATCGACTCCGGACTGGGCGGTCGGCGCTCGCGTGGCGTGAGGACGCGTTGGAGTCGTTGGCGTGTTACCGGTGGCCAGGCAACGTGCGCGAACTGGCGAATGTCGTCGAACGACTATCCATTCTGCACGCAGGGGAGATCGTAACGGCGCGCGATGTGCGTGCGGTGATTCCCGCAGTCACTGGCGGTCCTCCCGTCATCGCAACCCCATCGGGCAGTGACGTCGTACTGGAGGATACATTGCCCAGCGTTCCCACGACCGCACCGGGCGCGGACGAGTGGTCGTCCTTGACCGATGCCCTCGACGCCTATGAGCGGCAGCTCATTTCACGGGCACTGGCGACGACCAGCGGCAATGTGGCAGAAGCGGCGCGGCGGCTGCAGACCGACCGCCCGAACCTGTACCGGAGAATGCGGCGACTGGGGCTGGCCGTGTCGGGGGAGTGACACGCTCCGACACGCCAGATGTACCCGGGTGTAGACATCAGGCAGCCCGGGACGCCCCGAGAACGAAGCGTTGTCTGGCCCGCGTCGCTGGCACATTGTGTGCTAGTGTAGAGTCGCAGAAGTCCCGTGGCTCATGCAGCGGATGGATTTTGCCAGAGGGCGAGGCGTGCGACCGAGTCATAGCAGCGCTATGGCGAGGGAGTGCCACGACGCCCTGGGGCAACCGACGCCGCTGAATGCCACGAGACTTCTGCGACACTGCACCAGGGTAGCGACCGTCCACCAGGCAACACCTGCAGACCCCGGCCCAAGAGAGTTCGGCATGAAAGTTTTCAGCGGCAGGACCTTCGCGCTCGCCTTCTGTGTCATCGTCGCATCGCCGCCCGTGTGGGCACAGGACGATGCCCGGTCCGCCGCGCGCGTCGAGGACCGGGCTTTGCCCAGGAACGTTGCCAACGAAGTCGCCAACCGGTGGAACGCCGCCGACACCCGACGCGTGCGCGGTGCGTTCAGTCTTGCGTCGACCGACACCGTGCATGGCGACCTGGCGGTGATCAATGGGCCAGTCCGAATTGCGGGTGTGATTACGGGGCAACTCGTGGTCATCAACGCAAACCTGACGTTCGAGTCCACGGGACGCGTTCACAAAGACCTGACCGTGGTTGGCGGCGCCGTGGCTGGCCGCTTGCCAACGTCGGTGACTGGGGAGATGCGTGTCTGGAAAGCGCTGCTTCGTTATGAGGAAGTCGGCGACCGCATCACGCCAGTGGTGAGCGACCATGATGAAGCACGCTGGCGACGTTGGCAGCGCAATTATGAGGAACAGGGAGCGTGGGGCGACCTGTTCGCGGCATCGGCGCACACCTACAATCGCGTGGAAGGTTTGCCGCTCGTAATCGGTCCACGCCTGCGCACCAATCATGGGGACACCCGCACGACGGTCGAAGTGTTCGGCATTTTCCGTACCGGTGACCAACTCTCATGGGAACGCGCAAACCTTGGGCATCGCGTGCGCGCTGAAGTACGACAGGGGCGACGTTCGGGGTTTGCGATTGGCGGAAAACTGTATGATGAGGTGACACCCGTCGAACGCTGGGCGCTGTCGGATGATGAAGTGGGATTGGCCAGCGTGATGTTCACGCGTGACTTTCGCGACTACTACCAACGTCACGGCGGCAGCGGTTACGCCACGGTGTTTGGTCCGGGGCAATCCAGTTTGACGGTGTCGGTGGGTGAGGAACGCTGGGCATCGCGCGCGGCGCGCAATCCGTGGTCAATCTTTGGCAGCAACGATTTGTGGCGGGCTAACCCGGCGGCTGATCGCGGCCTCATGCAACTGGTGTCGGTCACCGGCAGACTGGACACGCGCAACGACGATGACCGTCCACGCAGCGGCTGGTTGTTGAGTGCTGAATATGAACGCGGCAACGGTGAGCTCACGCGGGTTGCGCCGTCCACCGTGGGCACACGCACCACGGCACCCGGCAACATTGCGTATGCGCGCGCACTGCTCGACCTGCGACGCTACAATCGCGTTGCACCCAATACGCAATTGAACTTGCGCGTGCTGGCGGGGGGCGTGCTGGCCGGTGATCAACTGCCCACGCAGCGACGGTTTTCCGTGAGTGGCGCCGATGCGTTGCCGGGCTACGACTTCCGCAGCAAAACCGGACCCACCGATGTCGGCACGTGTTCGTCGGGATCGGACTCGGTCTACACCGCCATTGGTCGACCGGCACAGTGCGATCGGGTGCTGTTACTGCAGGCGGAATGGAAGAGTGACTTTCATTTCTCGTTGTTCGGCAAGGACGACGAGGGGGGCGGCTGGTGGAATCATCGCGTGCGCGCGGATGGCATGTGGGTGGTGTTCATGGACAGCGGCCGCGGTTGGCTTATTGGTGATGGGGAATCGGCGTTGCACTACGGCATCTCCAGCCTGCCCGCCCTTGATACCTGGCGCACCGATGTGGGCGCCGGCCTGGACTTCGGCAGTTTTGGTGTGTACGTCGCGCAGTCAATCAGCGACACGAATCTCAAACCCAATTTCTTCATTCGGTTAGGTCGCCGGTTCTAGCGTTCAACAATCCGGTTTCGCTATTGTCCAGAGTTCCTCCGTTGGCCGAAGCTTGCAAGGCACCGCGAATGCGCGCATTCGTGCGCGCGTTCGTGCGCGCGTTCGTGGTGGTCGTGATGCTCGTCGCCTGGCTCGGGCTCATGGTGAACGTGGCAGACGCGCAGAACGCCTCCCGCATTCGCGTCACCGCACCCACGTTAACCAGTCCCGCTACGGTTGCCGTGGTGGGCGTGCTCGCGGACAAGAAGTTTGATGAACTCATGCGCAGCGGTTTTCCGGTGCATGTGCATGTGACCGCGGAGATGTGGCGCACAGGCAAGGTGTTCGACGAAATTGTGGCCAAGAGCGAATGGCAGCTTATTGTCCAATTCGACACGTTCGATTCGAACTACGAAGTCCTGCGCGTCACGACCGACTCGATTGTTCCACTGGGTGCCTATAAGAAGCTGGCCGACGCGCGCGCCGCTGCCGAACTCGCCTATGCGCCGCTGCTCGGCATTCCTCCTCGCGGGCGCGAGAGTTACGTGTCGGTGCAAGCCGATGTCGAAACCATGCAGATGAGCGACCTGGAGGAAGTACAACGTTGGTTGCGAGGCGACGCGCGGCCCGCCGTGCAGGGCAAGCGCAATCCTGGTACCGCGGTGGTTCGCGGCTTGCGCTCACTCATTACGCGATTGCTCGGCGCCGAGGTTCGTCACCTGGACGGCAGGACTCGGCCGTTTACGCTGTAGTGCGTCGTGCGGCGCGCCGCGCCGTCATCTCACCGGAGAAGTCCGCGCGCGCCCGACCCCGCGCCAATGATGTATCACTGCCCGGCACCAACTTGAACGTCGGCACGGCGACCTACTCGCGAACGCCTACAGGTTTATCACCGAGTCGTCGCCTTCAAGCGCCTGCAACTGACGCAGCGTGGCTTCGCCATAGAACACGCGAATGTACTTGGCCTGAATGGGCGTCAGGCGACGCACCGCCCAGCTCAAGTGCACGAAATGTGGCTCGACCGGTGCGTGCAGCGGATGCATGCCAATTTCGTCCGGGAGACGATTGGCCTTGCGTGTATTGCAGCTGCTGCAGGCCGTCACCACGTTCGTCCAGATATTCAGACCGCCGCGCGACATGGGGATGAGGTGGTCGCGCGTCAGTGATTCGCGCGTCTTGAGCTCGACCGACCGACGCCCGCAGAACTGGCACTGATAGTCGTCACGCGCGAAAAGGAACGTGTTGGTCACCTGCCGACGAAAGCGCCGGGGCACGTGCACGAAGCGGGTGAGCCTGATAACGACCGGCCTTGGGAAGGCCCGATGCTCCGAACGCACCGGACGCTCTTTCTCCGACTCGACAATTTCGGCCTTGCCGTCAATGACAAGTCGAAGCGCCCGCCGAAGCGGCACCATGGTCAGCGGTTCGTACGACGCATTCAGTGCGAGACACCTGCTTATCACGCCATCCCTCGCTAATCGGTTCGGGTAACGGAACGTAACCTGCTGTGGATAATGCTGGTACTAGTTGTTCACAAGCGCCAAACGCATAACAAATGCGCTGTGACCGGAAGTTTACCTGGTTCTCCAACCTTGAAGCCGTTCCGCAATCGCCGCGACCCGCTCACCCAACCCCTCGACGGCATCGACAACGCGGCTGTCGCGAACGAGTTCCCGGCCGGCCACCAGCACGACGTTGGCCTGCACCGCGCCAGCCAGTGCATGCACCAGCATGGCCTCCGGCTCAAACTGGGTCAGGGCCTCAATTCGATCGAGTGGAAAAGCGGCGATATCGGCCTGTTTGCCGACTTCGAGCGAACCGGTGATTGCCCCCATTCCCAACGCCCTTGCTCCACCCAGGGTGGCCAGATGCAACGCGTCGCCAGCGGCCAGTGCGTCGGGCACACCCAGGCGCATTGACTGAAAAAGCGTCGCCACACGTGCCTCGCTCAGCAGGTCCATGCGATTATTGCTGGCCACCGAATCGCTGCCAAGTCCAACACGTATTCCGTGTTGTCTGAAGAGTTCGAGTGGAGCCATGCCATGCCCAAGCTTCGCATTGGAAATGGGACAGTGCACCACGGCACTGTTGCTGGCCGCTACCAACTGCACGTCGTGCTCGTCCAACTGCACGCCGTGAATCAGCAGCGTGTCCGCACCGAGCACGCCCATCGTGGCCAGCCATTGCACGGGTGAAACGCCGGTGCCGTGTACCGTGATGCCACGCTCGCGAAGCCTGTCGGCAAATGGACCGCTCCCATCGCGGACATACGCAAGCTCGGCCTGGCTCTCCGAGACATGAACCGCCAACGGAAGCAGTTCAACGCGCGCCCAGTCGGCCACGGCGCGAAAGAGCGGCTCAGAAACGGTGTACGGTGCATGGGGCGACACGCCGACTTTCACCAACAACGAATCCAGTTGCCGTTCCGCAGTGACCGTATGTTGCAGCGCACGCAGCGAACTTTCACACCTGCGGGGGTCGGGACCAAACGTTTCGACATAACCGATGCCGCGCACGCCAGTTGCCCGCATGGCGGCAAGGGGCGCCACTGACGAGGCGCAGTCTGCAAACGTGGTGACGCCGGCCAGCAGTCCTTCGTGAATGCCGATGGTCGCGGAATCAACCAACGCATCGGCATCAAGCACCTCTTGTCGCGCGACCGTCAACACGCCGAGCCATTTGCGGAAGTCCAGGCCGTCAAGGAAACCGCGCATCGCGGTGAGTTCGAGATGCGTGTGTGCGTTCACCAGCCCCGGCATTAACACGCTGTGCCCCAGGTGCACGTGCACGTCGGCCGCAGCATCCCTGGACGCACCCACGTATTGAATCGTGGCGCCCTCTACAACAATCGCTCCGTCAGCAATGGCTGGCGAAGCGATGGGCAACACCCAACGGGCGTGATACGCGGTGCGCGTTTGGCTCAACGCTTGATGGGCGGAATGGTGAACGGGTTGGCCGAGTCGCGTTTGGCTTTCATGATGGAATCGGCGGCCAGCATGGGGCGGATATTCGGCGCATCCGTGCAAGTGGATTGTGGTTCCGTACCCATCACGAAATACTCGGTGATCAGGTTGCCCATACACGCGCTGGTGGGCAGTCGTCCCGTGGCGCCATCTATTTCGCGCGCTATAATGCCGTCAGGTCGTGGCCAATCCGGCGGCGTGGGTTTGCGTCGATACACTTCCGTCATGAACGCCGTCCACGCAGGCGCCGCCAGGTCACCGCCCTGTGCGTTGGCTTTTATTTTTTTCGGGTTGTCAAAGCCCATCCACACGCCCGCCACCAGGTCGGCCGTGTAGCCAATGAACCACACGTCGTTGCCGTCATTGGTTGTGCCGGTTTTTCCGCCCGCTGGGACACGAAAACCTGCGCCGGACACGTTGCGTGCGGCCGTGCCGCGCACCACCACGTCTTTCATCATGCTGACCATCAGCCATGCTTCTTCCGGGGAAAGCACGGGTTCACGTTTTGGTTTTGGCTCCCAGATGGTATTTCCTGCGGCGTCCTCGACGCGCAGAATGGCGTGCGGCGTCGTGCGCAGTCCCAGATTGGCGAAAACGGAATACGCGCCAATCATTTCGACGGGATACACGTCGGCCGAACCAATGAAAATGGATGGATACGGAGGAATGGGCGTTTTGATGCCGAACTTGCGCGCCATGCTGATGACCGCCTGCGGACCGACCTCCATTCCCGTACGGATCGCGGCCAGATTGCGCGACAGGTAGAGCGCTTTCCGCATGGGCATTTCACCCATGAACTTCATGTCATAATTTTGCGGCGTCCAATCTTCGCCGCTCAGTTGTCCGACGGCGATGGGGGCGTCGTCCACCATTTGGGCAGGAGAAAACCCTGCGTGAATGGCGGTGGCGTACATCACGGGTTTAAACGTCGATCCTGGCTGCCGCAGGGCCTGCACGGCGCGATTGAACTTGGAATCGTCAAAGTCGCGACCGCCCACCATGGCGCGCACCGCACCGGTGCGCGGATCGATGGCGACGAACGCCCCCTGCAGGTACGGCGCGTTGGCGCCGGCGTTGCTGCCGGATTCTGCGGCCTTCGCCAGATAGGCTTCGTACGTTTGATGTTTATACGGGCCCATACGTCCCGCTTCAATCGCGCGCAATTGTTGCTCGAGCGCCCGCTCGGAAGCGCCCTGCATGTCGACATCGAGGGTGGTGTACACCTTGTATCCCTGCTCGTATAGCTCCTGACCAAAATGCTGGTCGAGTTGCTGGCGCACCCACTCGACAAAGTACGGGGCCACCTCCCCCGATTCGCTGCGGCGCGCCAGTTGCAACGGAAACGCTTTGGCCAGTGACGCTTCGTTGTCGGTGACGGCGCCCTGTCGGCGCATGAGTTCAATGACCGTGTTGCGGCGCTGAATGGCGCGGTCGGCAAACCGACGCGGGTTGTAGCGGCTGGGCCCTTTCAGTAACCCCGACAACGTGGCGGCTTCCGCCACGTTCAGCTCTTTGGCGGTTTTCCCGAAATAGCGCTGCGACGCGGTCTCGATACCAAAGGCACCGTTGCCGAATGACATCTGGTTCAGATACAACTCGAGAATCTGATCTTTGCTGTAACGCTTCTCAAAGGCGCGTGCGACGTACACTTCCTTGAGTTTCCGGAGCGGCGATTTTTCTCGCGAGATGCGTTCCGGGAACACATTGCGGGCCAACTGCATGGTAATGGTCGAGAACCCTTCCACGAAGCTCCGCGCACGCACGTTGCGCAGCACCGCGCCGGGAATACGGAACCAGTCAACGCCCGAATGCGAATAGAACCGTTTGTCTTCGTTGAAGACGAAGGCGTCCCGCACCATTTTCGGCACGTCTTTGATGGGCACCAGCGTGCGACGTTCGATGCCCAGTTCGCCAATGAAACGCTCGTCAGCCGCGTAGAGCTTGGACGTCTGGTTGGGCACGTAGTTCTGGAGCGAGGTCGCCGTCGGACACTGCCCTTCCCCACGACATACGAAGAAGTACGCCCCCAGCAGCCCGCCAACCCCCACGGCCCCGAGGGTGGCGCACACGATCAGCGTCCAGGCAACCCGGGGACGTCGCAGAAAATCGAGAATTCGTTTCATCTGGGAGTGAACGTACTGGAGCCGCAGGGTTTTGTCGAAGGCCGGGGCGCGCCAAGTGCCGGAATTGGTCTATCTTTCGCGCATGTCTGAACAGCCTACGGCACTCCCTGCACCGCTCGCGGAACTCGCCTGGCGCGAACTCCTCTTCCAGCATACCGACGGACTGGGTGACGCGTTCCGTCACGGGACCGTCAGCGCCTACTGCGGGTTCGATCCCACCGCCGACAGCCTGCATATTGGCAGCCTCGTACCGATCATGGGGCTGGTGCACCTGCAGCGCGCCGGGCACCGGCCAATCGCGCTGGTCGGTGGGGGCACGGGCATGATTGGCGACCCCAGTGGCCGCAGCAGCGAGCGGTCCCTGCTCGATCTGCCAACCATTGAAGCCAACGCCGAGGGCATTCGTGCGCAGCTGGCGCGGTTTCTCGACTTTGACAAGGTTGGCGGCGCGAAGTTGCTGAACAACGTCGAGTGGTTGGGCAAACTGCCACTCATGGAGTTTCTGCGTGACACGGGCAAGCATTTCTCGGTGAATTACATGTTGGCAAAAGACTCGGTCAAGTCGCGTTTGGACGACGGCATTTCTTTTACCGAATTTTCGTACATGCTGCTGCAGGCGCACGACTTTCTCGAGCTGCACAAGCGCGAAGGAGTTACCTTGCAAATTGGTGGTAGCGATCAGTGGGGCAATATCACGGCGGGGCTGGAGCTGATTCGACGCAGTACCGGTGGAACCGCGCACGCGATGACCATGCCACTGGTGACCAATGCGAACGGCTCGAAATTTGGCAAGAGTGAGGGCGGGGCCGTCTGGTTGGATGCGGCCCGCACCTCGCCGTACAAGTTTTATCAGTACTGGATGGGCGCCGACGATCGCGACGTTTCGAAGTTCCTGCGGTACTTTACGCTGCTGTCGCTGGATGAAATCTCGGCGTTGGACATCGCGGTGCGGGAGCATCCGGAGCGCCGCGCGGCGCAGCGCGCGCTGGCGGCGGATGTGACGGCGCGCGTGCATGGCGCAGCAGCCGCCACTGTGGCGGCTGAGGTGTCAACGCTGCTGTTTGGCAAGGGGGATGCCGCGGCACTTTCGGCCGAGGCGCTGAACGCGCTGCGCGCGGAAATTCCGTTTGTCACGCATCGCGAGACCGCGGAGACCGGTAACGCGTTGGACGTGTTGCAATGGGTCACCGATCTGGGGCTCGCGCCATCCCGTGGTGCGGCGAAGCGGCTGTTGGCACAAGGCGGATTGAGCGTGAACGGGGTGAAGCTTTCGGAATTTGCGAATTCCGTGACTCGCGAACAGCTCCTGCGTGGACAGTACGCACTGATCAGAAAAGGAGCGCGGGATTACGGATTGGTAGCCCTACCGGCGTAGTTCCCCAAACCGGTCCCGGTTCGAGCTGAATTCCCGGATCCGGTATGTTGCTGTTTCTGACATTTCTTGGGGCGGCACCCAATCGGGAACGCCGAAGTTTTACAGGTTCTTCATGACAAGATTCCTGGATACCGCCGCCGCCGCCGGCATCGCCATCGTCGCCGCTTTGTGTATTGGCGCCTGTTCCGATAAGCCGAACGAAGCTGACCGCGTTCTCTCGGACATTGGTGTCACGCTCGCGAAGCCGTCTGTTCCGATCTCTGATTATCCGTCCAGAAGTGCAATAACGCGATCCATCTCTACCAGCGTATTGTAGCAGTGGGGCGCAAAGCGAATGGCACCTTCGCGCTGCACGTACGTCACGTGCCCGCGTTTGAGGCGTGCACCAACCGCATCAATGTCAGTGGGCGTGAACGAGAACACCCCCGCCCGTTGTGCGTCGTCGACGGGCGTGACGAGGTGCACGTCACCCCGCGACTGCGCCCACTGTACCACGCGGTCGATCAGCGATTTCACATGAGTCTGGACGTGAGTGACGCCGACGTCGAGCAACATGCGTGTTGAGGCATTGCTCACCGCAAAATCGTGATACGCAAGGGTGATGACCTCGAACTTGCGCGCATCCTTGTAGAAATCGTACTCGTAGTCGGTCAGACGGCCGTAGTCGGACGACGCCGTCATACACGCCCAGCCGACATCGTGCGGATCGATGCTTTCAATCAACTCCTGGCGCACGTACACAAAGCCCGTGCCCCATGGGCTCAACTGCCACTTCTGGGCACCGCTCGCGAAAATGTCGATGGGGAGCGCGTGCACGTCGATAGTCCGCGCACCACACCCTTGAATGCCGTCGACGATAAAAAAGGCGCCCGCGGCACGACAGGCGTTCCCAATGCGTTCCAGATTCGCGACGTATCCATTGGCGAACTGCACCCAGGACACCACTACCGCCACCACGTCCCCACGCCCAATCTTTTTCACAAGCAGGTCTTCGTCGGGAATGCCGTCACGCCTTGGGACCAGTTCCAATGAAATGCCGCGTGACGACAGCGCCATGAAAGGATAGACGCAGCTGGGAAACTCGCCGTCAAACGTCAAGATCACGCCCGGGCGCAGCGGGAGTGCGCGCGCCGCGAGATTGAGTCCGTAGGTCGTGTTCGGCATCAACGCAATTTCGCGTTCATCCGCGCCAATGAGTGCCCCGTACTGTCGGCGCGCTTTCGCGGCTTCGTCCTGCATAAGCGACAGTGGAATGTGCTGCGGCTGCTGGCGAAGACGCGTCCATTTGTCCGCGACATCGACCGCGCTTTGTGGCATTGGCCCGGTGGAGGCCGCGTTCAGATAAATGGTTTCGCCCTGGTTCATCCATGCGAATTCGCGGGCGCGGAGGACGTCGGCGTCGAAGACCGCTGGCGCGGCTGAAGTGGCTGGAGCACTCATGAAAGTTTTGAATCTGAAATTGGGTTTCGGAAATCCCACCTTGACGCGTGCGCTGTCCCAGCGGAAAGTCTGGAATATTTCACGCGGAGACACGGAGGACGCGGAGAGTTCACAACAGCAACGTACAGGCGTGCGATCGTTTTCAATGGATCAGACCTGCGGCGAAACGCTGGTACGCGTTGTGCTGCGCGGGTCCAGGGCATCGCGCAACGCATCGCCGAGGAGATTAAAACCAAGGACTGCGGCACCAATGGCGAGTCCTGGGGCTAACGACGTCCACGGCGCATTTCGGAGCTGCGACAAATCGCGACCGTCCGCAATCATCGATCCCCAACTGGGCGTCGGCGGTTGCACGCCCAGCCCCAGAAACGACAACGCCGCTTCAGCCATGATCGCCCCGGCAATACCCAACGTGGCGGCAATCACCACGGGTGCGATCACGTTGGGCAGCACGTGACGCCATAACACCCGCGCATCGTTCATGCCCAACGCACGCATGGCCTGCACGTATTCGAGTTCGCGCACGACCAGCACTTGGCCGCGTACCAGGCGTGCCATTGCGGCCCAGCCTACCACACCGATGACGACACACACCACGCCCAGTGACGGCTCGAAGGCTGCCGCCATTGCGATGAGGAGCAACAACGACGGAAACGCCAGCGTGACATCTGCGAGGCGCATGATCACCTCGTCTGTCCACTTGCCGTAGAAGCCGGAGATCAGCCCCATAGCCACACCAATGCCCAGCGCGAGGCCTTGCGAGACAAGCCCAACCAGCAGCGAGATGCGCGCGCCGTATACGAGTCGCGTCCACACATCGCGTCCTTGCACGTCGGTGCCAAGCCAATGCGCGGTGGACGGCGGCAACAACGAGTTCGCGAGATCGATACGCAGCGGATCGGCCGTTGTGACCAGGGGTGCCAGCACGGCGCCGAGGACCAGAGTCAGGACGACGCCGCCGCCAAACGTGACGCGGCCATCACGCGGGAGACGCACTATTCGCTGGCTCCGGCGGGAGCCGTGCGCGCGGCCCTGTCCAAGTCTGATTCATCAGCGTCAACCGAACCGCTGCCGCGAGGCGACTGAAACTGCAATTCGTGCAGCCGGGCGTAGGTGCCGGAAAGACGCAGCAACTCGGCGTGCGTTCCTTCTTCCACCAGGTGACCGCCCTCGAGGACGAGAATGTTGTCGGCGTGCTGAATGGTGGCCAACCGATGCGCAATGACGAACACCGTGCGGTTCAGGAACAAGCGGTCAATGGCTTCCTGCACCAACCGTTCCGACTCCGCATCCAGCGCACTGGTCGCTTCGTCAAGAATCAGAATGGGCGGATCGGACAACAGGGCGCGCGCAATCGCCAGGCGTTGCCGCTGTCCACCAGACAATCGCGATCCGCGTTCGCCGAGGATTGTGTCCCATCCCGCAGGCAACTGACGAATGAACTCGAGGGCGTTCGCCGCGGCCGCTGCGTTTTCGAGCTGTTCCAGCGTGGCGTCGCGACGGCCGAATGAGACGTTCGCTCGAACGGTATCATTAAACAGCACGGTGTCCTGACTCACGATTCCAGTCAGGGCGCGCAGCGAGTCCAGGCGAATCTCACGGAGATTCACGCCGTCCAGCACCACTCGGCCTTTCGTCGGCTCGATAAAACGCGGCAGGAGATCGACCAGCGTTGTTTTCCCTGCGCCGCTCGGACCAACGAGCGCAATGACCTGGCCCTTGCGCGCCGTGAACGAAACGTCTGACAGCGCCGCGCCGTCCGAGTCGTAGGCAAACGTCACGTGCTCGAAGCGCAGGTCGCTGTCGAATTTCGGTTCGGTGATGGTTCCTTGGTCGGCCTCGCGTTCTCCCCTCGCGTCGAACACTTCGAAAATGCGTTCAGCGCTCGCAAGTGATTGCTGCGCGGCGGGCTGAATTTGCGAGAGTTGCTTGAGCGGCTGCAGCATGCGCACGACGTACAGCAGGAACGCCATCAGCACGCCAGGGTCCATCGTTTTGTCGACGAGCACAAGTTTCGCGCCAAACCACAACAACGCGACGGCCGTAAATGTGCCGAGCGTTTCCGTAATGGGCTGCGACAGGAGTGCGAGCCGCGAGATGCGGACATATCCATGCGCAAAGCGGGTGTTGCGATCGACAAAGCGCGCTTCCTCCCGCTCTTCCGCGCCGTACGACTTGACGAGGCGAATACCGCTGACCGTCTCCTGCAGGAGGCTCGTAATTTCGCCCTGCTCGTTGCCAAGGCGCCGGTGTCCCTTGCGCAACTTGCGCAGCACCGGCTGCAGGGCGCCAATCGTGAGCGGAGCAATGATGAATGACGCCAGCGTCAGCGTCGGCGACGCCATGAACATCGCCACGAGCGAAGCGATAACCTGTGCGCCGCTGAACAGTGAGCGCGTGATCAATTCAGTCACAACGATCTTTGCGTTCCCGGCATCGGTCACCATGCGCGAGAGGACCTGGCCCACCTTGTTGCGCGTAAACCAGCCCAGCGGCAAACGCAGCAAGTGTGCATACAACGAGTTGCGAAGATCGCGTGCGACATACTCCTGCAACTGCGCACCAACCTGGCCCGCGAACCACACCAGCAGATTCTTGATCAGGACCGCCAGCAGCACAATGAGCATTACATTGCGCAACGACCCCATCTCGTTCTGCGGGTCGAGCAGCGCGCCGATGACCTTGGTCAGACTCCGCCCGAGGAGCGTATTCTGCGGCAGGAGTTCGGCCTTGCCGAAGAGCGCGTTGAAGAACGGAATGAGCAAGGCGAAGGAAAACGCATCGGCCACTGCCGCCAGCAGATTCAACACAATCACCGCGTACAGCTTGCCCGTGTGGGGTTTCACAAACGCGTACAATCGTCGCCACGCTTTCGCTTTTGGCACCGCGTGCGAGAGCGTATCGCTGATCAGCGAGTTCCGGTTCGAACTACTCAACCTTGCCCCCGGCGGCACACCACCAATGGCACGCGAGACCCCTCACTTGCGCGGCGTGAGCAACGCGATGGGCAGAATACATTCCTCGGGCGTCACCCCGCCGTGCAGGAATGACCCGCGATACCGCCCTTGATACTCGCGCAACTTGGTGGGATAGACAAAAAAAGTATCGCCCGCAGCCAACAGCGTGTTGGCCCCCGGACGCGGCGGGAGCTTGAGCGTCGTGGCGTCCGGAAACAGCAACGCCTGCGAAGAATCTTCGGCGCGCAAATCTTCACCAAACTTGTAGCGCAGGTTCGCCGTCGCATCTCGCTTTGCAAACACGGTCGCCGGCGTGTTGCAGTGGATGGACCCGTGATCACTCGTGATCAGCACGGGAATGTTCCGACGCGAGGCTTCCTGCAACAGCGTAAACAGCGCCGACCGCTCGAACCACTGCTTGGTGAGTGCCCGAAACGCAATTTCGTCGCGTGCCACTTCGTACAGCACCATGCTCTCGCTGCGTCCGTGCGTGAGCAAGTCGACAAAGTTGAACACAAACGAGTGTACGCCTTCGCCGGCGATCGCCGATGGCAGACGGCGCTGCAAATCATCCGAATCGGCGGCGGTCGTCAACTTTTGATATCGCACCGGCGACGTGACGCCCAGCCCTGCCAACTGCGCCGTGAGCAAATCGCGCTCGTGCGCGTTGAGCGACTCGTCGTCGTTGTCGCCCCACCACTGCGGATATTTCGCCGCAATTTCTCCCGGAAACAGCCCACTGAACAGCGCATTGCGTGCATAAGGCGTCGCCGTCGGCAGGATGGAGAAGTAGTAGGTTGTCTCGACGTCGAACAGCGGCGCCAGCAACGGCTCCAGCACACGCCATTGATCGACACGCAGGCAATCGATGACGACGAGAATGGCTTTCTTCTCCCGCTCCAACAGCGGCATGAGAAACTCGCTCACCACATCAACCGAGAGCGGCGGACGATCGCCGTCCAACTCCGCCAACCAGCGCGGATATTCGGCCATCATAAAGTTGGCGAATTCCCGTTGCATACCCGGATACAGTCCTTGCAGCGACTCGTGCAGCCCCATCTCGCCGGCGTCCGCCAGGTCAACGTCCCACTGCATCAACTCGACAAACCGATCAATCCACCCGCGCCAGTCCAGGCCTTTGCATCGATCGGCTTCGATGGCACGAAATCGCTCGACAAATGAACGCGCGAGTGCTTGCGAACGAATAAGCGGGCCGTCCAGAATACGCGAGATCACCGAGAACACCCCCCGCGGCGTGACCGGCTTCACGAGATAATCGCGGACGTTCACACCAATCGCTTCCTTGAGCGTGGTATCCTCCTCACTCTTCGTCACCATCACAACCGGCATGGTGGGTGCCAGTTCGCGAATGTCTTTGATAGCGGCCAACCCGCGAATGCCGGGCATCTGCTCGTCCAACAGCAGCAAATCGTACGCCCGACGCCGCAACAGCTCCAACGCGTCGTCCACGTTGGTGGCGGTGTGTACGTCGTAACCCTTTTCGGACAGCAGGATGCGATGCGGCTCTAACAGCTCTGCCTCGTCATCCACCCATAAAATCGTTTTTGCCGGCGGCGCCATATCTGGAGGAAGATATTAGATTCGCCACGTGCACGTCGACCAGCCTCCCTACAGCTTGCGAGCGCTCGCCTTTCCCTTTCCCGCGCTGGCAGCGCTCGCGGGACGCCTTCCCTTGGGCGGCGGACGCGAAATTGCCTTGGCCGCCCTCACGGCGGCTCGCTTGGCGTCGGCCATGCTCGAACCCGACCCGCTGGCTCCGGCCGATCGCACGACGCGTGCGGCCGCCGCACGGGTCTGGTTGGCCTCGCTGGCGTTGCCCACCGCCATGCGCGCGCCATTTCTGCGCTGCTTCGAGTCGACGGCGAGCTCGCCAATGGGAGCTGCTGGTACCGTTCGGAGCCTTTTAACGATCATCAACGTGCATTTGGACGGCCCGTCAAGCCAGGAACTGGATCGCCTCGCCCGAAAACTCACCATCGCTGGGTCGTGATCGACCCTACGGCAATTCCGACGGGATATCCCAGTCTGGACAGGACGCTGGGTGGCGGATTTCGAACTGGCGACCTCATCGTGCTCGCTGGTGATGCGGGCAGCGGCACGTCCTCGTTGTCGCTGGCCATCGCGCTCCGAGCTGGCGTCGCGGGGAGTTTGTTTCTCACCAGCGAAATGACGTCCGACCGGGTGGCCGAGCGGGCGCTGACTATGGAAGCGCGCGTGTTGTTGACGGATATCCGGCAGTCAACCCTGAGTGAGGAAGACGAAGACAACGTGGCCGCCGCCGCCGCCCGGCTCCGGCTGCAAGCCCCCATCGTGCGGACGCTGCTGGGTGGTGGTTCGACTGAGGTGGCGAAACACGTGGGTGAATTGCCGGATGTGCGGCTCGTGATTGTTGATGGGCTCGAGGCGCTGGTGACACAAGCCGACCATCGCGACGATCATCTCGCGTTTGCCGTGCAATCGCTCAAGCGGCTGGCGCTCGCCGCACAGGTTGCGGTAGTGCTGGTCACGCATCTACCGCAGTTCGACCGCCAGCGGCAGGACCGCCGTCCCCGCCTGGACGACCTGGGCGTGCGCGGGACACTCGCCATTCATGCCGACCTCATTCTCGGTCTGTACCGGGAAGAGTTGTACATGGCCGACATGGCGGTCGAGGGGGCGTCCGAACTGCTCATCCTCAAGCGTCGCGATGGCGCGCCGGGATATGTCGATCTGTTTTTCTATCCGCAGTGGCTGCGATTCGAGGACGTGCTCGAAACTGTAGGTTAGTAGCCATTATATTCGGACAAACGGGGCCATCGAACGTGGGGGGCCATGAACGGTATCACGAGGTGATGTATGGCAGGGCATAGCAAGTGGAAACAGATCAAACACTACAAGGCCGCCACCGACAAAAAACGTGGCGCCCTGTTCACTCGGCTCGTCCGTGAAATCACCATGGCCGCGAAACTGGGCGGTGGAGATCCGGATGGAAATCCGCGCCTGCGCACGGCCATCGATAACGCGAAGGCCAGTTCGCTGCCCAAGGAAAACATCGAGCGCGGCATCAAGAAGGGCACCGGCGAACTTGAAGGCGTGGACTATTCCGAAGTGCTGTACGAAGCCTACGGTCCGGGTGGTGTCGCCCTCATGATTCAGGCCGTGACCGACAATCCCACACGGACGGTGGCCGACGTGCGGCATAAGTTGTCACGTCACGGTGGCAATCTGGGTTCGGCCAATTCCGTGAGTTACATGTTCGATCGCAAAGGGCAGATGTCGGTGTCCGGCGAAAAAGTCACAGAGGATGCGTTGCTGGAAGCGGCCCTTGATGTCGGGGCCGATGACGTCGCGAAGGAAGACGAGCTGTTCATCATCACCACCGAGCCGGTCAACCTGCACTCGGTGAAAGAAGGATTGCAAAAGCAGGGTTATGCCGTGGCCGAAGCGGAACTCGCCTGGGTGCCGAAAAATCTGGTCAAGGTGGAAGGCGCGAACGCCGACGCGTTGCTCAAGTTGCTGGAGGCGCTCGAGGAACTGGACGATGTACAAAAGGTGGACGCGAACTTCGAGATGGACGACGCAGAAATGGCGCAGGCCTGATTGACTGTGCCGGCGCGCACCAGTGTACGTCCCTCACTGGTGCTGGGCGTCGATCCCGGGACGGCCGTCACGGGGTACGGCATTGTTTCCGCAGATAGTCGCGGTTGGCACACGCTGGTTGAGTGCGGCGTCATTCGCACCTCCGCGAAGGAACCACTCCCCCAACGCCTGGTCGATATTTACGATGGCATTGCCGAACTCATCGCGCGTCACCGTCCGGATCGGGTAGCCGTGGAGAGCGTGTTTTACGCGCGCAATGTCCGGACAACCATTGTGTTGGGGCACGCGCGCGGCGTCATTTTGCTGGCGGCAGCGAAGGCCGGCGTGGACATCGATGAATTTCCGCCGGCAGAAATCAAGAAGGCCATCGTCGGGACGGGTGCCGCGTCAAAAGAACAGGTGCAATTCATGGTGACAAAGATTCTTCGACTCAAGCAAGCACCCCAACCAGCCGATGCAGCGGATGGTGTCGCCGCGGCGCTGTGTTCGTGTATGGCGCCACGGATGCTCCGTCCTTTACCTATCGCGGCGTCGAAATGATCGCACAGGTGGCCGGCACATTGTTGTCGAAAGAGCTGGATCGCGTAGCGATTATGACGGCCGGCGGCCTGGCGTACGAGTGTCTCATTCCGTTGTCGGTGTTCGAAACGTTACCCGGCCTGAACGAATCGGTCTCGCTACACACCCATTTGTCGGTGCGCGAAGATGCCTGGCACCTGTACGGATTTTCATCACCGTACGAACGCGCGGTATTTCAGAAGTTGCTGGTCGCCAAAGGGGTTGGCCCCGCGTTGGCGTTGGGCATCCTGTCTGCGTTGACGGCCGAACGTGTGGTGCAGACCATTCGTAACAAGGATGTTGAGACGTTGATGCGCGTGCCGCGCGTTGGCCGCAAGAAGGCCGAGCAGTTAATCCTCGACCTGGCGGACAAGTTGGATATGCTTGGCGGCGGTGCCGAGGCGGCGCCGGGCAAGGTGGCGTCTGGACCCAAGGGCGTCAGCAGCGATGCAGCACGTGCGCTGGTGTCACTGGGGTACTCGCAGCTGGATGCAGATCGCGCGGTGAAGGGTGCGTTGGATGCGGGCGCGACTCATGAGCTTTCGGCGTTGGTGCGGGCGGCGTTGGCGCGAGTGGCAGGGGGGCGATAGCGGGCTGTCTGGGGTTTGGGGTCGGGGGTTGGGGTCAGCGCCGACATTTTGACCGAATGCGAATGGTTCGCGGAGCGCTTTACCGCCGACTCTCCTGCGACCGACGCGTCGGCACTCCGCAGTTTGGCACCGTCATCGCCGTCTGCGTGCCCGCCACCATTGGCATTGGGTTCATTAACGTTCGCGAACTCCGCTCGGGATCCTCGCTGGCCATATAGACCAACATCGCCGTCAGCGTCGCGTTGTTGCGCAGGTCTTCAATGACCACCTTGTCGAACGAATCCTTGTTGGTGTGCCACGTGGTGTAACTGTAGTCCCACGACAACGCGTTCAGGCCAACCGCCGGAGCGCCGCGACACAACCACGACACGTGATCTGATCCGCCCCCGTATGGTCCAGGTGGTTGCATGCGAATCCACTGGGTGAGTGCGGATGGCATCGCGGACAAATACTTCGCCAGGCGCGGACCGTTCTCGGGCAAGACACTCGGCCCCAGGCTCACAATGCGTCCCGTGCCATTGTCCTGATTGAACGCGAACTGCAGGCCACTGGCAATTTCCGGATGATCTTCCGCGAATGAGCCGGATCCGTTCAACCCCTGCTCTTCGCCGCTCCAATGACCGACCAGAATGGTACGCGCGGGTTTCGGATAGACCGTCTGGAGAATGCGCATGGCTTCGAGCATCGTAATGTTGCCCGTGGCGTTGTCTGTCGCGCCGGAATGCCCTTCCCAACTGTCAAAGTGCGCCGATAACACCACGTATTCGCTGGGCTTCGTCGCCCCTTTGATTTCGCCAATCACGTTGAAGACCGGGCGTTCCCCCAGTGATTCCGATTCGGCCATCACGCGAACTTTCGGCCCCTGATTGTTCAGCGCGAGGCGGAACAACATGCCGTAGTCTTCGCAGCCGATGTCGAGGGTCGTGATCGCGCCATTTTTCGGCGATCCGAAAATCTTGTTGATCCCCGGATAGTTGGACCAGTTCGACTCGAACACGGCCAGCGCACCGGCTTGTTTCACCCGCTTGTAGAAACTGTCCGCGCGTTGTGTCAGTCCAGCAAACGCTGCAGTCAGTTGCGCTTGATCGGCGGTGAGTGCCTGTATGCCTTCGGGCGTAGCAAACGCCGCTACCTGTTCCGGCATGCGACACGAAAGGCGCGGCGCGCTCGCGAGCACAATCTTGCCTCGCACCGAGGGCAGCCACCCTTCAAATTCTTCGTCCGTGCGATACGGTTTGAGCAGGATGACGTCACCTTCCACCCATCGACCCGCCGTGTTGCCGCTCCAGGACAACATGGTGGCATCGAGTGGCTTTGAACGCGGCGCCACGATTTGCGCAAACGCTGGTCCGCGCCTCCACGAATTCCACGTGCCGTATTGTTCCTTGCGCGCGGCCACGCCCCATTTCGCATACGTGGCCATCAGCCAATCCTGCGCGCGATCCATGTTGGGCGACCCCGTCAGACGCTGTCCAATGGAATCGAGCAGCACCTGCGCCAATTCCCCCGCTTGTGATGCCAGCATGCCTTCGGCCCAGATTTTCTGGATGCCGGCGTCGGTTGGCGGAGTGCGTCGCACGTAAGCGGGAAATGAATCCGGCGGAATGGGCGTGGCGTTCGGCGCCTTCGCCAGCGGGGGTGGTGCCCCCCGCTGCGCATAAGCAAAATCGGTGATCGCGCTTATGGCGAGGAGGCAGAATGCGGCGGCGATTGCTCGCGTCGCCATGTGTGCTGCTGCCGAATTTCCCGGTGCATTTTTTCGATTCATGTCTGTTGTCTTCTGTGACGGATCGTTGTTCTCAATTGGCGCACGCCGATATCCAGCTTGGCATTCTTGTTCCAGTGGCTTTGCAAGCGGCTCGGTCCACTGGAAAGCCACCCGAACCCCCGTCGCGGCAACGCACCGGTGCGACGAGTCATTGGAAAACGAGACACTACGCCCGCGGACTCAATCCATCCGCCAGCGACGTCCGATAGGCCTTCCACGCCGGCACAAACCCCACCAACACACCGGACGCGAGAATCAACGCCAGATAGCGATACTCCGGCCCCTGCAACATCCGAATGGAAAGGTGCAAACCAAATCGCTGCTCAATCGGACCTTGCCCGAGCACCAGGCCGAGATATACCAGACCCACCCCAATGAGGCAGCCCAGCAAGGCGAGCAATCCCGACTCGATCACAAGCAGCGCCACAATGGTACCCGGCCCCGCACCCACCGAACGCAAAATGGCCATCTCACGACGACGCGCGTCCAGCGACGAATACAACGCCACCAACATCCCGGTCAGGCCAATGGCCACCGCAAACAACGCGACGACACGCAGCCCCACTTCCGCCGAACCAATGCTCTGAAACAACTCGCCCAGCGCGACACCCGGAATAACGGCAGTGAGCGGCTCTGTGAAATCGGTGTTCATCTCTCGCTGCAACATCAGCGCTTCAAATCGATTCTTCGTACCAACAAAAAACGCGGTAATCTGATCGTCACCGTGATCGTGTCCCGCTTCGCCGGCTCGGGCAGGTTGCGTCGACGCTTGCGGCGACTTTTGCGTGGCCCCCTCCGCCGGTGCTCGGCGCGGCACTGCCACTTGCTCGGCGGCAGCCTTCTGCGCCGCCGCCGCCGCGGCGGCGGCAACTTCGGGCGGCGGTTCCGCGCCCGGCATGACTGGCGGCGCGTTCTTGTTGGCATTCGCTGCGGCGGCAGCCTTCTGAGCGGCCGCCGCCGCAGCCGCAACTTCGGGCGGTGGTTCCGCCCCGGGCATGACGGGCGGTGGCGTGGCCCCGGGCATGACGGGCGGTGGCGTGGCCCCGGGCATGACGGGCGGCACCGACTTGCCGGGCGTTGCAACGGATGTGTCAGTCACCGTCGTCCTGGTCGCGCTTCCGCGCGCCGCGGTGGTCGCCTGCGCATTCGCATCGCGATTCGTCGATGCGTTCGCGGCCACGCTCCCACCAGCCAAATTCGGCACTGCCACAATACGCCCCGGCTCGTCCACATGCATGGCCTCGAGCCCTTCCAGCGTCAGGTACACCGACCGATCAATGGGCGTAAAGGTTCGCCCCAATATGCCAACGACATGAAACGGATGCGACTCATGACTGGACGTGCCGATATCAACCAAGCCGTGCGTCACCACGACCGGTGAGTTCAAGGTGTACTTGAGTCGCTCCGCTACGTCGTAGCCAATAACCACTTCGTCATCCGCGTTTGCCGCGCGACCCTGCGCAAACACCACCGTGCCCGTCTTGCGAAATCGATACCGTTCGTAAAACTCGGCCGTCGTACCCACCACGCGAAATCCGCGATGACTGTCGCCGAGCGAATAGGGCACCGCCCATTTCACCGCGGGATGCGCCTTCCACCGTTCAAAGGTCTTCATTGATACGGAACCGGCTGGCGAACCAATGCCAAACACGGTGCTTAATAACACCTGCAGGGTGCCGCCTCGTGCGCCAACAATAAGATCGGTGCCACTAATGGTGCCCGCGAAACTTTCGCGCACACCGGCACGCAAATGTTCGATGCCCACCAGCAAGGTTACACTCAGCGCGATGGACGTGACGGTCAACCACGTGGTCAACACGCGACTGCGAAGCGACTTGGCAGCGAGACGCAGAATAAGTCCCATCAGTCGGCCCCGCCTATGATGGCGGACTGATTGATGGACGACAACTCGACCGTGCGCCGGAATAACGGCCGCAACGTGAGATCATGACTGACAAACACCAACGTCGCGCCCGCTTTGTCACATGACGCGAACAGCAGCTTGAGAAATTGTTCGCGGCGATCGGTATCCAGCGCCGACGTCGGCTCATCCGCAATCACCACTTCGGGTTGCCCAATAAGCGCGCGCGCCGCCGCGACACGCTGTTGCTGGCCCACGCTTAACTGCGTGACCGGCGTGTGCAGGTATTGCGCGATATCCAGTTGCCGGGCCATGTCCTCGGCCGCTTGCGCCAGCGACTGCGCACCAACACGCTCGCGACGGGTTGCGTCCAGTCGACACGGCAACAGAATGTTCTCCTGTACCGACAAGTACGGAATCAGGTTGAACATCTGAAACACGTAGCCCAGATGTTTCGCGCGGAATGAATCGCGCGCCCCGCTGGACATGGTCGTGAAATCGCTGCCCAACACTTTCACCGAGCCGCTGGTCGCGCGCAGCACCCCAGCCAGAAGGCCCAGCAGCGTGGTTTTCCCACTGCCGCTGGACCCATGCAGAAATACGGTTTCGCCTCGTTCTATCCGGAGAGCATCGATGGCCAGCACGTTCGGCCCGGCGCCATACGAAAAGCGCAGATTTTCGAGCTCAACGGCCGGATTTCCGGCCGTGGCTGTAAGCATTCGCGAGTGAAGCGCCAGTACTACTTGGCCGTATACGGCTCGACCTTCATCCCTTCCAGCGTGTAGCCAACGGTGCCGTACGGGCTTTCAACCGATTGTATCTTGAGTCGGCCCGACATCCACACCGCATCAAACAGCGACAGCTTGATGGACTTCTTGCCTTCCATTGCCACCATCACAATCTGGTTCGGCGGCGGTGGCGGCGTGTGTACACAGGCGCCGTAATAGGGCACCAGCAGGAACTCGGCGCCGTCTTCCTGGAAGTCATCCAGCGGTACCACGAACCCCGGAATCTTGACCAGCTTTCCTTCGAGTTTCTTGAGCGAGTCGGACGCTTTCCCGTTGGTATAGTCCAAGCCGGCCAGCACGCGCCAGTCGATGCTGATGGCGTCCTCGGTGCTGGAGTGCGCGCCCTGCGCGATAGCCGCCTCGACTTCCTTGATGGCCGGTGTCGCGGCCCGCAGCGCCTTGTGCCTGGGCAACGGTCGCGCAGCAGTACCAACGCCAACCACCGCAACCAACGCGGCGAGAACAGCAAGAGACGCAGAACGTCGCTTCATGGGTAGACTCATGGGGGGTGAAGGCAGCGGGCGGGCGCCCGTATAATCTACGCGAAGAGTCGCCGAACGCTGTAGCGCTTGGGGCATGTTCGACGTCACGGCGACCAATACTACCCCGCATGGGGCGCTTCGGATGGTGTTCGGCTAATATTCTGCCATGTCGCGCCCCGAGATCACTACTCCGGAAGCCCTGCCGGACGAAAACGCCGTTGAACTATCGCTGCGGCCCCAGCGGCTGGCCGAATTTATTGGGCAGACGCGCATCAAGGAGAGCCTGTCCATTGCGATTGAAGCGGCGAAACAGCGGCGCCAACCCATGGACCACGCCCTGTTTCACGGCCCCCCGGGGTTGGGCAAAACCACCTTGGCCGACCTGATCGCGCGCGAGATGGGGGTGAACCTGTTCACGGCGTCTGGGCCCACGCTGGAAAAGCCCGGCGACCTCGTGGGGCCGCTGACGAACCTGCGTGCCGGCGACGTGTTGTTCATTGACGAGATCCATCGACTACGGCCGATTATCGAGGAGTTCCTCTATCCGGCAATGGAGGACTGCAAGATTGACATGCGGTTGTCGGATGGCCCCAAAGCACAAACGGTCACGTTGACGCTTGAACCGTTCACGTTAATCGGGGCGACCACGAAGTACGGCATGTTGACGCCGCCCTTGCGGTCACGATTTGTGAATGAATACCGTCTTATTCCGTATCCGGTCGGCGATCTGGAAATCATTGTCAAACGCGCCGCGCAGGTGCTGCGCGTTGAGATCACCGGGGACGGCGCGTACGAGCTGGCCCGACGCTCCCGCAGCACTCCTCGCGTCGCCATTCGGCTGTTGCGGCGCGTTCGTGACTTCGCCCAGGTGCGCGCCAATGGCATTATCAGCCTGGACGTCGCCACCGCCGCACTGGCCCAGCAAGATGTCGACCATCTCGGCCTTGACGACATGGATCGCCGCTTGCTGCGCATCATCATCGAGATGTTTGACGGCGGGCCCGTCGGCCTGAACACCGTCGCGGCCGCCATTGGTGATGATGCGGGCACCATCGAAGATGTGTACGAGCCATTTCTCATGCAGAATGGATTAGTGCAACGCACCTCGCGCGGTCGAGTTGCCACGGCGCATGCGTATCGCCACCTTGGCATTACGTTGCCGAAACATCTGCCCGACCTGCCCGATCAACCCGCACTTTTCTGAATCAGCCGTCGCCACCGCACGCGCCTGGCACCCGAACGTCCGACTACGACTTCGAGCTGCCCGAACACCTGATTGCGCAACATCCCATCGAGCCGCGCGACGCCAGTCGGCTGCTGGTGGTCAATCGTGCGACCGGTGCTTTGTCGCACCACACGTTTACCGATTTGGCCGAACTTATTCCGGCAGGCGATTTACTGGTGGTGAACACCACGCGAGTGTTTCGCGCCCGCCTGCTGGGACAACGCGCCAGCGGGGGCAAAGCCGAAGTGCTGCTGCTGCGCCGCATCGATGAGGCACACTATGAAGCGATGGTGCATCCGGGCGCGAAGATTACGCCCGGACGCGTGATTACCATTGCGCCCGGATTCGACGTTGCCATTCTGGAAACAACCCAACGTCGCACGCGCATCGTGCAGTTGCGCGCGAGCACAGCGATTGACGACGCCATCGAGCAGCACGGGCACATTCCGTTGCCACCCTACATTGCCCGTGGCGACGAACCGAGCGACGCCAGCCGCTACCAAACCGTGTACGCCAACGAGAGTGGGTCGGTCGCCGCACCGACCGCGGGCTTGCATTTCACTCCCGCCATGCTGACGCGTCTTGCACAGCGCGGAGTCCATCGCGCCAACGTTCTGCTGCACGTCGGCGCTGGGACGTTTCGGCCCGTTGCGGACGAAGATCCCGCGCAACACCTGATGCACGAGGAGTGGTGCGAGCTTTCGCGCGAAACGGCCGACCGTATTGCCGAAACGCGGGCTCGCGGTCATTGCATCTGGGCCGTGGGGACCACCAGCGTCCGAACATTGGAAAGTGCGGCGACGGCCGCAGGCGTCGTCGAGCCAATCGCGCGCGAAACCAACATCTTTCTGCGCCCGCCGTACACGTTTCGCGCGGTCGATCATCTCATCACGAATTTTCACGTCCCGCGCTCCTCGTTGCTGATGCTGGTGGCCGCCTTCGCGGGTTTCGATCTCACCATGCGCGCGTACGCGGCCGCACTCGAACAACAGTACCGTTTCTATTCGTATGGCGACGCCATGTGCGTGTTGTGAGCGAGACCGCGCGCACCTCGTCCAGCGAGACCGCTCCCGCCCTCGCGTTTCAGTTTGCCGTGGGCGTCACCGAAGGTGCCGCGCGTACGGGCACCTTCCACACGCCGCACGGGCCGGTGCTCACGCCAACGTTCATGCCGGTCGGCACCCTCGGCACGGTCAAGAGTCTCGATCCCATCGAGCTCCACGCCCTCGGCGCCACGATGGTGTTGTCGAATGCGTATCACCTGCACTTGCGTCCCGGCGACGATCTGGTTCGCGAAATGGGCGGGCTGCACCGCTTCATGGGTTGGGACGGCCCCCTGCTTACGGACTCGGGCGGATTTCAGGTGTTTTCGCTGGAAGGGCTGCGCACCATCAAGGAAGATGGCGTGCAGTTCCGCAGCCATCTGGACGGGTCGCTTCGAAACTTCACCCCCGAAAGTGTGATGCGGATTGAGCGCAATCTGGGCGCCGATGTCATCATGCAATTCGACCACGTAGTGCCCGGCCAGTCGGAGGAGGCACCCGCTCGCGAAGCCATGGAGCGCAGTGTTCGCTGGCTTGCACGCTGCCGCGATGCGTTTCAGGTGTTGCTACGCGACGACCCGGCTGCGCCCACGCCGGTGCAGGCCCTGTTTCCCATTGTGCAGGGTGGCATTCATGCGCACCTGCGCCGCGAGTCCGCGCAAGCCATTCGCAACCTGGACCACTGGGCGGGAATCGGCATTGGCGGTCTGTCCGTGGGCGAAGCGAAACCAGACATGTATGCCATGCTGGAGGTCGTGCATGAGGAGTTGCCGTTGGACCGTCCGCGATATCTCATGGGGGTGGGATTCCCCGAAGATCTGGTGGAGGGGGTCGCGCGCGGCGTCGACCTCTTCGACTGCGTTGCACCCACCCGTATGGGACGCACCGGCGCATTTTTCACGCGAACAGGACGCCGCAACATCAAAAACGCCGAGTGGCGGCGCGACCCGGCCCCGCTGGATGCGGAGTGCGACTGCTCTACCTGCACGCGCTTCTCCCGTTCATACGTCCGGCACCTGTTTATCGCCGAAGAACTGCTTGGGCTCCGCCTGCTGAGCCTTCACAATGTACATTTCCTTGTTGCCCTTCTGCGCGAAGCACGATGCGCGCTGGAGGACGGCACCTTCACCGGCTGGAGCCACCAGTGGCTCGCCCGATACCACTCCCGCAAGGTTTCTTCATGACTGCTCCGGTTCTTGCCAGCCTCGCACTGCTTCAGACTGCCGCCCCCACCAGCAGCCTGGCCCCTACGCTGTTCATGTATGCGGCCATTTTTGCGATTTTCTATTTCGTGTTGCTGCGCCCACAACAAAAGCAGAAGCGCGTTCACCAGGATATGGTGAACAACCTCAAGAAAGGCGATGAAGTGGTGACGGCGGGTGGAGTCATCGGTGAAGTGGTGCACATTTCGCAACAGACCAAGGAAGGCACGACCGTGTCGGCTTTCGACGACCGCATCACGATCAAGTCCGGGGAATCACGAATGATCGTCGAACGTGGGCGAATTACGCGCGTCATCACGGGTTCAATCTCCGCATCCTGAACGCGTTATGTCGTTGCTCGATATTCACGTGCTCGGCTCGCCCATTCTCCGACAGGAAACCGAACGCGTCACGTCTTTCACACCCGAGCTGCGTCGATTGGTCGACGACATGTTCGACACCATGCACGCGGCCCGCGGCATCGGACTCGCGGCCCCACAGGTTGGACGCCGCGAACGAGTGTTTGTCGCCGAGGTCGATGACACGCGTCTGGTGGTGTTCAATCCGGAATTGGTGTTCGGCGAAGGCTCGCAGAAAGGCGAGGAAGGATGCCTGTCCATTCCAGAAGTATTTGCTGACGTCGACCGCGCGAATCGCGTCGTGATGCGCGCGCACAACATGGACGGACAGTTGTACGAAGTGGACGCGACGGAACTGCTGGCCCGGTGCCTCTTGCATGAGCTGGATCATTTGCATGGCAAGATGTTCATCGACCGTCTGAGCATTTTGAAAAAGCGCCGCGCCATGCGTGACTGGGATGACGAGAAAGATCAATATCCCAAACTGCTGCGTGTGTTGCCCGTTGGTGATTTGCCCAAAGAGAAATCGCCGCCCAAAGAGCGCGTTCGCGAGCCGCACCCGGCACCAACCGTTCGTGACATCAAAGCGTGATGTGCAGGCGCAGCGCCACCTTGCAGAACGGGCACCGATAATATGCGGCTGCTCTTCTGGGGAACCCCCGATTTCGCAGTGCCCGCCCTTCGTGCGTTGTTGGGTGAAGGACACGATGTGGTGGGCGTCGTCACGCAACCGGACAAACCACGCGGGCGTTCGCGATCGCAGCGCGATCCGTCCCCGGTAAAACTGGTCGCGCTTGAGGAAGGCCTGACCGTGTTGCAACCCGAAAAGCCGCGTGGCGAGGAGTTCATTTCGGCTATGCGCGCGCTCCAGCCCGACCTCTCGGTCGTGGTCGCGTACGGCCACATTCTGCCCAAGGCCGTGATCGATCTCCCTCCGCTGGGCACACTCAACATTCATGGATCGCTGTTGCCTGCGCTGCGCGGTGCCGCGCCCATTCAGGCGTCCATCCGACTGGGGCACACCGAAACGGGCATCACCATCATGCAAATGGTGCCCGCGCTTGATGCCGGTGCCATGCTGCACGTGGTGCGAACCGACATACAACCCGATGAAACGTACGGGGAACTGCACGATCGCATGGCAGAACTGGGCGCGCTGGCCATCGTGCAGGCGCTCGCCTTGGTCGAAGCGGGCGCCGCACACGCCGTCGCGCAAGACGAGGCGCTAGCCACCTACGCCGCCAAGATTACCCGCGAACTCGCTCGGATGAACTGGACGCAGACGGCCGAGCTCCTCGCACGTTCCATACGCGCCTTCGACCCTCGCCCCGGAGCGTTCACGACTCTGCGCGGACTGGACGTCAAGTGTTTCGGCGCGACAATCGTGGGCACGGGTGATGACCGTGACCTGGACGACGCATTGCGCCGCTCCTCGCCGGGGACGGTGCGGAGCATTGAGGCAGACGGAATGACCGTACGGTGCGGCACCGGCGCGCTTCGACTGCGGGAAGTCCAGCCCGCCGGGAAAGGACGACTTTCGCCGTTGGAATGGAGTCGCGGGCGGGGATTAGTGGTCGGCGATCAGTTTGGCGAGTCCAGCGCCCAGTAGGCCGGCCGGCTTCCCGCTACGACGCTCCGCACCCTTGCGACTATCTTTCCCGGCATGACACCGGTGGAAGACTCTCAACGCGGCACACACATTCCAGGAAGTAATCCAGGCTTGGGCGGGGTCACCGAACCCCGTACCGCAGCAGCGCATATTCTGGCCGACCTGCGTGCGGGCATGATGCTCGAGCCGGCATTCGAAAAGCGCATTGTGGGGCTGGATGCACGCGATCGTCGCTGGATTCAAGAACTCGTGTGGGGCATGTTGCGCGTGCGCGGCTGGATTGATGCGGTCCTCGCGGTGCGCATTCGCGGCGGACTGGCGCGTCTGGATGCCGATGTCACCGACTTGCTGCGGCTTGGCACGTACCAGCTGCTCAACATGGGCAGCGTACCGCCGTACGCAGCCATCGGACAAACAGTCGAACTCACGAAACGCCGTCACGGGATAGGCGCGAGCAAGTTGGCCAACGCCGTGTTGCGACGCGTCGATCGCGAACGCGAGGCCCTCGAGCCACCGGTGCCCGCCGACGCCATCGAAGCCCTGGCACAAAAATATTCGCATCCACGCTGGCTGGTGGCGCGCTGGGTGGCACGGTATGGCGAAGCCGAAGTGGTGAAACTGCTGATCGCGAACAACGCGGAAGCGCCAATCATTGTGCGTCCGTACGGTGTGGTGCGCGAGCAGTTGGAGGCCATGCTGGAAGGCGCGGGCGTTGCGGTGCAAGACATTCCGCTGGTGCCCGACTCCTTGCAGTTGGCTTCGGGCGTGGCCCTCACCGAATTGGGCGCGTTTAAACAAGGATTGTTTTTTGTGCAGGATCCCGGCGCGACGTTGGTGGCGCGGTATGCCGCGGTGCCGCAGGGAGCTGTGGTGGCCGACCTGTGCGCCGCACCGGGTGGCAAGGCCCTCGAGATGTCGCGGAACGCGTCGACGGTTATCGCCGCCGACCGTCAATCGCTACGCGTCGATCGCATGCTGCTCGGCATCGGGCGAGTGGATGCACAAAATGTGCGCCCCATTGTGGCGGACGCAACCGCGCCAGCCATTCGCCCGGTCGATATGGTGCTGGTGGATGTACCCTGCACCGGAACCGGAACGTTTCGACGACATCCGGATGCACGCTGGCGACTGAAAATTTCAGACCTCGCCGTGCTGGGGGCCATACAGCGCAACATTCTTCGCGCAGCGGCCGCAGTGGTGAAACCTGGTGGATTATTGGTGTACAGCACCTGTTCGCTTGAACCCGAAGAGAACGACGCACAGGTGGACGCGTTTCTCGCGGCCAACAGCGACTTCGCGCTGGAGCCACCCCCCGCAGGTGCGGTGCACGCCTCCGTGCTGGACAACGGTCGACTGCGTGTGTTACCGCAACAGCATGCGGTTGATGGTGCCTTCGCGGCGCGCCTGCGCCGGAACGCGGTCTGATGGCGCGTCGGCGGATGGGGAAAGCATCCGGTAAGACATGGGCCATTCGCGCGAGCATAGGCATGGGCGCGGGTTTGCTGTTGGGATTCCTTGTTGGTGCCGTCACGGTACGGTTGGTGCAACCCCCTGATGTTGTCGCGTCTGACCGCGCTGACCACGCCACTGTGCGCAAACCGCAATCGGTCGCCGACGCGCCGAGCGAGGAACTCCCGCCACAGGATGTCACGCCACCGACCACCGGCGTGTTGGTGCCCCAACTGATTGGCCTGGAAGAAGGCGACGCGCGCACTGCCATTTTGCGCGCCGGGTTCGCCGTAGGGTCCGTTACGTTCAAAAGCAGTCCACAGCCACTGGGCATCGTGGTCGAGTCTATTCCAGTTCCGGGCGAAGCCGTGGTGTTGCCGGCCACCGTCAGCCTCATTCTGAGCGACGGAAAAGGTCGTCCCGACTCACTGCCGCCAACCATTCGTTAACCGATTCTCTCCGCCCTTTCATGACTGTTCGCATCGCTCCGTCCATTCTCAGTGCCGACTTTGGCAAACTCGCAGACGATCTCGCCATGTGTGAGGCCGCGGGCGCCGACTGGATTCACGTGGACGTGATGGACGGGCGATTTGTGCCGAACCTGTCGTACGGCGTCAAGATTATCGAGACCGTGCAGCGCTACACGCCGTTGCCCATCGACGTGCATCTGATGGTCGTGGAACCTGAGAAATATTTCGCGGACTACGTTCAGGCTGGTGCCGACGTGCTGACCTTGCACGTCGAAGCCGCGCCGCATCTGGACCGGCAACTGAACGCCATTCGTGAATTGGGGGTACAAGCGGGCGTCGCCCTCAACCCCGGCACACCGGTGGAATCTGTCAAAGAAGTCGTGCACCTGCTCGACCTGTTGCTGATCATGACCGTAAATCCCGGGTACGGCGGCCAGCCGTTCATTGGTTATGGTCTCGACAAAATCAGCCGCGCCCGGGCGCTGTTACAAGCGGCCGGCAGCACGGCCGCGCTGGAAGTAGATGGTGGAATTTCACGCGACACCATCAGCCAATGCTGGCGCGCAGGGGCCGACACCTTTGTTGCCGGCAACGCCATTTTTTCGGCGCAGAATCCTCGTCTCGAAGTCGCCGTGTTGCGCGGGCTGTGCGCCACGACCGCATGACCGTCAAACAACAGTGGACGATTGTCGCCATCGTGGTGGCCGTGATGGCCAGCGCACTGGGCGTGGGCTCGTACGTGTTGCGCGACGAACTGCGGCCAATTGCCGTCGGTAGCAAAGCCCCGGATTTCTCCGCCCAGACCCTCGACGTGACGTCGGTGACGAAGACCCTCGACAACTATCGAGGCGACGTGGTCCTGCTGAATGTCTGGGCCACCACCTGCTTGCCTTGCCGCACCGAAATGCCCAGCATCGAGGCGCTCTACGCCGACTACAAGGCGAAGGGGTTGAAGGTCGTAGCCGTCAGCGTGGACAATGCGGGAATGGAACAGGCCATTCGCGACTTTGTGAAGGAATACCAGTTGACGTTTGATATTTTGTACGACCCGACCGGCGGAATTCAGCAGCAATATCAAACCACGGGCTACCCCGAGTCGTTTGTCATTGCGCGCGACGGCATCATTCACAAAAAATGGATTGGCGAGGACAACTGGAACTCGCAAGGAAATCGTCGCCTCATCGACGGGTTGCTGGCGGTGGGCGCCGAAAGCGTATCGCGGGCCGGGGCAGACAGCGCACCCACGCGTGAAGTACGGCGCTGAGGCAGGTCGCGCCGCCATCGCGCTGTTCCTCGCGGGCGCGCTGTGGCTGATTGTGAGTGCCGAAGAGTCCATCGCGTCGTGGGTTCCGGTACGCGTTTCACTGACGCTGGATACCGCAATCATCCTGGTGGAGTCGCCACCGCAGGTGCGCGCGTTCGTCGTGGGCCGGCGGCGCGATTTATTCAAGTTGGTCGCCTCTCCGCTTGAGTTGCAGCGCGCTGTCACCCAGAACAATCAGGACAGTGTCAGCATCGAATTGCGTGAGCAGGACTTGACGGTGCCCGCAGGCAGCGACATCGCGATTCGAGATCTCGACCCGCGCTTGCTCACCTTCCGACTGCGGCGCAAAGACGGTGCCCCCGTGCATCGTCCGCCGCAGTAATTTGTCAGTGCGCATTCTGGGGATTGAAACGTCCTGCGACGAGACATCGGCCGCCGTCGTCGACGGCTCCATTGGCCATCCGGTACTGCGATCGCTGGTAATCCTCTCGCAGGACGTACACCGCCTGTTTGGCGGCGTGGTTCCGGAAATTGCAAGCCGAGCGCACCTCACCGGCATCGTACCAACCGTCCATGCTGCGCTGGAGGAAGCCGGTGTCACGCTGGAGGACATCGACGCGGTGGCCGTCACACACGCACCAGGACTGGTGGGCGCGCTGCTGGTTGGCGTCAGTTATGCCAAGGCGCTGGCATTCTCACGCAACATTCCGGTCGTGCCGGTGCATCACCTTGAGGGCCATTTGTTCGCGACGGTCCTCGAAAACCCAAACGCCGCGCCGCCCTTTACGGCCCTGCTGGTCAGCGGCGGCCACACCCTGCTGCTGGACGTGCCCGAATGGGGCCAGTACCGGCTGCTGGGACAAACACGCGACGACGCGGCCGGGGAAGCCTTTGACAAGGTCGCGAAGCTGCTGGGGCTTCCGTATCCAGGTGGGCGCCCCCTCGAACAGCTGGCGGGGACCGTCGAATCGAGCCAGTACCGGTTCACGCGGCCAATGCTGCGCGCATCATCCCAGCTTGGCGACCCCGACTACTTCGACCTGTCGTTCAGCGGCCTCAAGACCGCCGTGCTGACCGCGGTGCGCGGCATCGAGGGAACGGGGGGCAGAATTGAAGCCGAACGTGCAGGGCTGGCCCGTGGCTTCCAGGACGCGATGATCGACACCCTGGTGGAGAAAACAGAACGCGCTGCCAGGGCGTTCAAACGCCAACGCATCGTGCTGGGCGGTGGGGTGTCCTGCAACAACGCGTTACAGCAGGCCATGCGGCTCCGTTTTGCCGCGAGGGGCGCTGTGGTGTATGCGCCTACGCCACGACTGGCCACGGACAACGCCGCAATGATCGCAGCGGCGGGTATGTTTCGCCTTGGCACCGGCGCACTGGCGCCGCTGACACTCTCAGCGCTGGCAACGCTCCCGTTGCCCGGGCTGATCTCTTCACTTATTCAACCGCCCGCATGAATCCGGAAGGCATTGTTCACCATCCAACCGCCTTCAGTTTCGGGCCGCTCCCTGAAGTCACGGGGTTTGGCTTGGCGGTGCTGCTGGGGTTCGTCATTGCGCAGATCATCTGTCAACGCGAACTGTGGCGCCGAGGGCAGGACTACGAAGCCGATTCCATTCCCGATCTGGTTATCGCAGCGCTGGTTGGCACGCTGATTGGCGCCAAGGTTTACTACGCGATTCTCACCGGCGACATTGGTTCAGTGTTGAGCCGTGGCGGTTTTGTGTTCTGGGGCGGATTCATGGGCGCCGTCGTGTTGTGCTGGCTCGTCATTCGATGGAAGAAGCTCAACTTTCTGCGAATTGCGGATGTGGCAGGCATTGCGATTGCCGCCGGCTACGCGGTGGGTCGCACCGGTTGTTGGGCCGTGGGCGATGACTACGGGCGCCCGTGGTCGGGCCCCCTCAGCGTGAAGTTTCCCGAGGGAGCGCCGCCTTCGACGGCCATCAATATGACACAGCAGTTTGGTGTGCAATTTCCGGCGGGCACCGATCCCGTGCAGGTCATCGCCGTGCACCCCACGCAAATTTATGAGTCCGCGATGGGCTTTGTGATGTTCATGATTCTGTGGCGGTTTCGCAAACACCAAAATGCCGAAGGCTGGCTGTTTGGATTGTACTGCGTGGTTGCCGGCACCGAACGTTTTATTGTCGAATTCTTCCGAGCGAAAGACGATCGGCTCGTTGCCGACCTGACGCTCGCGCAGGTTATTGCTCTCGCGATCGCGGCGACCGGCGCGGCAGTGATGGCAGGAAAGCGGAGGCGGTTGGATCTCGCCTGACGATACTGCCGCCGCGCAGGACCGTGGGTTCGGCAATCGTGACGAACGCCTGCGCATCCCATTGGTCAATTAACGCCAGCACTTCTCCGAGGTGCTGGCGTTGTACGGCCGACTCGAGAATTTCCACCGTGCCTTCGCGACCGAATCCCGCAATTTCAGTCACGCCGTACCCGCGCTGCCGCAGGGCGTGCGCAATCTCCACACCGCCGTACTGCGACACCACCCGCACCATCGCCACGCCGTACGCCAGCATACGCTCGATGGTGATGCCGACAAACGTGCCGGCCGCATAACCACCGGCGTACCCGAGAATGTGCAGCCACGAGTCCAGGTGCTTCACGGCGTTCCCCACGGCAAAGATCCACACGAGGGCCATGAAGAACCCCAGGACAGCCGCCACGTACGTGGCAGTTGCACCACAGGCGCCGTCACACCGCCGGCAATTTAGCCGATGAAATAACTCCCTATTGCAAAGGGGGCTGCGGTGTGATTAATATCATACACGATGCTTGAGAACC
>Ga0209181_10000084_pt1 | contig 152041 bp, 127 predicted proteins | sample MAT05_FD_187208 | JGI IMG/M metagenome (GOLD analysis project Ga0209181, IMG submission 187208) | Freshwater microbial communities from Lake Fryxell liftoff mats and glacier meltwater in Antarctica - MAT-05 (SPAdes) (version 2) | ecosystem: Environmental > Aquatic > Freshwater > Ice > Liftoff...
GGCTTGACGCTCGATCGCTGGCGCGCGGTGATCGAGCCACTGGGCGACGCGGCGGGCGCGAGCTGCAGCGAGGCGGTGCCGGAAGACAGATCGGCGCCGTGGAGCTTCTCGAAGACCTTGAGGTCGTCGCCGCACAGGCGCTGTACCCAGTCGCCGAGCTCGGGCTGGGTGGCGACGGGACCATCGGCCAGGGCCTCGCGAAACTGGCGCGCGGACGCGTAACGGTCTTCCGGCTTCTTCGACATCGCGCGTTCGAGCGCGCGCGACATCTGCTCGCTGACCTCGGCCCGCAGCTTTCTCGCCGACGGAGGGTCGAGCTTCACCACCGCGTCCATCGTCTGCACATCGCCTGCGTGCGCGAACGGAGAGACGAGCGTCAGCGTCTCGTAGATGGTGACGGCGGCCGAGAAGAGGTCGGCGCGAAGCGTGAGCCGCCCGCGGTGCGCCTGCTCGGGAGCGACGTACGCGAACTTCCCCCGCACCGTGCCCGGCCGTGTCTGGTGCTCGTTGATCGCGGCTTTTGCAATTCCGAAGTCGTTCAACATCACCGAGCCGGCAACAGACAGCAGCAGGTTCGACGGCGTGACGTCGCGGTGGATGACGCCGAGCTCTTCACCGCGAGAGCCTTTGAGCGTGTGCGCGTAGGCGAGCGCCTCGAGCAGGCCGGTGGCGATGAGGCGGACGATCGGCATCGGCAGCTGGGTCTGCTTCACGCGGAGCACGCGCAGAAAGCGCGCGAGCGAGATGCCTTCGACGAGCGCCATCGCGAGGTAGGGCCGGCCGTCGGACTCACCGACATCGAAGATCTGCACGATGTTCGGGTGGTTCATTCGCGCCGCGAGCCGCGCTTCGTCGAAGAAGCGCTGCACGAATTCCTGATCCGGCACCAGGTGCGGCAGCAACAGCTTCAGCGCGAGCTTCTTCTCGAAGGCGCCGGCGCCCGTGCGGCGGGCGATGAACACCTCGCCCATTCCTCCTGAAGCCAGGCGGGTCAGCAGCTCATACGGCCCGACGCGAAGGCCGTTGTCTTTAGGCTCGAACACTTGCGCGCGACGCTATCGCACGAAATCACCATCGACATGTTCCATCGATGCTGCGCTTCAGCTGGGCTTCATCGACGAGCAGCACCTCGCCCTTTCGCCCCTGCCGGCCGAAAGCGACGCGCACTTCCAGGCGCTCGGCGCCCTCGGTGATGAACTGCTCTTCGAGCAGCAGCCATTCGCGGTAGACGCGAGGGCGCGACGGGGTCGACTCGTTGATGCCACCGTCGTCGTGGCGTTCGCGAAGGGAAAGGCCGACCGTGAGACCCGCGTCGCCGGCGCCTTCGGTGCGCACCCAGGCGCGCGTGCACCACGTCTGCCCGGCGAGCGTGTTGCGAACGGGCGCGACGGAAGGGGTGAGCGACGGGGTCTCCCCTCCATCGGCCGTAGAGATGCGGGCCGAGATTTTTCCCTCGTATGGCAGCTGCTTCTCGGGGTCGAGGTCGCCGTTCACCACCCGCCAGCTGACGATGTTGCGGCCGGCGTCGTTCAGCGTTTCGAAGCCAGGGTTCACGAGCCAGTTGTCGGGGCCGGCGTCGATGGCGTTGTTCGGGTGGCAGGTGAAGTCGAAGCAGCTGAAGCCGTCGCCGCACGGGCGATCGAAGGCGCAGCGCTTGCCCGACTCGTCGAGGGCAGGAGGAAAGCAGCCGGCGAAGAGCAACGCGGCGAAGGTGAGGCGCTTCACCATGCGAAGAGGACCACGCCGGCAGTGCCCGCCGCTCCGGCGCCGATGAAGAGGCCGGTGGCGAGGGCGGCGTCGGTGACGGCGGAAGCCTGCAGCGCGCGGGCGGAGTCGCTCCACTCGGTGGCGCGGGCGGCGCGGGCGCGGTCGATGGACCGTGACTGAAAGACGCCGCCAGCGATGCCCGCGCCGATGGCGACCGCGACGGCGACCCAGGCGGGGATGCGCTGAAGGCGGGGCGTCGCCTCCTGCTCGAGCGTCTGCCCCGCATTGAAGGTGCTGTGGTCGCGCAGCACCGTGAAAGTCTCGGGGTTTTCTTTCGAGCCGACGCTTTTGAGCGTGGCGCCCGACGCATCGCGCGCCACAAGCCACCACTGCACCGACCCGTTCTTCGGCACGGCGAGCTCAATGGACACCTGGCCATCGACGATCAGCAGCGCCTGTTCCTGTTCGACGGAGTCGTCAGAAGGGATGGAGAGAAGGACGACCTGCGCGACGCTGCGCCACGGGTCGACGATGGAATACGCGGCCCGGTTGCGCCCGCTGAGCACATTGACGAAGTCGACGAAGGGCGGCGGGTACATGCGCTGCTTCACGCCGTCGAAGACCTCGAGGATTTTCGGGCTCAGCTTGCGGTCGAGGTCCGCGGCAGGGTCAAGCTTCAGCAGCTCGGCAAAGGTGGCGACGGCGTCGGTGCGAAGGCCCTCGGCGACCTGGCAGCGCCCGAGCAGCTCGAGCACCTCACGGCTCTCGGCGCTCGTCTGGCTCTTCACCTGGCGCGCGACCTTCAGCTGCTCGATCGCCTCGGCGAAATGAAGCTGCTGCGCCTGCTGACGGCCCTCGACGAGGTACGGGTTCTGCGTCAGCAGCAACAATAGAAGCGACGTCGGCATTGGCGGCTAAAGCTGCTTCAAGAACGCCGCGAGCTTGTCGGCGAGCCCCGCGACCATCAGAGGGCCGGAACTCCACCCAGCCCGCCCGAGAGCCAGACGCTCCCCAACGATTCCAGATGAGCGGCGTAGGCTTCTTTCCAGTTGGGATTGCCGGGCTCGACTTCCTCAACTGAAACTGACCCGTCGCTCGAGTTCTTTGACAGGAACCGAACCTCCTCGGGCTTCACGAACTCCAGTAGCTCGGCGGAGTGGGTGGCCATCACGATCTGAATTGGCTTGTCGGCTGTGGTCAGCTCGCGAAGCACACGGACGAGCTCGCCAAGCAGGTACGCGTGCAGTCCGCGCTCGGGCTCCTCAATCGTCAACAGGGTCGGGCTCGGCTCCTGGTAGGGGATCATCAAGTAGGCGAGTACGGGCATGCTGCCGTCCGACACTTCGTGGGGGCGGTACCAGAGTGATGGATCCCACCGGTCCTGAAACCTGAACTCGATGGTGCCTGGTGCAGTGACTTGAGTATCGACGTCCTGAAACACTGGAACCAAAGAACAAAACTTCCGCGCGAGCTCGCCCTTCTGCGCGCGGCTCAGTGAGAAGAAAAGATTCGTGAGGCCTGCACCCTGAGAATCCACCGCTCGCTCGGGCTGGAGCTGAGTCCCGGCCCTGAGGGAGGCAAGGTCCAGATGCACTTTCCCAAAAACGTAAGGGCGCTCCTTCCAGTTGTTTGGTCGCCCGCCACCCCACGAGACCTTGCCGCTGCCTCGTCCAGGCTCCAACGCGAACTCGAAGCCCACATCAGCGGAGGGATCGTGTCCTCGAACATCCTCCGCTCGAAGTGCTTGAGGATCGAAGGCGCGGAGAACCGACGACTTCCCTGAAGCGTTTGGGCCGACCAGGACGGTGAGTGGTTCCAGTCGAATCGAGACCGAACCAATCGACCGAAGGTTGGTGATTGTGACTGAGGTCAGCACGGGCAGAACCTTACTTCCGCAGCGGGGCGAGCGCGAAAAGACGGGCTTCGCCACCGCAACCCTTGCCGCGCTCGGGTGTTCACGCAGGCGTGCGAACGAATCCCCACGAATTTCCGATGTCCTCTGCCGAAGGACAGCCCGCAGGGCTTCGGTACACCACTTCTGGGTGGATCCGCGGATCCACTCCCGCCAACCGTGCCCAACTGCTCAAACGCGAAGGTGGCGCGCGACTTGCGAATGGGACGCGAGCGATGCGACCTCTCTCTCTACTCACGATGGTGCTGCTGGCGGCCGGATGCGGGCCGACGGTGGTGGTGGTGCCCCCGGAAGTGAAGGACCCGGTGGTGACGGACATCGCCGGCGGGCTCGAAGCAGGCCCAGCGGTGACGCAGGCCCCCGAGACGATGGTGGCGACGCCGGTGGCCCTTTCATACGCGGGTGGCGAGCTGGCGGTCGTGACTGCAGACGGCGTCCTGAAGCGGTCGGCCAGCGCCGGCACCCTGGCGGCGATTCCGGTGGGCGCGATGGGCGAGGACATGGCGACCGGCGCGGTGCGCTTCGTCTGGCGCCGCGGCGCAGACAGCCTCTGGGTGGTCGCAGACAGCGGCCTCTTCCACTCGCTCGATGGCCGGCTCTTGAAGTCACCGCTGAGCACCGACCTCGCCGGGATGACGGTGGGCGCGATTGACGGGTACGGCGAAGGCGCTGCGGAAGAGCTGTGGCTGACGACGAACGAAGGCGTGCAGCACGTGAAGGCGATGAAGATGAACGCGGTCACTGTCGAGTTCAAGAAGCTGGGCGCGCTGGGCACCCCGGTGCTGGCGATTGGCGCGGGGGCAGGCCAGGCGCTGATCGTCGCGAAGAACCAGGTGTTCCACGTCGACCTCTCGACGAGCAAAGCGGCATGGATTGCAAAAGACATCGGCACGCTGAACGCGTGGGCGCGCACGGACGACGGCGACGTGATGCTGGCGACGAGCTCGGGCCTCTACACGCGGACGAAGGCGGGCGAGATGAAGCGCCGGGCGATCGTCGCGAGCGACGTGGTGGGCGCGCTGGGCTCGGTGTTGATCGCGGCGGAAGGAAAGGTCGCCCGGCTCGAAGGCACCACCTTCAAGACCTTCGGCACCGTCGCGGCGCCACGGGCGCGCGGCCTGCAGGTCGACGCCGCCGGTGACACCTTCGCGCTCGACGGCGCCTCGCTGATCAAGCTCGCGACCGCGAAGCCCACGTCTTTCGCCACCGACGTGAAGCCCTTCTTCGCCGCGCACTGCAACACCTGCCACGTCGACAGGCCCACCGAGAACCCGCCGATCGACTTCGGCAGCTACGAGGTCGCGAAGTCGTGGTCGGTGACCGTGGTGAAGCGTTTGAAAGCAGAAGGCATCACCCCGATGCCGCCTGCGAACACCGAAGTGCTCTCAGCCGCCGATTACGCGGTGGTCCTCAAGTGGGTCGCCGGAGGGATGCAGCCGTGATGACAAAGACGAAACTCCTTGTGCTGTCGTTGATCGCCAGCAGCGCCGCGGCGCAGACCGTGCCCGCGACGTGTGATGCCCCGCACGCCGTCGACAAGTACCAGCTGCTGCGCCGGCTCTCGCTCGACCTGCGCGGGCGAATTCCCAGCTACGCCGAGTACACCGCGCTGGACGCGCAGAGCTCGGTGACGAAGGCGCAGATCAAATCCTTCCTCGCCACCGACGACTTCCGCCAGGTGATGCGCCGGTACCACGAGGAGCTCTTCTGGCCGAACATCAGCAACGTTCGCCTGAACAACGTCAACGCGCAGCTGGCCAACCAGCAGCTCCAGGGCGCGGCGACGGCATGGATGCTGGCCAGCGCGGGCCGGAAGCTCGCGTACCGAGGCGATGCCGACCTGACCACCACCGCCCACGGCCGCTCGTGCGGCGACTTCGAGCAGACGACCTTCGACGCCGCTTTCCCCGGCCAGTTCCGCATCGATGTCAGCGCCGCCTCTGTCTACAAAGAGACGCAGGGCGCAAAGACGGTGACCCAGGAAGGCTGGCGCATGGTCCACCCGTACTGGGAAGCGGACCCGCTGGTGAAGATCAAGGTCTGCGCCTTTGACGCGCAAGAGACGCCGTCGGTCGTCATCGGCGCCAAGACGGTGTCGTGCGGCGACGCCTCGGCGAATGGCCGGCGCGAGTGCGGCTGCGGCCCGAACCTCAGGTTCTGCTACGGGCCGCCGGCCGCCGTCGCCGCGGCAATCACCTCTTCGCTGCGTGAGCAGCTCGGCCGCGCGGTCGACAAGGTCACCACGGGCGGCAAGCCGTACACCGACCTGCTGCTGTCGTCGAAGGCCGACGTCAACGGGCCGATTTCGTTCTGGAAGCGCTTCATGTCGTACAACTTGAGCCTCTCGCGCATCTACGCGGTGCCGGACGCCAGCGAGGACTCGGGCAGCTTCGACTTCAACGATGCCACCTGGCACGAGGTCGACCGCAACGACGCCACCAGCAGCGACGCGTCGGCGAAGCTTCACGCGGGCGTCGTCACCCTGCCCGCCTACCTGCTGCGCTTCCAGACGAACCGCGGCCGCGCGAACCGGTTCCGCATCGACTTCGAGTGCGAGAGCTTCGTGCCACCTTCCAGCATCGAGGCGCCGGGCTCGGGCACTCCCGCCTGCACCAGCGCGGGCACCGACCTCACGGGCCGCTGCACCTGCCGGTACTGCCACAAGATTCTCGAGCCGCTGGCGGCAGGGTTCGGGCAGTTCGCCGAGGCGGGCACGACGGTGCTTGCGGCCACCGCTTTTCCGCGGAACCAGCCGTCGTGCAAGGGCAGCAGCTCGGCGCTCTGCAACCGCTTCTACGTCACCGACAACGACGACACGAACCCGGGCGCGCTGCTGCCGTACCAGTTCGCGGACGCGGCGCACCCGACCATCGGCGCAGCGCTGGCCGCGGGTCCGAAGAAGCGCGCGAACGAAATCATCAGCGACGGCACTTTCGCCCGCTGCGCGGTGAAGCGGGTGTTCAGCCAGTTCGTGAAGCGCGACATGCACGTGCTGGGCGGTGAGGCGGAAGAGCTGCCGCTGCTCACGTCGCTGGCCGAAGGATTCAAGACCAATGGCTACAGCCTGCCCTGGCTCGTCGAGCAAGTGGTCACGCTGGAGCAGTACCGGAGCGTCCGATGAAAAAGTCAGGGCTGATGCTGTTGTTGGCGGTGGGCGCGTGCAGTGCGCCGGTCGCTCCGCCGGAAGACTTGAACCCGTCGCTGAAGGTCGGCGGCAACGAGCCGGTGATGCCGCTGGATCACCCTCCGATTGGAGGTGTGGGTGGAGGCTCAGGCGGCGCGGGAGGAGGCACGGGCGGCGGCGCAGGTGGCGGCGCGGGCACTGGCGTGAAGTCGGGCGGCGCGCAGCGGCTGTCGGTGAAGCAGCTGCGCAGCTCGTTGCCAGTGGCGCTCGGCGGTGAGACCTGGAAAATCGGCGCTGCGAACGGCTTCGACGCTCGGTCGGTGACCCTGGGCGAGCCCGACTACATCGTGGTGGTCGACGAGAACCTCGAGCCGTCGCCGCTGTACGTGAAGTTCATGCAGGACATGGCTCGTGATTCGTGCAACCGCGCGATGGTCGCCGACGTGGCGAACGCAGTGATGGCGAACCGTTCGATCGAGAAGTTCGTCGCGCTAACGGACACGGTCGCGACCAACAAGGCAGGCGTCGACGCGAACCTGCGGTACCTGCGGCTCGCGTTCCACGGAATGAAGGTGGACGCGGCGGATGATCAGCCGATCGCCGCGCTTCGCAAGCTGTTCGACGACACGGTGAAGGCCGCGAAGGGAAGCGGCGCCGTGACCCAGGCCCACGTGACGGAGGGCTGGCGCACCGTCTGTGTCGCGCTGCTCACCGCCCCCGAGTACCACCTGTACTGAGGAATTCGCGCCATGCCCCGCACGTCCCGCCGTTCATTCCTCGAAATCGCCGGCCTGCTCGGAGGCGGAGTTCTGCTCCGCAAGTCCATTCTCGGAGAAGCCGAGGCGCAGACCGCCACCCCGAAGTTCCTGCTGCTCGTCTACTTCTCAGGCGGGTGGGATCAGCTGCTCGCGCTCGACCCGCGCGACGCGACGCAGGACAAATACAAGTACCTCGCCGGCAAGGCGCCGACGTCGGGCATCTACCCGGCGTACACCGAGATGGCCGCGGGTGACCCGGCTGTCGCGGCGGTGATGGCGGCCACGGGCGGTGCAGGTCGCCAGATCGTCGGCGGCCTCACCTTCGGCCCCGCGGTGCCTTCAGTGATGACGGGCCACGCGAACGACCTGTGCATCGTGCGCGGCATGTCGATGGACACCCTGACCCACGAGGTCGGCCGGCGCTACCTGCTAACGGGCAAGTTCCCGCGCGGGCTGGCGGCGAACGGCAGCTCGCTGAACACGGTGGTCGCGAACCAGACGATGAGCCAGCTCGACCTGCCGAACCTGGCGGTCAGCGTCGAGTCGTACAACGAGGGGCTGCCGGCCTTCGCGAGCCCGACGCGGGTGAACTCGGCCAATGACGTGCGCACGGTGCTGAACCCGCAGGTGCAGGGGCCAGCCTTGCTCACGGGCAGCGAGGCGTCGCTGGTGGGCTTCGAGAAGAACTCGGACACCTGCGAAGCGCATGGGTACGACGCGACGGGGCTGGTGACAGCCTTCCGGGCGAGCCGCGACCAGGCGAGAAAGATGACGAATTCGCAGGCGTCGGCGCTGTTCCAGTTCTCGAACCCGGCACCGACCCCGGACATCGCGAACCTCTACGCGGCGTTCAACCTGAACCCGGCGACCGAGCTGAACACGTCGAAGGCGAAGGCGGCGCTGGCGGGCCAGGCGATCACGCAAGGCATCTCGCAGGTGGTGGCGGTGACGCTGGCCGACAACCTCGACGACCACTTCGACGAGTCGGGCGCGCAGTCGCAGTCGCAGGCCGAAGGGTGGGACGCGCTGGGCCGGCTGATCACCTTCCTCAAGTCGAAGATGGTGCCGGGCACGGCGAAGACGTTCTGGGAATGCACGTCGCTGATGACCTTCAGCGAGTTTTCGCGCACGCCGATGCTGAACGCGCGCGACGGGCGTGACCACCACCTCACCGGCAGCTGCCTGCTGGGCGGCCCGGGGTTGAAGGGCGGCACGGTGTTCGGTGCGTCGACCGACGTGGGCATGGGCGTGCAGAAGTTCAACTTCTTGAGCGGCGCCATCGACAACACCAACGGGCTCAGCATTCGCCCGTCGGACGTTCACGCCACGCTGCTGAAGTCGATGGGGCTCGACTATTCGCACCTGTCGAACACGACGCCCAACGCGATCGAGAAGCTCCTCAAGTAGCGTCGGCGGCATCGCCAGCTTCGGACACATCGCGGTGGGAATGGCTGCCGGGCGCCTCGACGCCGGCCGCCGGGCGTGGAAGCCGATGGTGGCCTTCGCGGCCTTCGCGTTGCTTCCGGACGCCGACGTGATCGGCTTCGCGCTGAAGATTCCGTACGCGGCGCCGTGGGGCCACCGCGGGGCGTCGCACTCGCTTGGGTTCGCCGCGCTGCTTTCGCTGCTCAGCCTGCTGCTGGTTTCCCGAAAGACCGCGGCCATTCTTTTCGCGACGCTTACGAGCCACGGGCTGCTGGACGCGTTGACCGATGGCGGGCTGGGCATCGCGCTGCTCTGGCCTTTCACCAACGAACGCTTCTTTGCGCCGTGGACGCCGATTCCGGTCGCTCCGATTGGAGCGGGGATGTTGTCGGGCCGCGGGCTCTACGTGGTGGCGTTCGAGCTGGCAGCCTTTGCGCCTTTCTGGCTGTGGGCGCTGCGGCCTTCAGCGATCTGCGCAGAGCGCAGGCGCGAGCCCTAGTTCCTGGCAGGTGCGCACCACGTAGCCCTTCACCACCACCGACTGCACCTGTTCCACGGTCCAGTAGTCCGGGTACGCGGCGTGGGCGCCGTGGAACATCGCGGGCACCGGCTGGCGAACACCGAGCACGATGGTTCGTTCGGGCAGGCCCCGCATCGTGGCGGCGAAGGCGGTCATCTCGGGGCGCGAGATGCCGAGGCGCCGCAGCTCGCGCGCGTCGCCCCACAGCGCAGAGAGGATGACGGCCGAGGCGAGAATCTTTACCCACGGCGGGTGGCGATCGATGGCGGTCACGGCGAACACCGCGAACATCAAGAACACCGCCGGGGCGGCGAGGCCCATGTATCCGGGCATCTTGGTCGCCGAGAGGCTGAACAACAGCACCGGCGCCACCCACCACAGCGCGACCATTCGCGTCGCCGCATCGGAGCCCTTCACCGCGGTGTAGAGGAACCAGGCGACGGCGATCGCCGCGAGGTAGCCGTGCATCTCGCCCAGCTTCTCGAAGTGGAAGAAGGGGTGGCCCGGGTGGTCTTCGAACACTTGCCACAGGTGCGCGAGCTGGGCGTGGCTCTCTTGCGCCGCGACCGCAGGCCAATGGGCGCGCGCGTACAGGTTCCACGGGGCCGCGATGCCAATCGCAAGGGCCGCCGACGCCGCGGCTGCTTGAAGGTTTTCCTTCCACCCCTTGCCGCCGAAGGCCGCGAGCATCAGCAGCGGCAATGCGCCAGGCGCAGACTTGGTGAGCAGCGCCGCTCCCGTCGCCGCGCCGACGAGCAGCCACCAGCGCGGCGAGCCCTTCTGCAGGCGAACGACGCCGTAGATGCCGAGCTCGACCCAGAAGGCGAGCTGGATGTCGGGGTGATCCGTCGCGTGCACGCCACCGACCCACAGCAGCGCGTTGCCGTGAAGCGCGTGAAGCGCCATCGCGACCAGCGCGATCTTCGAACCGAAGAGCCGCAGGCCAATGCTCAAGGTCAGCAGCACGCCGAGCAGATCGAGCACCGCCGAAGGCAAGCGCATCGCGAAGACCGTGGGACCAATCGCCTTGATCGACCCCGCCATCAGCCACATCGCCAGCGGCGGCTTGTGAAGAAAGATTCGCGCGCGTGTCCAGGCGGTGTCGTCGTGCGGCAGCGCCTCGTCGTCGTAGAGCGTGGGCAGCAGCGGGTGCGCGGCGAAGTGCTTGCCGACCAGCGCGTGGTACGCCTCGTCCCAGTCGTGAATCGTCTCGCCCGAGGTGGCGAACAGGCGCAGGCCGACCGCCGCACAGAAGATGGCGAGCGCGAGCAGCTGTTGACGGCGGGTCAGCACGGCGAAGGGCTTTATACGAATCTTGCGCCCGAACCACGGCCCCGCGACGATGGCCGCGTGCCGCGCCTGCTCGCCCGATACGTGCTGGCCGAGATGCTGGCGCCGCTGCTGAACTGGCTCGCCTTCTTCTTCTTTCTCTTCCTCGCGATGTCGTTTCTGCGCGGCACCGACCTGCTGTTGGGCTCGGCAGTGAGCACGGTGGATCTGCTGCGGTTCGTCCTCTACCTGACGCCGCACTTCCTGATGCAGGCGCTGCCGATCGCCCTGCTGCTCTCGGTGCTGCTTGGGCTGGGTCGATTGTCCGAAGACGGCGAGCTCACCGCGCTGCGGGCGCTGGGCGTGGGGCCGTGGAAGCTGTTGCTTTTTCCGATGGCGATGGCGGCAGTGCTGGGCGCGGTGACGCTGGCGGTGTCGTGGACGCTCGAGCCGTGGGGAATGCGGGCGGTGACGCGAAGTGCGAACGAGTTGCTGAAGCGCAACGTGATGGGCGACGTGCGGCCGGGCACCTTCTACGACGACATTCCGAACTTCGCGCTCTACGTGGAGAAGGTGCTGCCGCAGGGCAGCTGGGAAAACGTGCTCATCTACGACAGCCGGGACGCCGCGGCGCCGCAGCTGCTGCTCGCGCGCGAAGGCCACCTCGAGCCCGAGACCGAGCGCGACGAAGTGCGAATGATTTTGAGCGGCGGCAACCTTCACCGCACCAACCCGGCGCAAGAGGATTACGCCGTCGCCGACTTCTCTCGCGGCACCCTGCTCTTAAGCGTGCGCGGGCCGATGGGCGGCAAGAACCCGTTTCAGCGCGCGCACGAAGAGCTGACCCCGGGCGAGCTGCTGCGCGCGGCCGAGACGGAGCCGAAGCCCCTGCCCTTCCTCGTCACCTTCCATTCCCGCATCGCGCGCGCGGTGTTGCCTTTTGCTTTTGCGCTGCTGGCGACGGCCCTCGCCTTGCGCGGGCGTGGCTCGCAGCGCGGCAAGGGCATCGTGCTCAGCATCGCGGGCTACATCCTCTATTACGTCGTGCTGCAGGTCGGCACGGGGCTCGGCGCGAAGGGTGAGCTGCCGCCGGTGGTCGCGGGGCAGCTGGCGAACGTCGTCTTCTTCGGGCTGGGGACCTGGGCGATGCTGAAGGCGGGGAAGCCGGCATGAGCCGCACGCTGTCGCTCTACGTGCTGCGGCTGTACCTCACCTACTTCCTCGCGATGCTGGCGGGCGTGCTCGTCGTGTACGTGATTGCGGACTTCAGCGATCGCGTGAAGCTCTTCATGGCGCACTCGCTGGCCGACGTCGCGCAGATGTACGGGAACAAGGCGCTGGTGGCGCTGAACCAGCTTGGCCCCCTGGCGATGATGCTCGCGGCGGGCACGGCGCTGGCGACGCTGAGCAAGCGCGGCGAAATCACCGCGATGCGGTCGCTGACCTTCGGCCCAATGGCGCTGTACCTGCCCATCGGCCTGGCCGCCCTGCTCTGTTCCGGCTTGCTGCTCGCCTTCGACGAGACGGTGGCGACCAAAGCGGGCACCGCCGTCGACGACCTGTCGGTGACGAGGTTCAACAGCGGGTGGAACGCCTGGTACACGTACTACCGGCCGACGCAGTGGTTCCGCCGCGGCGACGAAGTGCTGCACGTCAGCGGGGGCGACGCCGCGCAGGGCTTCACCGGCGTCTCGGTGTTCAAGCTCGGGCCCGACTTCCGGCTGGTCGAGCGCACCGAGGCCGAACGGATGACGTGGCGCGAGGGAAATGACTGGCAGCTGACGAACGCGGTCATCCACCGCTTCCCGGCGGGCACGGATTTGACGGTCGAGAAGAAGGCCAACGCGGTGCTGACGCTGGGGCTGCCGCGAAAGGTGCTCGTGGTGCAGGCAGGCAGGCCCGAGTACCTGTCGCGGTCTGCGCTGCTCGAGCAGATTCGCGCGCGGCGTGAAATCGGGCAGCCGGTGGGCAAGCACCTGCTCGCGCTTCACAACCGCTACGCGTATCCGCTGACGGGGTTCGCGGCGACGCTGCTGGCGCTGGGGCTGGGCTTGCGGCCGGGCCGCAAGGGAGAGCTGACGCTGGCGCTGGTCGAGGGCTTCGGGGTCGCGGTCGCGATGTGGGCGATGATGGTGGTCGGCAAGGGGCTCGCGCTCGCGGGACATCTGCCAGTCGCTGCCGCGGCGTGGGTGCCGTGCGGACTGCTGGCGGTGGTCGCGGTCGGCCTCGCGCTGAAGCGGCACGGGCTGATCGGCCAGGGCGGCTGAGCTGGCCAGTCAAGCGGGCGAACGCGTGCGCACCACCTGCCGGCCATGCTTCCGGTAGATCTTGAAATCGGCATCGGTGGTCAAAACGACAGAATCGGAATTGAGCTCAGCCAGCCTCACCAGACACGCATCGGCGAAGGACATCGGTTGCGACGCGTACTTGTCCATCAACCTCATCAGCGCAGGAAGCTCGCCAGCGAGAGAGACGATCTCGAGTTCAGCTGCCGCGATGAAGTTCAACACTGAAGTCCGCCGTTGACGGTTTCTCCCAACCAGAAAACACGCCTCGCTGACCACCGCCTCGCAACACTTGGCTGGACGCTGGGTTGCGGCAAAGACGTCTACGGCCCAGCGGTGATGCGTGTCGTTGGCAGACAAGAAAGCCACCAGCGGACCTGAGTCCATCAGCGACACGAGGCTCACGTCCCGTAGCCCTTCAGGTGACGCGAATTGCTCGACAGATCTTTCGGAAGCCCTTTCAGCGAGCCTCGAAGGGACGCCGCAGCTTCACCCAGGCTTCCTTTTTGATTTTCGCTATAGGCCTCGAGCGCGTCACGCACCACCTCACTGCGAGTGACGTTGCGCGCCCGAGCCAGGCGACTGACACGCGCGCTGAGCAGGTCAGAAAGCTTGATGGTCAATGACTTCATTGAGTCTCCGGCAAGACGCGGCTGCCAGAACCGTAAGACGTTCGAAGATGGGCCTCAAGACGGCGCTCATCTTCGGCGTTCGACGACCTCGCGCCGCAGAACCACCCGCGCAGTCGACGCATCGAGGCGAAACTGCTGCAGCTCGGCGCGCACCTCGTCGACCTCGGACGATTCGAGCGCGCGCTCGACCAGGTCTGCGAGGCTGACGAGCCGCCCGAGGGTGTAGCGGCGCCGAATGAAGCGCTCGGTCTCTTCGGGAAGCTCGAGCAGTTCCCACGCGGCGCCGCGGCGGGCGGTGAGGGTGACCGCGAAGTCTTCGGGCCGGCGCGCCGGAGCGGCGTACATCCCGAATGCCATCAGCTTCCACGGGTCGACGTCAAAGCCCAGCTGCAGAACGGTGGCGACCGCAGGCCAGACGGCGACGAAAGCGAGCACGGCGAAGGCGGCCCGGCGGCGGCGCGTCATCGAATCACCAACGGCAGCCACCCGGCGTTCACGGCGCGGGCGAAGGTGAGCACGACGAGGGCCAGCAAGATGAGTGGCCGAAGCAGCCGCTGTGACTTCTGCGACGCCGGAATCGTGAGCACGTTGGTGAAGAGCAGCGCGAACTGCCACTCGTGCGCGACCAGCTGAATCGCCCACAGGCCAACGAGCAACAGCCACCACAGCCGCGCACGGATGAAGGCGACGGCAGCCAGCGCTGGCGAGAACAGCTCGGCGAGCCAGATGCCGTTCGAGACGAAGAGCCAGGTGCCGTTCAGCCGGAAAGGGCCACTGCCATCGACGTGGCGATCAAGCCCGCCCAGGTGCTTCGCCACCGCGTCGTCGAGCATCGGCCGGGCGACAAACGCGACGTCGTCACGCGCGACCATCGTCCACGCGAGCAGCTGACCCTGGAACCAATAGCCGTGCAGGGCCTTCTGAACGCCGCTCCAGGCGAAGACGATGAGTGGCAGGGCCAGCGCCGAGAGCTTCAGCTGCCTTTCGTCTTCTTCGTCGCCGGTGAGCAGCAGCGCGAGCAGCAGACTGACGGCGACGCCGAGGTAGAGATGGTTCGCGGTGCGGGGAAACATCAGCGCGCACTGAATCGCGCCGAGCCCTGCGACGACGGCCATCGCGAGGCGCGGCCTGAAGAGGGCCAGCGGAATTGCAGCGAGGTGAAAGGGCACCAGCCAGCCGCCGTCAGGAAGCACGGCGAGCTGGGACGCCTGGTGCGTCGCGTGGACGACAGCGACGCCGATGACCTTCAGCTTCAATCGAAGTCGTGACCGCCGCTGCTGCTGCACTTCGGCTGAATGCCTTTCGGCTCGGTGTGGACGTCGAAGCTGCAGACCAGGGTGTCCGTGCCGTTCTTGAGGGTGATCTTCCCGGTCTTCGCCTCGAGGCCGTTTTTGCCGAGGCGGACTTCGCCGTCGATCGCTCCGGTGGGGATGAGGTTCTGTGAGGCGACGTTCTCGACGGGAATCGGCACGGGCCAGACAAGCTCACCCAGAAGAATCGAAGGCGCCCGGGTGGTGTCGAGGTCGAAGCGCACCTTCGAGCCGCCCCAGCCGATGCGGTACTGGTTCAGGTCCAGGCTTCCGCAGACGGGCTTCGCGACGACAATCACCTTGCTGTCCAGGTCGAGCTGCACGTGGTCGAAGGTCTCGCCGCCCCAGGTGCCGTTGCACTCACCAACCGGTGGACCTGCGCACAAGCAACCCGAAAGAGACATCGCCGCCGTCAGCATCAGCCATCGCATTCCCATCGGTTGCCGGCCCCCTCGAAACTGATCCAACCTCAACCGCCAGAAGCCGAAGGTGGCACCATGCCCCCGTCGCTTCCGGGCGCCTTCGCCTCGGCAATCTTCTGCGACAGCGTGACCTCGACCATCTTTGCGAAGTCGACGGTGTTCGCGTCGGGCGAGCCCTGCAGGTCTTTGAGGGTCTGCCACAGCGGCGCGTCGGGCTTGGCGGCCCGGGTCAGGCCATCGGCCAGCGACTCGAGCGTCGCATCGCGATCCACCGTCGGAGCCGCCTTCAACGACAGCACCAGCTCGCGCGGCGCCTCGTTGACCACCACCGCCAGCGCATCGGCCATTGCGCGCTCGGACACTTCGTCGCCGTTGCTCGCGCGCACCAGCTCGTACAGCCGAGCCAGCGCCTCCCCACTTCCGGCGGCGGAGAGCTCGACGATGCTGCCGACCAGCGGTGTCTCGATGCCGATCTCTTTCGCGGCGCGCTTCAGCCGGCCGTACACCTCGTCGCCTGCGCTGACGCTGTCGAGGAACATGCGCGTCGACGCAAGCTCGCGCGCGTCTGACTGGTACAGCGCCTCGGCGATGACGGCGCGAATCGCGGGATCCTTTTCCGTGCGCCAGCTGGTGCGAAGGAAAGGCGTGTTGCGCTTGTCTGCCTTTGCGGCGAGCGCCGAGTACGTGCGCATGCGCGCTTTCAGGTCTTCCATCGGCCCGACCACCGAGGTGGGGTTGAGCGAAGCGAGCACGCTCGAGGGGCCGCCGCTGCTCCCGGTGGCCGCGACCGCTGCGCCGACAGCGTCGATGTGCTGCAGCACCGTGCTGACGCGGCCGGGGAAGTCGTTGACGAGCACCGAGAAGACGAAGCGTTCACCGCCGACGCCCTGCACGTAGCCCGACAGCGCCGAGACATTCTCGAGCGTCCCCGTCTTCGCGCGCAGCCGCCAGACGGCGTCCGTGCCTTCGAAGCGGTACTTGATGGTGCCGTCTTTCCCCGCGATGCCCAGGGAGCTCATGAACTCGGGCGCCAGCGGGAAGCGATCCCACATGTATTTGAGGAGCACGTTGTGCTGCGACGCCGAGAAGCGGTTGGTGTCGTTGAGGCCCGAGCCGTTGCGCATCACGTAGCTGCCGCGACGAATGCCGACCTCGCGCTCGAGAAACTCTTCGACCACTTCGATGCCGCGCGCCGTACTGCCCGGAGGCCCCTTTCCTTCGGCGCCAAGCGTCTTGATCAGCTGCTCGGCCACGAAGTTCGACGAGTGCTTGTTGAGCCGCTTGAGCACGATGTCCAGGGTCTCGCTGGCCGCGACGTGAAGCATGCGCGTGCCGGGCGGAACGGGGCCGCTGCGCAGTCGGCCCTTCACCTTCACCCCGCGCTGGGCGAGCAGCGACTTGAGCGTGAAGCCGAAATACAGCGCAGGCTGTTCGACCTTCTTCCAGACGCTCCAGACGCCCTTCTCGGCGGGCACAAAGCCGCTGACGGTCACCTTCTGGTGAATCTTGTCTTTGTCGAGCTCGGTGCCGACGACGAAGCGGCGCTGCGTCTTGTTGCCAGTGCGAAGCTGCGACTCGAGGGCGAAGTACTCGGAAGGCGGCTCGAGCTCGGCAGTGGCGGTGGCGCCTTCGCGTTCGCCGGGGCGCAAGTAGACGCCCAGCGTGTTCCAGTTCAAAGACAGCGCGCCGGTGGGAGCCAGGTACGCGCGATCGCCACTTTCCTGGTCGAAGCCCGGGGCCTCGCGCTCGCTGTCGAACCACGAGTCATCCACCACCAGGTCGCCCACTTCCTTCAAGCCTGCGTGAAGCAGCTCGCTGACGAGGCCGTAGAGCTTCTCGGTGGTGATGGTCGGGTCGCCGTGGCCGCGTACGTAGAGCGTCCGCGCCTTGCCGTCTTTGTAGTCGGCGTCGGTGAGGAACTCGGTCTCGAAGCGGTAGTCGGGGCCGAGCTTCGCGAGCGAAGCGGCGGCGGTGAAGAGCTTCACGTTCGAGGCGGGGTTCAAGAGCTCTTCGGCGCCCTGGGCAAAGATGACCGAGCCGTCGTCGAGGCTGCGGACCTGCACCGAGATTCGGGCATTCTTGAGCGGCGACCGCTCAATCACCCCGGTGATGACCTTCCGAAGCGCGTCTCGCTCTTTGTCCTTCGCAGCCGGAGACGGAGGAGCAGCAGCAGCCAGCGCGAGCAACAAGACCAACGGCAGGGAACCCATGAACCCTTGATTATGGGTGCAAGATCACGCCGCTGCGAACCCCCTCCTTCCAGAAGCACCCCCACCTACAGGGGGGGTAGGTCAAAGAGAGGGGAGAAGGGCCTACCAGTCGGGGTGGGAAGAGAACTAGTTTCCGCCGCCATGAACGAAACCAACAAGACGGCCCGGGAGAAGTTGAATCAGGCAGGTCACGTGATCACCGACGCGGCGGAGGCTGCGGGCGAGGCGATCGGCGGCGCGGCCGAGCAGGTTCAGGAAACGGCCAGCGAGGCGGGCGAGGCGATCGGCGAGACGCTGAACAAGGCGGCCACCGCGGTGAAGAAGTTCGTCGCGAAGGCGAAGAAGCAGATCACCGGCGGCGCGAAGAAGGCCGCCCCGAAGAAGAAGAAGGCCGCCGCGAAGAAGAAGATCGCCGCCGCGAAGAAGAAGGTCGGCGCGAAGAAGAAGGCGGTCGTGAAGAAGGCGAAGAAGGTGGTCGCCAAAATCAAGAAGGCCGCCCCGAAGAAGAAGGCGACCTCCAAGAAGCGGAAGTAGCAGCGACGAGGCGGCCCATCCCTCGACTTCTCTCGGGATGAACGGACGTTGTCTCTCGGGATGAACGGACGTTGTCTCTCGGGATGAACGGACGTTGTCTCTCGGGATGAACGGACGTTGTCTCTCGGGATGAACGGACGTTGTCTCTCGGGATGAACGGACGTCTACGAGCGGCGCCGGCGCAGCATCCCGGCGAGTGCGAGCACCCCGAACGAGACCAGCCCGGTATCGACCCCGTTGCAGTTGCAACCGCTGGGGTCGGTGCCCGGCTTTTTCGGCGTCACCATTCCGCCGTCTTCAGCCGGAATCACGAGGCCCGCGTCCGGCTCTTGTTCGGCCGCGCCGACGCCGCCCTGGGGGGTGAACTCGACCAGCGCCGCCGTGTAGGCGGGCACGTTGAGGGTCAGCCCACCACCCGAGACGTTGCCGTTGCCGGCGGGAGCCAGCCGGCCGCCCGCGCCGAACTGGAAGACGCGGTATGCACCCGTCTGGCCCATGCCGTTGAAGGTGAGGGTCGTCGGCGCAGAGACGCTGGGGTTCTTGTTGACGAGCACCGTCGTCACCTTCGTGTTGTCGAAGGCCGAGAACGAAGCGAGCAGCGCATCGCTCGAGCGGGCGCGAATCGACGTGGTGCCGAACTGCGCGCCGGCGCCGTCGTAGTTCCGGTAGAGCTTGAAGGCGTCTTCACCGAGGCCGTTCGCCGCCGGGCCTTCTTCCAGCGTCGCGAGGTCGATGCCTTCTCGGCCGAGAATGCCGAGCACGTCGACCTCGGCCAGCGCGCCGCTGGGCGTATCGATGACGCCCCAGCCGTAACCCGAGATCGCGAGCTTCGTGCCCGGGTAGTTCTCGGCGACCCACTGCTTCATGCGCGGGATGGCCTTGATCACGCCGCTGTAGCAGCAGTTTTCCCAGCTCTCGACGGTGTACGACGGGTCCCAGAGGATGCGCGTCGACCGCAGCCGCATTTCCGCAACGGTGGGCTCGGTGCCCGCGTCGACGGCAACGCCCGCGGCCTGCGGGTACACGTGAATGTCGAGGTAGTCGAGGATGCGCTGGTTGTTCGCCACCTCGTACGCCTTTGCCTGCTGCAGGAAGAACGGAACGAAGTCGACGCCCATCGCCTCGCGCTCGAAGGCGGCGCTGTCGAAGTACTCGAGCCAGCCCCACGCGGCCGGGCCCAGGGTCTGCGCGCTGGGGTCGGCGGCCTTCACGGCCTTGCCGTTGCGCTCGAGCACCGACTTCACCTCGGCGTAGGTCGCGCGCGCTGGGTGAAGGTCGCGGTGGGTCTCGTGCCAGAGGCCGGGCTGGTTGGTGAGGTTGTAGAAGCGGACGCCGCCGTTCGCCGCGGTGCCGAAGGTCGCGACGAGGTGCTGAACCCACTCCACCGTCCACGCCTCGTTGGCAGCGGCCGAAGTGTCCAGTGGATCATTGCCGACCATCTTCGAGCCGTCCGGCTTCACGCCGTTGCCGCAGTCGGGGTCTTCGGGGCTCACCGCCTGCTGCGGGCCGTACTTCGAGACCAGGAACGCGCACTTCGTCGCCGCCGACAGCGCCTGGGTCACGAACCCGATGCTCGGCAGCTCGATCATCGACTTCGCGTTCGCGGCCTTGTTCGCCGTCACGAAGGCGTCGGCGCCCGGCGTCGTCCTGGTCTGGAAGAAGTGACCGTCGCCACCCGTGTTCGTGGTCGACGTCTTCCAGTTGAAGCGGCTCATCGTGTTACCGCCATGGCGGCGCACCGTCACGCCCATGCGCGAGACCTGGGCATCGTCGCCGAGGACGAGGCCGTAGATGTCAGGCGAGATGGGCGAACGGTCGTAGCGCGCGTCCACCGTCACGTTTGCTGCAAAGACAGTCGAGCACCACAGCGTGGCGGCGACTGCAAAAGGGGTTCGGAAGGTTCGGTCGAGCATTGGTTCAGCCGGGCTGTGCAGCCGGTGTTCCAACCCCGATCAAAATTTCCGCAACTGCGCTTCTGTCACACCGTTTTTCGGCGACGCAGAAATGCGACAAGCGCCAGCGACGCGAAGAGAACCGCGTCCGAATCCACCTGGGCGCAGCCGCAGCCCGACTTCTTCGGAGCGACGATGCCTCCCCCGCCTCCCCCGCCTCCGCCATTGCCTGCGTCCACGCTGCCCGAGCCGCCAGCTGTGCCTCCGGAGCCGCCTCCGGAACCCGAGCCACCGCCTCTCCCGCCGCCGGTGCCAGCGCCACCACCGCTGCCGATTCCACCACCCGCACCGGAACCGCCGCCCTTCCCGCCTCCCGCTCCGCCGCCGGTGCCGACGCCTCCGCCCGAGCCACCCGAGCCACCGCCCGCGCCGCTGCTGACGAAGGTGAAGCCGTTGATGAGCGTGGCCGCCTGGTTGTCAGGGTTTCGCACCACGACGTCGACCGCGCCCGCGGGAAGTCCCGGGGTGTTGCAGGTGATTTGAGTGACGCTGAGAACAGAGACGTTGGTGGCGGGGACGCCGCCGAAAGTGACGGTCGCCCCGTTCTGAAAGTTGCCGCCGTTGAGGGTGACCATCGTCGCGGTGTTGGCCGCGCCTTGAAGCGGCGTGACGAGGTTCAGCGCCGGCGGTGGGACAGAAATGTAGGTGAACCCGTTCGGCAGGATCCCCGACTGGTTGTCCACGTTTCGGACGACGACGTCGACCTGCCCGGCCGCGTGCGCAGGCGTGGTCGCGGTCAAGGCCGTCGCGGAAATCACCACGACGTTCATCGCTGCCACACCTCCGAGCTCGACGATTGCGCCAAGAGCGAAATTGGTGCCCGTCAGGTTGATGCCAGTGCCGCCAATCGACAACCCGTTGCCAGGGCTGACCGACGCGATGCTCGGCGAAGGCGGGGCGACGAAAGTGAAGGCCGCCGCCTGTATCGCCGACTGGTTGTCGGGGTTCGTCACCAGCACGGCGACCGCCCCTGCCGCGTGGGCGGGCGTGGTGACGAACACCGCGGTCGCGGTCGAGTTGGTGACCACCGCGTTGAGGCCGTCGAAGGCGACCGTCACTCCAGTAACGAAGTTGCTGCCGGTGATGGTGACGCTGGTGCCACCCAGCGTGGTCCCGATGGCCGGGTTGACCATCGACAGGGTCGGCGCCGGAAGCGTGTACGTGTAGCCGTTGGTCAGGGTCGCGCTCTGGCCGTCGGCGTTCGCCACCACCACGTCGACCATTCCCGCCGCGTGCGCAGGCGCGACCAGCGTGAGGGCCGTCGACGACGCGACGATGACAGCGGTCGCGGCGACGCCGCCGAAGGTGACAGTGGCGCCCGCGAAGAAGCCGGTGCCGGTGATGGAAGCGCTGGCGCCCGAGACGACACCGCTTTGGGGGTTGACCGCGGTGAGGGTCGGCGCGGGAGCGACGTACGTGAAGCCGCCCACCTTCGTCGCCTTCTGCAGGTCGGCGTTCGTCACCACCACGTCGACCACGCCCGGCGTCGCGCGCGCGGCCGTGGTGCAGTCGATGGCCGTGCCGCCGGTGACGGTGACGCCCGCGCACGCAACCCCGCCGACAGTGACCGTGGCGCTGGCCGAGAAGTCGGTGCCCGTGAGGGTGAGCGCGGTGCCGCCCGCGATCGGCCCCGTCGCCGGAGCGACCGTCGCCAACACCGGCGCCGGCCCCAGCACGCTGCGCTGGCAGTTCTTCGAAATCGAAAGCAGGTAGTCGCCCGCCGCCGTCCCGCCGGTGCCGTTCGACACCCGCACCAGGTACGTGCCCGAGGTGCGAATCCGGTACACGAGCCCTTCACCGGGCGAGTCCGGCGTGGTGGCCGCGAGGTTGTTGGTGGTCAGCGCGGTGGTCGACACTGCCTTGCTGTCGTCGACCTGCAGAATCAAGGTGCCCGTCGCGTTCAGCAGCTCGAGCTTCGGGTTGATCGGCGAGTTGTTGCGAAGCGGATCTGCATCGACCGCGAGGAAGACGAGCTCGCCCGCGGCGGCGCTGAAAGAGAAGAAGTCCTGGTCGGCCGTCGTCGCCAGCGCGCCCGAGAAGTAGTTGATGCCGCTGGTCGACGCGGTTCCGACGCTGCCATTCGGCTCGACCTCCGGCGTCGCGTTCGCGCTCGGCGGCTGAACGACGGCGTACAGGCGGTACGGCTCGGCAGCGACGATGTTGTCGTAGTGGCTGACGCGCACGTAGCTCTGCCCGGTGACGACGGTGCCGGCGATGACGGGCGCGTAGATGCCGAAAGGAGAATCGCCGTCGAGGTCGTCGTACTCGAGCACGTCGGTCGCGGTCGTGACCCGCAGGTCGAAGTCGTAGCTGTTGCCCGCGAGGCCATCGATCATCGCGAAGACGCGGCCGGGCTGGGTGCCGAGGTCGAAGTAGTCGAAGTCACCGGCCGGCGAGATGCTGCCGGTCACTCCGCACGCGAGTGGATTCGCGGTGGCTGGGGTGCTGTTCGGGTTCGTCTCGGCGATGCACGCGTTCACTTCGACCTCGACCGCGCTGCCATTCACCAGCGTCTGGCCATCGACGAAGCCGAAGTAGGTGCTGCCACCCGTGAGCTGCACGCACGACGTCTCTTCCATCGAGACAGCCGTGTTGCGATTGGCCGCCGCGACGCACGTGTTGACGGTCACTGGCGACGCGCCAGTCGGACAGCTGTCGGCGACGTGAAGCACGACGTCGTCGGTGCTGAGGCCGCGTGCGCGCCACGAGTACTTGCCGGTGGCCGCGGGCGTGAAGCTGAACGCAACGTCGCGGCCGACTGCGCTGGTGGCCACGTGCCCGAGGCCCGCGCTGCACACCTGGCCGCCGTCGGTCGCGCGCGCGAGCTGGTAGTCATTGCTCGCGCCGTTGGTCGACCCCATCACCGGCGTGTCGAGGGTGACTGCCGTCGCCGCGCCACAGAGATCATTTCCCGGCGCCGCGGCGCGCCCGATCGCCAGCTGCAGCGCCGTGTTGCCGACGGTGAGCGCCGCAGCGCCGTACGTCCACGCGACCACGTAGTAGGTGGTGCCCGCGGTCAGCGAGACACCGCTGATCACCGACTGCAACGTCTCGGTGGTGCAGCCGTCGTCGTCGCAGGCGGCTGCGAGCTGAGTGAAGGGACCCGCGCAGCCCGCGGCCGAGGTGTAGATGGCGATCACCGTGTCGTCGACCGTCGTCGCCGTCGGAGCGTTCGCACAGCTCGCCACCGAATACACGCCGTTCACTGACGGCGTCAGCTGGTACCAGACGCTTCGCGACACGCTCGCCTGGCAGCTGCGGCCCGGGTCGCCCGCTGACACGGTCGCCTCGTTCAGGTTCGGCGTGGTCGCGGTGAGATAGGGAAAAGGGCCGGCCGAGGGAATCAGCTCGGCGCCGGCGCAGAGATCGTTGGGCGGCGCGGCGGCGAGAAGAGACAGGAGGATGGCCAGGCTCATGGGTTGCGTTCCTTCTTCATCGCTTCCTGCGCCTTGAGGCCCTTCTTCGAGAGCAGCGGAATCAGCTTCGCGGCGACGCCGGGCATCAGGTCGGCGAGGCGAGCGACGGCGCCGCGCGTGAACGGCATCGCCACCTCGAGCGGCTTGTTCGGCAGGACGTCGTTCACCAGCACGTGCTCGATGTCTTCGACGGTCAGGGGCCGCGCGCCCGAGAAGGTCAGCGCCGCCTCGTGGAAGTCGACCTGCAAATCCAACATCGGCGTCTTCACTGCGTCGGGCAGCATCACCGTGACGAAGACGTTGTGCGGCCGCAGCTCGAGCGCGGTCGCCAGCGAGAAGCCGCGCACCGCGAACTTCGACGCGCTGTACAGACAGAGCCCCGGCACCGGAGCGAGCGAGGCCAGCGAGCCGATGTTGATGATGTGCCCGCTGCGCTGCGCGACGAAGTGGGCGCCGACCACGCGCGTGCCGTGCATCAGCCCTTTGACGTTGATGTCGAAGTGCCTGTCGATCTCGACCGCTTCGACTTCCCAGCTGTGGCCCGGCTTCAGGTAGCCCGCCACGTTCAGCAGCACGTCGACCCGACCGAACGCCTGCAGCGCCCTCGCCTTCGCCGCTTCCCACTGCGCGGGAACGCGGATGTCGAGCGCCGCCTGCTGCACCGATGCTTCCGACCAACGGTCGGCCTTTGCCGCTTGGGCCAGCGCGACGACGTTCACGTCGGTCGCGAGGACGCGGTGGCCGCGCGAGCTGAGCGCGCCGGTGAGGTGACGGCCGATGCCGCTGCCGGCTCCGGTCAACAACATCACCAGCGATGATTCGTTGGGAGCCGCCTCGGTTCCACGGGGGACAGGCATTGGAGAAGAACCCTAGCACCCTGCTAAAGGCCTCCCTCGATGCCGCGCACCAACTCCCCGTGGTTCCCCCTCGCAGTGGGTCTTGCCCTCTTTGCCGCCTGTGGGGGATCCGCCGGCGGGTGTGGGGGCGGGTGCACGGGGTTCGGCCCGATTCCCGGAGGCCGCTTCACCGGCACGAAGGTCGACACCGCGGCGTCGGTGCGGCTGACGTCTGACGGCTTCGGGGTCATCAACCAGTACTCGCCGCAGCTGCTCGAGATGATCGCTCCGGGAGGGAAGCTGGAAGTGCCGCTGTCGTGCTCGATTCAGAACGCGCTCGCCGAGAACCTGACCATCGCCGACGAAGGAGCCCTGTACTGCACCTCGGAAAGCTGCGGGCAGCTGGACGGCAAGTGCGACGCGAAGGACGTGCCGAAGCCGATCACCGTCAACATCACCAGCCTCGCGCTCGCGCCCAAAGGCCCCGACCTGATGGAAGCGTCGCTGGACATCACGCTGGCCACCGGGAAGATCATGATCAGCTCGGTCAGCCGCAACTCGGTGCTCTGCCTGTTCTCGAAGCCGGTGAAGTGCAGCGTCGATCTCGACACCGCGCGCACCGCGCCGTTCAACAATGAGCTGAAGGTCAACATCCGCTTCACCATCGACACCCGGTGGGATCGCGTCCTCTCGTTCGAGATCCCCGACATCGGAGGCGCCAAAGCGTGCGGCACCTCGGGCGCTTTGCCGAAGCCTTCCTGCATCGACCCCGCCGACATGCAGGTGGTCAGCGAGGGCAGCTGCGGCTTCTGCACGGTGGCGAACTTCAACCTGGTGAAGACGTTGATCGTCGATCAGCTCACCGGCTCGCTGAAGACGCGGCTCGAGGCAGCCCTGAAAGAAGCGAACTGCCGCAGCTGCGGTGCGGGCGACACCTGCCCCTCGAGCGCGACCGCGACCAGCGCCTGCGTGTTTCCCGTCGACGGCGGGAATCCCGATGCGGGTACGTGCATCGACAACGGCAATGCGCAGTGCGTGCCGAGCTTGATTGGGGTCGAAGGCCGGCTGGCGCTCGGCCAGGCGCTGGGCGGACTCGTGCCGCAGGAAGCGGGGCTCGACCTTTCGATCTCGGCGGGTGGCTCGGCCGTCGCGTCGGCTGCGGGCCTCACCATCGGCTTCACCGGTGGCGCGAAAGAGGTAAGCATCCCCGATTGCGTCAAGCCGCTGATGGCGCCGAACGCGCCGATGCTGCCGCTGCCCGACTTCGAGCTCGATGCGCCCGGCCCATTCGACGTCGGCTTGAGCCTCTCGCAGCAGCTGCTTTCCCGCGCCTTCTTCCACGCGCAGCAGTCGGGGGCGCTGTGCCTCGAGGTCGGCCACGAGCAGGTCGCGCAGCTCGACTCTGCGCTGCTGGGTACGCTGCTTCCTTCGCTGAACGCGCTCACCGGCAAGAACGTCAGCGTCCCGTTGCGGGTGGTGATTCGCCCGGTGAACCCGCCGAAGGCGACCCTGGGTGAAGGCACGCTCGACCCGATCACGATGAAGCCGAAGGAGCCGCTGATTCGCTTCGACTGGGAAGGCCTGGAAATCGACCTCTACGCGAAGCTCGAAGAACGGTACGTGCGCCTGTTCACCGTCTCGGCCGACCTGAAGCTGCCGATCGGGTTGTCGTTGTCGGGCTGCAGCGACGTGACGCCGGTCATCGGCGAGCTCGGTGGCGCGATCACCAACGTGAAGGCGAAGAACTCCGAGATTCTGGCCGAGCAGCTGACCGCGCTCGAGACGCTGGTGCCTTCGCTGCTGACGTTTGCCGAGCCTGCGCTGGCGAAGGGCCTCACCGCTTTCACCGTGCCGGAGTTCGGTGGCTGGAAGATGCGGCTGATCGCCTCGAAGGGCGTCGGCCCGATCAGCGGCACGAAGGCGTTCAACCACCTCGGGCTCTACGCGAAGCTGATTCCTTTCGACCAGCAGTGCGTGGTGATGTCGCCCCGCATGCACGTGCAGGCGGCCCCGGTAGATTCAGGCGCCGCGGTGTTGAAGGTCGAGGCGTTCGACGCCGCCGAGCCCGAGTACCAGTTCCGGGTGAATGGCGGCTTCTGGAGCACCTGGCGGCCCGCGGTGAACGGCCAGCTCGAGGTGAAGCACCCAAGGCTCTGGCTCGACGCATCCCACCGGGTCGAAGTGCGCGTGCGCGATGCGCGCGTGCCCGAGGCAATCAGCAAAGTGGAAGGCGTGACGGTCGCCGCGGCGCCGAAGCCGTAGGAGCACAGCCAGCGCGATTGCCCGCGCGCTCTTCGGGAACTCTCAGTGATCCAGAGTTCTGATGCGCCTCAGCAGCGCATGCGCCGCATCCCGCTTGTCATGCAGAACCAAAACGATCTGCACTCTTCGTGGCGCGACCACGTCGAAGAGATCTTCTTCAGCGACCGGCAGCCACTCCACTCGCCTCTTCACCGAGGGGCGCCGAACCGGGCGCGCAGACGCTTCATCACCGAACGTTGGGCCACAGGGCGCCCCGAGCTTCGCGCCAGCTCGATGAGCTTCAGCATCGCGACCGCGTTCGTGAGGCGCTCGAAGCTGGCGATGTCCATCAAGACGGCCGTCGCGAGGCCATTCTGGGTGATGATCAGCGGGGTGCCGCGCTCGCATGCGTCTCTCACCAGTCGCGCGGCGCCTGTCTTCAGCATCGTGATCGGGCGGATGTCTTGCGAGGCTGCCATGGCCCCATACAAGGCGCCACGGACGGTACCGCTTCTTCGCCGTCCGACGGGAATCAGCTGACCAGCAGCCGCGTACTCGCCGGCATCTCTCGCAGCGCGCGATCGAGCCCGTTCGCAGCGAGCCGAACTTCTTCCGACTGGTGCGTCTTCGGCTTCTGATCGCCCTTTCCGCGCCGGACTTCACGAAGGAGGTCGATCGCCGCGACATGCGCACCTTCACCCTCGCCCAGCCGCAGCTGGTGCCGGCGCAGCGACAGCGCGCAGAGCAGCAGCGGGTCCTTCGACACCCTCAGCTTGTCCTCGGCCTGGCGCATCAAGTCGCACGCCCGCGTCGTCTCACCCGCCCGCCACTCGACCGACGCGAGCACCGAGAGAAACAGCCCTTCGCTCCGAACGTCGCCTGCGGCACGAAGCCTCGTCAGCGCCTCATTCAGCCGCGTGCGCGCTTCCGAAATTTCTCCGCGCTCGGCCAGCGTCTGCGCGACCTTGCCGACGTAGAAGCCCGCGAGCCCCGGGTCGGTCTTCTCGCACTGCGCTGCCGCTGCATCGAAGTAGGTGCGCGCGAGCTCCGTACGGCCTTCCTCCAGGAACATGCTGCCCACCGTGCCGAACACCCGCGCGGCGCTGACCAGGTCACCCCGCGCGCGGGCCAGCGGCAGCGCCTCATCACAGCACGCCAGCGCCTCCGTCAGCTCGTACCGCGCGCCGTGCACCATGCCCTTCAAGGCCAGCGCCTTCACCTCGAGCGTCCCGTCGCCAACATCGCGCGCGATCTGCAGCGACTTCTCGAGGCCGCCCATTGAGCCATCGACGTCGGCGTTGACGAACCGCGCCAGGCTCCAGTCGCACAGAATCCGCCCCTCGAGGCCGCGGTCGCGGGCGTCGCGCACCATCTTCAGCGCCGCAGTCATTCCCCACATCGCCTGCTCGCTCTGCCCGCGGGTGCGCTGCACGTTCGCGCGTTCCTGCATCGCCCGCGCGAGCTCGGCCGGTTCCGCTTTTGCTTCTGTCGCCGCCGCAATGGCCGTCGTCAGAAGCGACAGGTGAAGTCCGTACGGCCCGTACCGCGTCAGCAGCGGCTCGAGCGCATGAAGGGCACGAACCGCGACCACCGGTGTCGCATGCTCGAAGACCGCGAAGAGGTTGAACCGCTCGACGCAGAGCAGCGAGAAGCGTTCGACCGAGAGATCTTCGCTCCATTCTTCGGCGACGCGCAGGTACCACTCGGCGTGGCGCTCGCGGGCCGCTTCGGTCAGCCCATCGGCCTCGAGCTGCGCCGCCGCGAAGACACGAACGGGCTCGGGCATGCGAAAGCGAATGCAGCCCGGCTGCTGGTCGGCAATGGTCGAACCCAGCAGTGCGCAGAGCAGCAGCTTTTCCAGCACCTCTTCGGCACGGTCTTTCTCGAGCTCCATCAGATACTCGACGGCGTCTTCGGTGAACCCACCGCGGCACACCGACAGGCGGCCCAGCGCCCGCCTTTCGACCGTGGTCAGCTGGCGAAAGCTCCAGGCAATCGCGTCGCGCAGCGACAGCTGCCCTGTCACCTCGAGGTTCGGCAGCACCTCGAACCGGCTGCCCAGCACCTCGAGCGCCAGCGGGTTGCCCTCGACGGCCTGGCAGAGCGCCACCGACTTCTCCCCACCCAGCGCCTCGGCCGCCTTCGTGCCCAGCAGGCAGACACCTTCGCCATCGGTCAAACCAGACAGCGGCAGTACGTGCTCGCCTTCGATGCCCAGCGGCGTTGCGCGGGTCACCAACACACAGAGGGTGGGCGCCATGGCAAGCCAGGGTGCCAGCGAGGGCAGGTCTGCATCGCAGTTGTCGAGCACCAGCAGCGCCGGCCCCTGCGCGCCGAGCCGTTCGCCGAGCTCGACCATCATCTGTTCTGCCGTCTCGCTGATCGCCGTCGGCTCGAGCCCGGTTGCGAAGGTCACCGCGCGGCACAGCGCGGCGGGCGTAGACACATCGGAAAGGTCGACCTGCCAGACGTTGTCCTTCCACTTCGGACCTTCGAGCTCGACGAACCGCGCGGCGAGCCGCGACTTGCCCTGCCCCGCCGGCCCGGTGAGCGTGACCAGCGCGGCGTCGCCATCGAAGAGCGAGCACAGCTGCGCGAGCTCGGTCGTGCGGCCCTGGAACTTCGCCAGCGTCATCGGGGCGAGCAGCGACGGCCGCGTCAACCTTGGGGCCCTCGCATGGGTTCGCGCCTCGACGAAGAGAGGGCGAATCTTCTCGTTGCGGGTCGCTCCGTCGTGGTCGGCACCCAGCGCCGGAGCCTCGGTCGGGTCAAGCGAGTGCTCGGGAAAGAGGGTGCGCAACCAGGCGCCCACGCGCGGCGCCGAGTGCGGCAACCGCAACCTTTCCATCAGCCCGTCCAGCCCTTCGGCCAGGTCTCCGCAGGTGCCGATGCGCTTCGCCGGATCCTTCACGAGCGCGTTCATGATCAACGCCTCGAGCTCGATCGGACACCGCGGCTCGATGCTCGACGGCAGCGGCACCTTGCACTCCGTCACCGCCTTCAGCGTCTCGGCGTCCGACGCGCGCCAGAAGAGCCGCTGCAGCGTGACGAGCTCCCAGAGGACAACCCCCAGCGAGAAGAGGTCGCTTCGCGAATCCAGGCGCGCACCTTCGAACTGCTCGGGCGACATGTACCCGAACTTGCCCTTCACCACGCCCGCGTCGGTGTGGGTGGTGCGGTGCGCGGCGCTGGCGATGCCGAAGTCGAGCAGCTTCGTCGAGCCTTCGTAGGTGACGAGCAGGTTCTGAGGTGAAACGTCCCGGTGGACGATCTGCAGAGCCGCGCCGTGGCGGTCGACCTTGCGGTGCGCGTAGTCGAGCCCCTGCGCCGCGTCACTGATGATCTGCGTCGCGTGCTGGATCGGGATCTTTTCACCCCGTGCGCGGCACCTCTGCACGATGTGCGTCAGATCCTGGCCGTGCAGGTACTCCATCGCCATGAAGTACTGGCCGTCGTCCGTGCCGACGTCCGTGATGCTCGCCACGTTCGAGTGCCGCAAATCCGCCGCAGTGCGCGCCTCGTCGAGAAACATCTGCATGAAGCTCGGGTCGCTCGACAGGTGCGGCAGAATGCGTTTCACCACCACCAGCTTCTCGAACCCCAGCACCCCGCCCTGACGGGCAAGCCACACTTCCGCCATCCCGCCGACCGCGAGCCGCCGCACGAGCCCATACCTTCCTGCGATGACGATCGGGGCCTGAGAGGGAAGCACGCAGGTGGACTGAGCACCGGCCGTGCCACCGACGCGATCCGAAACCGGGGCGCCAATGCGCCTCACTGGGCTCAGGCGCACATCGACTTCACCTCCCGCCCCAGCTGCCCGTTCTCGGCCCATCGAATGCACTGCCGCGGGCATGCCTTCCATCGTTGGTACTTCCCCCCAGCTGCCGCAGGCCGGCCGCCACGTAATCCGCAAGATCGCGCTGCTCGGCAACCACGCGCCCCGCCAGTGCGGCATCGCCACCTTCACCACCGACCTGAGCGATGCGATCGCCGCCGAATTTCCGCGCCTCGATTGCTTCGTGATGGCGATGAACGACGCTGGCCGTCACCACGACTACCCCGACAAGGTTCGCTTCGAGCTCGCCGACAACGACGTGGGCGCCTACCACCGCGCCGCCGACTTCCTCAACCTCAACACCGTCGACGTGCTCAGCGTGCAGCACGAGTACGGCATCTTCGGCAGCCGGGCCGGCGCCAACGTGCTGACCCTGCTTCGCGAGCTGCGAATGCCGATCGTCACCACCCTTCACACGATCCTGAGCGAGCCCAACTCGACCCAGCGCGCAGTGATGGACGAGCTCACCCAGCTCTCTGAACGCCTGGTGGTGATGAGCGCGTACGGCGCCCAGCTTCTGCAGGAAGTGCACGGCGTCCCTGCGCACAAGATCGACCTCATCCCCCACGGCATTCCGGCGGTGCCTCGCGACGCGTCGAGCAAAGACAGGCTGGGCGTCGAAGGGAAGAACGTCATCCTCACCTTCGGCCTGCTCTCACCGGACAAGGGCATCGAGTACGCGATCGACGCGATGCCGGCGATCCTCGAGTGGTTCCCCAACACCGTCTACGTCGTGCTCGGAGCGACCCACCCCCACGTCCGCGCCGAGCACGGCGAGAGCTATCGGCACATGCTCGAAGATCGCGCGAAGCGGCTGGGCGTCGACGGGAACATGATCTTCCACAACCGCTTCGTCAGCCTGCCCGAGCTGACCGAGTTCATCAGCGCGGCCGACATCTACATCACGCCGTACCTCAAGTCCGAGCAGATCACCTCGGGCACCCTCGCCTACGCGCTGGGTTCGGGGAAGGCAGTCATCTCGACTCCGTACGTCTACGCGCGCGAGCTGCTCGCGAACGGAAGGGGGTTGCTGGTGCCGCAGCGCGACCCCGCGGCCATTGCGCGCGAGGTCACGAACCTTCTCGGCGACGACCCCGCCCGCGCTGAAATGCAGCAGAAAGCCGTCGACTATGGGCAGAACATGCGCTGGCCCGCAGTCGCCCAGAGCTACGTCGAGTCTTTCGAGCGCGCCCGCACCGAGCACGCCGATCGCCTCCGCACCCGCTTCCAGGCCCGCACGCTGTCGAAGCGCCCCGCCGCGCTGCCCGAGCTCAACCTCGAGCACCTGCGCCTGATGACGGACGACACCGGCGTTCTGCAGCACGCGACCTTCAGTGTTCCCAACTACAGCGAGGGCTACTGCGTTGACGACAACGCGCGGGCGCTGCTGCTGCTGGCGCTCGTCGAAGACTCGGGCGAGATCGAGCCCAAAGCCCTTCGCAGCCTCGGCTCTCGCTACCTGGCCTTCCTCAGCCACGCGTTCAACCCCACGCTCGGCCGCTTCAGAAACTTCATGTCGTATGGCCGCCAATGGCTGGAAACGGTTGGGTCGGAAGACAGCCATGGGCGCGCGCTGTGGGCGCTGGGCACCGTCGTGGGCCGCAGCCATGACCCGGGTCGCGCCAGCCTCGCCGGCAGTTTGTTTCACCTGGGCATCGGGCACTGCGCTTCCTTCTCGAGCCCGCGGGCGTGGGCCTTCACGCTGCTGGGTCTTGGCGAGTACCTGCGCACCTTCGAGGGCGACACGCGAATGCAGCAGGTCCGCGCCGCGCTCAGCACGAAGCTGCTCGAGCTCTTCGATCGCACCAGCCACACCGAATGGCCGTGGTTCGAAGATCGCGTCACCTACTCGAACGCCAGGCTGCCGCAGGCGCTCATCCTCACCGGGGCTTCGACCAGGAATGAAAGGATGGTCGCCGTCGGCCTTCAGGGTCTGGAGTGGCTCGCCGAGATTCAGACGTCGGAGGACGGCGTGTTCGTGCCCATCGGCAGCAACGGCTTCTACGAGCGCGGAAACCCGAAGGCGTCTTTCGACCAGCAGCCCATCGAGGCGAGCGCGATGATCTCGGCCTGCCTCGAAGCCCAGCGCGTGACGTCAGACCCCAAGTGGGGCGAGCGCGCGCGCCGGGCGTTCGTCTGGTTCCTCGGCCAGAACCAGGTGATGGTGCCCCTGTACGATCCTCGAACCGGTGGCTGCCGCGACGGCCTGCACGCCGACCGCGCGAACGAGAACCAGGGCGCCGAGTCGACGCTCTCATTCCTTCTCGCCCTGCTCGAGATGCGCCTCGCCGAGCGCCTGATTGCATCGCCCAGCGAACGCACGCTTCCCGCCGAGGCCACCAGTCTGCCGACCGTCATCTCACGCATGGCGGGACAAACCTCCGACTTCCAGGGGCTCACTCGATGACGAAGGCCCGCGGCTACGAGACGCTGTTCTTCCGTCACAAGAAGAACCCCCTGCTCACCGCCGAGATGTGGCCCTACCCGGCCCACACCGTCTTCAACGGCGGCGCGACGAAGCTTCAAGACGGCACCATCTTGCTGCTGTGCCGGGTGGAAGATCGCACCGGCCATTCTCACTTCACTGCTGCGCGCTCGAAGAACGGCGTCGACAACTGGCTCATCGACGAACGCCCGACGCTACTGCCCGACCCCGAGAAACACCCCGAAGAGCTCTGGGGCATCGAAGACCCCCGCATCACCTGGGTCGACGAGCTGCAGAAGTACGTCATCGCCTATACCGCCTTCGGCAAGGGAGGCCCCGGCGTCGCGCTGATGACGACCACCGACTTCAAGACCTTCGAGCGCCAGGGCCTGGTGATGCAGCCCGACGACAAGGACGCCGCGCTGCTTCCACGTCGCATCGACGGCAAGTTCGTGCTCATCCACCGCCCGGTTCACCCGCATCCCAGCGACCCCGGCGCGCACATCTGGCTCTCGTACTCGCCCGACCTTCGCAACTGGGGCAACCACAAGACCATTCTTCGCGCGCGCAAGGGCTCGTGGTGGGACGCGAACAAAATCGGCCTTTCCCCTCCGCTGATTGAGACGAAGCGGGGGTGGATCATGCTGTACCACGGCGTTCGAAACACCTGCGCCGGCAGCCTCTATCGCCTCGGCATCGCGCTCTTCGCCCTCGACAAGCCGGACCAGTGTTTGCTGCGCGGCGATGAGTGGATCTTCGGGCCCGAGACGCTCTACGAGAAGACGGGAGACGTCGACAACGTCGCCTTTCCCTGCGGCTTCACCATCGGCGACGACGAAGACACCATCAACCTCTACTACGGAGGCGCCGATACGAGCATGTCGCTGGCGACGGGCAGCATAGAAGGCCTGCTGCGCTGGCTCGACGAACACGGGAAGCCGCCACCTCCCGGCCCAACATGACGCCTCGCTTCCTCTCGTCGCTTGCCCATGATCTGCGATCGCCGCTGAACGTCGTCTCGAGCGCGCTCACCGAGCTCGCCCGCGAACCCAACGCACTGCCTGCCGACGAGCGCGCCCTGCTGTACACCCTGTCTCAACGCGCCATCGCCCGCCTCGTCGGGCTGACCCAGCGCCTGAGCCTCGCAGCGAAGCTTCAGACCAACGACCTCGACTTCCACCCCACGGCAGTCGACCTCGGCGCGCTCACCCGCGAAGCGGTGGCCAACTTCTCGGCCACTGAGCTCCGCAAGCGGGTCGAAGCCACCGCCCTCATTCCGCCCGAGCCGGTGATGGTGAACGCCGACGCGAACCTCATCCGCGCCGTTCTGCGCGAGCTGCTCGCCAATGCCAACCAGCACGCGCGGCGGAAGCTCGTCGTCGAGGTGGGCGCCGGCACTGTCTTCGTCGACGATGACGGCGACGGAGTCCCCGAGGCCGAACGCGCCTTGCTCTTCGAGCCCTTCTGCGAACGCCGGAACCGCACCGGCCTGGGCTTCGGCCTCTGGCTCGCGAAGTCCCTGGCCGAGAAGCACCAGGGAACCTTGATCGTCGAACGGCTCCCGAACGGCGCCCGGCAGGCCCTCGCGCTGCCATTGCTGAAATGACCCGCGTCCTTCTCGTCGACGACGAGCCCGACTTCACGATGCTGCTCAGCCGCCAGCTGGCCCGCGTCACCGGCTTCGAAGTTCTCACCGCCGATTCGCTTCAAGCCGCCCGCGAATTGAGCGCCGCCGAGCGATTCGACGTGCTCGTCACCGACTTGAACCTCGCCGACGGCGACGGCCTCGAGGTCAAACGTGTCACGGCCATTCCATGCTGCCTCGCTTTGACGGGCTCCAGCACCGGCTCAGACCTGCTGCGCCTCAAGCAGGCTGGCTTCGCCGAAGTCCTCGTGAAACCAGTGACAGCAGGCTGTCTGGCAGCCGCGATAACCACCGCACTGCAACGCTGAACACGTCGGCACACCGGGTGCACAACGCACCCACATGGCCTCGCCTGACTCTCTCATCGGCACCGAGCTTCACGGGTTCGTCGTCACGCGGGCGCTGCAGACGGGCGGCATGGGCTGCGTCTACGAGGCCGAGCATCCCCTGATTCGCCGCCGGGTCGCGGTCAAGGTGCTGCGGCCCGAGCTTTGTGACCGCAGCGACTTGAGAGAGAGGTTCCTGCTCGAGGCGCGGGCGATGAGCGCGGTGAAGCACCGCAACGTCGTCGAGATTCACAACTTCGGGCAGCTGCCGTCGGGCCGCGCGTACCTGACGATGGAGCTGATCGAAGGCGAGACCCTCGCCGAAACCATCGAGCGCGAAGCCCCGATGCAGCCATTGCGCGCGCTTCAGCTGATGGAAGAAATCCTCTCGGGCCTCGCCGCCGCCCACGCAGTCAGCGTCGTTCATCGGGACTTGAAGCCCTCGAACATCGTCCTGATGCGCGAGAGCAACGGCGACTTCGCGGTGAAGGTGCTCGACTTCGGCCTCGCCCGCCTCGTCGACGCGCGCGCGTCGCACCCGGACCTCTTGAAGGACAGGGCGGCGCGCACGAGCTTGATCGCCGGCACGCCCGAGTACATGAGCCCCGAGCAGACGGCGGGCAAGCCGGTCGACGGCCGCGCCGACCTCTACGCCGCCGGCGTCATCCTCTTCGAGATGCTCAGCGGGCACCTGCCCTTCGAGTCCGAGAACACGCTCGACCTTCTGTCGGCCCACGCGTCTGCGGTGCCTCCGCTGGTCAGCAGCTGGGTCAGCGACGTTCACCCGCAGCTCGACGCCTTCGTCGATCAGCTGCTCGCCAAAGACCCGAAGCGCCGCGCCGAATCGGCGACGGCCGCCCGCGCCCAGGCGAAAGACGTCGAGGCGGCGATCGCGGCGATGCCGCTGGTCGTCACGCCGCTGCTCGGGCCTCTCTTCCGCGTGGTCGGGCCCTTGAAGAAGAAAAGGAAGAAGGAGCGCTTCCCCGCGCGCGCTGCTGGCCTCGGCGTCCTCGTCGCCAGCGCCCTTGCCTTCAGCTTCACCAACGTCGACCGCGCAGCGCAACCTCCCATCTTCAACGCGCCCCCGGCAGACCCAGGCTGCAGCGCCGACTTCGTCCCTGCCGAGTCACCGGCCTGCGATGCGCCCGTCGTCGTCGAGGACCTCGCGCCAATCGCGCCCATTCTTGAAGCCCCGCCGTTGAGGAAGGCCGCTCCAAAGCGCCGCGCCCTCCGTGCCCGGGCCAAACCTTCGGCGCCCGCAATTGCCACCTGCGAGGTCACCGACGCCTGGCGCGCGCGTCAGCAGCAGCAACTCGAGAGGCTCGAACAGCTCTCGATCGCCGCCGTGTCCGACTCCGCTCCGCCTTCCGCGGTCGCCAACATCCGCAGCCGCGTCCGCAAGCTTGCCGAAGCCGTCGCTTCCGCCGACCCCGTCGCGTGTCCTCATGTCGAGTCGCAGCTCATCTCGTGGAGGGCGGGCCTTCGATGATTCGCGCACTCACCTCCAATCAGCGCGACAGCTCGGCCGCAGGCACCGGCGGCATCATCCTGATCCCCATGGGCGGCGTCGTCGGGCCTGGAGACGCGCTGCTCGCCCTCTGGCCCGAAGAGTCAGTGGCCCGATTCTGACCCACGTTTCTGTTGCCTTCCGCCCCACCGCCTGACCGCTGAGCCCTTCCGCCCGTCCAGAACGCCCGCTTTCCCCCGTTTTCACTCTGAAGCCGCGCTGGCAGTCACTTTGCACAAGTCCCCCTCGTCGAAGCGCACGCCGCACTCAGCCACCCCGGAACACCTCCATGAAACGTCTCATCGCCTCTGCCGCACTCGCACTCGGACTCTTCGCCTCGGGCTGCGGAAGCATCGACGCCGCGATCGACTGCCAGGGCATCTGCGATCGCTACAAGGAGTGCTTCGACAAGAACTACGACGTCTCGGCTTGCGCCTCGCGCTGCCGTTCGAACGCGAACGCCGACACCACGTACAAGGCCAAAGCCGACAGCTGTAAGGCGTGCATCGACGGCGCCTCGTGCACCGGCGCGATCTTCAGCTGCAGCAGCAACTGCTCCTCTGTCGTTCCCTGACCCCTTCAACCCCAACCAAGGACTTACCCATGCTCTGGACTATCGCCGTCATCCTTCTCGTTCTCTGGGCGCTCGGAATGGTCACCTCGTTCACGATGGGAGGCTTCGTCCACATTCTGCTCGTAGTGGCCGTGGTCGTCGTCCTGGTGCGCGTCATCCAGGGCCAGAAAGTCATCAGCTGATTTCCCTTCCACCCCACTCAAGGACACAACCATGTCGAAACAACTCCTCGCTGCACTCGCAGCCGTCGCCCTCAGTGGCTGCGCCGCCATTCAGATTCCTCCCGAGCGCCTCGAGCGCACCCAGGCCAGCGTCCGCGGAGCCGAAGAGCTCGGAGCGTCAGGCGTGCCGGCCGCGAAGCTCCACCTGCAGTACGCGAAGGATCAGACGGAGGTCGCGAAGAAGCTGGCCGATGAAGGCGATGAGCGCGCGATTCTCGTGATGGCCCGCGCCGAAGCCGACGCCGAGCTCGCCCTCGTGCTCGCCCGTGAGCAGTCGACCCACCGCGAAGCGATGGAAGCCGCTGAAGACCTGAAGACCCTCAAGGCCCGCGAGCTGCCGTAATTCCTTCCACCCAAACCAAACTTTTTCGGAGAACTTCAATGAACGCCAGGAAAACGATGATCGCGGGCTTCACGCTCGCAGGCTTGATGGGATGTGCCGCGGTGGCGCCTGCGCAGCTGGTCGAAGCGCGCGAGTCCTACGTGAAGTCGAACGACGGCCTCGCGGCGCAGCTGACGCCCACCGAGCTGTATGACGCGAAGAAGGCGCTCGACAAGGCCAACAAGTCCTTCGAGGAAAGCGGCGACACCTCTGAGGTGCGCGACTACGCGTACATCGCCCACCGGAAGATCGAGCTCGCCGACGCCAAAGCGCGCACCGAGCTCGACCGCCAGAAGATTGCCGCGGCCGTGAAGCAGGGCGTCACCGTGCGCGACATGCAGGTGAAGGCCACCACCGACGCGCTGAAGTCGACCCGCGATCAGCTGAAGGACGAGCGGACGCAGTCTGCCGCCACCACCCAGGAGCTGCAGCGTGACAGCCAGGCGAAGTCGGCCGAGCTCGCGAAGACCACTGCCCAGCTCGAGGAAGAGAAGAAGGCCCGGCTGTCGGCCGAAGAGAAGCTCGCCGGCGCGATGAAGGACCTCGCGACCATCGCCGCCGTCAAGGAAGAGGCGCGCGGTGTCGTCATCACCCTCTCGGGCCAGGTGCTGTTCGCCTCGGGTAAGCACGCGCTGCTGAACACCGCGCAGACCCGCCTCGACCAGGTTGCCGACGCGCTGAAGCAGCAGGATCCGAACAAGAAGATTGTCGTCGAAGGCCACACCGACAGCATGGGCAGCGACGCGGTGAACATGCCGCTGTCCGTCAACCGCGCCAACTCGGTGCGGGACTACCTGGTGTCGCGCGGCGTCGACCAGTCGCGCATCTCGTCGGTGGGGCTCGGCTCGAGCCGGCCGCTGGTCGACAACAAGTCTGCTGAGAACCGCGCCAACAACCGCCGCGTCGAGATCGTCATCGGCAACTCGGCCGTCAGCGCCCGCTAAACAACCTGCTGTCACCTTGGTACCCCGGGCCGGAGACTCTCGAAGGTCTCCGGCCCTTCTTCTTTTGAAACGAGAACCCATGTGCGAGCACTTTTGGGAAGTTCTCCCACGCCATCTCGAACCTCGTCGGCTCTGCGGGGGTCTTCATTCTCGCGTTGGGCGTCGGCGTCGGCTGGGCCTGCACGGGCCCGTTCTTCGGCTTCTCGAATACGTGGCAGCTGGCCATCAACACCGGCACCACCATCGTCACCTTCCTGAGGGTCTTCCTCATTCAGAACAGCCAGAACCGCGATGCCATTCACCTGAAGCTCGACGAGCTGCTGCGCGCCGTCGGCGGAGCGCGCACCTCTCTGGTCAACCTCGAGAACCTGTCAGACGCGAAGCTGCTCGAGCTGCAGCACGAGTTCGAGAGGATTCAAGATGACTTCGGCGTCGACTCGCCCCACGTCGACCACATCGAGAAGGAAATCGAGAGCCGCCAGAAGAACCCCGCTAAGCGGCGCCGGCACCACCCGCACCTGCAGTGACCGCCTTCTTCTTGCGACCGTGCAGCGCCCGCAGCAACAGCAACCCGCCCAGCACCGCCGCGTAGACCAGCGGCTCGGTGTGGTCCTTCTTCACCCGCCAGTAGAAGTGCACCGCTCCCAGCGCCGCGCACAGGTACGCCAGCCGGTGCAGCTGCTTCCACCGCGCGAAGCCCAGCCTCTTCACCGACGCGCTCGTCGACGTCAGCGCCAGCGGTACCAGCAGCAGCCACGCGACAAAGCCCACGGTGATGAAGGGCCGCTTCGCCACGTCTTCCAGCGCGGCCGACAGCGCGAAGCCCTGGTCCAGCAGCAGCCACGTCAAGAAGTGCAGCGTCACGTAGCCGAAGGCGAGCAGGCCCAGCGCCCGGCGAATCCTCACCGGCCACGTCCACTTCGTCACCAGCTGCACCGGCGTGCACGCGAGGCTCGCAATCAGGAACACCAGCGCCGTCAGCCCCAGCCGGTTCAGCGCCTCTGAGATCGGGTTCGCGCCCAGGGCGTCCTGCCCCGCGCGAATCGAGAGCGCGACGACCGGCACGGCGCCGCCCGCCCAGACCGCCGGCACCAACCAGAGAAGCGGCTTAGCCACGCAGCGCGCGAATCGCTGCCGCGTAGTCTGTCGTGTTGAAGATCGCGTTGCCCGCCACCAGCACATTCGCGCCCGCCGCCACCACCTGCTTCGCCGTATCGGCGTTGATGCCGCCGTCGACCTCGATATCGACCTGGTCCAGCCCCTTCGCGTCGAGCAGCGCGCGCAGCCGCCGCACCTTGTCTACCGACTGTGGAATGAACGCCTGGCCGCCGAAGCCCGGGTTCACGCTCATCAACAAAATCTGATCCACGTCTTCCAGCACCTCTTCGATCGCGCTCAGCGGCGTCGACGGGTTCAGCACCACCGACGGCCGCACGCCCGCAGCGCGAATCTGCTGCAGCGTGCGGTGCAGATGCGGGCACGTCTCCTGGTGCACCGTCAGCGTCGTCGCGCCCGCCCTGGCGAACTCGGCGATGTACTTCTCGGGCTCGACAATCATCAGGTGCACGTCCAACGGCAGCTTCGTCGCCTTCCTCACCGCCGCCACCACCACGGGCCCGATGGTGAGGTTCGGCACGAACCGGCCGTCCATCACGTCGACGTGCACGTAGTCCGCGCCCGCCTTTTCGATCGCCTTCACCTCTTCGGCGAGGCGCCCGAAGTCCGCCGACAAGATGGAAGGAGCAATGAGCAGCCTGCGTGTCATGGCCCCGTCTTACCTTTTTGCCTCGAGCGCCCGAAACATCGCTCGCACATTCCCCTGCCGGCTCGACACCACCCCCAGGAACCGGGCCAGCTTGAACTCGGGCAGCGTCACTTCCGCCGCCACGCGGTCTTCGTTCGCCCCTTCCGCCCGCAGCCGCGACACTTCCGACTGGAGCTTCGTCAGGTAGTCCGCCAGCGCCTGCACCTGCGCCCGCGGCATCAGCTCTCCGTGGCCTGGCACCACCTGCTCGAAGTCGAGCGTCATCAGGTTCGGCAGCGTTTGGCTCAGCGCGAGAATGCTGCCGCCATATTCCGGGTCGCAGTAGGGCTCGAACCCGTTGTTGATGAGGTCCCCGGCCACTAGCAATTTTCGGCCGGGCAGCAGCGCCACCAGGTCGCCGTCGGTGTGGCCGCTGCCCATCGACAGCACCTGCACTTCTTCGCCATCGAGCACCAACCGCACCTCGCGCTCGACCTCGACGTACGGCGCCCGAATGCCTTCTGCCTCGAGCCGCTTCCGCGCATTCGGGTGCACGAGCACCACCGCCGCGTCTTGAAAGAGCCCCAACCCTCCGGCGTGATCGAAGTGCGCGTGGGTCAGCACGATGCGGCGCACCTTCCGCGCAAGCTCGACCTCGACCTCGTTGCGCAACGTGCGGCTGAACTCGGCAAACTTGGTGTCGACCATCAACACCTCGCCCCGCCCGTGCAGCAGCGCCGCCACGTTTCCGCCGCCGCCCAGCAGCAGCTTCAGCCGCGCGTCGTAGCTGCGCGGCGTGACGTGAAGGAACCAGCCCGTGCCGCACCCGGTGAGCAGCGCACACATGCCCATCACCAGCGCCGCCCAATGCTTGTGTTGTCCAGACTGGAGCGGAACAATCGCTGCCGTGTCCTTGCCCACCGAACCCCTCCTGACTCCGTTGCAGCCGACCGAGCGCCGGCTGAGCAAGCTCACTTCGCTGCTCGACGTCGCGAAGGCAATGAACGCCGTCAGGGACCTCGATTCGCTGCTGCCGCTCATCCTCACGGAAGCCGCGCGGGTCGTCGAGGCAGATCGCTGCTCCCTGTTCATTCTCGACCGTGAAAAGGGCGAGCTCTGGTCCCGCGTCGCCCAGGGCACGCGCAACGAGCTCCGCTTCCCCGTCGGCCAGGGCATCGCCGGCGCCGTCGCCACCACCGGGCAGACCATCAACATCAAAGACGCCTACGACGACCCGCGCTTCGCCCGCAGCTTCGACGTCACCAACAACTACCGCACGAAGTCGATTCTCTGCGTGCCGATGCGCGACACCCGCGGCGAGGTCACCGGTGTCATCCAGGCCCTCAACGCCATCGACGGCTCGTTCGACGCGGAAGACGAAGAGCTGCTGCTCGCCCTCGGTGGCCAGGCCTCGGGCGCGATCGAAAACACCCTGCTTCACGAGGAAATCAACAACCTCTTCGAAGGCTTCGTGCAGGCCTCGGTGGTCGCGATCGAGCAGCGCGACCCCACCACCGCCGGCCATTCGGGCCGCGTCGCCCGCCTGACCGTTGGCCTCGCCCAGAGCACCGAGAACGCGCCCGCCGGCCCGTTTCGCGGCCTCACGTTCTCGTCATCCGAGATTCAAGAGATCAACTACGCCTCGCTGCTTCACGACTTCGGCAAGGTCGGCGTGCGCGAGGCAGTGCTGGTGAAGGCCGAGAAGCTCTACCCGCAGGAGCTCGAGGTCTTGAAGTCGCGCTTCGAACTCGCGCGCAAAGACCGCCAGCTGCGCAGCTACATGCGCCGCCTCGACGAGATTCGAAAAGGCCGCCCGCTGGCCGAGGTCGAGGCTGAAGAGATTGCCCGCCTCGCCAAAGACGAAGGCGAGCTCGACGAGTTCTTCGCCTTCATCCTCCAGTGCAACCGCCCCACTGTGCTCGCCCAGGGAGGCTTCGAGCGGCTCAAGGGACTCAGCGAACAGACCTTCACCGACTCGCGCGAGAAGCCCCACGCCCTGCTTTCCGAGCAGGAAGTGCAGGTGCTCTCGATTACCCGCGGCTCGCTGTCGGCGGCCGAGCGGCTCGAGATCGAGTCGCACGTCACCCACACCTTCAACTTCCTGAACAAGATTCCGTGGACGCGCTCGCTGCGCTCGGTGCCGGCGATCGCCTATGCCCACCACGAGAAGCTCGACGGCAAGGGCTACCCGAAGCTGAAGAAGGCGCCCGAGATTCCGGTGCAGTCGAAGATGATGGCGATCTCGGACATCTATGACGCGCTCACCGCCAGCGACCGCCCGTACAAGAAGGCAGTGCCGCACGTGATGGCGCTCGACATCCTGAAGAGCGAGGCCGACAAGGGCCAGCTCGACAAGGACCTCTTCACCATCTTCGTCGAGGCCGATGTTCCCGGCCGCGCGCTGAAGAAGGCGTAGGCGACGCGGGCGAGACGCGTGGCCTTTGAAGGCACGAACTACATCGAGATGGTGTGAAGCCGCAGGGAGTTGATCTTCCCCGGCTGGCCAACCGGCGCCCCGAAGACGATCACCACCCGCTCGCCCTTCTGCGCGAGCCCACGCGCCAGCAGCTCTTCTTCGACGCGGCGAACCATCGCTTCGGTTTCCTGCATCGGCTCGAGCACGCGCGGCACCACGCCCCACAGCAGCGAGAGGCGGCGGCGCACTTCCTGGTTCGGGCTGAAAGCGATGATCGGCACTTGCGGCCGGTAGTGCGAGAGCAGGCGAGCGGTGGTGCCCGAGAGCGTGAAGCCGACGATGAGGCTCGCCCCCGACTCGCGCGCCGCACGGCACGCCACGCCGCACGTCACGTCGGGGAACTCGGCGGGAATCTTCATCGGCTCGCCGGTGCCGATGCGCGGGAAGCTCTGCCGCATCGCCGATTCGGCCGCGAGCACGATGCGATCCATCATCTCGACGGACTCGATCGGGTACTTGCCGCTGGCCGTCTCGCCCGAGAGCATCACCGCGTCCGTGCCGTCGAAGATGGCGTTGGCGACGTCTGACGCTTCCGCGCGGGTCGGCCGCGGGTGCTCGATCATCGAGTTCAGCATCTGCGTCGCCACGATGACGGGCAGCGCACGCGCGTTCGCCCGGCGAATGATGTCCTTCTGAATCGCCGGCACTTCTTCCGGAGGAATCTCGACGCCCAGGTCACCGCGCGCCACCATCACGCCATCGGTCTTGTCGAGAATCGCGTCGAGCCGCGCGATCGCCTCGGGCTTCTCGAGCTTGGCGATGATCGGCACCACCCGGCCCGCAGCCACCATTGCCGCGCGGGTCAAGTCGAGGTCCTGCGGGGTGCGCACGAAAGACAGCCCGATGTAGTCGACGCCGTTGTTGATACCGAAGATGAGGTCTTCCTTGTCCTTCGGGGTCAGCGCGTCGGCCCGCAGTGCCACGCCCGGCAGGTTGATGCCTTTGTTGTTCCGCAGCGGCCCGCCGTGCACGACCTCGGTGCGCACCAGCTTCTGCTTGTCGGTCGACAGCACCTTGAGCTCGAGCAGGCCGTCGTCGAGAAGAATGCGATCGCCCACGTTCACGTCGGCCGCGAGGTGCGCGTAGGTCGTCGAGACAATCTTCTCGGTGCCGGGCACGGACTCGTCGGTGGTGATGTGAAACTCGGTGCCTTCGACGAGCTGGATCTCGCCCTTCTCGAGCCGGCCGGTGCGGATTTTCGGCCCCTGCAGGTCGCCGAGAATGCCCACGCCCTTGCGCACCTTCAGCGAGGCCGCGCGGATCTTCTCGATCATCTCTTTGTGCTGCGCATGGGTGCCGTGCGAAAAGTTGAGCCGCACCACGTCCATTCCTGCCGCCAACAAACGCTCGAGCATCTCGCTGCTGCTGCTCGCCGGGCCCAGAGTACAAACAATTTTCGCGCGTCTCATGTGACTTTCAGGCTTATCAGGTCTGACCCACCGTGCTGCTCTTCAAGAAGCGATTTCATCAGGGCCTCGTCGACGGCTCCGTCACCGTCACCGTCCGCCTGTGGGACAAGCCCCACGTCAAAGTCGGCGGCCGCTACCGCGTTCACCCCATCGGCGTCATCGAAGTCGACGCCATCGTCCGCGTCACGCTGGGCGCGCTGACCGAGGACGACGCCCGCCGCGCTGGCTTCACCGGCCTCGCCGAGCTCATCGAGTACGTCGCCAAAGGCCCGCTGACACCCCAGACGCCCATCTTCAGAATCGACCTGCACCACGGCGGCGACGGGGACCGCGTTCCGCTCGCGCTCGAAGACGACCTCGACGACGACGCCATCGCCACGCTGGTGAAGAAGCTGCAGAAGCTCGACGCGAAGGTCCCGTGGACGAAGGCGACCCTGTCGCTGATTGCGCGCAAGCCACAGGTGGCTGCCTCGAAGCTGGCCGCGTCCATCGGCCGAGAGACGCTGCCTTTCAAGGTCGACGTGCGGAAGCTCAAGAAGCTCGGCCTCACCCAGAGCTTCGAGGTCGGCTACGGCATCTCGCCGCGCGGGCAGGCGTTCTTGAAGAAGAAGAAGCGCTGGTAGTCACCGGCCCAGGAGCTTCGACAGGTGCAGCTTTTCCCAGTTGAGCGCCGCGTCGTACAGCGGGAAGGCCTTCTCGCGGTCTTTGAAGGCCCGTGGGTGGTGCACGTGGCGGCCGTCGTGCCGCGCGCTGGGGAACAGCTGGTGAAGCATCTCGTGGAAGACGATGTACTCGATGAAGAACAGCGGCACGTCGGGCTTGTCGAGCGCGGGGTGAATCCGAATCTCGCGTGCCTGGTGGTCGTAGACGCCCAGGCGAATCGACTTCCGCCGCCTGCGGGTCACGCCCCGGCCCCAGCCGATGTTCGCGCGAATGCCGTCTTGAAAGTGCGTCTGGTTCAATCGCCGCAAGATGCCGAGCAGGTCGAAGCACTTGCCCTGGGACTTGAGCAGGTCGGGCCGGCGCGTGGCGGCGCGAATCTTTTCTTCGCAGGCGTGCACGTACGCGTCGATGAGCTGCCCCGCCCGCCGGCGCCCGCGGCCCGCATAGTCGGCCAGCGCCTGCACCACCTCGTCCGGCGCTTCGAGGAACATGTGGTGCAACCGCAGCGTCAGCTCGCCCTCTTCGCGCTGATAGCTGACCATCGTCGAACGGTTGTCGTTCACCACCAGCCGGACGCGGGCGCCCAGGTCGGCAGCGATGCGGCGGGCCAGTGCGTCGGCGCGCGGCAACACCTCTTCCTTCGGAGGCGGAGGCACCGAACGCCGCGGCTTCGGCAGGTCGGGCTTCGCGGCCTCGGCGCGGCGCGCGTTGAAAAGCTCGAGCTGGTACGGCGAGGGCGCGAACACGAACACCCTCTAAATCACCGCGGATCTTCTCTGTGAAGAGCCTGCTCGCGCCGCCCGTGGTCCTTCGCCTCGGCCTCCAGCGTCTTGCCCAGGGCTTCCAGCGCCTCCCGCGTCGTCCCGAACATCGCCCTCAAGCGCTCGAACGAGTCTGATTCTTCCACCGCGAGGCACGCGTGCTCGCCCGCGTGAAGCGCGTCCTCCACCGAGCCGAAGCGGTCGACCTGCAGACCCCAGTCGCCGTGCGCGCGCACTTCGAACGGGTACAACCGGCAGGCGATGGGGCGCTGCTCCGCCGTGAGCCGGCACCCCGCTGCGCCGTGAAACACGCAAGCGCCGTTCTTTCTTCGCAGCGTCAGCCGCCGCGTCTGCGGCCCGAAGTAGTACCGGAACTGCGGGTGCAGCAGCGACCAGCGCGACGCTTCGGCTTCATCCAGCAGCTCAAATTCGGTGAACTGCGACGCGGGGAGCCCGGTGGCTTCCGTCACCCGTTCGGCGTCGGCCCACGTCAGCGTCGCCAGCTGCTCGTCTGGCTTCACCTCGCAGCAGCTCGTCCCCAGCACGCGGGGACAGCGGGCACAGACGTTCAATAGAGGGGCTCCCAGAAACGACAACGCCCGGGCACCGCGTGGGCACCCGGGCGTCGAGGTCTAAGACGAGAGGCGCGCTACCAGGCCGTACCGAAGATGTCGTACAGGCCGCGCATGATTTCCAGGCTGCGCACGGTCTCACGCAGCTGGCCTTCCCACTCGGCGGCAGTGAAGCCATCGACGCGGGTGTTGCTGGCCTTCGCGGTGACGAACTTCGCCGCCTGGGTGTTGGCGCGGTCGACGAGCAGCACCGACGCCGGGGTGCCGACGTAGATGCTGCCGTTGATCTGCTTCAGGCCCGCGTACACGTAGCCACCGACGAGGTCGGGCAGCTGCTTCGAGATTTCCGTCGCCACCGCCGCGTTCGTCGGGTCGGGGAAGCTGACCGAGATGTAGTTGTCGGCAGGGGTGAGCGCTTCGCCCGAGCCCAGCTTGTAGACCTGGTTGAAGCTGGCGAACTCCTGATTGAAGTTCTCGGTGAAGTACGCCATTCCCAAAACCTGGGTCCAGAAGCGGGTGCCCCACGCCGGGCTGGACTCGACGGCTTCCATCGTCAGCGCGTTGCCCGAGCCGTCAACCGGAGTCTGGGCAGCAGGCGGGTAGTTGAACCCGAGAATGTAGCGGTCAGCGCGAATCATCGTGCCGCCCGTCACCATCGCCGTACCGTCGGGCAGCTTGCTCAGGCCCGCGGTGAGACCCACCTTGTTCTCCGTCCACACGTCGCGGAACAGGGGGGCCAGCTCACGATTGAAGGTCGTGTAGTACGGCAGCGAGTACCGCAGCGCGTCCGAGCCACGGTCGACGCCGAGGAAGTTCGTCTCGCTGCTGGTGAGTGCCGCCAGCGCAAGGCGCTGATCCCAGAAGTGACCGACTTCCGTGATGCGCGTGAAGCCGTCGTACCCGTTGGTGTCGTAGTTCGAGTACATGCTGCGCGCCTTGCCGCGGGGAACGTAGGCCACGTCCGTGTAGCCGCCGCCCGCTGCCGTCTTCGCGTTCGCGATCAGCGAGGTCTCGGCTTCCGTCGACAGCCGGCCGTTGTTGGCCTTGTTCGCCGTCAGGTGGACCCAGCGGCCAGCCACCGTCTTGCCGTGGTAGCCAACCGACGGGGTGACCATCTGCCGCATCAGCAGGTTGGTCGAGTCCATCACCGCCATCGTCCAGTAGTTCTGCCAGATGGGGTCGCCCGCGCCGAAGAACTCGTCCATCTGTTCCTGCGTGAGCTGGTAGGCGCTCTGCGCGAAGTACAGGTTGAAGAGCCACTGCTGATAGACGTTCGGCAGGTTTGCGAGGTACCGGTTCTTGCTGCCGAGCGCCGAGTTGACGTTGAAGGTGAAACGGTCGCGGCGGAAGTTGTTCCACACGTACGAGTTCTCGAACCGCTCGACCCACTTGCTGGTCATCTCGTACAGGTCGGCGCCCTGGTCTTGCCGGTTGCACATCACGTTCGCGCCGACTTCGTAGTCAGAGCAGAACATGTAGGGGACTTCGACCGGGGCATTGCGGGCGGCGACCTTGATGATGTCGCGCGCACGGTTCCAGTCGGGCTCCGAGAAGCCGCCCGACGAGAGGTTGAAGTTCTTCAGCTCCTTCTCGATGCGGCTGTACACCGGCTCCATCTCGGACCACTTGCGGAAGCTGCGGTTGCTCATCCGCTTCAGACCCTGGTCGAGGCCAGCCTCGAACTCCTGGTTCTTGTCGGCGAACATGAACGGCAGCGTCGTGTAGTGAAAACGGTCGGTGATGTATGAATTCACCGGCGTGTAGTGCTCGACGTTGGCCAGCGGGATTTCGACGTGGGCGCCGCGGATCAACAGCTTCTTCGCCAGGTTGTCCGTGTCGACGCCGTAGTTCGGGCTGTCGTAGTCGTTGCGGATGTCGTTGAACACTTCGACCCAGCCCGGCTCGAAGCCGCCCGAGTAGGCGAACAGAATCGCCGCGTCGTCGTACTTGCCAATGCCGTGGATACTGGCGTTCATGCGCGCGCCGTAGTCCATGATCGACGAGTACGTGTACTCGTACATGCCGTCGTCGATCTGCTTCTGGTTCGGCTTCGACGCGTCCTGGAGGTTCTGCGGCGTCACCGGCAACACGCGCTTGCCACCGACCATCACGCCGACGGTGTCCTTGCGCATGTTCCAGTACGGCTCGAGGTAGTTCAGCGCGTCGGCCGAACCGATGAAGTTGTGCATCAGGCCGACCGTGTGGCCGACCTCGTGCTCGCCCACCGAACGGTACGCGTCGCGGCGGAGGTCATCCCAGACTTCCTTGCGGGCCAGGGGCTTCGCCTCGGCCGGCGTGCACTTGGCGGTGTCGACGCAGCCTGCGTGACCCTTCGTGGTGAGCTCGGCGAACTTGGCGTCGTAGACCTTCTTCTTCGCCTTCGCGATGCTGAGGTAATCGTCGTCGAAGAACTCGAGATTGAACTCGCAGCCGATTTCCGGCTGGGGCTTCTTCGCGAGGCTCTTCTTGTAGTTGGTCAACGGGTCGGTGCCGAGCATCGTCTGCAGGGCGACCTGGCGGTAGAAGCTGCTGTCGCTGCTCAGCTTCGCCTGGAAGGCCTTGTTCGGGATGCTGCTCATTACCGCCGCGCGAACCTCAGGCAGGTTGATGAGCTCGCTCTCGAGACCCGGGTTGCCAGAGATCAGCTTCTCGACGATGGCCTTGCGGTCTTGCTTGCGCAGGGGCAGGTGGCCGACGTTCTTGTAGTTCTCGAGCTTCGCCGCGAGCTCACCCTGGGGCTTGAAGAAGCTACCCATCGGGCGGGTGCTGTCAGAGATTAGCGGCTGCTGCGAGTTCCACGGCCCATTCGCCGGGCGGCGGGGGTCAGTCGCGTTCAGGTTGTCGAACACGTAGTCCTTGATGTCCTTGCCGACCGTGAAGTCGGCCAGCGACACCTCGCCGTTGAGGACGTCGAGCGTCTGCATCGCAGCGCCCGTCCACGTGTCCATGCCCGGCCCGTAGACGTTCGCCACGGCCTGCACGACTTCGCCAGTCTCCGGGTCGGTGGACGACGGGCCGAGGCCGAGGAGGCCGCCCGTGATCTGCTCGACGTACGGAATCATGTTGTAGCGCAGGTCACCCATGCGCGCGTAGGTGCCAGCGGCGCCGCACGCCTCAGGAGCGCCGACCGGAACGGGGGTCTTGCAGACGTAGAACATCTGGGGCACGTCCTTCACCTCGACGCCGCGGGGAACCGCGACGGCGCGGCGGAAAGCCTTGTCCCAGCTCTGCTGCAGATCCTCGGCGGCCTTGTAGAGCTCCACCGGGGTGTTCTCGGTCGTGTAGTAGACGATGGGGCGCAGATCGCGCTTGGTGACGGGAATCGTCTTGCCGTCTTCCGCCTTCGTCTTGCCCGCCCAGATGTTGTGGCGCATCGCGTACAGCAGGCGGCCCGACTCGGTGAAGCCGTAGCCCTTGTTGTACGAGAGCATCTCCTGACGGAAGAAGCCGAACTTCTTCATCAGCTTTTCGCCGTACACCAGCGGCTCGTACTGCTGCACGCGCTCTTCGTCGACCTTGCGAACCGAGGTACGGATGCGCACCAGCGCGCTCTCGCAGTCGGTGGTCGGGTTGATCATGCAGTAGGGGATGTCGCCGTAGCCCGGGTAGTAGATGGTCGGCGGGTTCATGATCACTTCGGTGGTGAAGTCGAAGTAGTTCAGCTCGCCCTTCGGCTTCTCGGCGGTGATCGGGCCGCGGCTCTCGTACCAGGCGTTGTCGAGCTTGTTCTGGTCTTCCGAGGTGACGTAGCGGAAGTAGTTGCCGCTGCCGTTCAGGCAGTTCGAGTCGTAGCCAGCGGCGTTGGTGCAGTTGCGCCAGTTGTTGGCGACGTTGTGCGACCAGTCGACGCGCATGAACTTGCGCTCGTACCAGGGCTTGTCAGCCGTGTCCTCGGCGAGGACGTTGTTGAGCTCGCCCGTCGCGGCGTTGTAGCCACGCTGGCGATCGAAGTGGCTCTGGATCTTGTACGCGTACGCCGGCGCGCCCTTGTAGGGACGACCATCGCGAAACACGACCTTGCCAATCTTCGACTTCTCGGGATCGATGTTCGGGTCGAGGCCCGGAGCGAACTCGTAGGTACGGTAGCCGACGAGCAGGTCTTCGTGGATTTCCCACCGGACTTTTTCGAGCTCGCCGCCGTAGCCCACCGTCGAAGCACCCGAGGTCTTCGGGACGTCGACGACGGACTCCTTGATGTACCAGGTGCCTTCCAGCAGCTCGGACTTCGTGACGTAGTTCGGGGTGGTCCGGTCGATCAGGTCAGGCGTGCTGCAGCCCGACACAACCACCGCCACCGCCACCAACAGCGACGCAGAGTAGGTCTTCATTGAATTGGCTCCGAGAGTCTTTGCGGTGGTCATGTTCAGAACGCCTTCCCGTACGCCTTGTACATTCCGCGCATCAGGTCGAGGTCACGAATGGTGTCGCGGAAGACATCCGTCCAGAACTTGCGTTTCTCTTCCACCAGGGCGGGGTTGTTGGCCTGGTCTGCCCCCATGCAGCTGTAGCCGATGTAGCCGAGGTTGGCGAGGTAGGTGGGAATCGGGCAGGTGGTCGGATCCTTCACCATCTGAAGCTGATCCCGCGCGACGCCGACGAGGCGAACCGCCGGCGTCGAGTTGGGCAAGGCACCGTCCTTCTCGAGCGCGATGTAGCGCGAGCCCGTGTTGATGTCCTGCACCTCGACGGCGTGGAAGCCGGGGGCGACCGTCTGCTGCTCGCTTCCACCCAGCTTGATGATCTGGTTGGCCTTCGCGTAGTCGAGGTCGTAGTTGACGCGGAACAACGCCTCACCCAGGTAGATGGAGTAGATGCGGCTCGTCCACGTCAGCTGAATATTGCCCTGCGCCGGCTTCTGGTCGGCGGTGAGGCAGTTGGTGGTCTGGCCAGCCGAGCAGAGCTTGCCCGTCTCGCGCGGGTAGTCGAAGCCGCTGATCAGGTCAGAGCCCTTTACGAAGCGCTTCCACTCGAGGCCCGGACACACGCACTTGTTGCCGGCCGGCGGAGGGCCGTTCGGCTCAGAAATGGTGCAGCCCGGGTCGCAGGCGCCGCTGACTGGATCCGGGTTCGCGTAGACCTGATTGATGCCATTCTTCTTCAGGTACATGATCGGGCGAACCAGCTCTTCCTGATTCCCCCAGAGCGCGCTGAACGTGTCGGTGAGCTCCTTCTTGAAGACCAAGTAGTAGGGGATGTTGTAACGGCGGCTGTCGGCCGACTCATCGGCGTTGAGGAAGGTCGCGTCTGGGAAGACCGCGGCGAACATCGCGCCCATCTGGTCGTTGTAGTGACCAGCTTCCTGCATGCGGTTGAAGAAGCCGAAACCCGACTTGTAGTCGTAGCGGCTGTACATCCGGCGGCCCAGACCACGGGGCAGATCCGCGAACGCCGAGGCGTTGAAACGGTTGCCGCGGTAGTAGTCTTGCAGCGTTGCCCGGCCCGTCGCGTTGAGTGAGTCATAGTCGTCACCCTCGCTGACGATGTCCCACCGCGGACCATCCGCCAGGTTGCGCAACATGAACATGCCCGTCGGCGGAACCGACATCACGTTCAGGTGCTGGTTGATGCCGTCGAGCACCGCCATCGTCCAGTAGTCCTGGAGCATGGCGTCGACCGGGAACTTGCCGCGGATCTCCTGACCCTGGGCTCCGGTCTGCTTGAAGAACTCGAACACCCACTTCTTGTAGATGTCGGCCACGTTCCAGAAAGCGCTGTAGGTGCCGCCGAAGGCGCCGTTGCTGCTGAAGCGGTAGCGGTCGCGCCTGAAGTGACTCGAGAAGTAGTAGTTGTAGTAGTCCTCGAGCTCGGTGCGGGCCATCTCGTAGTAGTCGGGGCCACGGTCGAAGCGGTTGCACGAGAGGATGCCGCCGACATGGTCGTCAGTGCAGAACATGTACGGGACCTCGAGAATCGGGGTCGCTCCAATCGCACCGGCGTACGCGTCCGGGTCCTTGAGCATCTCGGGGTTCGCATCGAGCTTCGCTGCGATAGCAAGGTTCGCAGCCTTGACCTCGCTGTACTTGCGGATCTCGCGCTCCTTGAACTTCGTGATGCCACTCTCGATGACGTCCTTGAGGTTGGCTCCGGGGGCGCCGTCGCCGAAGTGCAGCGGCGACACCGAGTAGTGGAAGCGCTCGGTGTAGTTGGGAACCGCCGCCGACTTGCGCTGCGCGTTCACCAGCGGCAGGTCGAGACCCGCGCCCGTGATGGTCATGATCGTGCCGTCCGAGCCGGCGAAGTCCCGCTTCTCGCGGCGCGCGCTCTTGAACACTTCGACGTAGCCCGGCGCAGTGTCGCCCGAGTAGGCGAAGAGAATGGCCGCTTCGTCGTACTTGCCGACGCCGCTCCAGTCGCCGTTGATCTTGCCCGAGTAGTCCATGATCGAGCTGTACTCGTGGTCGTACATGCCACCTGTGAGTTGCTCAAGCGTGCCATCGGCCGTCAGCTTCAGGTCGTTCGGGGTACGCGGAACCTTCGCGACGCCGGCCGACTCGACCGTCAGAGTCTGCTTGCGCATCTGCCAGTAGCTGTCGAAGTAGTTGATCGCGTCGAAGCTGCCCTGGAAGTTGTGGCGCAGGCCGAACGTGTGGCCGATTTCGTGCTCGCTGGTCGCCTGCCAGGTCGACTGGCGAATGCGCTTCGAGATTTCGTCGTTCGCGATGATCTTCGCTTCCGCCGCAGTACAGGACGTCTTGTTCTGGCACTTGTCGTGCGCGCCGTTGGTCAGCGCGATGACGCGGGCAGTGCGGGTGTTCGACTCGCGGTTCGCGAGGCCAACCAGGGTGCGGTCGTTGAACTCGGCGAGGTAGATGTTGTTGCGCGAAGCCCAGTCAATGCGCTTCTGACGGTAGTCGAAGCTTTCCTTCACGTTGGTGAGGACGCTGCGCGAGGCCTTGCGGCGGAAGTCGGCGTCGGTCGCAGCGCGGCTCTGTAGCTCGTAGGGCAGCATGTGGATGACGTCGTCGCCGAGGTCCGGGTTGTCGAGAACCGCCGCTTCGAGCTGCGGGTTCTGCGCGAGAATGTCAGCCGCGACGCGCGACGAATCCTGGCTGTACTTCGGCATGCCGCCGGAAGCCTTCAGCGACTCCATCAGCGTGCCCATGCGGGCGGTCGGACGCTCGAACGCGCCCTTCGTCTGCTCGTTGCGGGTCGGGATGCCCTGCAGCTCGGCCTGGAGGCTCTGGCCGTTCTTGGCGACCGTGTTGATCGAGTACGAGGGGTTGTTGTTGATGTACGCCTTCATGTCGGCGCCGGTGATGTACTGGTTGATCGAGGTCTCGCCGAGGAGCAGGTCGATGGTGTCGAGCACCTGGCGGCCGTAGAGGTCGATGCCCCAGAGGTACGTGTTCGCGTTACCCGAGATGATTTCGCCAGTCTCCGGGTCGGCCGAAGACGGGCCGTAACCCAGCAGGCCGTTGGCCACCGGCTCGGCAACCGTGTTCATGAAGCTGTAGCGAAGGTCGCCGAACTTCGGCGAGAAGCCCTTCTTGCCGCACGCGCCATCTTCGAGAACCGGGTTGTCGCAGATGTAGAACGCTTGCTCGGCCGGGTTCGCGAGGTTGACTTCTTTTTCCTGCGCGGCCGCGGCGGCGCGGCGAAAAGCCTTGTCCCAGCCCTTCTCGAGGCGTCGGGCAGCTTCCATGTACTCGTCGTAGTTCTCCTTGCCGCCCATCAGGTCAGCGCGGGTGAAGTAGTACTTCACCGGCTTCAGGGTGCGTTCCTTGAAAGGAATCGGCTTGGAGCTGTCGGGCTCGCCGTTGGCGCCCTTCTGGAAGCTGCTTTCCCACAAGCGGTGGCGGTTCGCGAGGCGGATGACGGCCGAGTTGTTGTAGCCGAACTTGCGGTCGTAGTTGAGGCGCTCGGTGCGGAAGTAACCGAACTTGCCCATCACGTCGTTGTCGTACTGCAGCGGCTCGTAGTCGCGGCTGCGGTTCGCGTCGACCTTCGACATCGAGATGCGCATCCGGATTTCGCTGGAGCCGCAGTCGTTCTGCTCGTAGCCGCGGAACCAGCAAGCGGGATAGTAGCCATACCCCTCGTAGTAGATGAGGTCGGGGTTGGCCATGTAGCGGCCCGTGTAATCCATGTACGTCAGCTTCGCGCCGGCCGCGGCGCAGTCGATGACGTTGCCGTCTTTCGTGCACTCACGCGCCGGCCAGTCGGTGGGGTCTTCACCCTTCTCGTTCGCCTGAATCCAGGTGCCCGAGCTCGAGCCGCCCGACGGATTCTGAATCGTGCCCCAGTTGAGGCCCGAGTTGACGTTGAGCACGTTCGCCGACCAGTCGATGCGAACGTTCTCGCGCTGGTTCCACGGGCGGTCAGAAGAGTTCTCGGCAATCACGTTGCCCTCTTCGCCGGTGGCCGGGTTGTAGTTGCGCTGAATGTCGAAGTGGCTCTGAATCGGGAAGGCCACCACCGGGGCGCCGTAGTACGGGTTGCCGCCCGAGCACTTGCCGTCTTTGTCGCAGTACCGGGTGGTGGTGCCAGTGACCTTCGACGCCTTGTCGATGTCGATTTCGGCGCCGACGATGTACGGATACGCGCGGTAGCCGACGATGTTGTTTTCCTGAATTTCGAACACCAGCTTTTCCATCACGCCGGTCTGGCCGGGGTAGGTGAAGCCGGTGGTGGCCGGGGTCCAGGTCACCGTGTTGCGGAAGTACCAGACGCCGTCGAGCAGATCGGCCTTCTTCGTCACGTTCGGCTGAACGCGGTTGATGTCGCCGTTGCTCTGGGTGCACGCAGCCGCGAACAGCGCTGCCGCTGCCGCCGCCAATGCACGCCATCGGATGGACGTCTGATTCATGTTGCCTCCGGTATTGGTGTTCTTCATTTCAGTAGCTCGCCGAGAAGGTGAAGCTGATGTTGGTAGCGTTGTCGGCCGGGTAGTCAGACCAGAAAGGGTTGCGGAAACGACCGACTGAGCCGCCTGCACCCGAACGCGGCGTCTGCAACGTCGAACCGGCAAGGCTGATGCCGTAGTGATCGGTGAGCTGGTAGTTCACCGCAACCACCGTCGAGGTGCGCTCGGCCTGGCCGGCGCCGTAGCGTGCGTTCGCTGGCAGCGTCTCGTCCGGGCCGATCGCAACGCCGTAGTACTTCCACGACCGCGCGTAGGTGTAGCCGACGATGAAAGAGAGCTCGTCCGTCGCCTGGAAAGAGACGTTCGCGCCGACGTTGAACGCCCACGCCGTGTTCCACGCCGAGAAGCCGACGAAGGCTTCGTCCTGGCCCAGCGCGCTCTTGCGGGCGCTGAAAGAGTTGAGCTGGCCGACGACCGCGGGGGCCGACGGGGTCTGGCTGGCGCCCGACACGTGGAAGCCGCGCGAGCCGTTCGCAGTGACCGCGACCTGGAACTTCCAGATGGGGCGCGAGAGCGCCACGCCCAGAGAGAGGTTGGTGATGAGGCGCGCCTGCCACGACTCAGGGGTGGTCGGAATCAGCACACCGAAGGAAGGCGAGAAGGTGATGCCCGTGAGCCCGTTCTTGTAGAGACCGGGCGCGGAGATGCCCAGGCGCGTGTCAGCGGGAGAGAAGCGGCGGCCGTTCTCGCTGTCGGGCAGCGTGTATTCCCAGGCGCCGCGCAGCGAGAGGCTCACTGCAAGCTTCACGTCGCCAGCGAGGAAGACGTAGCGGGGAAGAACCGAGAGGGTCGCGCCGAAGTACGAGTACAGCGACGCGTCGACGAAGGTGCCAGTGCCCAGCGCGTGGTCGAGCTCGACCCCCAGCGACCAGCCACCCTGCTTTTCCTTCTCTTCGAGCGCTGCGAGCGAGCCGCTGGCCGAAGCACTGGCGGTGGTGCTGGCAGTCGGAGCAGCGGCAGGGGCCGCCGGCCTCGGCGACGGCGCCGCGGTGGGGTTCGTGGTGGGAACTTCTTTCGCCAGCGCAAGCGTTGGCACCAGCACGACCATCACGATTGCCGATCTCAGACTCTTCAAATGAACCTCCAACGAACCACTGGACGCCGGGTGTGGGGACACGACGGCCTGAGCCGCCCTGAGCAACCTTCGAACCAACGGCGCGAACCAACGTAACCAGTCGTAACTGCAGCGCAAACACTTTCTCCGACCCTGGAGCCTTGAGCCACGCCAATGGCAGGCGCGGGGGTACCCGTTAGGAATGCGGGCAGGATCATCGGAGAAAGCGACAGCAAATCGTCACCTGGCTTTCCGTCGGACATCGACGGCTCGAAGGGGCGGCGCTGTAACACAGGGCCGCGAGTCGGATCAAACCTGCGCAAAATGACGCGCCAAGACGCGCCGTTTCTGAAGGCACGAAGGTCTATACGGCCGTTGGTTTAACCGCGATTTCTCGGGTCACCCTCGCGTCACTGCTCGGAAGAGAGCAGCCGCTTCAAGCGCGCTGGCTCGACCCGCAAGACGAAGGTCTTTTCCTGGGAGAAGGTGACGGCGCCCGGCGCTCCCTTCACCTTGCGAAGGTGCTTCACCGGCACGTAGCTCACCTCGCCACGCGGCTCGCCCTTGAAGTCCGAATGGTGCAGCGCGAGGTGGGCGGCGTCGAGCAGCAGCTCTTGCGGAGCGGTGGTGCCCCGCTCCAACGGGATGACGACGTGGGCGCCGGGTACGCCGCGGGCGTGAAGCCAGAGGAAGTGGGGCCGCGAGAGCTTGAAGCTCAAGGTGTCGTTGTCGCCGCTGCCCTTCCCGACCCAGATGCGCGCGCCACCGGCGGCCAGGTACTCACGGTAGGGGCGGGCCAGCAGCTCGTGCTTCTTCTTCGGCGGCGCAGTGGGCGGCGCGGCCTCGACCTGCGCCAGCTGCGCGACCAGCTTCGCGTGCTCGGCGTCGAGCTGGGCGAGGCGCTGGCGCGAGAGCTCGGCGCCGCGGGTGAGGCGGCGGTACTGGTGAAAGAGCCACTCGGCGTGTTGCTGGGCGGTGCGCGAGGGCTCGAGCGGAATCGTGCGGTCGGCGATGGTGCCGTCGGCCTGGTACTCGGTGAGCGTGACTTCCCTCGCGCCGCGGGGCACGTCGTGAAGGTGCTGCTTCAAGAGGTCGCCGTCTTGCCGGTACCGCGCGGCGAGTGGCGTCCGTGCGGCCTCGGCCTCGACCTTCTTGCGGGTGCGCAGCAGGCGGGCGATTTTTCCGAGCACGGGCGACTTCGCAGCTTCGACGGCGCGGGCCGTTTCGTTGGTGGCGAGCAGCGTCTCGGCGGCATGGGCCAGCGGAAAGTCGGGCGCGTCGCCTTTGAGGCGAAGGGTGCCTTCGGGAGCCGTCGACCCGCGCGGAAGAAACACCTGCCCCGGCCGCTCGGGCACGGGCGCCTGGGACGTGACGGCGAGGATGCGGTCGTTCAGCGTGAGGAAGACGGCGGGCGGCGCCGACAGCTCGAGCTGCAGCGCGTACGGCTTCTCGTCCTTCATCAGCGTGAGGGTCGCGCGCTGGCCGTCGGCTTCAATCGACGCGAGCTTCGCGCCGGTCAAGCTGGTGCGGGCGAGGTGCTGAAAGCCGCTGGCTGCTCCGGGGGTGCCTTTCGGCCTGTCTTCGACCAGCGAAAGGCGGCCGACCTGCGGCGCGGCGCACAGGTGCATCGTCACCGACCTGCCCGGCACGCGGAGCTCGAGCCAGACGCGGCCGGGCAGCGTGGCGTTGACCTTCTGAACGACGGCGCCCAGCAAGCCGGCCTGTAGCTCGGCGGCGACGGCGGCGAGCTCGCTGGGGCGAAGGGACATTTCTTTTTCAGCGCGTCGAACGCGCGAGCGCGATGACGGCGTCGAGGTCGAAGGGGTGCGGCGGCGAGAGCTGGTCGTAGCTGCAGTCGCGGGGCGACTTGTCGGTGCGCCAGCGAAGAAAGGTCGCGCCGTGGCGGAAGCGAGCGCCCTGGAGGTAGTCGAACTTCACCTCGACGACGAGCTCGGGACGAAGTGGGGTCCACGACAGGTCTTTCTTTCCCGACCAGCGGCTGGGCCCACCTGGGGTGCGGCCGCTGCCGAAGCTGGTGCCGCCTTCGTACGGCTTCACCTTTTCGATCAGCTCCTTCTTCTGTTTGGCCGTGAAGGAAGAGGTGTGGCCGACGTGGTGAAGGACGCCGGCGGCGTCGTACATGCCGAGCAGCAGCGCGCCGACGGTGTTCTCGACTTTGCCGGCGCGCCAGCCGCCGACCACGCAGTCGGCGGTGCGGCCGTGCTTGATCTTCACCATCACGCGCTTGCCGGGCAGGTACGGCAGCTCGGTGCGGCGGGCGATGACGCCGTCGAGGCCGGCGCCCTCGAACTGGTTGAACCAGTCTTTCGCGATCGCGGGGTCGGGCGTCTGCGGCGTGGGGAAGAGCGTCTGGCTGACGGGGACGAGCTCGAGCAGCTTCTGGCGGCGTTCGGCGAAGGGCTTCTGGCGCCAGTCTTCGCCGCCGACGGCGAGAAGATCGAACGCGACGAAAGCGGCCGGCGTCTCTTGTGACAGCTTGAGCACGCGCGACGCAGCGGGGTGGATGCGTTGCTGCAGCGTCTCGAAGTCGAGGCCGTTCGCGGTGGGGACGAAGAGCTCACCGTCGAGCACGCAGTCACCGGGAAGCTTTTCCTTCAGCAGCGCGACGACTTCAGGAAAGTAGCGTTCCAGCGGCTGCCCGTTGCGGCTGCAGAGGTGAAGGGCCTCGCCGTCCTTGAAAGGCAACGCGCGGAAGCCGTCCCACTTGGGCTCGTAGACCCAGCCTTCGCCCACAGGGATTTCGACCTGTGGGTCGGCCAGCATCGGTTCGATGGGTGAGGTGAATGGCAGGGTCATCGCGAGACCCGTGATGTTACGCAGCCAGCCGCTAGAAAGCCTTCAGGTCCTTCAGGATCCGCTTCGAGATGACGATGCGCTGGATCTCCCCCGTGCCTTCGAAGATGTCGTAGACGCGGATGTCGCGGAACCACTTCTCGACCATCTGGTCGCTCATCACGCCGGCGGCGCCCATCACCTGGGTCAAGTCAGCCAGGGTGTCGACGGCAGCGCGGGCGGCGTAGGCCTTCGACATCGACGCTTCCTTCGCGTTGCTGATGCCCGCGTCGGCCATCCACGCGGCGCGCCAGCAGAGAAGGCGTGACGCCTCGAGCCGGCGCTTGCTCTTCGCGATCAGCCCTTCGACGTGGTGGTAGCGCGCGATGGGGCGACCGAGCTCGAAGTTTTCCTTCGCGAAGTCGACGGCCTTTTCGTAAGCGGCGCGCGCGATGCCGACCGCCATCGCTGCGACCATCGGGCGGGTGGTGTCGAAGGTCTTCATCGCGCCCATGAAGCCCTCTTTGCCCTCGTAATATTTCTCGCCGCCCAGCAGGCAGTCTTCGTGAACGCGGCAATCTTCGAGCACGAGCTCGGCGGTCTCTGACGCGCGAAGGCCCATCTTCTCTTCGATTTTTCCGACGCTGAAACCGGGAGTCCCCTTCTCGACGACGAAGGCGCGGTGCCCTGCCCGGCCCTTGCTCGCATCGACGGTGGCGAAGATGACGACCCACGACGCGCGCGCGCCGTTGGTGATGTAGCACTTGCGGCCGTTGAGGACCCAGTGGTTGCCATCCTTGCGCGCGGTGGTGCGGATGCCCGCGACGTCGCTGCCGGCGGCGGGCTCGGTGAGGCCGTACGCGCCCCACTTCGGCTCGGGCGCAGTGAAGATGCCGAGGTACTTCTTCTTCTGTTCCGGCGTGCCCATGATCGCGATTGGCGGGCCGCCGAGGCCGGGGCCGGGCAGCGTGAGGATGATTGCCGGGTCGCCCCACGCGACTTCTTCGGCGCCGATGATCGCGAGCCGGTTCGTCTGCTTGAAGCCCTTCGCCTTCTCTTCGCCGAGGCCTTCGCCTTCGCCGCCGAGCTCTTTGGGCAGGCCGCCCATCGAGATGCCGAGGTCCTTCACCTTCTGCAGAAACGCAGCGGGAATCTCGTGGTTGCGGTCGGACTCGAGCGCGATGGGCCGCACCTCGTTTTCCGCGAACCAGTGAATCATCTGGCGAACGTTTTCCTGCTTCTCGGTGAGGCTGAAGTCGATCATGGGTGGCTCCTCTTTCAGCTCAGCGAAGGGTGCAGTGAAGGAAGGGGAAAGAGGTCGGGCGAGAGCAGCGAACGGCCGAGCTCGGCGGCAGCGACGGTCGCGTCGGCCGCCTGGGTGTGAAGGCCGTAGAGGGCGAGCGTCTTCGCGTCGCGCATCCACTTCTCTGACGGGTGGTCTTGCAGGTAGCCAGCGCCGCCGAGAATCTGCACGCCTGCGTTGGCGCAGAAGAAGGCGGCCTCGAGCGCTTGGGTCTGGGCGAGCGCGATGTTGGCGGTGGGCTGCTTGCCGCCGTCGAATTCCCAGGCGGCGCGCCAGACGAGCCAGCGCGCGGCCTCGACTGCGGTCGCCATGTCGGCGAGCAGGAAGGCGATCGCCTGGAAGTGACCGATGGGCTTGCCGAACGCCTGGCGTTCTTCCGCGTAGGCGCGGGCGTACTCGAAGGAAGCGGCGGCGAGGCCGACGGCGCGCGCGGCGGTGACGAGGCTCAACCGGTCGTAGTGCGCGCGCAAGACGGTGGGCAGCGCGCCGGGCGTGTCGAGCCGCGCGGCGGCGTCGAGCTGCAGCGCTTCGACGACGACTTCGCGAACGGGCATCGCCTGCAGACCGAGCGTGGTGTGGGTGCGGGTCGACCGGAGCCCTTTGTTGCCCGCGTTGACGAGGAAGACGCCCGCGCCCGCCAGGCCCTGGCCCGGCTCGACCTGCGCGAGGACGAGATGAAGCTCGGCGTCGCCGCCGTTGAAGACGTACGCCTTCTTGCCAGTGAGCTCCCACCCGCTCGCGGTACGGGTGGCGGTGGTGCGGAAGTCGTCCTGCGCTTTTCCTTCTTCGGCCGCGGCGAGCGCGGCGCGGCCGCGGTTGGCGAGCAGGCCTTTCAGCGCGGCGTGGGCGGCCGGCGTGTCGAGCGCGAGGAGCAGCTGCGACGCGGCGCCGGGGCCGTCGAGCGCGAAGGACGCCCCGACGTCGCCGATGGCGAGCTCTTCTTCGATCAGCGCGCGGACGAGCGTGCCCATGCCCTGCCCGCCCGCGGCCTCAGGCCACTCGACGCCGACGAGGCCGAGCTCACCGTACGCGGCGCGCAGCGCGTCGGTCGGGCCCGACTTCTCGATCGCGCGCAGCTTCGGCCGCAGCTCTTTCGCTGCGAACTGCCGAACAGTGGTCTGGATTTGGGTCAGCTCTTCGCCCAGCTCGAATGACGCCATTGGTGAGTTCCCTCTTCGCGGATTGATTCCGGAATCGGGCGGGCGTACCGCGCCGTTGACTTCGGAGTCAACCGCCTACAGTCGCGTGCGGCAGCGAAGGGTGCCCAGCGAGCCGAGCAGGTGGCTCTCGGGCGTGGACCCATCGTCGTCGATGAAGGCGAGGACGACGCGCGACTCGATCGGTAGCGCGGCGATGAGGTGGCGATCCATCGGGGCGCTGCCTTGCCGGCGCCATTGGTAGACGACGAGGGTCCCCTGCCCCAGCGGCTCTTCGCGCAGCAGCGCAAAGTCAGCCTGCGTTCCCCACGAGGCGACGGTGCGTTGTTTCTGCGAAGCGATGGCGTCGTCGACGGCGTGCTCGAGGGCCTCGCGAATCACCATGCGGCCGCGCAGGTTGGGCGCGTTGGCGATCATCTCGAGCACCTGGTCGGGCATCGGCGAGTTGCTGAGCTTCCAGGCGGCGGGAACTTCGAGCTGGCAGCGCAGCGTCGGCGCGCGGAAGCCGGGCGGAATCACCGCAGCGGCGGGCGCCTCGGGCACCGCTTCCTTGTCAGGGCACCCGGCCAACAGCAGCACTCCGAACAGCGCGACCCGGACCATGAAACCGAATGTGTTTCGGCGCGCGCCGGCGGTCAATCACGGTATGCAGCGACAGTGACGATGCTCTGGATCAAGGCCGTACACGTGATGGCGATCATCAGCTGGATGGCGGGCCTGCTGTACCTGTACCGGCTGTTCGTCTACCACGCGATGGAGACTGAAGAGGTCGTGCGGCAGCGGCTGCAGGTGATGGAACGCCGGCTGATCAACGGCATCGCGCACCCCGCGGCGATCGTCTCGCTCATCACCGGCGTGACGATGCTGTACCTGACGCCCGGCTACCTGACGCAGCCGTGGATGCACGTGAAGCTGACGCTGGCGGTGGGGATGATCGTGAGCCATGAGCTGGCCGCGCGCTTCCGCAAGCGCCTCATCACCGAGCCCCACGCGGTGCCGCACAAGACCTTCCGGATTCTGAACGAGGTGCCGACGCTGCTCATGATCGGCATCGTGATCATGGTCATCGTCCGCCCCTTCTCGCGATGACTGCGCCGCGCCGCTTCCCCGACAGCTTCGTCTTTGGCGTCGCGACGGCGGCGTACCAGGTCGAGGGCGGCATCGAGAACGACTGGTCTGACTGGGAACGTGCGGGCAAGTGCCATTCGCCCGACGCGCGCTGCGGCAAGGCGGTCGACCACTGGAACCGCTTCGAAGAAGACGTCGGGCTGATCGAAGCGCTGGGCGCAAAGGCGTACCGGCTGTCGACCGAGTGGGCCCGGGTCGAGCCCGTCGCGGGGCAGTTCGACGACGTCGCGTGGGCGGCGTATCGCGGGCGGCTCGAGCTGCTCTGTGCGCGCGGCATCCGCCCCATCGTCACCATGCACCACTTCACGCACCCGAAGTGGTTCGCGGCGCAGACGCCGTGGCACGAGCCGTCGTCGCTGGTGTCGTGGGCGCGGTACGCAAAGAAGTTCGCCGAGCTCGTCAGCGGGCTCGACGTCGCGGTGGTGACCTTCAACGAGCCGATGGTGTTTCTGCTGGGCGGGTACCTGTCGGGGCAGATGCCCCCGGGGTTTTCGGATGCGGGCAAGGCGTGGGCGGCGGTGTGCAACCTCGCGCGGGCGCATGTGATCGCGCGGCAGGCGTTGCTCGATCGATCGAAGACCGTGACGGTCGGCATCTCGCAGCACCTGATGGACTTCGTGCCGGCCCGGCGTTGGCACCCGATCGATCAAGCGCTCACGCGGCTCGCCGACTCGAACTTCAACCACGCGCTGCTCGAGGCGCTCACGACGGGCGAGCTGAGGATTCAGATGCCGGGCATCGCGGCGGGCCGGACCCGAATCGACGGCGCGCGCGACTCGATGGAATACCTCGGCATCAACTACTACACGCGCTCGCACCTGAAGTTCGTCGCGGGAAAGCCGTTTCTGACTTTCGAGTTCCGCGACGTGCACAAGCGCGGGCTGACGGACATCGGCTGGGAGTACTACCCCGAAGGGTTCGGCCGGCTGCTGCGAACGCTGAAGCGATACGACAAGCCGGTGTGGGTGACCGAGAACGGCATCGACGATCGCAGCGGGTTGCGTCGCACCCAGTTTCTTCACGATCACCTGAACCAGATTCTCGACGCGCGCGTCGATGGCGTGGACGTGCAGACGTACCTGCACTGGAGCCTGCTCGACAACTTCGAGTGGCTCGAGGCGTGGGGCCCGCGGTTCGGGCTGTACCACGTGGATTTCGAGACTCTGGAACGCACGCCAACGCCGGCTTGTGATTACTTCCGCACCGTCATCACCACCCGGGAAGTTCCGCCCTTATGAGCTTCGGCCTCGCGACTGTTCTGCTGGACCCTCCGAGCACTTTGATTTTCGGCTGCGCGCTGGCGGCGCTTTCAGCGAAGTTGATTCGGGCGAACCCGTCGCCTGGGCTCAGGAAGACGGTTATCCTCTCGGCCGGTTGGTCGGCCTGGTACGGACTGTGTGTGGCGTGGTTCTTCTTCAAGCGCCCCGACTGGATGTTCGTCTACCTGCTGGACACCGCGAAGGTGCCGCTGGCTCCGGCGTTCATCGCGTTCTGGCTGGTGCTGATCGGCTACGGAGCAATTGGCGCGCTCGGCACGGGCCTGTTGATGCAGCAGGAAAAGACGGCGCTTGGCGTCGCGGCTTCGGCGATGGCGGTGGTGAGCATGGCTTTCATCTTTGCCATCACGGGCGACCAGTACGTGCACGTCGGCACCACGGCCCAGTACCTCGCGGGCAACGCGCCGGTGCTGGACGAGGACTCGACGATGAAGCTGGCGCTGAACGTGTCAGGTGCGGGAATCGTGGTGGGAATTCTCGCGGTGCTCGTGCTCCAGTTCCGCAAGCCGCGCGCCGCGTGAAGTCTGAGAAGAAGCCGCTGCTCGAGAGGGTCGGCGTCTTCTACTTCCAGAAGCGCAGCCTGAAGCGCCCTGCCCCAGCGGGAGCTCCAGCCGACGCGATTCACCTGCTGAACCCGGAAGAAAGGAAGGCGGTCGACCGCGTCGAACGGGGCGCCATCATTCGATCGTGTCTGGCCGGGGCTGTGTCGGCGAGCATCGCGGCGGCGGCGGAAGTCTGGGCGTCGGCGGCGCTGGGGGATGACGCGGCGCTGTTCAGCGACGCGAGCATTCGGTTCTGGGTGATCGTCGGCACGGCGACCGCGGTCGCTGCAGTGCTCGAGATTGCCTTTCTCTACTGGGACATCTTGCGGTCGGTGCACGAGCTGTCGAGCGTGACGGGCTTAAGGCTCTTTGGCGCGACGAAGGAAGAGGCGAACGAGGTGATTGCGCAGGGGCTGGCGCGCGCAGCGTTGGAGCTGCCGAACCCCCTCGAGTTCGACAAGCGCATCAACCCGCGGCGCGAGGCGTCGAGGTGGCGGCTGCTGCTCGCGTCGGTCGTCTACAAGATGAAGGTCGGCGTCTCGAACTTTCTCATCAAGATGCTGGTGCGGCGCATTCTCGGGCGCGTGTTCGTGCGGTCGCTGGTCAACAGCTTGATTCCGTTTGCCGCGGTGCCAATCACTGCCGCGTGGAATGGGGTGGTGACGTGGTTGGTGATGCGGGAAGCGCGGCTGCGCGCGATGGGTCCGAGCGCGGCGCATGAGCTGGTCGAGGTGATGTTTGCGGACGCTTTGGCGCTGACGGATGCGGGGCGGCTCGCGGCGGTGAGGGCGGTGGCGGCAGCGATCGTGCGCACCCAGGATCTGCACCCGAACCTCGTCTCGTTGTTGAACGAGGTGATTCTCAAAGCGGGCGACACGGGCACGGCAGAGCTCGATGACCCTGACGCGTTTCTTCGTTCACTGAAGTCGCTGGCTGTGGGCGAGCAGCGGCTGGCGTTGCAGTTGGTGGCCGTCGCCTGCGTGATGGATGGCCGGGTGACGAGGCGTGAGAAGAAGCTCATCACCGAGGCCTTCACCGCGCTCGGCCGCCCGGTGATGATGGACGCGGTCGAGAAGCTGCGGCGCGAGTTCGTCGCCGGTAACGGGGTCGCCGACGACGCAGTTCGGGCGATCTGAGCCGCGCCACGGCCATCCTCTGCGGTGACTACTGAACGGCGAGCTGCTGAACGGCGAGATAGTTCGCTTCGGGGACGTTCGAGTGCTCGGTGCCCTTGACTCGAATCTCCTACGTGCCGGGGAAGAGCGCGGTCGTTGGTGGAACCCGGGACCCAGAAACCGTGGGCAAAAAAGAAAAGACCGCGCGCGATGTTCGACGCGGCCTTCGATCCTCAGCGCGTGAGAAAGGTCGGCTTGGGGGGAACCGCTACAGATTGTCCCAGCTGTAGCCCTCGGCATCGAGGGCGTGATCGGCGAGGGACTTGATCAGCTCGTCGTCGTTGTCGTCGATTCTGGCGAAGTGCGAACGGACGCGGCGGCGCACCTGGCCCGAGAGGACTTCGAGGATCTCGAGCTCTTTGGTGACGGAGGTGGCTCCGCGTTCCTGGATCTCGGTGGAGACGCGCGACATCGTGCAGGCGAGGACGAACAGGTCGATCATCGAGTCGGCGAGGCGCTTGGTGGCGAACTGCTTCCCGATGATGTTCTTGCCGTGCTTGCGCAGCACGCGATCGACGGCGGCGGCAAGATCGCGCGTGAGCTCTTCGAACAGCAGCTGCTTCTCTTTGATCGCCGGGTGCAGCGCGGTGAACGTCGTCTTGTCGCGCTTGATGACGTTGGCCAGCGACGCGCGGCGGCGGGCGTACTCGCTCAAGACGCCGAAGCCCTTGATGGGGTTGTCGAAGATTCCGCGCAGTGACGTCGACAGCTCTTTCAGCGACGAGCCGACTTCGTTCATCGCGGTGAGGGCGATGAAGAGGCGAAGGATGTCGTTGGTGCCTTCGAAGATGCGGTTGATGCGGGCGTCGCGCATCGTGCGCTCGTAGGGGAAGTCGCACATGAAGCCGTTGCCGCCCGCGATCTGCAGCGCTTCGTCGGACGTGCGCCACAGCGATTCGCTGCCGAACACCTTCGCGATCGCCGCTTCGACGGCGTAGTCCTGCTGGCCCGAGTCGACCAGGTGGTTGACCATGTTGACTGCCGATTCGGTGGCGTAGCACTCGACCACCATGTGGCCGATCTTCTGCTTGATGAGGCCGAACTCGGCGATCGATTTGCCGAACTGCACCCGCTCTTTCGCCTGCTTCGTCGACAGCTGAATCAGCTTCTTCATGCCGCCCACGGTGCCGCCGCCCAGGCCCGAACGGCCGGAGTTCAAAATCTTCATCGCGACGACGAAGCCCTTGCCGACTTCGCCGAGCACGTTGCCGACGGGGATCCGCACGTTGTCAAAGTGCACCGTCGTGGTCGACGAGGCGCGAAGCCCCATCTTGTCTTCGTGCGGCCCGACGCTGACGCCGGGCATGTCTCGCATGACGACGAACGCCGTCATGTTGCCGCGCTCGGCCTGGCCGCCCGTCTTGGCGAAGACGGTGAAGAACTGGGCGATGCCGCCATTGGTAATCCAGAGCTTGTTGCCGTTGAGCACCCACTCGTCGCCGTCACGAACGGCGGTGGTCTTGATCGACGCGGCGTCCGAGCCGCTGCCGGGCTCGGTGAGGCAGAACGCGGCGATCATCTCGCCGGTGGCGAGCTTCGGCATCCACTGCTTCTTCTGTTCGTCGGTGCCGAAGAGCAGCAGGCCGCGCATGCCGATCGAGCTGTGCGCTCCGACGGTGACAGCCACTGAGCCGTCGTACTTCGCGATTTCCTGCAGCGATCGCGAGTACGAGGTGGCGTTCATGCCCATGCCGCCGTGCTCTTCGGGGACGATCAGTGAGAACAAGCCAAACTGCCGCAGCTCTTCGATGAAGCTGGCCGGCAGCTCGCCCGCGCGATCCCACTTGCGGAAGTCCGGCTCGTGCGGCTTCAACAGCTGGTCCAGCGAGCCGATGACGTTCTTCAGGACCTCTTTGTCCTGAGGCTTCATCTTCGGGTACGGGACGATCAGCTCTTCGTCGATTTCTCCGAAGCACATCGAGGTGACGAACGAACGGTGGTCGGGCGATTCGGGGCGCATGCCGCTTTCATAGCGCAGCGCGTCGTAGCCCGCTGCACCCGTTCAGCCCGGGGGATGAGCCGCCCCCCACTGCCCGGATTCCTGCGGCTACTTCGAGGCGGGCAGGAGCCTGCGGTCAGTTCTTCATTGGAATCGAAGCGCCTTCGAGCCAGCCGCGCAGCTGCGCGTCGCCGAAGAGCTTGCCGGCCACGTGGTACTTCGAGACGAAGCCGAGAGACGTCGCCGCGTCCTCGCAGAGCACGGCAGTTGGGGTGAACACCGCCGAGTGGCACAGCTGCTCGCCCTTTGAGTCGATGCGAAGAAACGCGACGTGGAAGTCCATGCCGACGACGTAGAGGCCCTCGCCATGCGTGGCGCGGAGTCGAGCGAGCAACGCCTTCACGTCGCCGTCGCGCGAGCGCACCGTCTGTTCGGGCTCGGCGAGGCTGCGCACGATGTACTCGCTGGCCTGCTGCGCGAGCTTCACGCGCTCGACCTTGAAGCCGGCGTCGCGCAGCAAGGTCGACACGTAGTAGCCGCACGCGATCGCGCCGTCTCTCGGGGTCTCGCTGGTGCCGTAAAACTCCCACGTCGTGCCGGCCCAGGCGGGAAAGAGCTGGGTGTCGAAGGCAGTGAGCAACGCCGAACGTGCGGTCGCCAGAGCGGCTGTCTTCTTCGCAGCGGTCGGCGCCTGCGCGTACGCGGCTCTCGACTGAACGCGCAGCGCGGCGAGGTCGCTCTTCACCTCGGAGTAGTCGCCGGCGGCGGCGAGAAGAAGGAGCAACGCTGGGCCCACGAGAGCTGCGACACGCAGGCCTGCGGATCCGTTCCTTTCGCAGAAACGTGCAATCTTCCGTCGCCGCCATGTCCGGATCCAACGCCCCTGCCCGCCCGCCCGCCGCCGATACGCACGACCTCATTCGTGTTCGGGGCGCCCGGGAAAACAACCTGAAGGACGTGAGCGTCGAGCTTCCGAAGCGGCGGCTGACGGTGTTCACCGGCGTCTCGGGCTCGGGCAAGTCGTCGCTGGTGTTCGGGACGATCGCCGCAGAGTCGCAGCGCCTCATCAACGAGACGTACAGCGCGTTCCTTCCGAAGGCCTGACGACGGCGATCATCGTGGACCAGGAGCGCATGGGCGCCAACGCGCGCTCGACCGTCGGCACCGCCACCGACGCGAACGCCATGCTCCGCGTGCTCTTCAGCCGACTCGCCAAGCCGTCCATTGGCTCGTCTCAGGCGTACTCGTTCAACGTCGCGTCGGCGAGCGGTGCCGGCAAGGTCGTCGTCGAGAAGCGCTGACGGACGTGACGTACGTGTTCGATGAACCGACGATCGGCCTGCACCCGCACGACATCCAGCGCATGAACGGCCTGCTGCTGCGGCTGCGCGACAAGGGCAACACAGTCCTCGTGGTCGAGCACAAGCCAGAGACGATCGCGATCGCCGACCACGTCGTCGACCTCGGGCCCGGCGCGGGCACGGCGGGCGGCGAGATCGTGTTCGAGGGCACCTTTGATGGACTCAAGGCGAGCAACACACTGACGGGTCGCCACCTGAATGATCGCGCGTCGCTCAAAGCGTTGGTGCGGCAGCCGAAGGGGGCGCTGAAGCTGCGCGGCGCGAACGCGAACAACCTGAAGAACGTCGACGTCGACCTTCCCCTCGGCGTGCTGGTGGTGATCACCGGCGTCGCAGGCTCGGGCAAGAGTTCGTTGATCCACGGCTCGGTGAGCGGGCAGCCCGGCGTGGTGACGGTCGACCAGGGCTCGATCAGTGGCTCCCGTCGGAGCAACCCCGCGACCTACACCGACATGCTGGAGCCGATACGCAAGGCGTTCGGGAAGGCGAATGGCGTGAAGCCGGCCCTGTTCAGTGCGAACTCCGAGGGCGCGTGCCCCACCTGCAACGGCGCGGGCGTCACCTATACGGACCTGGCGATGATGGCCGGCGTCTCCACGCCGTGTCTCGACTGCGAGGGCAAGCGCTTCCAGTCGTCGGTGCTCGGGTATCGCCTCGGCAAGCTCAACATCGCCGAAGTGCTCGACCTCCCGGTCAGCGAGGCGATCACCTTCTTCGCGAGCGGGAAGTCGGAGGTGCGGGCTGCGCACGCTGTCCTGCAGCGGCTCGCCGACGTGGGGCTCGGGTACATCAGGCTTGGGCAACCGCTCACCACGCTCTCCGGCGGCGAAAGGCAAGCGGCTCAAGCTCGCGACCCACATGGGTGAAGACGGCAGCGTCTACGTCCTCGACGAACCCACGAGTGGCCTCCACCTCGCGGACCTCCAACAGCTGCTCTGGCTGCTCGATCGCCTCGTCGACTCAGGGAAGTCAGTCATCGTCATCGAGCACCACCAGAGCGTGATGGCGCACGCAGACTGGCTCATCGACCTCGGGCCGGGCGCGGGTCGCAACGGCGGTCGCGTCGTGTTCGAGGGCACGCCCGCGCAGCTCGTCGCGAGGCCATCGACGCTGACTGGCGAGCACCTGGCGGCGTACGTGGGCGGGCCGTCGGTGAAGGCGCGCGGGTCGAAGAAGCCTTGACTGCAGTCGGGGCTCGACGTCAGAGCCGGCCGATCAGCCCAGCGCCGTCCGGTAGTCGACGTCGTAGTCATCGGTCGGAGCGGCGGCATCGACGTGCGCGCCGAGGAAGAAGCGTTCGACCGCCTCGGTGACATCGGCGGCGCTCTCGAGCCGGTTGGCGGCGTGCCGAAAGGCCGAAGCGCCGTAGAGCCCGTGCGCGTACCAGGCCAGGTGCTTGCGGAACTGGCTCACCGCGGGCAGCTCGCGCTTCGCCGCCGGAGCGTCGGCCGGCACGTTGCGCGCCGGCCCACAGAACTCGAGGTGATCTCTAAAGTGTTGAAGCACGGTCGCGCAGCGTTCGGCGGGCGTCGGGGCGTCGCCGCCTTCGAGCTGGCGGAAGATCCACGGGTTTCCCAGCGCGCCGCGGCCGATCATCACGAAGTCGCAGCGCGTCTGGTCGAGCATGCGATTCGCGTCGTCCACCGTCTTCACGTCGCCGTTGCCGATGATGGGAAACTTGTCGCCGACGTGTGCCTTGAGCTGGGTGATGACGTCCCAGTCGGCCTTGCCCGAGTAGCCCTGCGCGCGGGTGCGGGGGTGCACGGCGAGCGCGGCGACCCCTGCGTTTCCCAGCGCGTCGGCCATCTGCAGGAAGTTTCGGTTCTGGTGGTCCCAGCCGCTGCGAATCTTGGCGGTCACCGGCAGGCCTGTCGCTTCGCGAATCACGCGCACGATGCTGGCCGCGCGCTCGGGGTCGCACAGCAGCGCGCTGCCCGAGCCCGACTTGGTGACCTTCTTCACGGGGCAGCCCATGTTGATGTCGATGATCTGCGCGCCGTATTCCTTGCCGATGGTCGCGGCCTTCGCCATCGCCTCGGGGTCGCCACCGAAAAGCTGAAGTGAGTACGGCTGTTCGACCGCCGCGTCGTGGCGCAGGTAACGCAGCGTGCGGGTGTTGGCGTGGAAGAGGCCTTGCGCGCTGACGAGCTCGGTCGGGCACAGCGCGGCGCCAGCGCGGAAGGCCATCACGCGGAAGGGCAGCTCGCTGACGCCGGCCATCGGCGCGAGCACCCAGGGGTTCTTCAACAGGTAGGGGCCGATCTGACGCACGGCTTGCGCATAGCGACTCGGAACAGCAGCGCGCAAGCGGTCTGACGCTGTTACCTTGCCGGTCTCTCTCATGTTCCGATTCCGGCTCGGCGGCATCCCCATCGAAGTGCACTTCAGCCACCTCGCCATCTGCGGGGTGGTGGCCTGGACGGCCGTCGAAGGCTTCCGCCCCGAAGGCTGGCCGGGGACGGCGATCGAGCCTGCGCAGCCGAACAGCAAGTTCGTCTACGCGCTGTGCTTCGCGCTCTGGATGTCGATTGTCTCGGTGTCGATTCTGATTCACGAGCTGGGGCACGCGGTCGTGTCGAAGGTGTTCGGCTACCGCCCCACTGTGCACCTGGTCGGGCTGGGTGGGCTGACCAACCCGAACGCGAACGAGACGATTCCGTGGCACCGCGATGTGCTGCTCACGCTTGCGGGTCCACTGTCAGGCCTCACCCTGGGTCTTCTTGCCGGAGCGCTGGGCCTCGCGCTGAAAGCCTCTGGCGTCGCGTCGAATCCGCTGACGTACGTGCTGTTCGGCCTCTTCGGAGCAAACCTCTTCTGGGCGGTGCTGAACCTGTTGCCAGTGAGCTCGCTGGACGGCGGGCGAATCGCGAGCGCCTTGCTGACGCGAATTTTCGGGCGAAAGGGGTTCTTCTTCGCGCAGCTGATCTCGGTCGCGCTGGGCGTGGGGGTGATTGTGCTCGCGTGGGACAACTTCCTGCTGGCGTTGATCATGGGCCTCAACGTCGTGCGCGCGATGGCGATGATCTCGGCGTACTTCCGCGGCGAGATGCCTCCGAACGGGCCGACGCATCCGTACGAGCTTGCGTTCGTCGCGGCCGAGGCGAAATACAAAGAAGGGAAGCTCGAAGAGGCGGCGGTGCTGCTGAGCGCGGTGGGTGAGCATGACCTGCAGCCGCAGCTGCGCGCGCGGGTACACGACCTGTCAGGGTGGATCGAGGTGAAGCAGGGCGAGGGCCGCAAGGCGCTCGATCACTTCTCGCAGGTGCAGGGGCTGACGGTGGCTCCCCAGGCGCTGGCGGCGGCGTTCTCGTTGATTGGCGACGAGACGCGCGCGCTGCCGCTGTGGGAAATCGCGGCGAAGACGTCGAAGGATAAGACCCTTCTTCACGAGTGGGCAGGCTCGCTGATTCGCAACGGCCAGCCGGATCGCGCGAAGGCGCTCGATGGGGTGAAGCCGGCGCTGGCGTTTGCGGCGGCGGCGCGCACGGCCTTCGTTCGCAAGGACTACCCGCTGGCCGGAGAGACGAGTGAGGCGAGCTTCAAGGAAGAGGCGAGCCTCGAGCGCGCGTACGACGCGGCGTGTGCGTATGCGCTCGCAGGCCGAACCGATGATGCGCTGCGGATGCTCGAGGCGGCGGGGACGACAGGCGGCTTGAGGGCGGATCAAGCCGAGTGGGACCCCGAGCTGGCATCGCTGAAGGCCGACTCCAGGTTCGGCGCGCTGCTCGAGAAGATTCGCGCGGCGCATCGCATCCGTTCCTGAAGCCCTGCTCAGCCAGGCCCGGATTACTCGCATCGCGTGACGATCGGATGACGCAGCCCGTCGTTAATCGTCGTGCCCATGACGTCCACGACTGCCGCCGTTGAGACCGAGAAGCTTGCCTGGGGGAAGAGCATCCCCTTCTTTGCCGTTCACGCCGCCTGTCTGCTCGCGCTGTATACGGGCGTGACGTGGCAGTGGGTGGTGATGTGCGTCGCCTCCTATTACGTGCGGATGTTCGGCGTGACTGCAGGCCTTCACCGCTACTTCTCGCACCGCGCGTACAAGGCGAACCGGGTCGTGCAGTTCCTGCTCGCGGTGCTCGGTTCGCTGAGCGTGCAGAAGGGCGTGCTGTGGTGGGCGGCGCACCACCGGCACCACCACAAGTATTCGGACAAGCCGGAAGACATCCACTCGCCGACGCTGCGCGGGTTCTGGTGGAGCCATGTCGGCTGGATCCTGTCGACCCGCTATGACGAGACCCGCTTCGAGTCGATCAAGGACTTCGCGCGATTCCCCGAGCTGGTGTGGATCAACAAGTACTTCCTCGTGCCGCCGATCGCGATGTTCGTGGGGCTCTTCCTCGCCGGCGGCCTGCCCTGGCTCGTCTGGGGCGGCTTCATCCCCACCGTGCTGCTCTGGCACGGGACCTTCACCATCAACTCGCTCTCACACATCTTCGGAAAGCGCCGGTACCTCACCACCGACACCAGCAAGAACAACTGGCTGCTCGCGTTGATCACCTGCGGCGAGGGCTGGCACAACAACCACCACTACCACCAGAACACCGCCAACCAGGGCTGGTTCTGGTGGGAGGTCGACCTCTCCTTCTACGTGCTCAAGGCGATGTCGTGGGTGGGGCTCGTGTCCGACCTGCGCCTGCCGCCCAACCCAACGAAGTTCGCCCACCTCAAGTACACGGACGCCCAGAAGGCCCAGCTGAACGGCGCGCCCCCCGAGGCGCCCCAGTTGCTGCCTGCGATGCCCGCTACCCGCTGACGTCGGGTGAAGTAGGTTTCGCCCCGCGGTGAAACCCGGAACCCCATCGGCGCGTAGTGACGAAGACGAGGCGCTGATGGAACAGTTCTGCCAGGGAGACGAGAAAGCATTCGACGCGTTGTTCACGCGGCACGCGCCGGCGGTGCGCGGGTACCTCGCGCGGATGACTGGGAGCGCGGCGGTGGCCGACGACCTCACCCAGGCGACCTTCGTCTCGCTCGTGCGTGCCCGCGGCCGCTTCATTCAGGGTGCCCGCTTCAAGCCCTGGCTTTATGCGATCGCCACCAACGCCGCGCGCGACCAGAAGCGCCGCCGCACGGAACGCCTGAGCGACACGGGCGAGCTTCCCGTCAGTGAAGGCGAAGAGATGGCGGTGCGCGACTTAGGCATGGAAAGACAGGTGCACGCGGCGCTGAAGCAGCTGCCCGAGACGCAGCGTGAAGCGATTCTGCAGCACCGGTTTCACGGGCTCTCTTTCGCCGAGATCGCCGAGGCCGAAGGGGTCACCGAGTCGGCCGTGAAGGTTCGCGCGCATCGCGGCTACGAAAGGCTGCGAGAGCTGCTGAAGGGGCTGTGGCCATGACCTGCACCCGGCTCGACGAAGTGCTTCGCGAAGACGCCTCGGCCGATGCGCTGGCGCACGCGACGACGTGCCCGACCTGCGGCCCTGCGCGCGCGGCGTGGAACAAGATGAATGGCCCGGCGGAATCGGCGAGGCCGCTGGATGCGATTCGCGAGGCGGCGCGGGCCGAGCTCAAGAAGCAGCCGAAGTCGCAGGCCTGGTGGGTCGACGCGGCGACGCTTCTCGCGGTGAACCTGGTCGTGTTCGGGCTGGCGGTGTCGCTGATGAGCCACCCGCTGCGGCACCCCGAGTCGCCGGTGATGCGGTGGGGCAACGCGGCGACGCTGCTGGTGCTGCTGGTGGCGGGCGCGTGGTTCGCGATTCGCCCGGGTGGCCGCACGGCGCGGCTCGCGATGCTGGTCCTCGCGGCGCTGGGGGCGATCGGCGTTTCGTTGGGTGGGTCGGGCGACGCAGGCGCCAGGCCTTTCGCGTCAGGGCTCGGGTGCGCGGCAACGGAGGTGGTGGTGTCGCTGCTGCCCGTCATCGCGGCGGTGGGGCTGACCCGGAAGTTCGCCTTCGATCTCACCCGCACCATCGCCGGCGGCCTCTCGGTGGGCGCGACCGGCATGCTCGTGCTGCACCTGCACTGCGTCAACGGCGCCGCGGCGCACCTCTTCGTCTTTCACGTCATGGCCTGGGCCGTCGTCGCCGCGGGAGTCGTCCTCGCGCGGCGCCTCACGCCCAGCCGTTCGTACGCCGGGTAGGCCTTTTAGTTACTTGGCGGGAGCCGGCTTCGGCGCGTCCTGCTTGTGAAGCGCGCACGCGGCGACGGCCTTCGTCGGGTCGATCGAGTCGCTGCCTTCGGTGTGCTCGAGAATCTTGCGGCCGTTGCCGATCACGAAGGTGTGGCGCTGCGCCATGCTGAGCACGGGCATCTTCGCGTCAAAGAGCGCGACGAGCTTGCCGTCGGCATCAGCGACGAAGCTCTGCGGCGCCTTCAGCTCGGCGCGCCACTTCACCAGCGTCGGGCCGTCGTCCATCGAGACGGCGATGACGTTGCCCTTCAGCTTCTGCACTTCGGCAAAGCGATCGCGGTACGCCTGCATCTCTTTCGTGCAGCCGCCAGTGAAGGCCTTGGGGAAGAACGCGAGGATGACGGGCCCCTGCTCGACCAGCTTCGAGAGCGTGAGCTCCTTGCCGTCGATGTCTTTGACGGTGAAGTCGGGGGCAATGTCGCCCACCTTCGGGGTCGCAGCGAGAACGGCGGCAGTGAGCAGGGCAGAGAGCATGCCCGAAGCTCTAACACCGTCACTTCATCCGCGCCCAGACGGCCTTCGCCGACTCGCGGGCGTGCGCGGCCAGGTCATCGACCTTCACCGCCAGCACCTTGCGCGACCACAGACGCCACACCCCGTCGACCATCACGGACTCGACGTGGCGAGAGGAAAGGCCGTGGATGAGGTGGGCGGCCAGCGTCGTCGCGTCCAGCGGCGTCGGCGGCCGATAGTCGAGGATGATCAGGTCGGCGATCGCCTTGGGTTGCAGCGGGCCGATGGGCGCGTCGAAGGCAGCGCTCGCGAGCCGGTGCCCGTTGGCGAGAAAGCGAAGAATGTCGATCGGCTGCCCCGCGTCGCGCGACTTGAGCCACGCCGCCTGCGCCTCGGCGAAGACATCGAGCGACATCGCGTCGGTGCCCAGACACCCGCGCACGCCGAACTTCCCGGCCGTCGCAGTGCCCGTCTGCGTGAACATGTTGCTGCGCGCCGCGTGCACCAGCCACGCGCCGGTGCTGAGCAGCGCGTTGAGGTCGTCCCAGGAAAGATGAACGCCCTGCGCGAGAATCGTGCGCTCGCTGACGAGGCCGTGCTCGAGCAGGCGGGCCAGCGGAGATTTTTCGAACCGCTCGTGCGAGGTGCGTTCTTCGGCGGCGTCTTCGGCGAGCGCGAGGTGAAGAAAGGCTTTCGCGGCGTCGAGCACCCCCTTCACGCCCTCGAGCGCGTCGGAAGAGAGCGTCTCGAGGTCGGCGACGCCCACGGCTCCGCGGAAACGGCCGCGCGCGCGCTTCACGTAGTCGAGGCACTCTTCGAGCCCTTCTTCGCGGCCGATGGCGCCGAACCGGTCAGACACCTGGTAGCCCAGCACCGCGCGAAGGCCGACGCGGCCGAGCCCGTGCGCGACGCGAGACAGCGAGCCGGAAATCGATTGGGGCGACGCGTGGAGGTTGAAGACGGTGGTGACGCCAGACAGCAACCCTTCGACCGCTCCCATCGACGCGGCGGCCTCGACGTCGTCCGGGCCCAGCGCGCCCTCGAGCGCATGCAGCGCCTGGCTCTCGGCCCCGAAGCCCAGGCCTACCCTTTCCACGCCGCGCATCAGCGCGCCGTGCAGGTAGTGGTGCGCACTGACCAGGCCCGGCATCACCAGCTTGCCGTCGAGGTAGAGCACCTCGTCCGTGGGGTGCTCGTCGACCACCGGCCCACGCTGGACGATGTGCCCTTGTTCGATGCGGAGCGAGCCAACCTCGACCGATGCGGGCTCGAGCTCGACCAGGGTTCCGGCTTTGAGCACGGTGGCCAAACGGCCGCGGAAAATAGCAGCGCCCGTCGGCTCCTCGGTGTCCGACTTCCGGGCAGATCTGCGTTTTCGGTACGTTCGGTGTCGTGACAGGGGTTTTCAGGCGGCAACGCGCCATTACATCGTCCCAGTGACGGCCACAGTGGCACACACCTTGCCTAGGGGCGCAGCGAAGTCCCCTCAGGGAGCACCATGCGCACTGCACTCCTCGTCACCTGTTGCTGTCTCATCGGCTGTGGCCTGCCGCCTTCTGAAGACCCGAAAGACCTGGCTGAAGCGCAGCAGGAAATCGTCGGCGGCGCGACGGACACGGGAGACCCGGCGGTGGTCGCGCTGACGGTGCAGGGCCAGGAGTACTGCACAGGGACGCTCATCGGCCCGAAGACGGTGCTCACCGCCGCGCACTGCATCAACGTCTACGGCGCGTCGAGCCAGGTGAACTACTACGTGGCGTTCGGCACGTACGCGTCGCAGCCGTCGCAGCGGGTGAAGATCATCAGCCAGACGGCCGACCCGCAATACAACAAGGCCTCGGGCGATTCGCATGACTTCGGCATTCTGCAGCTGGCGACGCCGGTGACGAACGTGGCGCCGATCGAGATGAACGCGCTTGCGATGAACGCGACGCACGTGGGCCTGGCGATTCGCCACGCGGGCTTCGGCATCACCAGCGGCAATGGCAGCGGCGGCGGCACGAAGCGCCAGGTCAGCTATACGGTGCGGCAGGTCTCCGAATTTCTGATCGAATCGGGCGCCAACGGCAAGCAGACCTGCAGCGGCGACTCGGGCGGGCCGGCGTTCATGGTCATGCCGGGCAACACGGTCGAGACGCTGGTCGGGGTGGTGAGCTTTGGCGACGAGGCGTGCACCCAGTTCGGCGCCGACGGCCGCATCGACGTGGTGCTCCCGTGGATCAAGTCGACGATGGCGGTGTGGGAAGCGGCGTCGTGCGGCCTCGACAACAAGTGCAAGGCGGGCTGCACGCCGATCGATCAGGATTGCGCGTGTGCGGCCGATGGCGCCTGCACGGCCGACTGCGTCGACCTGAAGAAGGACCCCGATTGCCCCGTCGCTTGCGTCGGCGGCAACACGTGCGCGACTGAAGCGTGCCCGCGCCCCGACCCCGACTGCATCCCCGAGGGCGGCACGTGTACCAACGCGTCCCAGTGCAAGGGCCAGGTGTGCATCAGCGACGATCAGCACCCGAACGTGAAGTACTGCAGCACCGCGTGCACGCCGTCGAACAACACCTGCATCACGGGCATGGAGTGCGCGCCCCAGCTGGTCTGCCTGCTGAAGCAGAAGCCTACGAAGGAGCCGGGCGACATCTGCACCGCCGCCGATTTCTGCACCCACGGCGGCGTCTGCGCCGGCCCGGTCGCAGCGAACACCCAGCGCTGCGTCAGCGCCTGCATCGTGCAAGGCGACTGCGCGGCCGGCACCACCTGCGAAGGCGGAGCGGGCGGCCAGCGGTTCTGCCGCGCGCCCGAGTCGGTGCTGCGCTTCCAGGACATCGTCCTCGAGCGGGCGACCGCGGAAGGCAAGGCGGCGGCGACAGGCTGCGCGGCGACCGGCTTCAGCGACCTGTCGATCCTCACCGCGCTGCTCGGGGGGCTCTCGCTAATTCGTCGCCGCCGATCTTGAATCGGCGGGCCGGTTCGAAAAAGGGAGGCCACGATGGGAAGACGGGTCGGGTTGGCCGCCTGCGCTTTGCTGGTGGCCTGCGCTCCGTCTTCGTCCCCTGAAGCCAGCGCTGTGTCTCAAGGCATCGTCGGCGGCACTGTCGACCTCGGCGACCCGCAGGTCTTTCAGCTGCGCATCACCGGGGTGCCGACCGGCAGTGGCACCTGCAGCGCGACGTTGATCGGCGCCCGCACCCTTCTCACCGCCGCGCACTGCCTCGACCCGAAGCGCTTCGGCGCGACGTCGCTGACCTTTGCCGCCAGCAACGCGTCCGACACCTCGACGGCAACCGACTGGCGCGACGTCGCCGAGACGCGCATTCACCCCGGCTACAGCTCGGCGACGCAGGTGAACGATGTCGGGCTGGTCTTGCTGCAGACGGCGCCGGGCCTGACCCCGAAGGGCTGGAACCCGCTCACAGTCGCGACGTACGGCGGGAAGCCGCTTCGCGCGGTCGGCTATGGCAGCACGGCCCCGTACGACGGCGGCACGAACGTGAAGCGCCAGGTCGACCTCACCTTCCGCCAGCTGACGAACGACGAAATCTGGATTGGGGATCAAGAGAGCAAAGGCATCTGCACCGGCGACTCGGGCGGGCCTTCGTTTCACACGTTCGTGGACGGCGTCGAAAGAGTCGTGGGCGTTCATTCCACTTCATCGCTGCCGGCGATGTGTCTCGACGGCGTCGACCAGCGCGTCGACTTTCACGCCGCCTTCATTCGCGCCTTCTTGATGGAGAAGGAAGCCGCGGCCTGCTGGGAAGACGGGCGCTGCGTGATGACGGGCTGCGCGGGCGTGGATGTGGACTGCGTCTGCGGCGCCGACGGGATGTGCACCGACAAGTGCCCGAGCCTCGCGATGGATCCCGACTGCCCGGCCGACTGCATCGACAACGGCGTCTGCGCGGTGGGCACGTGTCCGAAGCCCGACGTCGACTGCGGCACCTTCACCGGCGCGTGCGCGAAGCCGCAAGACTGCCTGGCCAACCGCTGCGTGACCGACCCCCAGCACCCACGGCCGTACTGCAGCGCCAGCTGCGCCACGTCGTCGCAGTGCGATTCCACGATGGAGTGCGATGGCACCGGCACCTGCCGCTACAAGCAGCTGCCGACGGTGACAACCGGGGGCCCGTGCATGCTCGGCAAGTCGCGGTGCGAAGACGGAGCGATGTGCGTCGCCCACCTCGGCCGGCCGCAAGGCACCTGCACGCCGATGTGCCTGACGGACTCCAACTGCGGCGACGACGGCCGGTGCGTGGGAGAGGAAGGCCAGCCGAAGTTCTGCAAGCTGCCGGTGACGGTGCCGCTGGCCAGGCTCGAAGGGCCGGTGGCCGTCGTGGGTTGTTCGTCGGTGCCCGGGCTCTTCACCCTGCTCGGGCTACTCGGCCTGCTTCGCCGCCGGCGCCGTTAGCGCGCGCCGCGTCGCAGCGAGCGCTGCGGTGTCGTCGAAGACCACCTTGCCGCGCTGCTTCGAGACGCCGAGCTTTGCCCACAGCGCCTCGAGGTTCGCAGGCTCACCCTTTTCCCCCAGCCGCGCGTGAAGGTTCTGCAGCACCTTCGTGCCGGTGGCCGCGTCGCCCAGCGACAGCAGCTGGTCGAGCGCGAGGTGCACCTTGCCGTCGCCGCCCTTCTCGAGGATTCCTTTCAGCGCGTCCTGCAGTGTCTTCTTCCCCTTGGTCTGCGCGCGTAGCTCGAGGTCGGCAAGCAGCCAGAAGCGCGCGCCACCCCAGTACGTGTTTCCCCACGACTGGGTATGGGCCATGCCCTTGTCGCTGGCTCCGTTCGGCATCCCATCGAGGAACTCGCCCCAGACGCGCTCGGGTGAAATCTGCCCGGCCTGCGCGCGAATGATCGGCTCGACGTAGGTGGCGAGGCCCTCTTCCAGGTACAGGTAACGGTCGTCGAGGTCGGCGAACCCGAGGTGCACCAGCTCGTGCGGCAATCGCCAGTCAGCGGCCATCGAGGCAGCCGTCGCGTCGCGGCCGACCTGGATGCGAATCGCCCGGCCGCCGTAGGTCATCCCGCCTGAGACGTGGCCGCGCATGCCGGTGAGCACGGTGAGGGTGGCCGACTCGCTGGGAAAGCGGCCGTAGTACGCGGCGGTCGCCTTTGCGGCTGCTTCGACCCACTCCCTCACTGCGTCCCGGCCCACGGGAAGGTCGCCGGCCGAGATGAGCAGACGAAGCCTCGCGCCGCCCACGTCGAGGTAGGTCTCGGCGAAAGGCAGCGCTCCATCGAAGCCGACAAAGCCCGGGGCTTTCGTCACCTGCGACCAACCAGAGAGGGCGACCGCCAGGGTCAGCGCGAGCATGGAAAAGGCTTAACGGCGGAACAGGTAACCGCGCCCGCGCAACGTCACGAAGTGCACCGGGTTCTCGGGGTCGGGCTCGAACAGGCGCCGCAGCCGCAAGATGAAGTTGTCGACGGTGCGGTCGGTGGGAAACGCGTCCATGCCCCACACTTCTTCGAGAATGTCGGTGCGCGAGAGGGCCTGGTTTTCGGCGCCGACGAAGAGCTCCATCAGCTTGAGCTCTTTGTCGCTCAGCGAGAGCTCGCCTTCGTTGGTCTGCGCCTGGCCGGTGTCGAAGCGGATCCAGAATTTTCCCAGGCCGAAGAGAGGGCGCCCCGTCAGCGTCGGCGCCTTTCGCGCGCGTCGCAACAGGGCCCGCACCCGCGCGAGCAGCTCGGACACGTCGAAGGGCTTGGTGAGGTAGTCGTCGGCGCCCGCGTCGAGGCCCTTCACCTTCGAGGCGATGTCGTTGCGCGCGGTGAGCATCATGATCGGCACCGCGACGCCCTGCCCCCGCGCCTGCTTGATCAACGCAAACCCGTCGCCCTTCGGAATCATCGCGTCGACGATCGCCAGCGAGAACCCGGGCCGGGAAATCGCCGCGAGCCCCGCCGGGAAATCGCCCGCGATCTCGACCTCGTGCCCGACGTGGGTGAGGTTCATCGCCAAAAGCTGCGCCACCAGCGGCTCGTCTTCCACCACGAGGATCCGATCAGCCATGGTGGCCCTCGGCCGTCGCGAGCGTCAGCGTGAAGGTGCTGCCCTTGCCTTCGCCTTCAGACTTCGCAGACAGCTCGCCACCCATCTGCCGGGCCAGCTGCCGAGAAAGAGAGAGCCCCAGGCCGCTGCCGTGGCTCACGGCGCCCTTCGCCGCGCGTGCGAAAGGGTCGAACAGCCGTTCGGAAAGTCCGGGGTCGAAGCCGAGGCCGAAGTCGCGCACCTCGAGCCGCCAGCGATCCGCGTCGACCGCGCTGTGCAGCTCGACCTTGCCGCCGCCGTACTTGCGCGCGTTGTCGAGCAGGTTCTCGAGGATGACGCGGAACGCATCGGGGTTCGCGTAGACCTTCGTCGCCGTGGCTGGCTGCACCGCGACGGCTTCGGCGCCGAACCCGTGGGCGCGGTGCGCGAGAACTTCGGCGACCATGCCTCCCGCGTCGTGCGCTTCGAGCGCGCCGCCTTCGGGCAAAGAGACCGCACGCTGGTAGGCAAGAATCGTCTCGGCGAGGTGCTCGAGGCGATCGCACTCGGCGATGCCGCTCTTCAGCAGCGGGGCGTGCTGGGTCGCAGGCACCGAGCCGAGCTGGAGGCTCTGCAGCAGCGCGCGCACGCCTGCGATCGGCGTCTTCAGCTCGTGGCTGGTGAACTGCAGCATCCTTTCCATCCGGATGCGGGCCTCTTGCCGGCGGCGCGCGACGACGAACAGCACCAGCATGCAGAGAATCAGCGCGAGCACGAAGACGCCCGACTCGCCGGCGATCATCAGCAGCAAGCGTTCGCCGCGCGCGTCCAGGGTCGAAAGCCCGTTCTTCAGCTCGAGTGGATCCTTCGTCGTCAGGGCGAGCAGGTCTTCCGACAACGCCTGTTCCTGCGCGATGAGGCGGCGGGCGAAGGTGCTCCACCAGGCGACCAGCGCCGCGATGATCGCGACCGCCGTCGAGAGCACCAGGTACTCGAGCCGGCGGGACATCCATCGGACGAGGCGCATCTTCGCTAGCCCGGGCCTGGGGTGCGGTTCAGCGCTTTGAGCGCGACGTCGACCATCGCGTCGGGGCCCCCGCGTTCTTCGGGGAAGGTGCTCAGTGCTCCCTTCACCGCGAGCGTCACATTCTCGCCGAACGGGCCGCCGTCGCTGAACAACGCGAGGTTGTGCTTGAGCAGGCGTTCGGCGTCTTTCTGCGAGACATCGTGAAGCAGCACGCCGAACCGCGCCGCGCCCAGGTGCGCGACGACATCGCTGACGCGGAAAGAGGCCCGCAGCCGGGCGCCCATCGCCGCCACCGCTGCGTCTGCTTCGAGCCTCCCGCGCGCTTCCTGCAGCGTCATGAGGCCACCTTCGAAGACCAGCAACGCCAGGGTGCGACCGCGGCGCGCGAGCAGAATCGCGCGCTCGAGCTCTTCGAGGAGCACGGGCAGGTTCGGAAAGTTTGGGAGCGTCGAGCCGCGGCTCTGCAGCGACTGCGCGCGGCGGCGCACCATCACCCGCACCCGCGCCAGCAGCTCGTGCCCGTTCAGCGGAGCCGAGAGCACGTCATCGGCGCCCGACTCGAACGCCTCCATTCTTTCCTTCCTGCTGTCGCCCTTCGCGAGCATCACGACGGGCAGCTGGCCGTGGCGGGCGTCGGCGCGAATCGCTTTGAGCAGCGAGAGGCCGTTGACGCCTTTGAGCTCGGTGGCGAGGACGATCAGCGCTGGCGACGACTGGTCGAGCGCGTCGAACAGCTCGCGCGGGTCGAGGCAGGGCGTGACGGCGAAGCCATCGGCCGAAAGCGACTCGGCGACGGTGCCGAGCAGCGTGCGATCTGCCGCGAGCGCGAGCACCGACACGCCGCGCGGATGACCCGCGAAATCGGCCGCCATCTTCAGCAGCGACGCAGCGTCGGGCAGGCGGTGCACGTAACCGGTGGCGCCCTTCGCCTGGGCCTTGAGGCGCGCCGCGAAGCCCGCGTCGTTCGCCATCAACACCACCGGGCCGATTCCTGCCTTGACGAACTCCTGGCACAGCTCGAGCCCGTCGATGCTGGGACGATCGGCCGCGATGAAGACGACATCGGGCTTCTCTTCCATCGACGACAAGAGCGCGCCGTGCGGATCCGGAAACAGCCGCACCGGGTAGCCCTTGCCCGCGGCTTCGCTGCACGAGAGCGCGAGGTCTCCACTGCCGTCGACGACCACCACCTTCAGCGGGCGGGCGACCTTGCCGCCACCGGGAAGCGGAACCGTCGCTCCGGCGCGAACGAGCTTCACCTCGAGCGCATCGAGCATGCCGGCCATCGACGCCAGCGCCGCGGCGGTCAAGGTGCCGTCTTTGTACTTCTCGAACAGGTCTTCCATCTGCGCGCCGAGGCGTGAGACCTCAGGCAGGCCGAAGGATCCGCCGGTGCCGCGGAAGCGATGCGCCTCGGTGCGGAAGGTCTTGATCGCCGCCTTCGCGTCCTTGCCGCGCAGCTCGGGCAACGTGGCGCGCATGTTGACCACGCGTTCTGCCGCGAGCAGCAGGAAGTCGGTGAGCAGCTCGACGGCGGTGGTGATGTCGAGCTCGAGCTCGTCTTCCGGCTGCAGCGCCTGGGGCTCGGGCGTCATCCCCGGGAAACGGGCGATCGCGCGCTTCAGGTCTTCGACCGAGATGGGCTTGTGAAGCACCGCGTCGACCTTGATGACGTTCAGCAGGCGCTGGCGGCTCTTGATGTCGCGGAAGAAGGCGCTGACGAAGAGCAGGGGCAGCTGTTCCTGCGAGTACAGCGCGCGCACCCGATGGGCCACCTCGTCGCCCCGCATGCCGGGCAGCAGGCCGTCGATCAGCATCAGCTTGGGCTTGCTCGCTTCGATGAGCTTCAGCGCCTCTTCGCCCGTGCGGACGGCGTGGCATTTGACCCCGGTCGGCACGAGGACGCTCTCGACGAGGCGGTGGAACCCCGGGTCGTCGTCGACGATGAGGACCTGATCGGTAAGAACCACGGCCTCCCGATGTACACCAATCTTCACAGTTGGAGGGCGGCACAAACGCGGGCCGGTTGTTAAGAGCTGTGTCCCGTGGGGAAGCGAAGGGTACTTGCAACGCTGGCGCTGTCGCTGCTGTTGCATGCAGGCCTGCTGGCGTGGCTGATTTCCAGGCCTCGCGTCGAACCTGCCGGGGTGAAGCCGACCGAGCTGGTGTTTGTCGAGGTCGACCTGCCACCGCCCCCACCGCCGCAGGTGGAAGAGCCACCTCCCCCGGCGCCGGCACCTCCTCCCGCGCTCCCCAAGGTCGCCAAGGCAGCGCCCCGGCCGCCCCCCGTCGCGGTCGCGAAGGCCGAGCCTGTGGCGGCGCCGGAACCGCCACCCGAAGAGCCGCCTTCCGACAGGCCCGTGGCCGATTCCCCCCGAATGGACATGCCGCGCCTCGAGGTGCCGCGGTTGGCGCCGTCGGCGGGCCTGACCCTGTCGCTGGATGCGGGGTTCGTGGCAGAAGAAGAGCCGCGCAGAGGGCTCCACGCGCCAGAGATCTCGAAAGACCTGGTGGCCGACCTGACCAGGTCGACCATCGGCCGGGGCAAGGTCGACCGCGGCCTCGTGCACCCGTACTACCAGACCCTTGGCAAGGCGCTGCTGAAGAACTGGGACGCAGACCGTTCGGTGTCGGCGAAGGGCCTCAAGGGGTTCGCCGAGTCGACCGTCGAGAACACGAAGGCGTGGAACAAAATCTGGTTGGACAAGGCGAACGAATTCGGAAAATCGGGCACGCCTTTCGAGCTCACCAACAACGCGCGCAACAAGCCTACGAACGAGCGCCTGCTGCCGGGGCAAGACCTGCAGGCCCGGAAAGAAGTGCAGAAGGAAATGGCGAAGCAGTTCAAGTCGAGCCGCCGGGCCGAAATCAAAGTCACGCAGGCGCTGACGGGCAAGCTGCTGAAGGTCGAGTTGCTGAAGCCGAGCAACGATGCCTTCGTCGACAACCAGGCCGTGGTCGACGTGCGCGCTGCCGCCGAGCAGCTGCCGCCGCCGCCCGACGAGGTCATCAAAGGCAAGACGGAAATCATCAGCACGTGGGAATTCGAGCTCGTGGTGAGCATCACGCCGCCGGTGCCGACCTTCACTTTCGAGTTCGACGAGGCGATCGGCTTCGTCGACCTTCGGCTGCCGCTGGATCGCCGGATCTACAAGAAGGTCCGACTGCTGTCGGTGGATTGAGGGGGACGTTCAGAACGGGCTAGAAGTGAGGCATGAACACGCCACGCATTCTGGCAGCGGTGCTTGCTTTGACCGCTGTTGCGGCCGCCGCGCAGAACTACGTGGTGCAGCCGCCGATTACTCAGACGTACGTGCCGCTCTCAGCAGCGACCATCGTCACCTTGACGGAGACCGACGACGGGTTCGCCATCATCCCGCTCGGCTTCACCTTTCCGTACTACGGGCAGAGCTACACGACGGTGCACGCCAACACGAACGGCTTCATCGCGTTCGGCAACACGGCGCTCTGCGAGACGGGCCTCGGTTGCTACGACGGCCAGTCGATTCCGCTCGTGAATCGCACCACGACCAACATCCACAACGTGATCGCGCCGTGGTGGGACGACCTGTCGCTGGTCGCGCCAGGCGTAGTTCGCTACCAGCAGTCTCCGGGGGCGATCGAGATCGAGTACGCGAACGTCAAGAACCTCGGCTCGACGTACACGATGTCGTTCACGATCAAGCTCTCGTCGGCGGGCACGATCGAGATCCGCTACGGCGCATACACGATGACGTCTTCGAGCACGGTCACCGCGACGGCCGGCTTCGAGAACGCCACCGGCTCGATGGGCGCTGACCTGCTGGGCTGCTCGATCACCACCGCGGCCTGCGCGCAGGCGAACTGGCCGACGAACAAGGTGTACGTGATTGGCCAGCCGGTCGAAGCGGACATCGTCACCACGGCGGTGAACCTTTCGAACCTGGTGATCGGCGGCACCGGGAACCTGACGTTCGACGTCACCCCGACTTTCCAGAACTATGGGCAGACCGCGGCGACGGGCTTTCAGTGGAAGGCGTACCTGTCGAACGACGCGATCTTCGATGCGCTCGACCCCGTCGTCTTCACCTCGTCGACGCCGGTCTCGCTGACGCCCGCAGGCACCGCCTCAGCGATTGGCTCTGCGACTGGCGCAGCGGCGACCCTCACTGCTCCGGCCGCCGGCCAGTACTACGTGTTCGTCGAAGCAGACACGACGGGAGTCGTGATGGAGGCGTCTGAGCTCAACAACCGCGGCCGGACGCTGACCTACTTCGTCAACGGCCTCGACCTGGTCGCGACCAGCGTCTCGGGCCCCGCGAACAGCGGCCCCGGCAACACCATCACCGTGAACCACAAGTGGTTCAACCAGGGCACGTCGGCCCCGGCGGGTCCGGTCACGGTGCAGATTCTCCTCGTTCCAAACAACACGACGGCGACCACCGGCTTCGTCATCTACACGGGCACCCGCACCATCACCGGCGCCGAGACGGTGGATCAGGACCTGACCATCACCCTGCCCGCGAACATTCCCGGCGGTGACTCGTACTTCCTGCTGAAGCTCGACCCGCTGAGCGCGATTCCGAACGAGGCGACGAAGGCGAACAACAACGTCTACTCGGTGGGGAAGATCTCGCTGAAGCAGGCCGACCTGGTGAACCTGGCGACCGACTTCCTCGACCCCCTCACGGGCGCCCCTTCGCGCATCGGCTACTTCGGGCAGCCGGCGCGGGCGACGGTGAACATGTCGAACGTCGGCGGCGCGAACGCCAACAACTTCTCGGTGTGCGTGGTCGTCTCGACGGACGCGACCCTGTCGCTGCTGTCTGACACCATCGCCGCTGAAATTACGGTGCCGACGCTGGCCGCCGCCGCGACCGCCACCCTCGACATCCCCTTCACGATGCCGCTGAAGGACAAGGCGAGCGTCGATTTCCCGACGGGCAACTACTACCTGTTCACGATCTTGAACTGCAACGGCGCGGTCGCCGACTTGAACCCGGTGAACAACAACCTGCCGATCGCCGGCACGGTTCAGCTGCGCGCCCCGGCGCCGGATCTGACGGTGACGAAGGTCGAGGCCCCTGCCAGCGGCGGAGTGGGTGAGGTCATCCCCGTACTGCGAACGCTGAAGAACATCGGCAACGTGGCGGCGGGCGCCGCGAAGTACCGCTACTTCGCGTCGGCGAACGCGATCATCACCGGCGATGACATTCCGCTGCAGATCATGAACGGCGGCTCGGGCACCCTCGACGGCACGGTGACCCTGGGCATCGGCGTCTCGGACACCCAGACCGAGCTGGTGAAGCTGCCCGGCACGATGTCCCCCGGCACGTACACGATTGGCGTCGTGGTCGACCTCGGCAACGCAGTGCCCGAGATCGACGAACAGAACAACTCGGGGGCGTCGAGCACGCTGGTCATCGCCAACGCGAGCCTTCGCGTGTCGACGTCGCAGCTGCCGGACGCGGTCGTCGATCGCTCGTACAGCTACCACCTGGTCGCGCTGGGCGAGCAGGGCAGCTCCACCTGGGCGGTCGACGCGACGCAGGGCGCGCTGCCGATGGGCCTCGCGCTGAGCGCCGATGGTCTGCTCACGGGCACTCCGACCGTGCCGTCGGTGAACGCTTTCACCGTCACGGTGACGAACAATGGCCGCGACGCATCGGCGCGCCTGGTGCTTCGCGTGCTGCCGACGACGACGCAGGTCGAGATCACCAGCACGTTCCTCACCGCCGTGGTGAACCTGCCGTCTGAAAGATACGAGACGAAGCTCGGAGCGGCGGGCGGCGTGAAGCCCTACGCCTGGAAGATTGTCAGCGGCACGCTGCCGCAGAACCTCGTCTTCAGCACCGACGGCATCCTCTCGGGGTTCCCGCGGCTGGGCCTGACGGAGAGCACGACGACCCTCACCTTCGAAGTGACGGACTCGCTGGGCACGAAGGCGCAGAAGACGTTGCCGCTGCGCGTCGTCCCGCCGGGCTCGATTCTCTTCAAGAACCTGAGCCTGCCCGATGGCCTGGTGGGTGAGGACTACAGCACGGACGTGGCGGTGGCGAACGCGGACCTCACGCTGTTCGCGGCGATGCAGAAGCCGATCGTCTGGACGCGCGCCGGCGAGCTGCCGGATGGGCTGACGATGATGCCGTCGGGCGACGTGCTGCTGATCGAAGGCAAGCCGCTGCGCGCGGGAGCCTTCGTGTTCAGCCTCACCGCCGAAGACGCGAAGGGCCGCAGCGACACGGCCGAGTTCATCGTTCGCATCTCACCGAGCCGCTTCAAGCTGTCGTCGGTGGGCCTGCCGGATCCGGTGCGCCCGGGAGCAACCGTCGACTTCGCGATCACCTCGAGCTCGCAGGCGAACCCGACTTTCGCAGTGGTGTCGGGAAGTCTCGCGCCGGGCCTGACGATGGCCGCCGACGGCAAGGTGACCGGCACGGTGCCGGCCGATGCTGCGAACGGCACGTACAACTTCACCGTCGAAGGCAAGGACACCACGGGCGCGACTGGCCTCGCAGGGTTCTTCATCAACGTTCAGAAGGAAGCACGGGCCACCGGCTGTGGTTGCAGCACGGGACTCGACGGCCTCTGGATGCTCGCGGCGCTGTTGCCGCTGGCCGCGCGTCGGCGGCGGGTGAAGTAGGAAAATAAGCAGGTCGCCCGAGTGGGGAAGCCACAAACTGTTCGTGCTCTACCAACTGAGCTACGGGCCCGTAAGAGTGGACCCGGCCGGACTCGAACCGGCGACATCGACCTTGAAAGGGTATGGGCGTGTAGGGCATCACCGAGTAGGCGACCTGCGGATTTAGACGCCAACGCGGCGGAGCCCTGACAGCTAAGCTCTCGCCACTCGATGCGTCGGTCTGGGCTCCTTCTTCTCTGTCTCGTTGTTGCCCACTGCGCGCCTCGTGAAGAGCCGCAAGATGGCGGCTTCGATTCCGGGACGCCCGATGCATCCGTGCCGGACGCCAGCGTTCCAGATTCAGGGGTCCCCGACAGCGGTGTTCCCGACAGCGGCGTGCCCGACAGCGGTGTTCCCGACAGCGGTGTTCCCGATGCCGGCCCTGACCTGCGTTGCACGGCGCGCAGCACGCCTTTGCCCGACGGCGGCATGGTGCGAATCATCGCGGCCAACCTCTCGAGCGGAAACCTGCAGTCGTGGAATCCCGGCCACGGAAAGCGAATCCTTCAGGGGCTCAAGCCGGACGTGGTGCTGATTCAGGAATGGAACGTGGGCAACGAGACGGACGTCGATCGCCGCGCCTTCGTCGACAGCCTGGGGCCCGACTACTGCTTCACGATTCAGTCGCCCGCGAACATCCCGAACGGCGTCATCAGCCGCTTCCCGATCGTCGATGCAGGCGAGTGGGTCGACAACCAGCTTACTGACCGATCATTCTCGTGGGCGCAGATCGACGTGCCCGGCCCGGTCGACCTCTGGGCCGTCAGCGTTCATCTGCACACCGGCGGGAAGCGCCCAGCGCAGGCGACCGCGCTTGTGAACTACGTGAACCAGAACGTGCCGGCCGGCGCGTACCTGGTCATCGGCGGCGACTTCAACACCAGCACACGCACCGAGCCCGCGATGACCACGCTCTCGCAGGTCGTCCGCACCGCGGGCCCGTACCCCGTCGATCAGAGTAACAATCAAGACACCAACGCGAACCGCAACTCGCCGTACGACTGGGTCGCCGTCGACGAAGACCTTCACGCGCACCAGGTGCCCGTCGTCATTGGCGCCTCTCAGTTCGACGCGGGCCTCGTCTTCGACAGCCGGGTCTACCAGCCGCTGTCCGACGTCTCGCCCGTGCTCGTCGGTGACAGCGCCGCCACCGGCATGCAGCACATGGCGGTGGTGAAGGACTTTCTTCTTCCGTAGCCCGCTACTTCACGTGGCGCAGCAGCCACGAGTGCATGAAGAGCTTCTGGCTGTTGCGTCGCAGCTCGTCGCGCAGCTTCCCGAACAGCACGGCCGGCAACGCGGCGAGCAGCATCGCGCTCACCAGCAGCACGATTTCCGTCGTCTGCGCCGGGAAGTTGATCGCCCTCGGCAGCACCTGAATCGTCTGGCCGTCGAACCGCGCCGACGGCTGAATCCACCCCGCCTTCTCGACCAGCCACGGCACCAACACCGTGAGGCTTGCCACGCCGACGAGGTAGCGCCGCTTCACCCGCGAAAAAATAGCGAAGAGCATCGCGTTCGTCGCAGCCAATGCGGGCAGGTTGATAAAGGTGCCCCACAGCAGCGACGTCGACATCATCGCCAGGGTGGCGAGCCCGAAAAGGATGACGCCCGACGACCTTCCCGACGCGCGCTTGTCTTCGAAGAAGAAGGCGCTGGTCGCCGTCGCCGCGACGAGCAGTGTCATCACCGTCAGCGCCACCGTGTCGCGTACGCCCATCAGCAGCGTCACTGGCACGTACGCGAGCCAGACGAGGTTGCGCACGCCAATGACGCGTGCGGTGGAGGCCTGGCCTGCGGCTTCTGACAACCGGAACTCGGCCTCCGCGGCGGCGGGCAGCTCGGCGGGGACGCTCGACAGCAGGTCGGCAAGAAGGCGCGGCGCGTCGGGGTTGCGAGGTTGCAGCGCGATCGCCTTCATCACTTCGTTCACCGCTTGCACCGCATCGTTCTTTGCAATCAGCGAGCGCGCGCGGGCGAGGTGGCCGGAAGAGAGCTCGGCGCGAAGGGCCTCGTCGCGATCGCCGTCGAGGTACTTCTCGATTGCCCGGGCCAGGTCGCGCGCACGGCGGTACCGCTTCGCGGGCAGGTGCTCGGTGGCGATGAGAATGATCTTCTCGAGCTCGGGCGGCACGTCGGCGTCCGGCGTGCGCACCGACGGCCGGCGCTCGACCTCGTTGCGCAGCGTCGCTTGAATCCGTTCGATCAGCTCGCCCGGGGTCATCGGCTCGAAGGTGAGCAGCTCGAACAAGATCGCGCCCAGCGAGTAGATGTCGGCCGCGTTCGTCATCGTCGTGTGCTCGCCGCGCGCCTGCTCGGGCGAGAGGTAGCCGGGGCTTCCCATCAGCTCGCCCTGCCGGGTGTTCGTCAGCGGCTGGGTGCTGCCGGTGTCGATGGTCGGCAGCTCGGCCACACCGCTGACGCGCGCGAGGCCCCAGTCGATGAGGTGCACCTCACCGAAGTCGCCCAGCATCACGTTCGCCGGCTTCAGGTCGCGGTGAAGCACGCCGCGCGCGTGGGCGTAGTCGAGGGCGAGGCACAGCGTGTTGAAGGCGGTGAGCAGGCGGCGGCGGGTGAAGCGTTCTTCCGTCTGCGGGTCGCGCAGCTTCAGCCGCTGAATCACCTCGTGAAGCGAGAGGCCGCGAATCCGCTTCATCGTGAAGAAGGGCTGGCCCGTGTCGTCGATGCCCAGGTCGTAGACGGGGACGATCGCCGGGTGCTCGAGCTGCCCCTGCACGCGCGCCTCGCGAAGAAACCGGGGCAGCGCGTCGCGTCGGGCCGCGGTGTCGGGGCGCATCGTCTTGAAGGCCACCTCGCGGCCGATGCGCTTGTCCTCGCACAGCCGGATTTCCCCCATGCCGCCTTCGCCCAGCTTCCGCTGCAGCGAGTACCGCCCCTTCGTGTGCTCGAGGTCTGCGGCCAGGGGGCCGTCGACACCGGCGACCTGGCCTGCTCCGAAAGAACCGTCGGCCTCGCGTTGCGTCTTCTGCGACTGCGCGGTGATTTCGTCGTCGTCGTCCAGGCTGGGCACCGGGGGCCCGGGGTTCGTCGGCATACCGGCAGCTTAGGGCCTGTCTCTGCCCTCGAAAGCGTTCCATGCTTCTTCGGCAGCCTTGACGAAGTAGCCAGGCGAACTGTCCGGCTGCTCGGCGTCGTTCACCGCAAGCACGGCGCGGGCACGGTGGACGACGCGGTTCTTCGGGTTGAGCCACGTGTACTCGGCGCGAACGCCCGTCACCTGCCCGTTCGAGACGATGTTGCTGTGCTTGAGCTCGAGCCTCGACGCGCGCTCGAAGCGGAACACCTGCACGACGCCGCCGGTGGTGGTGGCAATGCCTTCGCTGCCGACCCACGTCGCGTGCGCTCTGCCGTTGCGCGCGATGTGCACTGCGTACGCGATCATCGCGCAGACCACGGTGCTGCCAGTGGTGAAGGGCACAGCTGGCAAGTCGGCGACCTGGGTGGTGATGAAGCCTACCAACGCGCCGGGCAGGCCTCCGATGAGAATGCCGAAGAAGATGCTCGCCGGGTAGTCGCGCTCGACGCGGCCTTCGTGCACGTTGGTGGTCGCGCTCAGCACCTCGCCGATGCCTTCGGGCGCCGGCGGAAAGTCGTCTGTCTCTTTCGTGGGCGTGCCGCTGTGGTTCAACCAGCGCGGCACGTACTTCGGAGCCTTGAAGCCGTTGTCTTCCCACAGCTTCCACAGCTTCTTCGCCTTCGCGCGCTGCGGGTCGGGCTTGCGGCCCTTGGGCGTGCTGCGGTCGAGCATCGATTTGGCGATCCGCCCCGCCAGCGGCGTCGTCTCTTTCGAACGCCCCGACTCGTGGGCGCGGACGAAGAAGTAATCTTGCCGCGCCTCTTCGGGCAGCACGTCGCAGTAGCGAATGAACCGCCAGCTGTCTTCGCCCCTCTCGAGCGGAGCGACCGACAGTGCCGACTCGAGGAATGTGAGGGCTTGCAGTGGCTCGGCCATCGTCGAGCCTCCGGTTACCACGCCTGACGATGGGCGGATGATCCAACAGGCAACGTGATTAACTGCGCGCCGTTTTGGAAAACAGACGACGACCCCAACAAGTTCGAAAAGCGGTCAACCTGACGGTCAAGCTCGCCCACAAGGGAGTCGACGAGTTCGTCGAGAAGTACGCGACGAACATCTCGGTCGGCGGCCTGTTCATCCGCACCCGTGAGCCGCAGCCGCTGGGCACGGTGGTGCATTTCAAGGTCGAGATCGCGAACAGCCAGCGGATGCTGCAGGGCAGCGCGATCGTGAAGTGGATTCGGGGCCCGACGGACCCTGCCGGCCCGCCCGGAATGGGGCTCGAGTTCAAGGAGCTCGACGACGCCAGCCACGCGGTCGTGAAGCGAATCCTCGCGGGGAACCAGGCGGCCAGTGCGACCGCTGCGCCGCCGAGCATCGCGGCGTTGATGCCGCCGTCGATCGCCCCTGCGGCGCCGCCCGTGAAGGCCGCCGTTCCGCCTCCTCCGAAGAAGGCCGCGGCGATCATCCCGCCGCCGCCTCCTCCCGAGCCGCCCGCGCCGCCCGCCGACTTCGACTTCGACGCCGAGCTCGCGAGGCTGCCGCCCACGCCCCGGGTCGCCGTCGTGACGCCGGAAGAAGCCCCCAGCGCCCTCGACGAGAACTTCGACTTCGACATGCCGGACGTCGATGACGACAAAGCGGTCGACCTCGATCTCGACACGCTGATCGCCAGCACGCCGCCTCCGCCGCCTGACCTGCCTTCCGAGCCCGTGTCTGAAGGCTTCGAGCTCGACATCGACATGGATCTGTCGGCAGCGGCTGCGGCGCCCGTGGAACAGCCGAAGCACCAGACGCTGACGCCTTCGGCACCGGCGGCCGAGCCCGCGCGCGCCCCTGCGGGCCAGCCCGTGTTCTTGAAGCCGCCTGCGACCATCGACGCCACCGGCCCTGTCGTCGGCATCGACCTGGGCACGAGCAACACGTGCTGCGCGGTGTTGGTGAACGGCAAGCCGCAGATGCCGCGCTCTTCCGACGGCTATGCGTTGATTCCTTCGATCGTCGCGCTGAGCCGGCAGGGCGCGCTGCTCGTCGGCAACCGCGCCAAGTCGCAGCTGATGTTGAACCCGAGCCAGTCGATTTACGGCGCGAAGCGTCTGGTCGGCCGCGACTACGACAGCGACACCGTGCAGCAGGTGCGCGAACGGTTCCACTACCAGATCGTCGCCGGCCCGGACGGCAAGGCGGCCGTGAAGCTCGGCGCGCACGTGCTGTCGCTGGAAGAAGTGCAGGGCATCATTCTTCAAGAGTGCCGGCAGATGGCCGAACGCCACCTCGGCACGAAGGTGACCCGCGCGGTCATCACCTGCCCCGCCTACTACTCGGAACAACAGCGTGAAGCGGTGCGGCGCGCCGCCGCGATGGCCGGCCTCAAGGTCGAGCGCATGTTGAACGAGCCGACCGCCGCCGCGATGGCGTACGGCCTCAACCGCGGCATGGCGAAGAAGGTCCTCATCTACGACCTCGGAGGCGGCACTTTCGACGCCACGATTCTTCGCATCGACGACAACGTCTTCGAGGTGCTCGCGACGGGCGGCGACATCTTCCTGGGCGGCCTCGACTTCGACAACCAGCTGGTCGACGAGCTGCTCGCGCGCTTCTCGAAGCAGCACGGCCAGGTGTTCGCCGGCGACCCGGTGGCGCTCTCGCGCATCGCGGCCGAAGCCGAGCGCACCAAAGTCTCGCTTACCGAACGTCAGCAGGTCGAAGCGCTGCTGCCGATGCTGCAGATGACGGCCGACGGCAAGCCGCTTGATCTCAAGGCCGTCATCACGCGCGACGAGCTCAACGCGCTGTGCGCGGACCTGGTCGATCGCACCATCGACGTCGTGAAAGACGTGCTGCTCGACGCGAAGCTGAAGCTCACCGACCTCGACGACATCGTGCTGGTCGGAGGCATGAGCCGCATGCCGCTGGTGCGCGACCGCCTGAAGAACCTCTTCGGCAAGTCGGCCCTGGCGAACGTGAACGCGGACGAAGCGGTCGCGCTCGGAGCGGCGCTCTATTCGGGCACCGTCGACAAGGTCTCGAACGTGGTGCTGATCGACGTGGTCCCGATGACGATCGGCATCGGCCTGCCCGGCGGTGGCTTCAAGCGCACCATCGAGCGCAACACGCCGCTGCCCGCCAGCGCGTCTTTCGCGGTGAGCACCTCGAAGGACAACGAAGAGCACCTCGAGCTCAACCTGTTCCAGGGCGAAGACGCGCAGATTGGCGGCAACGAGTACCTGGGCACGGTGAGCATCGACGGGCTGCCGAAGGGCCCGAAGGGAACCGTGCAGGTGGTGGTGAACGTGAAGCTCGACGCCGAGTGCGTGCTGCACGTCGAAGCCCGCGAGCTGCGCACCCGCGCGGTGTTCAAGGCGACGCTGGCCACGCGCTACACGCCCGAGCAGATTCGCAACCGGCTGGGCATCCCCGCGCCGGATCCGAAGCAGGGCCCGCGCGCCAAAGAGCTCGAGAAGCGCGGCGGCCGGTTCTGGAGCTTCCTCAAGCGCGTCGTTGGCAAGAGCGCCGCGTAGACTTTTCGAGGCTTTCCGGCCTCACTGGAATGGGTGATTGGTGGCTGCGGGGGACCCTCGCTGATCTAGCCTGCGGCCCCCTTGATGCGCGCCCTCGTCTTCTCCGCCCTGATCCTTCCCACGGTCGCGGTGGCCGCCATCTACGAAGTGCCGATGGACAAGGTCGACAGCGAAGACGACATCATCGACCTCGAAGAGCGCGGCGAAATCTCGACCGAGACCGCCGACATCCTTTACGACATGATTGTGGAAGGCATCGATCTGAACTCGGCGTCGCGCGACGAGCTCTATGACCTGCCCGGCCTGACGTACGCGGACGCCGACGCGATCCTCCTCTACCGGAAGAACAAGGGCCGCATCGAAGACCCGACCGAGCTCGTCGGCGCGGGCTCACTCACCGACCAGCAGCTGCTGCTGATCACCCCGTTCATCCGCCTGGAACGTGGCCCGGTGAGGCTGCCGATCGCTGGCAAGCTTCGCCTTCGCAGCGGCGTGTCGAACGGCGACTTCCAGACGCCCGGCGGGCCGCTGGCGCCCCCCGGGTTCCTGATGGCCACCCTCACCTTTCCCTGGAACCTGTCGGCGGGCGTGGTGCTGAACACGACGCGGCTCGCTCCGGGCTCGCCGTATTACAGCCAGACGCGCGGCGCGCTGGAAGTCGCGCCGTTTCAGTACCGCGCCCAGCTGCCCACGCTCTACGCGCAGTGGCGCGCGGGCAACCGGCGGGTGGTGCTCGGCTCCTATACGATTGGCTTTGCCGAACGCGTCACGCTCGACAACACCCACCGCAAGACGCCCAGCGGCTTGAGCGTCACGTCGACCGCGCTGATCAACCGCGAGCTCGCCGCCTACTGCAAGCAGAGCTCAGACAGCGGCGCCGACGTCTGCGACGGCGGGCAGAGAAACTACGTGCTCGACGACTGGTCGATTCGTTCGAACTTCCGCGGCCTCGCCGGCAGCATCGAAGACCTCGAGTTCGGCAGCGGGCAGAAGCTCTCGTTGTACGGCTTCCTCTCGTACCAGACGCGCGACCTGTACCAATACGAGATGTTCGACCGCGCGCAGTGCGAAGACCCGCGCGACGACAGCGACAACTGCAAAGCCCCGCGCGTCTATGTCGGCGATGACCTGGCGCGCGACGGCCGCCTGAAGTTCACCACCCTGCCCGGCCTCTTCGAAGAGCTGCTGGGCGGCGCGCACGTCGACTTCAAGCCCAACGAGCGCTACCGCATCGGCCTCACCGGCTACGGAGCGACCACCTTCTTCCACGGCGCTCCGCTGCGCCTCGAGCCGCAGGAATGGAGCCGGCAGCCCTTCGGGGGTCCCTTCGGCGCCATCGGCCTCGACCTGCGCGCACAGTTCGGCCAGTTCGGCCTCTTCCTCGAAGCGGCGCGCACCTTCGACTCGGTTCCCCAGGGCCCTGACCCCGTGAATCAGCCGGCAGGCGGCGGCGGCTTCGGCGTCGAGCAGCGCACGTTGTACACGCCGAAGGGCCACGAGGTGGAGCTCTCGCTTCGCTACTACGACAACAAGTTCTTGAACCCCTTCGCGCGGCCCGTCGCCTCGCCCGACGAGTACGACGGCCAGTCGGCCCGCAACGAAGGAGGCGCGCGGCTGAAATACCTCGGCAAGCTTCCCTACGACTTCGAGGTGCGCTTCGCCGCCGACTTCTGGACAGCGCCGTACCCCTCGCGCGCGGGCCCCGCCGGCATCCCCAACCTCTACGCGCTGATTCGCCTGGACTACGAGGGCTATCGGCTGCTCGGCCCGGCCGTCTTCTTCGAGGCGCGGAACAAGAACCTCGGCTCGAGCACGCACGGCACCTGCGCCAGCGGCACCATCATCTACGTCGAAGGCAACGAGCCCTTCGTGTGCTCGGGCGACAGCTACCGCAGCACGGTGCGGCTCGACATCCGGCCGCTGGGCAAGCGGCTGTCGGCGGCGGTGCTGGGCACTTTCGTGCTGAAGGACGACATCCGCTACAAAGACCGCTTCATGCAGGGCGTCGGGGCAGCGTTCGAGCTCCGCTCGCAACCGACTGATTGGCTTCAGCTCAAGCTGCGCAGCCGGTACCTGAACGAAGACATCTCTGACAACACCTACCTCGAGCACTCGCTGTGGACCTACCTCCAGGCGACTTTCATCGCGGGCAGGAATTTCCGGGTGTCTCTGCGGTACGATTTGATTGCTTACCTGCAGGAACGCGCGAGCTTCGTCGGCCGCATCCCCAGCCCCGAACACCGCGTGTACCTGGACTTGAGGGCCGGATTTTGAAGGTGTTCATGCGCCCTGCGGTGTTGTTGGCCAGCCTCGTCTTCTTCGTCTCGTGTGAGGCGCCCAAATCGGCGCGCCGGTTCACGCGCGACGAGACGTCCGCGGTGCTCAAGCGCCTCGAGGTCATCAGCCTCGAGCTGGGCGAGTTCCCCATCGACGGCGCGAGCTCGGTCATCGACGGCGACACCATCAAGGTGAAGGGCCTGAGCTCGTCGTTGCGGCTGCTCGCCATCGACGCGGAAGAGACCTTCAAGCACGCGGACGAACGGGCGGCCTTCGCGGCCGGGTGGGACGGCTACAAGAAGAAGATGCGCGGCGGCAGCGCGCGGCCGGCGAAGTTCCCCACCCCGCTGGGCGAAGACGGCAAGAAGTTCGCCCAGGCGTTCTTCGAAGGCGTCGACCAGGTGCGGCTCGAGCGCGATCACCCCGGCGAGATTCGCGACTACTACAACCGGTACCTCGCCTACGTCTTCGCGAAGAAAGACGGCCAGTGGGTGAACTTCAACGTCGAGATCGTGCGGGCCGGCCTGTCGCCCTACTTCGTGAAGTACGGCCGCAGCCGGAGGTTCCACAAAGAGTTCCTCGATGCGCAGAAGCAGGCGCAGGCTGGGAAGCTGGGCATCTGGGCCGAAGGCAAGCAGCACTACGACGACTACCCCGAGCGCCTGAAGTGGTGGGACGAGCGCGAGCAGGCGATCACCCGCTTCGAGAAGGTGATGGACGAAAGGCCCGACCAGTACATCGCGCTGACCCGCTGGGACGCGATGCTGAAGCTCGAGCAGAAGGTCGGCCAGAGCGTCACGATTCTCGGCGCCGTCACCGAGGTCCGCTTCGGCGAAAAAGGGCCTTCGGTGGTCCGGCTGTCGCGCAACCGCGGCAACGACTTCGAGGTCGTCTTCTTCGATCGCGACGTGCTGCTCGCGTCGGGCGTTCAGTACAAGAAAGGCGAGTACGTGCAGGTTCGCGGCACGGTGAACAAGTACCGCGACAACTACCGCAACATCGACAAGCTGCAGCTGGTGGTGAGCCTGCCGGGCCAGGTGCTCGCTCCGAGCCCCGAGCTCGAAGAGCTGCTGGACGACAAGAACACAGAGCCGAAAAACGAAACTGAGGGTGACTGAAAAATGATGACGCGCATCGGTTGGGTTGGGCTGGGCTGCTTCGTGCTGATGGGCTGTGGCACGGGCACGACGCCGGCGGACATCTGCAAGGGAAGGCTCGCGGGCGACCTGGTGATCACCGAGCTCATGCTGGACCCCGAAGGCAGCGACACGGGCAGCGAGTGGTTCGAGGTCTACAACACGCTCGGAACCGACATCGACCTGAAGGGCATGGTCATCTACACGAAGGACACCGACGGCTCGGGCTCGAAGACGCACACGCTGAAAGCGGGCACGATTCCGGCGCAGGGCTACTTCACCTTCGGAGACATCCGATCGGGCGCGCTGCCCGCGTGGATTGGGTACACGTACAACGATGGCCTCGGCAACTTCGGAAACGCACGCGGCGTCATCGGCATCAAGTGCGGGACGGTGACCTTCGACGAGGTGACCTGGACGCGCACCGCGAAGTCGAACCGGTCGCGCGGGCTCGACCCGACGCAGCCGAAGACGTCGACGGCGAACGACGACGAGACCCTGTGGTGCGACACCAACCCGGGCGTCGTCTACAGCGACGCCAGCGCGGGCACCCCGGGCAAAGCGAATGCAGCCTGCATCCCCGAAGCGATGGTCGGCACGTGTCTCGAGAACGGAGTGGCGCGCCCGATTCGACCCCCGGGCGGCGGCGATTTGATCATCACCGAGATCATGGCGAACCCGAAGTCGGCCTCGTCGGCGACGGTGGGCGCGTGGTTCGAAGTGCTGGCGACGAGGGCGGTCGACTTGAACGACATGACGATCGCGACCCCGACGACGGACACCAGCGTGAAGAGCATGGACTGCGTGCCGGTGGTCGCGGGCGAGTACGTCTTGTTCGCGCGCAGCGGTGACTCGTTCATCAACGGCAGCCTGCCGACGCCGAAGCTCACCTACAGCCTGTCGATCACCACCGGGAACAACCGGCTCTTCCTGCGCCGCGGCGACGCCGGCATCGACGAGGCGGCGTTCACCACCAGCACCACGTCAGGAATCTCGGTGCAGCTCGACAACCGGAAGCTCGACGTCGCGTCCAACGACGTGCCTGAGAATTTCTGCAAGTCGCTGATTCGGTTCGATGGCGGCACAGATGCCGGAGCGACGGACTTCGGCAGCCCCGGCGCTCCGAATGAGGTGTGCCCCGAGGTCGATGGTGGTTTGCCCGATGGCGGCATGACCGACGCCGGAGACCCGAACTTCTGCTTCGACACCGGCACCAGTGCGTTCCGCGCCGTGGTCAGACCGCTGGCGGGCGACTTCGTCATCACCGAGTTCATGGCCAACCCGGCGGCCGCTCCTGACACGGTCATCGGCGAGTGGTTCGAAGTGCTCGTCAAAGGCACCGCCGACTTCAACGGGATTCAGATGACGGCGAACAGCGGCCTGACGTCTTTCAACTCTGCGAACTGCCTGCACTACCCCACGGGCTCGCTGCTCGTGTTCGCGAAGAGCACCGACCCGATCGCCAACGGCAACCTCGGGCCGATCACGGGAACCTTCACCGCTCCGCTGGCGAACTCGAACGCGAAGATCGTTCTCTATACGGACGCCGGCGTGGTGGACCAAATCACCTGGACCACGGTCGCGGCGGGCAAGTCGCGACAGCTCGATATCAACAAGCAAGACCACCTGCTCAACGACCTGACGACGAACTTTTGCGACAGCGACGCCGGCATCACGCTGGCGGACGGCGGGCCTGGAGACAAGGGTACGCCAGGTCTTCCGAACCGCATCTGCCCGTGAAGCAGCTCGCCGTCTTCACGCTGGCCTTTCTCTCTGGATGCGGCGCCCCACCGAGTCCCTGCGGCCCGTCATCCGGCAGGGTGGTGAACGTGGTCGACGGCGACACGGTGGACCTCGAGTCGGGGGTCCGAATCCGGCTCATCCTGGTCGACACGCCAGAGACGACGGGCGGGAAGACAGACTGCTACGGCCAGGAGGCCAAGGCGTTCACCACGGCGGCGCTCGACGGCAAGCAGGTGACCCTTGCCTACGAGTCCGAGTGCAAAGACCGCTTCGGCCGCACGCTGGCGTTCGTCACTGCCGACAACGAGGAAATCAACAGCACCCTCGTAAAGAAGGGCCTCGCCTGCGTGCTCTACATCAAGCCCGACGGCGAGAGCCGGAAGGTCGAGTTCGAAGACTACGAGACCGTCGCCAAGACCGAGCGCGTCGGCATGTGGGGCACCTGCGCCAAGGTGACCTGCGAGTAGAAAAGTTGCACACGGTTTGAAGGCCCGGTGTCTGGCCCTGCATGCAACCGTTTCCCAGCCGGTCGACCCCTTCGCTGCCGATTCCCCTGCCGATGCCCCAATCGCGCCGACATGCGGGCGCGCAGGTGATGCCGGCGCTGACCTTCCCTGGCGCTGCGGTGACGCCGGCGGCGCACGTCGCCTCGGGCACGTCTCGCTACACCCTGCTGGGCTACGCCGCGCTGCTGGTGGGCATTCTCGCCGCCGCGGCGGGCTCGATGGGCATGGCGCTGCTGCTGATTCCCATCGGCCTCGTGATTCAGCACTTTCAGGCGAAGACGGTGCGCGCGCTGATTCGCGGCTCAGGCGTGCAGGTGAGCCCGATTCAGCTGCCCCAGCTGTACGCGGTCGTCGAACAGTTCGCCCAGCGGCTCGGCCTCAAGGAAGTGCCTGAGGTCTACATCGTCGAAGAGTCCGTGCAGAACGGCTTCGCGGTGAAGCTCGGCAAGCGCGACCTGCTGCTGCTCACCGACGACGCCGTCTGGGGCGCGCTGCAGAGCAAAGACCCCCACGCGCTCGGCTTCATCGTCGGCCACGAGCTCGCGCACATCGCGCTGGGCCATACCGGCGTACTCCGCAACATGCTGCGCGCTGCCTTCAAGCCGCTGAGCCGCGCCGACGAGCTGAGCTGCGACAACGTGGCCGCCGAGCTGGTCGGCAACGATGACCTCGCCATCCAGGGCCTCGCGCTGCTCACCGTCGGCCCGCAGCTGATGCCGTACCTCGACCTGGCCGCGCTGATCGCCCAGGCCGACCAGGTCTGCGCCGACACTTCCTCGAAGAAGGCCGAGCGCCGCCTCACGCATCCCCTGCTGCTGCGCCGCATCGGCAACCTCAAGCGCAACTGACTTCTCAGGCCGACAGCAGCCCGTTGGCCGCCTTCTGGAGTGCTTCTCCCTGAGGGAGCACTTCGGAAGGGTTTTACCGGGGCAGCGAAAGGAGCGCGCCCATGGTCCTCAAGGGTACGCTCCCTCGCGGAGGCCGCGCACCGAATGAAAGGAACTGTCGGATACGCCGTCGTCTTCTGCGCGTTGATTTCGTGCACCGGTTTGATTGGAGGCGAGAAGCCTCCACCTGGAACGCCTCCGGGCGACCCGCTTTGCGATGCCGCCTGCCAGGCGCAGGCGATGCCCACCGGCTGCGTCTCGACCCAGGCGTACTTCGACACGTGGGCGTGGCCAGACGTGCTCTCGACCTGCGCGTCGTGTCACGTCGCCGGCGGTCAGGCCGACGGCACGCGCTACGTGCTCAAGGCGGCGGCAGTGCCCGGCTACCTCGCCGCGAACTACGACGTGATGCGCGAGGTCGCGAAGCTGCGGCTGGGCGGTGACGCGCTGATGGTGGCGAAGGCGACAGGCAAGGTCGCTCACCAGGGCGGAATGGTGATCAAAGGCGGCAGCAAGGAGTACGCGATTCTTCTTCAGATGCTGCGCCAGCTCGAGGCACCGAAGACGTGCCCCAACGAGATGCCGCCGCCGCCGATTCCAGTCACCGATGGCCTGGTGCTGATGACGCCGTACGAGACGCTGCGGAAGGCGACGCTGCAGCTGGCCGGACGTCCTCCCACTGCGGCCGAGATTGCGGCGATTGATGCCGGTGGTCTTCCCGCGCTCGACGGGTTGCTCGCTGCGGTGATGAACGAGAAGGCTTTCTACGAGCGGCTGCGCGAAATCTTCTCCGACGTGCTGCTGACCGACGCGTTCCTCTGGTCGAACCGCGAGACGCACGGCGGTTACCTGGTGAACAGCAACACGTTCGCTCCAGGCGTCGCGGTGTTCGACTTGCTGGCCGACTGGGAATGGCAGTCGACCAAGAACGGCATTCGCACCACCGACGCCCTGGCGCGCGAGCCCGTCGAGTACTTCGTGCACCTCGCGCGGCTGAACCGGCCGCTGACGGAAGTGCTGACCGCGAAGTACCGGCTGCTCAATGGGTACACCGCGAAGTTCTTCAAGGTGCCGTACCAGGGCGTGCCGGCGGCGATGCTGAACCCCGACACGACGGATCCGCTGGTGTTCGAAGAAGTGACCAGCGTGCCGCAGGTGAACGAGCGCGGCAGCCCGGGCGAGTACGCGGGCATCCTCACCTCGACCGCTTTCCTCGCGCGGTACCCGAACACGCCGACCAACTTCAATCGGAAGCGCGCGCGCTTCGTCTACAAGTACTTTCAGAACTTCGACATCATGAAGATCGCACCGCGCATTGACGCCGACGCGGTCGACTTGAACGCGAACCCGACGCGGAACAACGCGGTCTGCACGGGCTGCCACGCCAAAATCGACCCCTTCGCCGGTGCCCTCGCCAACTGGACGGAGTGTGGCTACGACGACAAGCTTCACTACTTCCAGCCGGCCGAGAAGTACGCGACGTGCCGAGATCGCGGCTGGGTCGAAGCGACGGCGATGTATCCGCCGGGCACGGACATCGGTGAGACCGCTTCGCTCTCTGATTCGCAGCGAGCGAAAGGCGCCGAGCTTCTGGCGGCGAGCCTGGTGGCGCGCGACGAGTTCGCGCAGGCGATGGTGAACCCTCTGGTGGTGGGCCTGCTGAATCGCCCGCTGCTGCGTGCGCCCACCGACCCCGCGCAGCCCGGCTACGCGAACCTCGACGCCGCTTTCGAGGCAGAGAAGAAGGAACTGCAGCGGCTCACCACGCTCTTCAAGGCGGGCAACCAGGTGCTGAAGCCCTTGGTCGCGGCGATCGTGGGTTCGCCGATGTTCCGCGCAAAGAATGCGGACGCGGCTGATCGGCTCGAGCTCACGGGCTTCGGCGGTGGGACGTTGAGCACGCCCGAGAACCTCGACCGGCGCATCGAGTCGACGCTGGGAATTCCGTGGGCGCTCATCGCTGCGCCGGTGCAGCACGACCAGTTCGGCCCGCGCTACCTGCGCCGCATCTCGACGTTCAAGGTTCCGTACGGCGGCGTCGACCAGACCTTCGATGGCGCGAAGGTTCGCCAGCGTTACCCGAGCAGCATCTCGGCGCGGATCAGCGAACGGATGGGCCTGATGATGTCGTGCATCGCGGCCACGCGGGACTTTGACCTGCCCGTCGCGTCGCGGAAGCTGTTCCCCTTCGTCGAGAAGTCGATGGCGACGGCAGCGAACGAGGCGGCGATTCTGCAGAACATCCAGCACCTGCACGAAAGGTTCTGGGGCGAGCGCGTGCCGGTGACAGACCCCGAGGTGCTCGCGACGTTTGCGCTGCTGACGAAGGCGCAGGCGGCAGGCAAGGCGGCGATCACCGCCGGCACCGTGCGCGCGCAGCTCGATCGCCCGTGCGCGAACGACGTCGACCTCGCCACCGGAGCGGCCCGTTCTCCCGCCGGCACCACCACTGACCCCGACTACACCGTGCGCGCGTGGCAGACGGTGATTGCGTACATGTTGATGGACTACCGCTTTCTCTTCGAGAACTAGCCATGACCTGCCCAATCAGCCGACGCGGCTTCTTCAAGGGAACCCTGGGGGTCTCGGTGCTTGCGGCGATGCGCGGCCGCGAGGTGCTGGCGCAGACGTCCGGCAACGACGTGCTCTGGGTGCAGCTGGTGGCCGAGGGCGGGTGGGACCAGGTGTTGTTCACCGACCCGAAGCAGGGCCTGCGCACCTACGGCACCGCGACGCCCCAGCTGGCGGGCAGCATTCCGTACGTCTCGTTTCCAGAGGTCGCTCCGTTTTTTCAGGCGAACGCGTCGCGCATGCTCGTCTTCAACGGCGTCGACACCTCGACCAACAACCACGACGTCGGGCACCGCCACTCGATGAGCGGAAGTCTGCTCGAAGGTTTTCCCATCTTTGCCGCGCAGGTCGCGGGCTCGCTGGGGGCCGACCGCCTGCTGCCGATGTTCACGCTGTGGGACTACAGCGAGGCCGGCGGGCTCATCGCGTCGAACCGCATCGACTACCGGAGCGGCCCGCTGATCGCCGAGCTCAAAGAGATGAACAAGGGCCCCCGCGTGTACAAGTCGCCGATTGGAGACGTGAGCACCGATGCGCCGCTGTTGCCCACGGTGGGGCTCGCTGACCTGAACGCGGCCCGCGCGGCGCGGCTGCAGCGGCTGCAGGTGGCGAACAAGCTGCCGGGTCATCAGCGTGGGCTCGACTGGCTCAAGCGTTCGCAAGCGGCGGCGGCGCGCATGCCCGAGCTCGATTTGTCTCCGCTGTCCCCGGCCCTGCCCGACACGCGCATCGGCAATGCGAAGACGCTGGTCGCGCGCGGCATCGATGCGTTCTCGAAGGGGCTCGTCACCACCATCGTCGCAGGCGTGCGCGGGTTCGACACGCACGGCGGTCAGGCCGACTCGGTTCAGCTCGAGGCGCTGGGTGAGCTGTTCGACCTCGCGGGCTACGTCATCAGCGCGGCGGATCAACGCAACGTGCCGGTGGTGATGGTGATGTCGTCCGACTTCGGGCGCACCGCGATTCGCGAAGGCACGACGGGCACGGGGCACTGGCCGATCAGCACGATGCTGGTGGTGCAGAATTCGCTCGCTGCGGCGAAGGGGCTGCTGCCGGTGAACCGGCTGGTGGGCGGTACGACGGGGGAAGTCGCCTCGCCGAACCCGACTCTCAGCACCGTGCTGCGCGCGCGGAAGATCAACCCCGACACGCTCGCGTTCTCTGACACGGGGGTGGTGCCGACGCCAGCGCACGTGTTCCGGATTCTGCGGCGTGCGGCGAAGATCGACACCTCTTCCGTGATGCGCGACTTTCCGCTGAGCATCACCGGCAAAGACCTCACGGTCTGACGGACTGCTTACCGGCGCCCGCGGCGGGGCTGCAGCCAGGGCGCGTCGGGGATCTCGTCGACATTCTTCTTCCGCCGCACCACCTTCTTCACCGGCTTCAACTCCTCGAGCTCTTCCTCGGGCGACGCGACGACGACGGGCGGAGGCAGGGCTTCGGGCTCAGTGCAGACCAGCGACACATCGGGCGGCGGAAGAGGAACCACTGCGACCGGAGCCGGAACGTAGGGCACGGGCTGCTCGCCGTACGCCTCGTAGTCGGTGGGCACCACGCCAGAGAACCCGACCCACGCGAGCGCAGCAGCGGCGAGCGTCATCGCCAGCGCGCGCACCTGGGTCTTCTTCCGAACGAGAACCGGCGGAGCAACCACCGCGCGCGCGACCGGCGGCGCCGACGGCTTCACCGCGACCACCCGCAGCGGCGGCAGCGCGGGCACCACGACGGCCGGCATCTGAAGCTGCGGAGACGTGAGGCTGCGCCTGGGCGCGCACCCTTCGAGCAGCACCTGCTCGCGCCGCCTCCGAATCGGAAACAGCTGCCCCACGAAGTTCGCGCGAAGCTCGGCACGCCAGATGAAAGACGACGCCGCCGTCTTCAGCGCCCGCGCAAACTGCAGCGCATCCGGATACCGCTTCGAACGATCGACGTTCATCGCGGTCGCGACGACGAGGTCGAGCTCTTTCCCCAACGAAGGGTTCAGGCTCGACGGAGGGACGAACGTCGCCGTCGCCTGCCGCCTCACCCGTTCATCGAAGTTCGCCGTGCGCAGCAGCCGCTGGCCCGACAGGCACTCGTAGAGCAGCGCTCCCAGCGAATACACGTCGCACTTCGTGTCGGGCATGCGCCCCGCGAGAAGCTGTTCAGGCGCGAGGTAGGGCCCTACCGTCTCGAGCACCTCGGGCCACGAGTTCTGCCGCGCGATGCACTCGAACATCCCCAGGTCTTGCAGCCGGGTCGTGCCGTCGAAGGCGACCGCCACCGATCGATCGCTCAACAACCCATGCGAGAAGCCGCTGGGCACGTGCAGCTCACCGAGCGCGAGCGCAGCGTCGTAGACCGCTCCGAGCACCAGGCCCACCGGCAGACCCTTGCCCAGCTTCCGGCACGCTTCGGCGAGCTCGGCGAACGAAGCACCCGACGTGCGCTCACTGACCCAGAAGATGCCTTCGTCCGACGCCTCGCAGCGGTACACGCGGCTCAAGTTCGGGTGACGGAAGCGACCCGCCCATTCCGCGTGCGTCTGAATCTCGCGGGTGAGGGTTTCGGGCACGTCGATCTGCCGCATCACCACCAGCGCGTTGCCTTCACGCGGATCCGCGCGGATCGCCAGCAGCAGCTTCACCGAGCCGGGGGACAGCCGGCGAATGATTTGGCAGGGGCCGACTTCCCACCCCGCGCACGGATCGCCGAGCTCGAGCGCGTCGTCATCGACCCCGTTCCGCGCGCGGGCTGGGTGGTGCTGCGGTTCCCACGGCTTCACAGTGAAACCGTGGTGTTCCGGAAACAGGTACGCGCCAGTCGGGATGCGGTTCTCTTTGGATTCGGTGGTCAAGGCAGAACCCCAGCAAAGCAATGCTGGTGCCCTTCCTGTTCCCCAGCCGTCGCGGGCGTTTCACATCCGGTAAAGCTTCGAAAACTGGTGCATGCAGTCGCAAGCGACTGGCCTTCCAACACCCCGGCGTAAAGCCACTTGAACGTGCCCATTGGGGTGCTCAGTGTCACGCCGGTGTGACGGCGCCGAGGTCTGTTAAGGGTGCGAGCGACGTGAATCGACGCGCGCTCGCACTTCCCCTGTCACTCCTGGCCCACGTCGGCGTGGTGGCCCTGGTGCTGCTTTGGGCAAGGCTCGACCCCGCCCCGAAGCGCGTGAAGGCGCGGCCGGTGAGCATGCGGACCATCACCAACAACGAGTGGGCCTACAACCGCGGCAAGGTCGGCAACGCGACTGCGAAGGTGCAGCCGAAGCCGAAGCCCGAGGCGCCGCCGAAGGGGCAGATCGTCGACGTCGCGCCCGGCAACAACAAGCGGCCCGAAGAGTCGAAGTACATCGCCGAGACGAACAACGTCGTCGACAAAGAGACGCGCGCCCGCGAGCAGACGAACAAGTACAGCCGGGCCGCTGCGAAGAACCAGGCGAAGCCCGAAGCGGCTCCCGCCGTGAAGGGACTCACCGGAGGCCGCGCGGCCCCTGCGGTCAGCGCCGTCAGCGCATTGGATCGCCTCAGCATGCTCGGCGGCCGACCGCAGCGGCTGAGCCTGCTCGAGCAGGAAGCCGCGAACGGCCGCGAGTCGAACCTCGACGCCCCCGACAAGGCCGGCCAGGAAGACGGGGACCCGACGCCGCCAGTGACGGGCGACGCGACGGAAACCGGAGGCGGCGCTCCGAACGACAATCTTCGCGATGTCGCCGAGGGCGACGGCACCTTCCTCAACACCCGCGAGTGGAAGTACGCCGCGTTCTTCAACCGCGTGAAGCAGGCGGTGTCGGCCCGGTGGGACCCGATGGGGAAGCTGCGCGCGAAAGACCCCCGCGGCGCGAACCAGCTGGGCACCCGCGATCGCGTCACCGTGCTCGGCGTCTCGCTGCGCCCCGACGGCACCATCGCCGACATCTTCGTCAGCGAGAGCTCGGGCATCGAAGCGCTCGACCAGGAATCCATTCAGGCCTTCGAGCGCGCCGCGCCTTTCGGCAACCCGCCCGCCGCGCTCGTGCAGAACGGGCTCATCCGGTTCGCATTCAGCTTCAACGTGATGAACGACTCGGCGCTGCGCTTTCGCTAGTACGACAGCCCGAGGCGCACTTTTTCTGTGCGCCGTAGGAAGTTCAACGCAGCCAATGGGGATGGGGCGGCGTCCCAGCGGTGCACGAACTGCTGAACTGTCGTACTAGGCGAGCATCGCGTTGATGACGCCCTTCGAGAGGCCCGGGTCTCCGAAGTCGTCGGTGGGCGAGCCATCGGTCTTCCGCACCCCCACTGCGCTGAGCAGCGTGTTGAGGACGAGGTTGTTGTTCTTGCCCGCGTGGTCGAGGTGAACGCCCGTCTTCAGGGCGCCACCGGCCGAGCCCGCGATGACCCAGGGCGTGTTGTCGGCCGAGTGCGGGGGCCCGCTGCCGAGGTCGTTCATCCACACCGCTGCCGTGTCATCGAGCAGCGTGCCGCCGTACGGAGAGCCGTAGGAGTCGAGGCGGTCGAGCAGGTGCTTGAACAGCTGCAGCTGGAGGCGGTCGATCTGCGCGTGGAGGTCGACTGCGTTGGCGATCGGCGTGCCGTCCGCGCCGTCAGAGTTGATGCGGTGGGAAATCCAGTGGAAGCGGGGAAGCTTCGTGCCGCCAATCGTGTACTGCGTCTGGTCGTTGCCTTCGCCGACCTGCAGCGTGACGACGTGGTTGAGCCGACAGTTGAAGGCCCACGCGGCGAGGTTCGCGAACTGCTTCACCACGTCGACGCGCACGTCGTTGTTCTGCGGCCCGCTGAGGCTGTTGATCGCCGCCGCTTGATCCACCGCGAGGTCGCAGCGCATCTGCACCTCGAGGTCGCGCACCGAGTCGAGGTGCTGGGTGAGCCGCGTCTTGTCGGCGATGGACATCGCCGGGTTCTGCTGCAGCGCCTTGAGCTCGGTGCGAACCAGGTCGTTCACGCTCTTGCGGCGCTTCGCGATCAACGCCTGCACTTCGGCTGGAGCCGTCGCGAGGCCGGTGAGCCGCATGAACGCATTCGCGGGCGAACGTTCGGCCGGGGTGCGCACGCCCGACGCCGACCACGACAAGCCTTCGCCGATGTACGTCGCCTGCGGGCCGGCCATGAAGGTCAGCGGGCCAAGGCCAGCGGGGTTGAGCGCCTGGGCGATGCGCCAGTCGATCGAGATGCCGAGCGCCTTTGGATCATTGCTGCTGCCGCCGGTGTGGTTCCGCGCGGTGAGCATCTGAGGAATCGCCTCGGCGTGGCCGCACGAGTTCCGCGCGAAGGGCAGCCGCACATTCTTGAGCAGCGTGAGCCGCGACGCGTAGGCCGACAGCTCGCTGGTGGCGCGATCGCCGTTCTGGTCTTTCAGAATCGTGGTGGTGATCGGGCCCAGCGCGCGCGGCCAGAAGCGCTCACCGCCGTCGCCGCCCGCCTGCACGATGCCGTTGCCCGCGCGGATGAAGGCCGCGAACCGATGCCGCATCGTCGCCTGGCCCCAGGCCTCGCGCGGAAGCACCGACTCGAGCAGCGGCAGCGACATGGTGAAGCCGCCGATGCCCTTCAACACCTGTCGTCGAGAGATCTTCAATTGGCGACTCCTCGGCTCGAGAAGCTGTCGCTCACCACCAGCGTGCGAATCAGCTGCTGCACCGAAATCTTGCCCAGCTGCGATTCCTTGCCAGCGCGGGTGATCAGCGCGTTGTCCTTCGCCGTCAGCCGCCGGGCGAACAGGAACTCGACCCACTTCCCCGCGTAGCAGCGGTGCGCCATCGGCTCTTCCGCCATCGCCTTGCCGAGCTCGAGCGCGCCGTCGTACGTGCGGTTCACCTTCTCGAACGCGTAGGTGTCTTTCGCGTCGACCGGAATTCCCCGGTCGGTCTCACGCCAGCGGCCCAGCGCGTCGTAGTGCTCGAAGGCGAAGCCAGCCGGGTTGATCATCGTGCTGTGGCAGCCCTGGCCGCAGGTGCCCTTGCCGGTGAACTCGATGATGCGCGCTCGCATCGTCTTCGGCGGCGCCATCGGGTCCAGCATCGGCAGCGCCGGCACCATCATCGGCGGCGGCGGCAGGTTCGCGCACAGCAGCTTGTGGTTGATGAACACGCCTCGGTGAATCGCGTCCGGATCCGTCGACGACGAGTTCGTGGCGAGGAAACCGACCTGCGTGAGCAGACCGCCGCGCTGGCCGTTGGTGAAGGTCACCTTCGAGTAGCCGGCGGCAGGCACCGTGACGTTGTAGACCTTCGCCAGGTCGGTGTTCACGAAGCTGTACGGAGCAGTCAGCAGCCGATCGAGCCCCGCCTTCTCTTCGAACACCACCGCGTTCACGTAGCGCTGCGTCTCTTCCTTCATCGCGACGGTCAGCGGCTTCGAGTACTCGGGGAACAGCGTGGTCGAGCGCGTGATGTCGGAGTACCGCGCGACCTCGAGCAGCTGATCATGGAACCACGTCGACGACGCCCGCATCCGCGTCTCGTCGGCGAGCATGCGATCGACCTGGGCGAGGTAGCCGGCGCCCGTCAGCTGACCGCCCTCGGCCGCAACCAGCAGCGCTTGATCCGGCATCGACTGCCACAGCGCGTACGACAACCGGCTCGCGAGCTCGGTCTGCGCAAGAGGAATCTTGTTGCCCGCCACCAACGTCGACAGCTCGGGGCGGTAGAGAAAGTGTGGCGACTGCAGCATCGCTTCGAGCGCGACCCGAACCGACGCGTTGAGCGGCGTGACCGCGGGGTAGTCAGACGGGCCTTCGTTGTAGAGGGCGCGGTAGGCCGTGCGCTCGGTGGTGGTCAGCGCGCGGCGGAACACGCGGCGGCCGATCGCGTCGAGCTGCGCGTCGGGCGCCGCGGGCCAGGTTCCTCCAGCAAGGGCGGTGAGCGAAGCCGTCGACGCCGTCGCCGTCGCAGCCAGCGATTCGGCGGCGCGCTGGTAGTCGACCCAGAGGTCGCTGTTCACGGCGAGCTCGCCGCCGACGTTCGAGAAGGTGCCGCCCGAGGCGTCGCCGACGAAGGTCGAGGTGAGGTTGGCCGGCGCCGTCAGGGCGAGCAGATCTTTGACGGTGTTCTCGTACTCGGCGTGCGAGAGGCGCGGCAGACGCGACGAGTTGACGGGTTCATCGGGCAGCACGGGCTCCAGGCCCCCGCCCGCACCCGAGCCGCCGCCCATGTTGTTGATCGAGCCACCGCCACCCCCAGTACCGGGAAGCTCTTCACCGGGAAAGAGGATGCTGCCCTCGCACCCGCTCAGCAGGATCACCAGGAGGAAAGGTCGCACGGCAACGCATCGTGTCCATTTCTGAACGAGGGTCAACCCGACCTTGGCTTACATGTTCACTGCAGTGGGCAGTTCGGTCGCGCTGACTACCGCGTCGACTTCCAGCCCGCATCGACGCCCGTTGCCCAGGCGTCGATCCACACCTTCAAGTCCGTGCCGCCATCGCGCGACTTCCGCGCAGCCGTCACGCCGCCGTCGGCCTGCACCACGCCGTAGCCGCCGATGATGACGTGCTCCATGCCGGGGACGACGAAGTAGCGCGTGTTCGCCTTTGCGTCGTACTGCGCGAGCAGCGGGTTCAGCGCCGCGGCGTAGGTCGCGTACGGCGGCGTCGCGAACTCACTCGGGCCGGTGCCGCCGAAGAAGAACCAGGTGATCACCTGGTCGGCCTCGGTGGCGAGCAGCGCGAGGCGGCGATCGGCGTACTTCGTGCCCAGGAAGTCGACGATCTGCGGGAAGCCCGCGTCGCACGTCGTGCAGCCCTGCGGCATCTGCATGTTCCAGGTGTCGCGCCACTGGGTCCAGTGCAGCGGCGTGTTGAGCATCGGCGCCGAGTCGGCCAGCAGGTGCACCTCGGCGTTGCCGAACTTGCGGGCGACGCGGTCGTAGTTGAGGGTCGCTCCGTAGCCGCCGGCGCTGATACCGGTGAGCCAGATGCGCTTCAGGTTCGGAAGCGTCGCCGCGATGCGCGCGAGGTAGAGGTCCATGTTCGTCGCGCCGGCGAAGTGAACGCTCGCGTTCAAGATCGGGCCGAACGCCTGGTACTGCGTCTGGAACGTGCGCGTCGCGTCGCCCGAGTGAAGGTCACCCGTGCAGTAGGGGACGAAGACGAATGACGCGTTTCGGAAGGGGTTCGTCGCTTCCGAGCGCTGGAGCAGCGCCGAGCCGCTGATCTGCGCGAGCTCACCGGGAAACACGCCACCGCCGTCGCGAGGAAACGGGTCGCCGAGCACATTCGCCGCCGTCGGCTTCGTGCCGCCCGCCGCGTCGAGCACACAGAGGTTCGGGTTGTAGTAGCAGATGGGGCCGTACTGGAGCAGCGAGGGAACACAGGTGCCCTGGTTCCAGCACGCGCCGCCGCCCATCACGAAGATGAAGAGGTCGTCTCCGGCGGGGCCTAAGTTGACGCCGATGCCCGCAGTCGAGCCGCTGGCGCACTGCGAACCTACGACGGGAATCCACGACCACACGCCGGGCGTCGCGACGATGCCGCCGTCGGGGATGACGAGACCACCACCGCCAGCGCCGCCCATGCCTCCACCGGTGCCAGTACCGCCGCCGCTGTTGCTGCCGCCACCCACTCCGGTGCCGCCACCCACTCCGGTGCCGCCACCCACTCCGGTGCCGCCACCCACTCCGGTGCCGCCACCCACTCCGGTGCCGCCACCCACTCCGGTGCCGCCACCGCCTGTGCCGGTGCCGCCCCCTGTGGAGGTACCGCCGCCTGTGCCGCCATCCTCAGGGATGATCGGAGCGGCGGGGGAGCAAGCGGCGACAGCAGCGACTGCGAGAGAAAGAATGAGAGTGCGCATCAGGGGCGGAATCATGCCACGCCGTGCGCACGCGGAGCGATTCTCACAGCCAGCGCTGAACCGCGCGGGCGACGCGGCGCTTCAGGCCGAGGCGGTCTTCGATCTGCTCGCCAATCGTCATCTGGTGACTGAACACCTTCGTCAACACCGCGCCGAGGATGAAGCCGCCGCCGAGCGCGAGGCCGATCGCCGCGAGTGGGCGCGCCTTCACCATCTTCTCGGTGCGATCTGCCGCGATGACGATGTTCTTCTGCGCCACCGTGCCCGCCTCGCGCGCCGCGTCGATCGCGTCGTTGAGGGTTGAGTTCGACTTTTCGTGGCCGTTGGTCGAGGAGTTCTGGGTGTGGCTGGTGGCGGTGGGCATGGTCGTAGCTCCAGGTTTCGGGTTGAGGTGAATCAGGCCCCTGGAGGTTCTGCATTCGGTGTGCCTCGCCCGTTTCAGGGGGAGTCCCTGGATGACGCAGTGAAGCTTGAGGCGCAGTGCCCCAATCGCTAACCCGCCCTGTGGCGCACGCGCACCTGCACCGGCCCCGAGGGCCGTACCGTCGCCATCACCTGCGGCACCACGCTCTGGTTCGGCACCACTTCGAACTCGAACCGGGTGAAGAACTGCGCCAGCAGCACCACGGTCTCGACCAGCGAGAACATGTTGCCGAGGCCGGCGCGCTGGCCGCCCGAGAAGGGCAGGTAGCTCCATGGGTGCCGGCCCTTGGAGCGCTCGGCCGTGAACCGCGTCGGGTCGAACGCTTCCGGCGATTCCCAGAACCCGGGGTGCCAGTGAACGGCCCAGAAGAAGGGCAGCACCACGTCGCCCGCCTTGATGCGAAACCCGCCCAGCGCGTCGTCGGCCACTGCGGTGCGCGCCGTCATCGCCACCGGCCCTCGCAGCCGCAGCGTCTCGTCGACCACCTGGAGCAGGTAGGGCAGCTTCGGGAAATCTTCGAAGGTGGGCTCGCGACCCCCAAGAACGGCGTCGACCTCCTTCCGCATCGCCCCGACCACCTCGGGCTGCTTCTCGAGCAACGTGAACATCCACGTCAGCGTGAGCGCGGTCGTCTCGTGGCCAGCGACGAACATCGTGAACACCTCGTCGCGGACCTCGCGATCCGTCAGCGGCTGGTTCGTGTCGGCGTCGCGGCTGTGAAGGAGCATCGACAGCAACGTGCCGTCTGCTTCGGGGCGCTTCCTTCCCGCCGCGATGACGCTGAAGACCGCGCTCTCGCAGGGCCCGAAGGCTCGGGGAGCTGAGTCTGCATGTCCGCCTCGGCAAGTCAGTCGTCCGAGAGGTGACTGCCCACCTGCATCATCTGCAGGGCGGCCTCGAGGACCCGCTTGTGCTTCTTCGGCTCGCCCCGCGGCATCAGCGCGCTGACTGCGAGCATGGTGAGGCCGATGGAGGCGACGTGCGCCTCGGGGTCGACCTGCTTCCGCGTCGGCCCGTCGTGTTGCTGAACGACGCCGACCACCAGGCCCAGCCACGGCGCGAACTCCGCCCTCAGCCACGCCGTCAGCTCGGCCGGGTGGTCGAGCAGCTCGAAGGCGATGAACCGCGCGATCTCGGGCTGGCCGTCGAGCAACCGCGTCAGCTGCTCGATGATCGCCTTGTACCGGTGGTGCGACCGGCTGATGAGCTCGCTGGCCACCTGCGGAAACACCTCGCGCAGGCGGTCGGACAACGTGGCGTAGACCCCATGGCGCAGCTTTTCCTTCGTCGAGAAGTGGTGCATCAGCGCCTGCTTGCTCATGCGGACGCGCGCGGCGACGTCTTGAATGCTGCTGCCTTCGACCCCGCGCGCCGCGAACTGGGCCAGCGCTGCATCAAGAATTCGCTGCCGTGGGGGCAGCTTCGCCTTTGCCATCGCAGTGGAGCCTAACGTGTCGTCGTCTGGTAAGTCGCGCCCCATGCCACGCATCAAGAAAGTCCTCGTCGCGAACCGTGGAGAGATTGCCATCCGCGTGATGCGCACCTGCCGCGAGCTCGGCATTCAGACCGTCGCCGTCTATTCAGAAGCCGACCGCAGCGCGCTGCACGTGCGGCAGGCGGACCAGGCGTATTGCGTGGGGCCCGCTCCATCGCGCGAGAGCTACCTCGTCGGGGAAAAGATTCTCGAGGTAGCGAAGAGGTCGGGCGCCGACGCGATTCACCCCGGCTACGGCTTCCTTTCCGAGAACGCGGGCTTCGTTCGCGCGTGTGAGAAGGCGGGCGTACTCTTCATCGGCCCGCCTGCGAGCGCGATGGATGCGATGGGCGAGAAGACGCGGGCGCGCGCGCACATGACGAAGGCAGGGGTGCCCGTGGTGCCGGGAGCCAACGCGCCCTTCGCCACCTTCGAAGAGGCCAAAGCCTTCGCGAAAGACATCGGCTTCCCCATCATGCTGAAGGCGGCGGGCGGCGGCGGCGGCAAGGGCATGCGCCGCGTCGACAAGCTGGAAGACCTCGACTCCGCATGGCGCGCCGCGAAGTCCGAGTCGATGAGCAGCTTCGGCAACGACGCCGTCTACATCGAGAAGTTTCTCGACCAGCCGCACCACATCGAGATCCAGGTGTTCGCCGACACGCACGGCAACTGCATTCACTTGAACGAGCGCGAGTGCAGCGCTCAGCGGCGCAACCAGAAGGTCGTCGAAGAGACCCCGTCGCCGATCATCTCAGCCGAGATGCGCCAGAAGATGGGCGAGGTCGCGGTGAAGGCGGCGAAGTCGGTGGGCTACGTCGGCGCCGGCACCATCGAGTTCCTGGTCGACAGCAAGCGCGACTTCTACTTCCTCGAGATGAACACCCGCCTGCAGGTCGAGCACCCGGTGACCGAGTGGGTGACGGGCATCGACCTGGTCGCGTGGCAGATTCACGTCGCGCAAGGCGGCACCCTGCCCTTCTTGAAGCCCATCGAGCCGCGCGGGCATGCGATCGAAGTGCGCGTCTACGCCGAAGACCCGGCGACCAACTTCATGCCGTCGCCCGGCCGCATTCAGTACCTGCGTGTTCCGGGTGGCCCCGCCGTGCGCGACGACTCGGGCGTGTACGCCGGCTACACGGTGCCGAACTTCTACGACCCGATGATTTCGAAGCTCTCGGTCTGGGCGCCGACCCGGCCCGAGGCGATCGCCCGCATGCGGCGCGCGCTGGCCGAGTACGTCGTGAAGGGCATCACCACCAACCTCGCCTACCTCGACGCCATCTGCGCGCATCCCGAGTTCGCGAATGGCGACTACGACACCGGCTTCCTTGGCCGGAACCACGCCGCGCTGCTCGGCACCGATGACCCGGAGCTCACCGATGCGTCGGTGATGGCGGCGGCGGTGTTCGCGCACCAGCGTTCCGAGAAGCAGGCAAAGGCGATGCCCACCGCGTCAGAGCCCGGAAGGTCGGGCTCGCGCTGGGCGGCAAAGAGCTACGGGAGGCGCGCGTAAATGAACCGCCCGACGAAGTACCTGGCGACGGTGAAGCCGCGGGTCGGCACCCCCGCGAAGACGGAGGCCGGCAAGGCGCGTGAGCTGCTGGTCGAGAAGCTCGACGAAGGGGTGTACGCGGTGACGCTCGACGGCGTTCGCCACCAGCTCGAGGCGCTGGCACTGCCCCACGGAGCGGTGTCCATGCTCCTCGACGGAACCAGCCACGCCTTCGAGTTCGAAGAGAAGGGCGACGAGGTGGCGGTGATGGTTCGCGGCCAGCGCACGACGGTGGACATCGTCGACGAGCGCAGGTCGCGGCTGCGTGAAGCGACCGCGGTCTTCTCGGTCGAAGGAAAGCAGACCGTGAACTCGCCGATGCCGGGCAAGGTGGTGAAGGTGTTCGTCAAAGTTGGCGACGAAGTCTCTGAAGGCCAGGCCGTGGTGGTCGTCGAGGCGATGAAGATGGAGAACGAGCTCAAGGCGCCGAAGGCCGGCAAGGTCACCGAGGTGACCGCAAGAGAAGGCACCGCGGTGGAGAACGGCTCGAAGCTGGTGGTCATCGAGTGAAGGCTGCGCTGCTGTCGCTGCTGATCACCGCGGGCGGGCCCGAGACGATCGACAGTCTTGCAAAGAAGGTCGGACAGGAGCTCGACGGCAAGGTCATCAAGGTGATGCCCACCGGCGCCTTCGTCGATGTCGGCGGAGTGTCAGGCCTCGTCCACGTCAGCGACCTCGGCTGGTCGGGCGAGAAGGACGCCACGAAGCTCGTGAAGCCGGGCCAGGTGCTGCGCGTGCGCATCGTCTCGGTCGACGTCGCGAAGAAGCGGGTCGAGCTCACCGCGAAGAAGAACGAAGACGCGCCCTGGAAGACAGCAGCCGCAAGATACAAGGTCGGGCAGTCGGTGGCGGCCAAGGTGAGCAGCGTGGTGGCGATGGGCGTGTTCTTCGAGCTCGAGCCGACGGTCGAGGCGCTGGTGCTCGAGTCCGACCTTCCCGCGGGAAAGAAGTCGGCCGACTTCGTGGTGGGCCAGGCGGTGAAGCTGAGGATTTCCGCGATTGACGTCGCACAAGAACGGATCAGCGGCACCTTGAAGTAGTTGAGGCAATTCGCCGCACACGTTTGGGTGGCCTGGCGCCGCGGCGCGCCCTATTCACCCAGGCGGAGGGTTCACCGATGCCGATGCCCCGAGGCCAGTTCAGCTGGGTCGAGTTCGTCACCACCGACGCGAAGGCGGCGATGGACTTCTATTCGCACGTGGTCGGCTGGACGACGCGCGAGATGCCAGGCGGCGGCATCTTCACGCGCACCGACCCGGGAATCGAACCGCACTGGCTCTATTACTTCACCGTCGACGGCCTGACCGCCGCCATCCGCCGCGTCAGCGACAAGGGCGGCCGCACGCTCGAGGAACCGATGCAGGTGCCCGGCGGGGGGTGGGTGGTACCGGCGCGCGACGCTTTCGGAGCGGCGTTCGCCCTCACGTCGGAAAACCGGTGAGGAACTTTCTGTCGATCGCCGCGACCGCCGTCGCGATGGTGGTGCTGGACCTTTTGTGGCTCGGGCTGGTGGCGAGCTCGCTGTACGCATCGCAGCTGGGTGACCTGAAGCGGCCCGAGGCCTACCTGCCGGCGGCAGGAATCTTCTACGTCTTCTATGTCGCTGCGACGTGGCTCTACGCGGTGAGAGGCGCCGCGACGCCGAAGGACGCGGCGATGCGCGGCGCCGGACTTGGGCTCGTCGCCTATGCGACCTACGAGCTCACGAACTGGGCGGTGATTCGCGACTGGCCGGCGTTGCTGGTGCCGATCGACATCGGGTGGGGCATCGCGCTGACGACCATCACCGCTGTGGTGGGAAAGCTCGTGCGTCGCTGAGCTTCGCGAGAGACTACTACCCGCAATGGCTGACGAGACGGAACCCCACGGTGTCAAGCTGCTCTTCCTCGCGCGCGAGAAGCGCATGCGCCGCGTCATTGGCTCGGTGATTTTCCTGCTCGTCGCGCTCACCGCGTGGGCGATCTGGAACTACTACGGCTGATCAGCGAACGACGCGCCCCATCAGCTTCTCAAGCGCCTCGGCTGGATCCGCACACAGCCCCGAATGAACTGGCCCCGGCTGAACGAGCGTGCTGCGCGCAGAGATGAGCCAGTGCCAGCGCTCTTTCAGCGCGAGCTGGCCGATGGGCCCACCGCCCGCTCCGCCCAGGCAGATGAGCGGCACGGACTGCAGGTGTGCCGCAATCGTCTCGGCGTCAGCGTCGGGACACAGCGCGTGAAGCCGCTGCGGGTCGAAGGCTGCGTGAGGTGCGGGCTCAGTCGAGCCCGAGACCGAGGGTGCCCAGGGCGACCACGGGAACTCCGGGCCGCCACTCGACCTCGACGTCGGCATGAGCGGTGAAAGAAACGGGCCCGCGGCTGCCCAGCCGAAAGGACAAACCCAGGTGCCCGTTGGCGGCGTGGTGAAAGACGACGCGCGGCCCGAGCAGCAGCCGCGGCGCGTACCCTGCGTCGAATCGAAGCGCGTTTCCGAACGAGCCCGGCAGCTGCAAACGCCCAGAGAAGCCGAGCCGCGGCTGCACCAGCGCGGAGGCGTTTGCGTCGACGAAGGCGCCGGCCTTGAGCCCACCTGACGCGAGCAGGTAGTTCGTCATCCGCACGTCGTTCAGAATTGAGAACACGCGCTCGACCTCGGCCGACACCTCGTGGGTGCGGCGCAGGTACCGGTAGTCGAGCCCGCCGCCCCAGCCCCAGCGGTCGTCGCCTACCGACTTTCCGCCAACGACGCGAAGCCGCCCCTGGTCCAGCCCACCGGCCGTGAGGTCGACGACCGCGTCCATCACGCGCAGCTCAGACCGCCCGCCGAAGCCGCGCAGACGTTGATCGCCCAGCTCTTCCTTCAGCAGCGCGAGCTCGACGCGAAAGAAGGGAGTCGCGGTCGCCTGAATGCCCGTCGCCAGCAGCAGGTGCCCGTACCCCGACTCGGGCACGGCCCGCGCGCCTGCCGCAGCCTGCGCGTCGAACACCTGCGTCCGTTCTTCTTCGAGGGCCGCGTTCAGCGCCTCAGCCGGCAGCTCGGCGATCGCCGCGGCCACCGCCTCGAAGGTCTTCCGCGCGACCGCTTCCTGCTCGATCGCGGCCAGCTCGTTGTCCTTCAGCGGCCGCCGGGGCGCTGTCCGCAGAAACGCGTCGAGCTGAATCATCTCGCCCAGCGCATCATTCGCCCGCCGTCGCGGCGTCAGGTCCTTCTCGAACCGCTGCTGCCTCGACGCGATCAGCGCGTCGGTGGTCGGCCCAACCCACCCCGGGAGCACGGTAGAGCGCTCGGCCCGGATGCGCGCCACGCTCGCGCGATCGAGCTGGTTGCGTTCGATGCGCAGCGACGTGAGCAGCACCTTCACGCGCCAGTTCTCGTCGTCGACGGGCAGCGCCGCTTTGCCCAACGCGGTGTAGCCGCTGACGCGCTCTGTTTCCGACGCGACGTCGAGGCGCGCGACGTTGACCCACGTGGGGCCAAGCGCTTGCTGCGCGGCGGACGACGTCTGCTTCACCCAATAGCGCCGTTCTTCACCGACGCGGCGCGCGCGATCTCCACTCGCCTCGTCGAGCTCAGGCACTTCGAGCACCGGGCCGAACGCCTCGAGCACCTGGCCCGGCGTTTCCCACGGCGTCAGTGGCGGGCGCGGCGCGTCGGGGCCCAGCGCCGGAGCGACCGCGAACCGCAGCATCGAAGCGCAGTTCGCGTTGATGAACCGGTACTCGACGTACCCGATGCGTTCGAGCTCCCAGACGCGCTCGAGCAGCCGCAGCTTCTGTTCCTTCGTCAGCGTCAGCCGGAACCGCCGCAGCGATCGCTGCTCGAGCCGCAGCGCCTCGTGGAGCACGTCGTTCATCGAGGTCAACGCGTAGACGCCGCGGAAGCCGCCGGTGAGGCCCTTGAAGAGGTAGTCGAACCCCGCCGTCTCTTGCGGAGCGACCAGCGCCGCCATCTGCAGCGCCTCCTGCTCTTCGATGGGCCCATCGCGAATGAGGGCGAGGAAGAGGTGGCCGAACACCGACTGCGCGCCAACCGTCGACGGCGCGGCAAACCCGACCTCGAAACCCAACACCGTGTCCGGAGCCGACCACGCCTCGAACGCCGGGCAGCGCTGCTCGGGCTTCCACGACGGGTCGAGCGCGGCGAGCCTTTCGTCGAGGAAGCGGGACTTCGAGAGATCGCGGCAGCGAACCGAATCGTCGACGTCGACCGCCTCGGCCGGCACCAGCAGCTCTTCCGCGAAGGTGGCGAGGTCGAGCGCGGGCGACGCGAGGCCTTCTTTCCGGCTGAACGCCCACGGGTACGCGATCAACGGCACCGGGCCGTCCCAACCCATGAGCTGGTGCCAGGCAGTGCGGGCGCTCCAGCGGTAATGGTCGTCCCACCGGCGAATGATTGCGTGGACGATTGCCCGGCGGCGCCAGAGGCGTTGCGGCTCAGCCACCTTCTTCAGACGCCATTCTGCGCGCGCGTCGTCCGGCGGCGCGTACGCGTAGAAGTGGACGCGGGTGTCGACGGTGAACCCGAGCGGCTTCGGGGCGGCGTGGATCGCGATCTCCAGCGGCCCCCCCGGGAAGTTCCGCGCGCCCGGTGGCAGCGCTTCGAGCCCGAAGCGAAGGTCTTCGCGCGCTTCGTCCGTCCACAGCGGCGAGGGGAGAAGCACCAGCTGTGGCGCCGGCGCCGCGGCTGCCGAGGCCGCGACCAACCACAGCGCAATCACGCAGGCCGGCAGAGCTGCTCGACGCGATTCAAGAATTGTCCCGCCCACGCGCTGCCGTCTGCGGCGCCGATCAAGCCGAGCAATTCTGCCCGGTGTTCACGCAGCGCGCGGCCCAATTTTTCCGGAGGCACGCCTTCGATGCGCGCGAGGTACGAGATGACGGGCCCACGCCCAAGCGCCAGCTCTTCGCGAAGCTCGACGACGCGGTCTCGTACCAGCAGCTCGCTGCCCTGGCGCCGCATCGACGTCTGGGGAGGAGGCGGCGGCGGCGGCGGCTCTGACTCGGGCGGCGGTGGACTCGACACGAACGGCCGGGTGATGCAGCGGCCCGCCGAGCACTCGTAAGCGGGGTGGCAATCGGAGGCGAGGGTGCAGTCGGTGCGCGTCGCCTCTGCCCCCTTGCCGCTGCCGGTGGCGGTGACGGCAGTGCTCACGTTGCAGCTGATCTCGATCAACGAGCCAGCGAGGTAGCCCAGCCCCTGGTTGCCCGACTGGTGACTCTGGGCGAAGGCGTGCGCGGCAGTGAGGCAGAGGGCGGTCGTCATCAGTCGCATGGTCCGGGCACATTGAGCAGCGCACGTACCAACGCGTAAACGTGCGCCGCCGTTCGAGCTTCCCAGGCCCTGCCCGGTGGCCGCGCGACTGCCCTGTCGGCCGGGTGATTTGGGTTGAGACAGCTATCCTCTGCGTTCTGGAGTCGAATCTTAGGTTTAGTAAATGTCTCGAGAATCGGCTGGGAACAGGCGAAACGCCACCACGTGTCTAGAGTCGTCGACCGTGTTGAGCCTGGTTCTCTTCATTCTCGCTGCCGATGACGCGAGCCTGCGGAAGGTGAAGGGCGACGTCGAGATTCCGCCGGGGCTGGCATGCCTGGGCAAGTACTACGTCGGCCGGCCGGTGCAGACCGATGCGGGCTGGGCATGGCAGCTGCCAGACGCGGGCACGCTGGCGTGGGACGATGGCCGCACCAAGAGCGCTGACGATGCCCTCGAGGATCCCGACCTCGAGGAGATCTTCGCAGCGCCGTACCCGACCGGGCCCATCGTCCCGATTCATGGGGAAGGCGACATCGAAGACCCCGGCCGCCGGCGCGTCGAGTCGCTGTTCCTCGCGACCTATGGAGCCAACCGGAAAGAAGTGACCGAGCGGCTGGGGAAGATCCGCTTCTTCGGCACCCGCTACGCCTTTCATGAACGCGCGGTGCCTCCGCTCGAGCGTGTCGTCGTCCGGCTCGAAGCCGCGCTGAAAGAGAACCCGAAGTTGAAGGTGTTCTTCACCGACATCGGCGGCACCTGGCAGTGGCGCACCATCGCGCGCAGCAAGGCGCTGTCGACGCATGCCTGGGGCATCGCGATCGATCTCAATGTCGAGAGGGGCTACTACTGGCGCTGGCAGCGGCCGAAGTTACCGCTGAAGTGGCGCAACGTTGTTCCGCAGGTGGTGGTCGATGCCTTCGAGGCCGAGGGGTTCATCTGGGGCGGCCGGTGGCTTCACTACGACACGATGCACTTCGAGTATCGCCCCGAGCTGCTCGACGCCGACTGCCGCGGATTGAAGCCGCAGGCAGCCGACGCCGGGCGGTGAGACGAGCGACTGCTCAGAAGTAGTTCTTCAGCGCCTTGTACTGCTTCAGCGCCTGGCCCCGCGCCGCGCGCGGAAGACCGTCGATGCCCAGCAGCTTCGCGACCGTCGGCTTCGGCGCGAAGAGCTTGTAGCCGACCGCGCCCAGCAGAATCCCGATGCCAAGCACCGTGCCGGCCGTCGCCCACGGGCTTTCCTTGGCGATCTCTTCGCTGCGCGCCGCGACCTTCGAGAGCTCTTTGCCGATGTTCTTGAACTCGACCTGGGCCCACCGCGCGCCATCGACGGCCACGTCGGTCGCGACGTTCTTTGCTTCGTAGGCCTTCCTGGTCAGACGGTCGGCCGCTTCTGCTGCCGTGCCCACTGCTTCCTTGCTGAAGTTCGAAGTATTCGGGGTGTTCGGGGTCATTGTCTTTGCCTCCTGAGGCGGTTGTTGTTGGTGCTTGTCGCTGCATTCGGTGGGCCGAAGCAGCTTCAGAGGGCACGGGGGGGGAGCCCCGTTCTTCGGTGCGACCCTTTCGTGACGTTGAGGCACTTTGTCCCCGCCGAATGGGTAGCCTGCGCTTGCGATGGATGCCCCGACCCGGCCCGACGTCCCCCTCGGCGAGGACGTCACCCTTCCCACCCGCGCCGAACGCGGCCGCCCGGTTGATCAAAAGCTCGGCCGCTACGTGCTGCTCGAGCTGCTCGGCACCGGCGGCATGGGCGAGGTCTATGCGGCGTTCGACCCCACGCTCGACCGGAAGATCGCGCTCAAGCTGCTCTTCCCTTCGATGGAAAAGGGCAGCCGGGATCAAATGCTCGCCGAGGCGCGCGCGCTCGCCCGCCTCAACCACCCGAACGTCGTCGCCGTACATGAAGTCGGCGAAGAGAACGGCCGCGCGTACCTCGCCCTCGAGTACGCCGACGGCGAGACGCTGGAAAGATGGCTGAAGCTCAAGCCCCGCACCTGGCGCGAGATTCTCGAGGTCTTCCTCGAGGCGGGCCGCGGCCTTCACGCCGCCCACCTCGCCGGCCTCGTGCACCGCGACTTCAAGCCCACCAACGTCATCCTTCGCCAGGACGGCCGGGTGCAGCTGCTCGACTTCGGCATCGCGCGAAACACGTCGCTGAAGCCGCCGTCGTCCGCCTCGGGAGCCCTGACGACGGTGGCCGGCACGCCCGGCTTCATGTCGCCCGAACAGTTGATGGGCTACCCGCTGGACGCGCGCAGCGATCAGTTCGCCTTCTGCGCCGCGCTGTACGAGGCGCTCACCGGCGTGCTGCCTTTCGGCGACGGCTGCGACGAGCCGCAGCTGCTTCGCATTCGCGGCCAACAGTACGCGCCCCCCGCGACGAAGGTCGATTTGCCGCGCGCGCTGCTGCCGCTGATCAAGCGCGGGCTGCAGGACAAGCCCGACGGCCGCTTCGCGTCGATGGGTGACCTGATGCGGCAGATGAAGTTCCGGCTTCCGGCCGACCGCCGAATGCTGCTGCTCATCGGCGGGCTCGCCACCATCGCCAGCGTCTCGGTCGGCGCTTCCGTGCTCAAGCCGCGGTCAGCCCTGGCGTGCGCGCCGAAGCAGGTCGAGATCTCGGATCAATGGACGAAAGGCCAGCGCGCAAAGACGCAGGGCCAGCTGGGCGCCGACCTCGACGGCGTGCTCGCGCAGATGGACACCTGGCTCGAAGGGCTCTCGACCACCGCGCTGCGCGTGTGCGCCGATTTCGCAGCGGGCGCGCCAGGCGAACAGCTGCTGCGCGAACAGCAATGCCTGTCAGAACGCCAGCGCGAGTTCCTGCGGGCGGCCAGCGCCTTCAGCGAAGGCACCGGTGAAGGCCGCCAGCTGCTCGATGAAGCGGCGCCGCCCGAAGCGTGCCTGTCGACCGATGTCGCCACCGCTTTCGACGTCTACCAACAGCTGGCTCCCGCCCGAAGCGCGCTGCTCACCGCCAACCGCGCGTGGCTCGCAGGCGCGTGGCTCGACGTGCTCACCCTGGCCGACGCGGCAGAGCGCGAGGCGAAAGCCCACGCGAGCCCCGAGCTGCGCAGCGCGGCGCTTCGCCTCGAAGGCCTGGCATACGAAAGACTGGGCGAGCTCAAGCTGGCCGAGCAGACGCTTCACCTCGCTGCCCGCGCCGCAGAAGGAGCGACCGACGAATCCCGCGCCGCCGCCTGGGTCTCGCTCGTGCGCGTCGTCGGCGTCCGCCAGAACCGCAAAGACGAGGCTGTGCTGTGGGCGGGCTACGCGGCAGACCAGGCTGCGCGTTTCCCCCAGCGCAAAGAGCTGCACGCCACGCTGCTTCTTTCCGAGCTGCGCCTATCGAACAACACGGACGCGGCGACGCGCCTCGAGGCGCTGCTGGGTCTCCACCACCCGCTGTACCCCGTCGTCCTCGCCGAGCGCGCGCGCAAAGGCGCCGACTTCGATCAAGCGTACGAGGTCGCGCTGGCCGCGCTCGCCCAGGCGCGCGAGCCTTTCGGCCCGACGTTGCTCGGGGTCGCCGACGCGCTCGAAGGCCTCGGCGCGCATCCCGTCGGGGCCCAGCGGCTGCTCGAGCTTTCCGAGATGCGCCTCTCGAACCAACCCGCCGCGCTGCTCGTTCGCCTTCAGGTTTCCCGCGTCGCCCGCGAAGCCTCAGCGGTTGGGCCGGCCTGCGCCGTCGCCGCCCGCGTCCTTCTTCAAGCCGAAGCCTTGAACACCGCCGTCGCGCGCGCGACCGCCGACCTCGCCACCCTCGAGCTCGGCATCTGCCAGCTGCAGCAGGGCGAGCTCGACGAGGCGCAACGCTTGTTGTCCGACGCGCGCGTGCGAATCGAAGCGCGGGAAGCGATCGACCACCGCTGGCCCCAGCGCCTCGCCCGCGCGAAGAAATGGGAACCAAAGAAGAAGTAGATAAGAAGCGCGAAGAAGCTACTGACGGCCGCGCTGGAAAATCTCTTCCAGCGTCTGGCCAATCACGTTCCAGTCGTACTTCTGCTTCGCGACCTTCGCGCCGTTCTCGGCCAGCACCATGCGCAGCTTCGCGTCACCCAAAAGCCGCACCACCGCATCCGCAAACGCCTGCGGCTCGTCGGCCATCAGCGCGCTCTCGCCATCTTTCAGGTCGATGCCTTCACAGCCGACGCGCGTCGTCACCATCGGCTTCTTCATCGCCAGCGCCTCGGCGACCTTGAGCCGGGTGCCTCCGCCCATGCGCAGCGGCACCACGTAGACGCTCGAGCGCCAGACGTAGGGCCGCACGTCCGGCACCGTGCCCGTCACCACCACGCTCGCACCCGCGCGCTTCGTGATGCTCTCGGGCGGGCTCTTGCCGACCACATAGAGCTTCACCTTCGGAAGCTTTGCCTGAATCAACGGCATCACTTCGTCGAGGAACCAGTGGATGCCGTCGTGGTTCGGCACGTACGCCATCATCCCGGTGAAGACGAGGGAGTGCTCTTCCACCTCCACGTCGCTTCGCGGCGTGAAGTACTCGCCGTCCATTCCGTTCGGGACCACGTGCATCGGCACCTGCACGTCGCGGCCGAAGAGCTCTTTGTCGCGCTCGGAGGTCGTCAGCACCACGTCCTGCATCCGGCACCACTTCAGCTCGTCGGCCTTCATCTTCTGGAACTCGAGGCCGTAGTGAAGCTTCTTCACGCCCCACGCCGTGCTCTCGTACATGCGGCGGAAGTTGTCGTACTCGACGTTGTGCGTATCGAGCACCTTCAGCGCCGTGGTCTTCAGCGAGAAGGGCCCCAGGTGCGAAAACTCGGTCTGCACCACGTCGAAGGTCTGCGACGTCAGCAGCGTGTCGAGCTCGCGCTGAAACGCAGAGTCCGTCACCGACTGCTGAAAGAAGCTGTGGGTGGTGAAGGTCGAGAACAGCTGCCCCGCGCGCCGGCTCGCCGCCTTCCACGTGGGCGGCACCACCCGAACTTCCGGCAAATCGAACTCGCTGCGAATTCGCGCCGCATCTTCAGGGGTGCCGTAGGTCAGCACCGTCACCGGGTGCCTGCGCGCGATCTGCTTGAGCAGGTGGTACACCCGCAGCGCGCCGCCGAAGTCCGGGGGCACCGGCGAGAAGGGCATCGCCATCAACACTTTCATTTCAGGAGCTCGGTTGCTGCCAGGGTCAGCTCGAAGACGGTGATGCTGTAGGGCGGCAGCCAGACCTTCTCGATGCGCGCGTTCTTCACCGGCTCGAGCCCGCGCTGCCCAAACGTCGTCTGGTACACGCGCTGAACTCCGACGGGGCCGCAGCCGTCGAGCTTGATGTCACCCGACGCTCCGTTTACCGGGTCGGTGTTCAGCGCCACCACCACCAGCTTGCTGGTCGTGCTGTCGCGCGACGCAAACAGCGAGACCGGGCCGTTCATCTTCGTCGGCACCGAGTAGTCGAGGAACGCGCTGCCCTTGCCGTCGTAGTTGCGGAAGGCCTTGAAGCCCTGCGCCGCCGCGCTGCCCTTCGGCGGCCAGTACCAGACGAAGGCGTACTGAATGCCTTCCTGCCCGAACCGGCCCAGCGCCTCGGCCTGCGCGAGCCCACCCGAAGGGTGAAGGTCGGCGCCGAAGTTGTACTCGCCGATGCTCAAGCCGCGGCCCGGGTAGTACTGCTCGACCCACTCGCGCATCCGCGGCAGCAGCCGCACGGTGTCGTTGATCCACGACTCGTCTTTGTACGTCGGATCCCACAGGCCGCGCGCCGAACGGATCCGCATCGCGCTGGTCGCCGCGTCTGTCTTGCCCGACGAGCCCAGGCCCATGTCTTTGTGCTGCGGGTAGAAGTGCAGGTCGAACACGTCGATCAACCGCTCACCCGTCTTCTTCTCGTGCTCGGCCGCCTTCTTCAGCCACCACGCCACGATCGGCAGGTCTTCGTGCTTCCGGCGGTCGGGGCGCAGAATCGTCTTGCCCTGTGTCGAGTCGAGCGCCGAATTGAAGAAGTTCGTCCAGCCCCACTCCGACGGGCCACCGATGACGGCGTCGGGGTCGGCTTTTCGAATCGCGCGCGCGTAGTTGACCGTGCGTTCCCACAGCTCGTCGTACGACAGCGGAGCGGGGTGCACGTCGCGGTGGGTGTGGCTCCAAAGCGCCGGCTCGTTGTCGAGGAAGTAGAGGTTCACTGCGCGCCCGCGCCCACTCGATTTGTCTTTGGCGCGAATTGTCTCGACCCACTTCTGCATGAACTCGGGCGGAGCGGCGACCGACGTCGTCGAGGGCGGCGGCGGGTCGATGGGCCGGCCGTCCAGCGAGTTGCCGTTGCCCATCATCTCGTCTTCGGGGGCGAACCTTTCCTGCCGCGGGTGCATCGACTTCGGAAAGGAAAATGACGTCGTGTCTTTCGCGACCCAGCCAATGGTCGGAATCGTGAGCGCCGTCTTCAAGTCCCACTTCTGCTGCTGGTCGAAGAACGTCTCGTACGTGTAGTCCTTCTTGCCGGTGAGGTTCCGGTTCCAGAAGTAGTAGTCGCTGGCCGTGTTCCAGGCGTTGCCGACCTGCCAGTTGTAGCGGCTGGTGTGGTTGCCGCCCCAGCGGCGAATGGTCGCTCGGAGCTCGAGCGCCACGTCTTCGTCCGGGCGCATGTGGTCGTAGGCGATGCCGTAGATGAACGGAGAGATGGGCTTTGCCTTCGCCGAGCAGTCGACCACCAGGTCTTTCACTGCGACGGTCGGGCCACTGGTGACCATCGCTCCGCCTTCCACGGCGGCGGTGAGGCCCACTTCGTCGATCAGCGCACCTTCGAACTTTCCCTTCCGCTTTCCCTGGAACACCACCTGCTCGAAGTCGACCCCGCGCGGGTTGAGCATCGCCATCGGCAGGAAGTACTCGCGCCACCCGTTCGCGTCGGCAATCGGCTCGAAGGTCGACAGCGCCACCTTCGGAAAGCTGCCCTGCCCTTCGATGCGAATCTCGAGGTCGGCCGCGTCGGCCGCGCGGACCTTGAACCGCAGGCCCCCGAAGCCCTGCTTCTTTCCTGGCTTGCCGAGAATCCACCCGCCGTAGTTGGTGAGGTCGACCTTCGCCGGGCCCTTGCCGACTTCGCGGGGCGACCAGCCGTAGTCCAGCCATCCGTTCTGCAGCTTGCCGCTGTAGAGCACCTCGGTGACCTTCGCGACCGCGGTGGCGACGGGCTTCGGTTTCGGCTCGGCAGCCGCTGACGGCTCGCGGCACGCGACCAGCATCGACAGGAACACGCCACGGAGCACGGAGCGGACGAGCACGGCCGCGTTTGTGGCGCGAATCCGGGCGCAAATCCACAGTTTGTGAACCATCAGGATAAGGTGCCCGCGTGGCGAAACTGCTGATCCTCTCAATCCTGTTCATGATGATCTGGATCCCGGTCCACTTCTCGCATGCACGGCATCCCGGCGTCGGGCTCCGGCGCACGCTGTTCGGGTTCTTCGCCTACAACGTCTTTTATTGGCTCGCGGTGGTCGTCATCTATTTCACGCTGATCCTCGACCGCAGCCCTCTCGAACTTCTCTCGAAAACGGTTCACGACTGACATGACGAAAGTTCCCATGCACCCCGACCTTCAACGCCAATCAGAGCCCGTCGACGCAGACCTGTTCGACTACGCCGGCATCAAGCTGTGGCTCGGCTTCTTCTGGCGCAGCCTCGGCCGCCACCGCATCGTCGGCGTCCTCTCGGGCGTGATGGTGATGGGGCTGGCCATCTTCCTGGTCTGGGTCTTCCCCAAGAAGTTCGAGTCGCAGTCGAAGCTGCTCGCCAACCGCAACACGCTGATGGCGTCGCTCGGCAACCCACACCGCAGCAACCAGTCGGACATGGACGGCCCGACCCGCGCGGCGCAGGAAACCGTGATGGCGCGCGACAACCTGGTTGCGATGGTGAAGCAGACCAAGCTGCTCGAACACTGGGACGCGCACCGCCACCCGGTGCTGAAGTTCAAAGACGACGTGATGCAGGCCATCGGCGGTAAGCCGAACGAAGACCAGCGCATGGACTCGATGGTCGGCACGCTCGAGAAGCGCTTCAACGTCTATGCGGGCGACGGCACCGTCGTCATCGCCATCTACTGGCCCGACGGCGCGATGGCCCGCCAGCTGGTCGAGACCGCGCAGCAGAACTTCCTCGAGACCCGGCATGTGTCCGAGGTCTCGGCGATCTCCGAGACCATTTCCATCCTCGAGATGCACGCGTCCGAGACGCAGACGTCGATCGAAGAAGCAGTGACCAACGTCCAGAAGGTCGCCGACGAGCGCCGCAGCCAGACCAGGAAAGACGCCAAGGCCGCCGTCGCCGCAGTCGTGGCCGCCAAGCCAAAGCCCCTGCCGGCCGCGAACAGAGAGACGCCGGTGCAGGAGCTCTCGCAGCTGAAGTTCCTCATCCGCACCAAGCGCCGCGCGATCTCCGACCTCGAAGAGTTCCGCGCCCGCCGCCTCACCGAGCTGCAGGCGCAGCTGGCCGAGCAGAAGGTCATCTACTCGTCGAACCACCCCGTGGTGGTCGACAGCGAGCAGCGCATCGACGCGCTGCAGAAGGAATCTCCGCAGATCGAAGCGCTGAAGCGCGACGAGGCGGGCCTTCTCGAAGAGTACCGGTCACGCGGTGGCCGTGACGTCAACGCCGCCGTCGAGCCCGGCACTACGTCGGTGGGCACGCGGTCGTCGGCAACGCCGGACGTCGAACGGGTCATCGATTCGATGGCGCCCGACCTTCGTGACGACCCGGCGATCACCGTCGCGCGCGCGCAGCTGGCGATGGCCACCTCGCGCTACCAGGACATCTTGATGCGCATCGACGCAGCCCGCATCGAGCTCGACACCGCGCGCGCCGCCTTCAAGTACCGCTACACCGTGGTCAGCCCGGCGCAGACGCCGCGCAACCCCATCTCGCCGAACGTGCCGCTGATTCTCATCGCCGGCATGCTCGCTTCGATTCTCTTTGCCTTCCTCACCAGCACCCTCCTCGACCTGCGCAAAGGCAAGGTGATCGAGGCGTGGCAGGTCGAGAAGCGGCTCAACATCCCGCTGCTCGCTTCCGTCAAGCTGTAGACGCGACCCGTGCGGCTGATCGACCTCCTGCTCGCGGTGTGCGGGCTCGCGCTGCTGGTGCCCGTGGGCTACCTGGGCTTGCTCACTTTGCTGTCGGGCAAACTGAAGGCGCCCGTGTATGGCCCCCCGAAGCTGCGCTTCGACTTCGTCGTGCCCTCGCACAACGAAGAGCTCGGCATCGCGCGCACGGTGAAGAACCTGCTCGCGGTCGACTGGCCGGCCGACAAGTTCCGCGTGCTGGTCGTCGCCGACAACTGCAAAGACGCCACCGCCGCCCGCGCCCGCGAAGCCGGAGCGACCGTGCTCGAACGCACCGACCTTCAGAACCGCGGCAAGGGCTACGCGCTTCACCACGCCTTCGAGCGCAGCCTCGCCGACCAGCAGGCCGACGCGGTGGTGGTAGTCGACGCCGACACCCTGGTCTCGCCGAACCTGCTGCAGTCTTTCGCCGCGCGGTTGGAACAGGGCGCGATGGCCGCCCAGACGCACTACGGCGTGCTCGAAGAGAAGAGCAGCTGGCGCACGCGGCTGATGCGCATCGCCTTCTCTGTCTTCCACGGCGTGCGCAGCCTCGCGCGTGAACGCCTGGGCGTCTCGTGCGGCCTGCGCGGCAACGGCATGTGCTTCTCGCATGCGCTGATTCGTGAAGTTCCGCACGACGCATTCTCGGTGGTGGAAGACGTCGAGTACGGCATTCGCATCGCGCGCAAAGGCCACCGCGTCTGGTACGCGCACGAGTCGCACGTGCTGGGCGAGATGGTGTCCAGCGAGAAGGCGAGCCGCAGCCAGCGCCGCCGTTGGGAAGGTGGCCGCATCGCGCTGATGAAGCAGTACGGCCTGCCCCTGCTGATCGACGGGCTGAAGAAGCGAAGCCTGCTGCTGATCGACATGGCGGCCGACGTGCTCGTGCCGCCGCTGACGTGGATGGCGGCCCCAGCAATTCTTGGGTTCATCGCCGCGACTGTGGTCTCGGCGGTCGAAGGCGTCTTCGCTTTCTCTGACGAAGTGTTCGCGCTCTCGTGCTTCATCCTCAGCGTCTACGTGCTGCGCGGGTGGTGGCTCTCGGGCGTCGGGCTCCGCGGCCTGCTCGACCTCGCGTACGCGCCCATCTACATGGCGTGGAAGGTGCGGCTGATGTTCTCGCGCCCGGAAGAAAAGAAGGGCGAGTGGGTGCGGACGACGCGCGAGGCCGAGACGACGGCTCCCCCGCCGGGAGACAAGCCGTGAGCGCTGCCGACGTCGCCTGGGCTCCGAAGAAATCAAAGCTCGCCGACCTCGGCTTCGTCATCGCGCTGCTGCTCGGCGCCTTCTTCGCGGCCTTCATGGTCGTCGCCGGCAACGGCAGCATCGTCCTCGCGTTCGCCGCTCCGATCGGGCTCATCGTGCTGGCGGCGATCTGGAAGCTGCCGATGAAGTACACGGTGCTCGGCCTGGTCTTCCTGATGTGGACGGCCGACTACCTGCCCGAGTCGCCACAGTCGGGCATGTGGAACTCGCCGCTGTACCCGATTGGCCAGTTCCTCTTCCTGAACCTCTCGGCGTTGACGGGCGTCGCCGCGCTGCGCGTGCCGGGCCTCGACTTCACCGTCGTCGTCCTGATGCTCATCTCGCTTTACCGCCGCGCCACGAAGTCGACCATCGACGAGAAGGCACCCAGCGTGCGGATGCTCAGCGTGCTCTTGATGGCGCAGGTCGCGACCGTGGTGCTGCTCGACATCTGGGGAGTGAACTCGGAAGCGCTGTGGGGCAGCGGCCTGCCGCGCAAAGGCGACTTCAACGAGTCGTTGTGGCAGCTGCGCCAGCTGTTGCTGATGCCGCTGTTCACCTTCCTGATGTTGTACGCATTTCCCGCCAAGCCCGATGACCTGAAGCTGATCGCGAAGGTCGCCATCTACGCGGCGTGCGTGAAGTCGCTGATCGGCCTCTTCTTCTACTACTACTTCGTCCGCGGCTCGGGCTTCCCCGTCGAGTACACGACGTCCCACTCGGACACGCTGCTGTTCGTGCCGCTGCTCGCGATGCAGATCGCGATCCTCTTCGAGCGCAAGACGAAGAAGACCTTTCGCGACATGCTCCGGTGGGTGCCCCTGGTGACGTGGGGCATGATTCAGAACGACCGCCGCATCGCCTACGTCAGCCTCGCCGGCTGCTTCCTCACCATCGTCCTGATGCAGCCGTGGGGCTCGGCGAAGCGCACGCTGCTCCGCAACCTGCTCATTCTTTCTCCCGCGATGCTGCTGTACGTCGTGGTCGGGTGGGGGGCTCCGCCGGACAGCAAGATTTTCGCGGGCTCGCAGCTGGTGAAGTCCGTCATCAAAGGCGACCAGGCGCAGGCCGGCGCCGACTACCGCGACATCGAGAACTTCAACGTCCTCTACACCTGGAGCGAGAACGTCTTTCTGCCCCTGGGCTTCGGCCACAAGTTTCAAGAGCCGGTGAAGCTGCCCGACATCAGCATCGCGATGCCGACGTACCAATTTCACCCCCACAACAACATCTTGTGGATGTGGACCATCGGCAAACTATTCGGCTTCTTCGGGCTCTTCGCGCCGCTGGTGGCCGCCGTCTTCCTCGCCGCCCGAAGCTTCAGGGCAGCGACCCTTCCCATCGACCGAATCGCGTCACTCACCGTCATCTCGATGGTGATTGCCCACTTGAACCAGTGCTTCGGCGACATGGGCACCCGCAACTACTTCGGCTCGATGAACTGCGCGATCGCGATGATGGTCGCCAGCAAGCTCGCGGTGCGCACCGGAGCGTGGCCTTCGTCCGTGTCGTCCGCGAAAGAGCTCAGCCGGGTCGAAGCGACGTGACCCAGGCGCCTTTGAAGAACCCTTTCAAAGGCCACCTGCCCGCACTCGACGGGGTGCGCGGCCTCGCGATCGGCCTCGTGCTGCTGGTGCACTTCATCGGCGAGAACCCGGCCACCAACCTCTTCGAAAAGGTGGTGGTGCAGGTGGCGTCTTACGGCTCTTTCGGCGTCGACCTGTTCTTCGTCCTGTCGGGCTTCCTCATCACCGGCATCCTCTTCGATGCGAAGGCGACGCCGAACTTCTTCAAGAACTTCTACATGCGCCGCACCCTGCGCATCTTCCCGCTGTACTACGGGGTACTCGCCGTCCTCTTCCTCGTGCTGCCCTTCATCCCTTTCTTTCAGGGACCAGCGCTCGACACGATGGTCGACCGGCAGGGGTGGGCCTGGGCGTACGCGATCAACGTTCACATCGCGCGCGAAGGGGCGTGGACGCTGCCGTACATCGGCCACTTCTGGTCGCTGGCGGTCGAAGAGCACTTCTATTTGATGTGGCCGCTGATCGTCTGGCTCTGCCCGCGGCCGCTGCTGCTCAAGGTCTGCCTCGGCTTCGTCGTCTTCTCGTTCGGCCTGCGCACCGCGATGTACTTCAGCGAAGTGAACGCGCTCGCCATCTACACCCTGACGCCGTGCCGCTTCGACGCGCTGTGCCTCGGCGGGTTCCTCGCGGTCAGCGTCCGCGGAGAAGGCGACCCGCAGGCGTGGATGGCGTGGCTGCGAAGGACGGGGCGGAACCTGCTCATCCCCAGCGCACTCTTCATCGTCGCCAGCGCCGCCTACAACACCCAGTACCTCTACGGGCGCAACATCCTGCGGCCGATGCGCGAATCGGCGTGGACCTTCTGCTTCGCCGCGATCGTCGCGTTCGCCATCACCTCGAAGAAGGACTCGGTTGTCGGCCGCTTCTTCACCTCGCGCCCGATGACCTTCCTCGGCAAGTACAGCTACGGCCTCTATGTCTTCCACGCGATGCTCAGCTACTACTTCGCCACCCACCACACGCTCGCGTGGTTCGAAGGCATCATTCCCAACCACTTCCTCGCCATCCTCGCGCAGGCCACCGTGGGCGTCGGGGTCTCGATCGCCGCCGCGCTGCTCAGCTTCCACCTCTTCGAGAAGCGCTTCCTCTTGCTGAAGCTCAAGTACGAGGCCCCGAAGCCGGGGGGCGTACTCGCACCCACTCCTGATTCCAGCCGGGCTGTTCCTTAAGTCCGGCTGACGTTCGCCATGCGGCAGCGCGGGCATTTTCCGGTTACGCTGTTGCGCGCCCGTGCCCATCACCCTCTCGACGATTGTCCGCCGCCAGCCTGGCGCGGACGACAGCACGCTCAACGGTGAGCTGGTGGTGCTCGACGCCGACGGTCGAATGGTACGGGCGCTGAACGGAACTGCCGCGCGGGTCTGGCAGCTGCTCGACGGGCAGCGATCCATCGCCGACATTTGCAATGTCCTCGCCGCCGAGTTCGACGCCCAGGCCGCGGCGATCGAAGCCGACGTGCTCTCTTTCTTGAATGATTTGTGCCGCAAGCAGCTCGCAGTCGGAGGCTTCTGAACATGAGATGGGCCTTTTGTGTTGGAGCGCTCGCGCTGGCGGCATGCACGGCTGAGCGCGTCTCACCCCGGGTCGACGAAGGCACCCTGCCGGTGCAGGTTCTCGACGAGGCGCCGGTGGTGTTCCCTGAAGTGCCTTTCGTCGAGGCGCCCGTTCGCCTCGGCAGAAACCCCTTCGAGCCCAGAGTGGCAGTCTCCATCGTCCCCACCCTCGTCTCCGACCCGCCGCAGACCACCGCGCTCTTTGACCTTCGCGAAGTTCACCTCACTGTCGACGTGCTGGGCATCAACCCGTCTGAGTTCGCTGTCGAGTTCACGTCGCCCGAAGGTCAGGTGTTCGATCGCCAGGCGCAGGTGCTCACGAAGACGAAGTACGACCGACAGCAGGTGGCTTTCTCGATGCCTGTCGCAGCGACCCACATCTCGGCGATGCAGATGACGGGCACGTGGAACGCGCGGCTCTTCCACCAGGGAACGTTGATCGCCACCCTGCCTTTCGAGGTGACGCCTTGAACCGCGCGCTCTTGATGATTGCCGCGCTCACCGCCACCGCCGCGCCGGCCGCCCAGTTCACCATCGTCCTCACCAACACGGCGACCAACTCGACCTACGGGTGGTCAGCGGGCCTGCTCACCCTGCAGCCGCTGATAAGCGTCGGCCCGACGCCCCGGCCCGGCACGCTGCCCTACGCGACGTACAGCTTCGCCAACTCGAACTGCAACTTCACCGACGCGTTCTGCTCGGGCGCCTGCAATGACAACGGCAACGCGGCGGTGCTCGCGAACCGCTGGGGCCTGACCCTCGGCACCAATGCGTGGCTGGTGCCTGCGCTGCCGGCGGGTGGCGGCACGGCCACCATCACCTTCGACGCGCCCGTCGGCTCGCAGCTGTCGTACGTCGCGTGGGTCAACAGCACCAGCGTGTTCGACGACTTCGTCGCCATGCACCCGCCCGGAAACCTCACCACGCTACAGGTGCCGCTCTTTAACGGCAGCACCCCGGTCGAGAACGTCGACTTCGTCGTCACCGGCTACGACTCCAACTCGACCAGCCCGACCGACGGCAGCGGCACCACGTGCTCGCCCGAGTGCCCGACCCCGGTCAACGGCTGCTACGTGGCCCCGGGCAACGCGTCCTTCGGCTCAGGCGGCCTCCTGCCCACGCCTCCGACCCCGAACGTGCGCACGTTCACGGCGAGCACCAGCGTCACCCAGAACCGCCTCTGGTGGTCCAACACCGGCCCCCACCAGGGCGTGGTGGTCGCGCGCAACACCACCGGTGTCACCTGGGCTCCGACCAACGGCGTCGCGTACACCGCAGGCCAGGGCGTCGGCGGCGCAGCAGCGACTGGGTCAATCACGCCTGCGTCGCGAAACAACACGGGTGACGGCACGGTCTTCACGCTGAGCGACGGCGTTCACCCCGCCGTGGTCTTCGAGTTCGATCGCGACAGCCCGGCTGCGATTGCCGCTGGCCGGGTGCGGGTCGACATCTCTGCGACGGGTATCAACACCCTGGGCATCGGGACTGCGATTGCGACCGCGATCAACGGCACGACGAACCTCGACATCGCAGCCACCATCAACGCGAACCAGCCGTACGTCTCGCTCGCGAACACCGTGCAGGGCTCCGCGGGCAACGTCGCCATCACCGAGACGGTCAACAACAACAAGTTCAAGGTCGCCGGGATGTCGGGCGGCGTCGCTCCGACCGCCACCGTGGTCTACGTCGACAACGGAGCCAACGCGTCCAACAAGTTCACCGACACCTCCGTGACAGCGAACACCCGCTACTTCTACCGGACGTACTCCCACGCCAACACGCTCAGGTATGCCAGCGGCCAGGTGCCGAGCTCGACGGGTCTGCTCACCCAGGTGACCTCGAGCGCCAGCCCCAGCTCGAAGTGGTGCTACGCGGTCGGCTTCGCGTCGCTGACCCAGCCCGTCACCAGTCTCGGCACTGCGGTCTACACGTCAAACGGCTCGGGCTCGGTGACCGCCAACATCACCACTCCGGCCACGCCCGCCACCGACGGCGACGAGCGCTGGCGCCCCGTGCAGCTCGCGGGCTCGACGCAGAGCCGCCCGCTGCTGGTGCCCACCGAAATCGGCGAGCTGCTCATCACCGGCGACTTCACCGGCCGCGTCACCGCCATCAACCCGTCGACGGGCGCGGTGGTGTGGACGAGCCCTCTGCTCGGTGACCGCATCCAGGCCCAGCCCGTGGCGCAGCTGAAGGCCTTCGTCGGTTCCTTCGGAGCGGCCGGCACGACGTACCTCGCGTCGCACCCGAATCGAGACCTCATCTTCGTCGGCACGCGCAACGCGAGCATCACCACCAACAAGGTCTACGCGCTCTCGTCGCTGAACGGCACCGTGGTGTGGACTTACCAACCTGGCAACCTCGACTTCGTCGGCGGCGGCATGGCCGTCGACTACGCGCGCAACCGGCTCTACGTCGGCGCCCACAACGGCCTACGGGTGTTGAACTCGGTCACCGGCGCGCAGACCTCTTCGCTGCTCTCGGGAGTCCAGCTCGACTACGGCGTGAACCTCGACTTCACGGGCGGCGTGGCGAGCTCGGTGATGACGGTCTCGGCGGGTGGCGTCGCGTACGGCATCTCGCTGGCCACCGAGGCACAGGTGTGGACGACCAACCTCGGCGGAGGAACCTCTTCGTGGCTCTTCCCCACCGGCGGCGGCTTCATCGCGTCGATGCAGAGCGCAGCGATTCGCCGCTACAACGTCTCGGGCTCCACGGTGACGCAGCAGTGGGCGCGCACAGGCATCGGCATTCCCGCTGGCGCGACGGTCGACTATGGCACCTCGAAGATTTTCGCGGGCAGCAGCGATGGCACCCTGCGCCAGATTGACTTCAACGACGGCGGCGTCGACAAGACGTACGTGGTGTCGACCGTTGCGCCTCTCTTCGTTGGCTTCCCCACCCTCGACAAGACAGTGAGTCGCCTTCACGTTGGCACCGCAGATGGCCGAATCTGCGCCTTCCCGATTCCTCTTCCGTGACCCCCTCGCCGACCCCTCCTCCCGTCGTGAAGAAGCAGCCCTACGAGCCACCGAAGGTGCGGTGGGAATACGAGTTCACCGCGCTCGCGCAGGTCTCCGAGCCTCCTTGCATTCCCGGGCAGGACCCGCGCTGCACGCCTTAGCGCTGTAGCCGCGGGCCGAGCTCGGTCGCGAGCCCTTCGAGCCGGGCGGCGATCGCGTCGCCTTCCGCGACCAGCCTTAGCTTCAGCCGCTTCCGGCTTCCCAGCACCAGGAAGAGCCGCGCGTCGCGGAGCGCGTCTGCCCGTCGCTCGAGGAACACGCGGGTGAACCACGCCAGCGGCAGCGTCGCCATCAGGGTGACGAGCCCCGCTGCGGGTGAGAGCTGCGTCCACGCCAACACCGTGAGCAGCGCCCACCAGAACGGAGCGAGCACCAGCAGCGTCAGCACCTTGTACGTCGCCTCGATGTCCGCCTCGGGCTTCAGCGCCTTCACCACCCCAATCGGGATGAAGTACGGAATCGCGAACAGCACCATCCCCAGCACCACCAGCGGCAGGCCGGCCAGCCAGAGCAGGTTACGCAGCATGAACCAGGCAACCGTCGCGGGGCGGTACGCGTAGGTCAGCTCCTTGGCGCGCGCATCGACGACGCCGATGCGGTGCTTGAACGAGAGCACGTCGGTCTTCAGCAGCTCGAACCGTTCGGGTTGTTCGTCGCGCAGCAACTGCATGCCGCGGGCAAAGGCGCGCAGGCGGTCTGAGTCGTGCGCTTCGTCGCCGACCTTCAGCGCGTACAGCGACTCGGCGATTTCAATCAACGGCAGGTCTTCCCACTGCTCGAGGTTCAGCGTCACCGCGCGCAGTCCAGCAGAGATCGCTTCCGTCAGGCGGCGCGCGGCCTCGAACGGATCCTGCCCGGCGGCGGGCACGAAGGCCGCGGCGTCCATCGGGGCTCCGACCTCGATGCGGACCTGCGAACGGAAGCGGTCTTTCTCGCGGTAGTTGAGGCCGACGGGCACGATTCTGACCTTCGCGCCCTGACGCACGGCTTCCAGCGCGATGCGGGCACAGCCGGTCTTCAGCTCGGAAAGCTGCGGCTCCGAGTGACTCTTGCCTTCGGGGAACAGGGTGATCGCCCGCCCCTTGAGCAGCGCCTCGACGCTCGCCGTCAGCGTGCCTTCGTTCTTTGCCATCTCGGCCGCGTTGTCCTGCCGGCGGAACACGGGCAGCGCGTGCATCGCGCGCAACATCGAGCCGAGCACGGGAACCTTGAAGAGTGGAGCCTTGGCGAGGAACGTGACGTGGCGCTTCGTCTTCGCGAACATCAGCCCCGGGTCGACGAGGCCGTTGGGGTGGTTGCCCACGTAGATGACGGCGCCGTCGAGCAGCAGCCCACCCGACGGGTCCTCGATGGGCTCGAGCCGGTAGAAGAGCTCGAGCAGCAAGGAAATGACGGCGCGAAAGGCGCGGTAGAACAGCACCTAGCTCTTCGAGTCGTCGCGCTTGAGGAACTTGTCCTGCGCCTCGTAGCCCGAACGCTCGAGGCGCTTGCGTTCGAGATCGTCGGCGGCGGTCTTCAGCATCGTCGACAGCGCCCTCAGGCTCTCGGTGAAGATCCGTTCGAGCTGATCTTGCCGTTCCCGCCTCGCGGCAGTGGAGTTTTCCCGGCGCAACAACTTGAGGAGTGGAAACCGCATGCCCCGCCACCATATGGGAAGCCCCACCAATGAAGAAAATCGGTTTCCTGGGGCTGGGGTTGATGGGCAGCCGGATGGCGAAGAACCTGGCCGCCAAAGGCTTTACCGTTCATGCGTGGAACCGGACGCCGGCCCGAATCGGCGAGCTTGCTGGCGCTGGCGTCATTCCCGCCGCCACGCCCCGCGCGCTGGCTGCCGAGGTCGACGCGTTCTGCACCTGCGTCTCTGACCCCGCAGCGCTGCGCGACGTCGCGCTCGGCGCCAACGGCCTGCTCTCGGGCGCGAAGAAGGGGCAGCTGTTCATCGACTTCAGCACGGTGTCGGGTGAGCTCACGAAGCAGCTCGAGGCTGACTTTGGCGCCCGCGGCGTCGACTTTGCCGAGGCCCCCGTCACCGGCTCGAAGAATGGAGCCGAGAAGGGGACGCTGGTCATCATGACGGGCTGTTCGCCGCAGACGTTCGCGCGCTGCAAACCGATTTTCGATGCGGTGGGCGAGAAGGCGATTCACTGCGGCCCCGTCGGAGCGGCCACACAGGTGAAGCTCGCTGGCAACGTCCTCATCGCCGCGATGCTGCAGGCACTGTCGGAAGGCATGCTGCTCACCCAGAAGGCGGGCGTCGACGTGCGCAAGCTGCTCGAGGTCGTCGCGGCGTCTGGCTTCCGCTCGCCGTACTTCGACTTCAAGGGGAAGGCGATTCTCGAGCGCGACTTCGCCACCCACTTCTCAATCGACCTGATGCACAAGGACCTTGGCCTCTTCCTCGACAGCGCCGCCAGGGAGAAGGTGCCGACGCCGACTGCGGCGAGCCTGCGCGAGACGTACAACGTGGCCCGCTCCGCCGGGAAAGGAGACCTCGACATCGCCGCCGTCGTCACCGCTTTCGAGGGGCTCGCTGGCACCCGAATTGTGTAAACGGATTAACAAGGCTGTTGATTTACACATTTTCAGAAAGCGCGGGGGGCTCTGCGCCTCCTTGTCAATTCCCGGTAGTCTGGTGGTCCGTTGGCCGACCAAGGGGATTCAACGCATGACCCATCTGCCTGGAACAGTGGTTCGCCTCGAGAGTGGTGGTTGGGCGCAGTACCGCCATGTCGAAACGCACGGCCCGAATCCGATGACGCTGCTGGTCGCGGTCGAGCTCACCGAGGAAGAGGCGCGCAAGCTCCTCCTCCCCTCGCTGTCGCCCGTCGTTGACGTGCTCCACTGAAGCCTCGGTCTGCCCCGTAAGCTGTTGATCGCAGGGGGCCCCCTCTCCCCCGTCGAGTCCAAGCCATTCGATCGAATTCGATCGAAGGTTTCTGGCGCATTGCGGCATTCGATCGAATTCGATCGAAGATTTCTGGCGCGCTGCGTCGCGTTCTTTCGAATTCGATCGAACAGCCTGAATGCCGCACCGCGGCATTCGATCGAATTCGATCGAATGGCTTACGGGGTGAGGTCGCCGGTGGGGCTGACCTTCACGCCGGACTTCGGGAAGTCGAGGGCGGTGAGCTCCTTGACCATCTTTACAGCGCGGGCCTGCGCATCCTTTTTCGGGATGCCTTCGCCTTCCTGTTGGGTGGGCAGCAGCTTCCCGCGGACGAACTTTCCGTCTTTGGCGAGCTCGACCTCGAGGACTGCTCCAATCTTCAGGGGGCCTGAGAGGTTGAAGCGCCCATAGGTGGCGAAGTTGCCAAGGGAGTACGCGATGAGGTGGCCGTTGTAGACCTCGATGCCACGCAGCACATGCGGGCCGTGGCCGATGACCACTGCGGCGCCGGCATCGATGACGCCGCGGGCGAACGAGGGCAGGTCGCCGCGGTTCTCGCCCAGGTACTTCTCGACGCCCATCACCACCCGGCTGGCCTTCGTCCCCTCGCCGCCGCCATGGAAACTGACAATCACCAGGTCGGCCTTCGTCTTTGCTTCTTTCACCAGGGCCTTCGCCGCGGCGAGATCGTTCACGTCGTTCACGCCAGCCGAGGTGTGAAAGCCGACCAACGCGACCTTCCGGCCATCGGGCAGCAGGCGGACACCGATCGACCCTTTGGCGCCGCTCCAGGTGATGCCCGCACCGTCCAGCGTCTTTTCCGTTTCCCGGCGGCAGATGTCTCCGAAGTCGCCCGCGTGGTTGTTGGCGGTCGACGCGAGGTCCACGCCGACGTCGACCAGGTGCTTCACGTAGCGGGTCGGGCTGCGAAACGCGTAGCAGCTGCCCGTCTTCTTGCACTTGGTGGTCTCACCGTTGTCGCACAGCGGCCCCTCGAGGTTCGCGAAGGTGAGGTCGGCGTCTCTCAGCCAGTCGGCCACGTCGTCCAGCGAGTGCGCGGCGTCGTCGGGCGGAAGAAACCCTGCGGGCACCGTGGTGCCGAGCATCACGTCGCCGACGGCGCGGATGCGAAGCGTGGGCTCAGCGGGCTGGGCGAGGACGAGCAGAAGAATCGAGAGCACGCCGGCTACTTACCGCGGAAGAACGCCGCGTTTTTCTCGATCGCTGCCGCGTGCTCGGCTGGTACCGAGGACTCGTCGTAGATCGCGCCCACCGGGCAGGCCGACTCGCACGCTTCGCAACAGATGCAAATGTCCGGGTCGATGAACATCTGGGTGCGCTCGGCTGGAGGCAGGGCAAGCGCAGCGGCCACCTGCAGCGACCCGTGAATGGCGTCGACCGGGCAGACGGTCACGCAGGCGGTGTCACAGACGGCGACGCACTTGTCGGTGATGACGTAGCTCATGCCGTCACCCACTTCACGCCTCGGGCCTGGTGCCGACGCCGCAGTTCCGACGGGATGCGAGCGGCCGAGCACCGATATTTCGGTGACCGGTGCAGCTTTTTCGGCATTCACCGAGATATCGTTGCGGGGTGCTCACGCTCATCCGCGCCCTCGCCGATGCCCACACGCCGGCTTCGATTGCCCAGGCGCTGGTGGGGGCGATGCCCGGGCTGCTCCAGCTGAAGCTGACGGTGGGAGGCACCGCCTGGACGCTGGGCCCGAAAGAGACCCTTAAGTCAGCCCCGGCCGCTGCGGTGGAATCGCCAGCTGACCTCCTGCCCGCCCACAGCCGCCGGCCTGAGGCCATCGCCGCGCGTCAAGCAGGAGCGGCGCGCCTCTGGACCTTCTGCCCCACGCCCGGCAGCAGCCTCACGCTCGCGCTCGCGTCGCGGTCGACGACATCTGACGCCACCCTCGTCGCCCTGGTCTCTTTGGCGCTGCGTCACGTCGAGGTGGTGGCGCGCGTGGCCGAGCTTTCGCGCCGGGCCCAGCGCGACACGACCCAGCTGCAGCAGGCTTTGGCCGAGGTGACGCTGCCGCCCGGGCTGGTCGCCGCCGGCCCCGCGATGCGCGCGGTGCTCTTCGACCTCGTCCCACTCGTCGCCCGTCAGCCGACCACGGTGCTGCTGCGCGGAGAAACGGGCACCGGCAAGGAAGTCATCGCGCGCCGAATCCACGCCGCGTCGAACCGCGCGAACCGCCCCTTCCTCAAAGTGAACTGCGGCGCGCTGCCCGAGCAGCTCGTCGAGAGCGCCCTCTTTGGCCACGAGCGCGGCGCCTTCACCGGTGCCAACAGCCGCCACCTCGGCCTCTTCGAGCGCGCCGACGGGGGCACCCTGCTGCTCGACGAAGTCGCCGAGCTGCCGCTGGCCGCCCAGGTGAAGCTGCTGCGCGTGCTGCAAGACGGCGACTTCGAGCGTGTCGGCGGCGAGCGAACCCTTCACGTCGACGTCCGCATCCTCGCCGCCACCCATCGCCCGCTCGAGCAGCTCGTCGCCCGCGAGGCCTTCCGCGCTGACCTCTTCTACCGGCTCAACGTCTTTCCCATCACCCTGCCTCCACTGAGAGAACGCGCTGAAGAGCTCGCTCCGCTGACGCACGCGATCGTCGCGCGGCTCAGCCAGCGCTTGAATCGGCCTGCTCCACAGCTCTCGACCGCCGGCCTGAAGCGCCTGCAGCACCACGCGTGGCCCGGCAACATTCGCGAGCTCGAAAACGTGCTTGAGCGCGCGCTGCTGCTCTCGCCCGGGGACACGCTCGTCATCCCGCCGCTCGACGCAGCGACGGCTCCCACGCCGCGCCTGGCGACCGCTGAGCGCCTCGACGACGCCCTGCGTGACGCGATTCAAGCAGCGCTCGACGCGTGCGACGGCAAGGTCTTCGGGCCGAACGGCGCCGCGCAGCGCCTGGGCCTCAAGCCAACGACCCTGCAGAGCAAGCTGAAGAAGCTGGGGCTCAGCTCATCACGAGCGCAGTCGTCGAGTCCGCGCCGAACTTCGTGATGTTGACGCCGACGCTGTGCATCAGCGTGAGGAACAGGTCGGACTTGTGCGGCTCGTTGCTGAACTTCAGGTGACGGCCCGGCGTCAGCGCACCACCGGCAGCGCCCGCGACGATGATCGGCAGGTTCTTGTGCTCGTGCAGATCGCCGTCGCCGAGCTCGGACGAGAGGAAGATGCAGCTCTTCGAGAGAATCGACTCGCCGCCTTCGTCGAGGCCCTTCAGCTTGCCGAGGAAGTAGGCGAACTGTTCCATCTGCCAGGTGAGGATGGCGCGGAGCTGGGCGAGGTTGTTGGCTGCTCCGTGGTGGTGCGACGTGCCGTGCCAGCCCGCGTTGATGGGCGCGCCGTTCGCGGTGAGGAAGGGGAAGGCGAGGTCGCTGCCCGCGCGGTCGAACATGAAGGTCGCCACGCGCGTGACGTCGCACTGCAGCGCGAGCACCATCACGTCGGTCAGCTGCTTCATCTGGGTGCGGATGTCGCCCGTTGGCGGAGGCCGCGTGCCCGGCATGCACGCCACCGAGCCCGCGGGCGACGACAGCCGCTGCTCGAGCTCGCGCACGCCCGACAGGTACCCTTCGAGCTTCTGCTTGTCGCCCGCACCGAGCTTCGCCTTCAGCTCGGTCGCCGAGCCGAGCACCGAGTCGAGCACGCTCTTCCGGTAGAAGAGCCGCTTCTGCTTCTCGGCCATCGTCAGCATCGAGTCCGGGCCCGCGAAGAGCCGGTCGAAGAGGCTTCCCGCGCGCGTCTCTTTCGCCAGCGGCGTCGTCGCATCTGCCCACGCAATCGCGCTGCGAATCGGCACGTCGCCACCATCGCTGTCCGTGCCCAGCTCGATCGATGGGTAGCGCGTGAACTGCTTCAGCTGCGCCGCAGCCGCCTGGTCCATCGAGACGCCGCCCAGCGTGCCTGCCCCTCCCGGCGAGATGCAGCTCAAGAAGCTGCCCGTGCCGCGCGCGTGGCCGCAGCTGATGTTCGACATCTCGGCCGGAGGATTCCGGATCCCCGACAGAACCTGAATGTCATTCTTGAAGGGAAGCAGCGGCTGCATGATCGGCGACAGCGTGTACGCCGCGCCGGTGCCCGTCGGAGTCCAGTCGTCCTTCAGCGAGCCGCCCGCCGTGGTGCGGTAGTAGCCGTTGGGCAGGTACCAGGCGATCAACCGCAGCGCCTTGCCCGCCTGCGCGTGCGCCGCGCGCGGCATCATCGCCTCGAGGAAAGGCAGGCTTAAGCACACCCCCGCCGCCCGCAGCATCGTCCGTCGAGAAAGCTTGAAGGTCATGGCGTCACCACCACTTTCCCGCGCCTTTCGCGGAACTGCGCCGTCTTCACCACCTGCAGCGCCAGCGCATTGAGTCGGTGCCCGGTCTTCGACATCTGCAGCGTCAGCGTATCGAGCGCGCACTTGTCGTTCGTGTTGTTGAGCTCGCGGCCGATGGCGTAGGTCAGCATCTTTCGCGAGATGCAACGCGGGACGCGGGCGTCGTCTTTCAACACCTTCGACAAATCTCCGGCGCCGTCGAAGGTGCGGCCGTCGGGCAGGCCACCGGTGGCGTCGATGGTGAGCGTGCCGTCTTTGTCGCGCCAGTGGCCGACGCCGTCGTAGTGCTCCATCGAGAAACCAATCGGGTCCATCTGAACGTGGCAGCCGGCGCACTGGTCGTTGCTGCGGTGCGCTTCGGCGAGCTGGCGCAGCGTCTTGCCGGTGGCGTCAGCGCCTTCCGGAAGCGCGGGCACGTTGGGCGGCGGAGGCGGCGGCTCCTGGCAAAGCAGCTGGTCGAGCACCCACTTGCCGCGCTTCACCGGCGACGTGCGGTTCGGCGTCGAGGTGAGGGTGAGGATGCTGGCCTGGGTGAGCAGGCCGCCGCGCTGCGGGGTGTTCAAGTCGACGCGCTGCATCGCCGTGCCGATGATGCCCGGAATGCCGTAGTGCCCGGCGAGCCTTTCGTTCAAGTACGTGTAGCGGGCATCGAGCAGCTCGAGCGCGCTGCGGTCTTCGCGAATGAAACTGCGCATGAAGAGCAGCGTCTCGTCGCGCATCGCCGTCTTCAGCTCGCCGTCGAAGCCCGGGAAAACATCCAGCGCAGGGCTCGCGGGGTTCAGCGTGCGCAGCTTGAGCCACTGCGCAGCGAACACGTCGACCAGCGCGTCGGCCTTAGGGTCTGCCAGCAGCCGCAGCGCCTGCGCCTCGAGCACGGCCGGGTCGGTGAGCTGGCCGTCTTCGGCGATGCGAAGCAGCTCGTCGTCGGGAGTGCTCGCCCAGAGGAAATACGAGAGCCGGGTCGCGAGCTCGACGCTGGTGAGGGGGTGCGCGACGACGGTGTCGGGCAGGTCGTCGAGCTCGGCCTTGAAGAGGAACTCGGCCGAGGTGAGCACGCGCTTGAAGCCGAGGCGGATGCCGGTCTGGAAGTCGTCGCCCTGCCCCTTCGCGACCGCGACCATCGCGACCAGCGTGTCGAGCTCGGCGTCAGTGACGGGGCGGCGGTAGGCGCGGTGGGCGAACTCCTGGAAAATCTTTCGCGCGCAGACAGCTTCACCGCCGTCTTTCGCCGGGTCGCACGAGAAGGTGCGCATGCGCAGCGCCTCGCGGGCGGGGTTCGGCGGGTTGGTGGGGCCTTCGACCTTCAGGAAGTCAACGCCAAGGTCGCGGTCGTACGCTCGGGCGACGTTGACGTTGCGAATCTGGATGCGGTGGTTGCCGGCCGAGACGGTGACGGTGACGGGGATGACGACGGGCTGCGCGCGCGGCGCTTTCACGTCGGACTGGTGGACGACCTTGCCATCGAGCAGCACGTTCAGCTTCGCCGCCACCGAGCCGGCCTGGAACACGCGCACCGAGATGACGTAGTCGCCGTCGGCCGGAAACGCCTCGAGCTTGTCGAGGTAGTAGTCGTGCTCCCACATGTCGAGCGTGGGCGTCGCGGGCGTGCCAGCGGTGGAGTTGATCGGCCCGAAGCACGTGTAGTCCGAGCCCGGAGGCCCCATGCCGCCTGGACACATCGCCGCGTGCAGCGACCGCGCGTCGTACTGGCGGGTGATCGGGCTCGCAGGAGGCAGCAGCGCAGCGTCGACGATTTTCGAAGCGGTGCTCTCGTAGAGCTCGAGCAACAGGGGAGACATCGCGAGCACGTCGCCGTTGTTGTCGAAGCTGGCCGAAGGGTCTGGCGGGAAGACGTTGGCCGGGCTGGTCGTGTCGCCCAGCAGGTCGCGTACGGTGTTGTTGTACTCGACCCGGTTGAGCCGCCGAAGGGTGACGTGGCCCGGGTCCGCGCAGACAGCCGCGTTGAGCACGCTTTCCGGGACGTTGATCCGCCCCTCGCAGGCAACCAGTGCCCCGAGGGCGGCGATGACAACCAGCGCGCGCATGAGCCCACTCCCATAGCAACGAATGGGGGCGCATGAAAAGCCGTGCTAGGGACGGGCGCGTGTCGAAGAACGCCTTTCACATTCCCTCGCTCGACGGCCTGCGCGCGGTGAGCTTCGGCATCGTCTTCGTGGCGCACGCGGGCCTCGAGAAATGGGTGCCCGGCGGCTTCGGGGTGACGGTCTTCTTCTTCCTCTCGGGCTTCCTCATCACCACCCTGATGCGCACCGAGTTCGAGAAGTCGGGCACGCTGAACTTGAAGGCGTTCTACCTGCGCCGGGTGCTGCGCATTCTGCCGCCGTTCTACTTCGTGCTGACGATCGCGACGGTGCTGACGGCGGTCGGGTTTCTCGCGGGCGAGCTGAACCGGCAGGCGGTGGCGGCGCAGTTTCTTCACTACGCGAACTACTGGATCGTGGCCCACGGCTACTCGGGCCAGGCGCTGGGCACGGGCGTCTACTGGTCGCTGGCCGTCGAAGAGCACTTCTACTTCCTCTTCCCCTGGCTCTACCTGCTGCTGCGCCGTTTGCGCGCGAGCCACCGGCGGCAGGCGATCGTCATCTGGAGCATCTGCGGGTTGATTCTGCTCTGGCGCTGCTTCCTGGTCTTCAAGCTGGGCGTCGACACCGACCGCACGTACCTGGCCAGCGACACACGATTCGACTCCATTCTCTTCGGCTCTGCGCTGGCGGTGTGGAACAACCCGGTGCTCGATGGAGACCCGAAGGGCAGCCCCACGCTCTGGAAGTTCGTGCTGCTGCCGCTGGCGATCTGCGGGCTGCTGGTCGGCTTCCTCTGGCGCGATGATCAGTTCCGCGAGACGGCGCGCTACACGCTGCAGGGCGTCGCGCTGATGCCGATCTTCATCTGCGCGATTCGCTGGCCTGACTTTCTGCCCTTTCGCGTTCTCAATACGAAGGTGATGTCTTTCCTCGGCGTGCTCTCGTACTCGCTGTACCTGACCCACCACGTGATTGTGTTCGGCGTGCAGAAGCACCTGCCGGAGTTGCACGGGGTGGTGCAGGGCCTCATCGCTTTCGGCCTCACGCTGGGCCTGTCGTACGGCATCTACCTGGCGATCGAAAAGCCGTGCGCCCGCCTGCGCAAACGCCTCAACGCCTGAATAAGGAGCAGCCGATGCGAACTGCCTTTTTTGTTGGACTCATGTGCCTCGTCGTCGGCTGCAAGTCGGGCTCGGCGGCAGCGGCAGAACGCGACTACAAGAAACCGGTGAAGCCCGCGAAGGGGCTGGTGCCGGCGCCGCTGCTCTCGCGGGGCAAGTCGGTGGACAGCAACCTGATGGCGAGCAGCGCCAACAAGCTGACCGACGGCAAATACAAAGACGGCTCTTGGGCGGCGAAGATGCCGACGGCCGAGAAGCCAGCGTGGGTGCAGATCGAGATCGGCCGCGGCCCCGAGAAGCTGCTGCTCGCGTGGACGGCGTCGGGCTGCTTCAACCACAAAGAGACGCAGTACGGCGGGCCCGGCAGCTACCGCATCGAAGTCTCCCCCGACGGGAAGACCTGGAAGACCGTCACCACCGTGACGAACAACGAGTACCGCACGCGCGAGCACGGCTTCGACTTCACCGGCAACAGCTACGTGCGGTGGGTCGTCACGGGCCCGAGCAAGGACACTTACGAGTACGGCATTCAGCCAGACGAGCTCGACATCCACGACATCAGCGGCGGCGCGGAAGACACCTGGTTCTTCCTCGGCGACAGCATCACGGCGATGGCGTTCAACCGCAGCCCGAAGACGCAGCCGTCTTTCGCCGAGCTGATTGCGAAGAAGCACCGCGGCCACTTCCCGATGATGCTCAACGGCGGGCAGGGCTTCGAGAAGAGCAGCGACGGCGTCGCGCGCCTGCCCCGGCTGCTCAAAGAACACCCCGAGGTGAAGTACTGGGCGATTGGCTACGGCACCAACGACACCGCTGGGAACAACGAAGACATCGCGTCCTTTCAGAAGAACCTGGAGGACATGATCGCGATGTTGAAAGAAGCGAAGCGCGTGCCGGTGCTCGCGCGAATTCCGTACGCGCCGAAGGAGCACGACACGATTCCGAAGTTCAACGAGGTCATCGACGCGCTGACGAAGAAGCACGGCCTGAACCCCGGGCCCGACCTCTACGCGCACTTCAAGGCGCACGTCGACGAGCTCGAAGACGGCCTGCACCCGAACGAAAGGGGGGCCGCCTCGATCAACCGCCTCTGGGCCGCTGCGATGGATCCGCTCTACTGAGCAGCGTCGCGCGCAGAAACGCAGGCGCTGCGGGCGTGGGGGAAAAGTAGAAGCGTTCCGGCGGCGTGTTCTGCAGCAGCCTCGTAGCAATCTGAAACACGGCGGCCCGGGTCGCCGGCAAGTCGTCCGGCAGCAGCGTGTTCGACAGCAGCATCGGCAGGAAGTCTGCCGGGGCGATGGGCTCGAGGCGCTCGACGTCGCTCCACCCAAGCGTGCCCAGCAACTCCACCGGAGCACTCACGGCGAGCCCGGTGTTCCAAGGAGTGCCGTGCGCGAGGCCGTCGCCACCCAGGACGACGAGCTCATCTGCCAGCCGCAACATCCCCGCCTGAGCAGCGAGCTGACCCAGAGTCGACTTCCCCGCCCCGCTCTCTCCCAACAAAACCGCGCCGGCGGCGCCATCGGCGACCGCAACACCATGAACGAGCAGCCTGTTGCGCCGGAGCAAGGCCACTGAGAGCATCAGTTTGACTACCGACTCGATGCCGAAGCGCTCGTTGGCACCAACGATCGCTACGCCTTGTGCTGTCTGCGTCGCCTCGAACCCAGCTCCGGCAATCTGATCGCCTCGGACGACGGGCATTTTGCGAACGCCTAACGGTACAGGGCGGCCGTCGCTGCGGAAGTGTACTGCTGGTAGGCCGGGACGGCTGGCGCAGAAGAACTGCTGCCATGCACTGGCAAGCGCGTCGGCCACTTGGCCGGGTGCGAGTTTGATGGTGAAGCTTACTTCAGCGACCTCGATGCTCAGGCTGACGTCGAGTTCGTGTGTACTTGTCAGCGACGAATACGAACTCAAGCTATCTTGGAAGGGGGCTGCCGCAAGAGCTCGAGCCGAGAGCCAATGCGGCCAAGCAAACGTATCGAATAATTCGAGTCTTCAACATGCGCCCCTTCCAAGTCACTCGGTGACAATTGTTTCAATCTACTAGCGGCGACAGCCGCCGTCAGCGAAGCAACAGTAGCCGTTCGTGGTGTTGCACGTGCTGCCGGCCAACGAAGCGCATCCATTGTTAGGCGCATCACACGAAGGGAACAGATATCCGAACGGCGTCGGGCCACCATCGGCGAAGTTCAGGCTGTAGCACGAGTACTGGTTGGCACTGACGCCACCGCCCGGGCGCTGAGTCTTGCCTTGTCCAGGGTTGTTGCAGGTCGCGATACACACGTCGAACGGGTTTTGCGTCGTACCAAGGGGGAGATAGATGCCGCTTGGCCCACAGCCGTTGATGCCGCCCCATTGCTGACTGCCGTCCAAGTTAAAGTAGGACATGCAGTAGCCGCCGGGGAAAATCGACCCCTGTGCAGAGGCCGGATCTGGATAGCAGATCGCGAACGACGAATTCGGCGGGTTCGCGCAATCGGACGCTGTGGTGCACGCGAACCCCAGCTTGTTCGGGGGCTGGCCAGCGTCGTATGCCGGCAGCGGATCGAGCCAGCAGATGCCCGCGCCTGCAGGCGCACCCGAGACGTAGCAGGTGTAGCCAGTGCGGCAGGTCGACTGCGTTCCGCCGTTGGGGCAGTTCGCCAGACAGACCTGCTCGTACTCGCCGAAGAGATCTAGCCCGAAGCCCTGGCTGCAGGTGTTGCCCGTCGGGCAGTTGCCCTGTGCCTGACCCGTGCAGGGCAGCGTGCAGTAGCCCTGGGGGTAGGTGAAGTTGGTGCTCGTGGTCAGCTTGCACTTCGCGTTCGTGCCCAACGAGGCGCACTGCGAGTTCATCGTGCACGTCGCGCCGACCGCGACCGACGCGGTGCCGCAGACGCCGTTGTTGCAGGTCTGGCCGCCGAGGCATGCCTGGCACGCATTGCCGCCGATGCCGCAGCTGCCGATGCCCTGAACTGCAGTCGGCTGGCAGGTGTTGGCCGAGGTGCAGCAACCGCCGCAGTTGGCCGCGCTGCAGGCCACCGCGCCGCCGCCGCCGCCGACTCCGCCGCTGCCGCCGCCGACACCACCGCTGCCGCCGCCGACACCACCGCTGCCGCCGCCGACTCCACCGCTGCCGCCGCCGACTCCACCGCTGCCGCCGCCGACACCGCCGCTGCCGCCGCCGACACCACCGCCGACGCCACCGCTGCCGCCGCCGACG